>OGWU01000517.1_pt1 | contig 25659 bp, 31 predicted proteins | sample 1576071 | NCBI WGS metagenome assembly OGWU01 (sample SAMEA3541582, study PRJEB24748) | human gut metagenome | biome: human gut; feature: human-associated habitat; material: faeces | place: China | collected 2012
ATTTATTTATAGTAAATTATTAATAAACATTGTCTTGGTCTATCAATTACTATTCTTTAAGTATTTTATAAATCCCTTATAAATTAAGTTAAATTTAAAATATAGCATTAGAGCTTAAAAAAAGTATTAATAAAGATTATTAAATCTTTTATTTTAATTAAATATTATTGATGTTGGATTCTAATATCAATTATTAAACATCATTGTCGAAATGTAAAATTATTTCTTTTTCATAATCCAAATCATCATTGCCAGTTTCATGATAAATGGCAAGTTTTCCTGAAACATGAGTTACTTCTTTTCCATCAGATTCAAAACCTATTCCTGTAGTATAACTTTCGCCTTTATGTAGAATTTTATCTCTACACCATTCACCAACAATACTAGAAACCTTTTCTGATGATCCATCACTGTAAGTAACAATTAATTCATCAAAAGCTACTTCACTACCATCCGAATTATCGATATCTTTTGTAGGTGTAAAAGTTACATATAAGATTTTATCTTCATCATCCCAAAAATCATTATTCCATGTATCGACCCAAACTTTATCTGAATTTGCAGAATCAATTATTTCACTAACTACATTAGTATTTGTGATACTGCCATATGCGAAAATGCCAAGAATAGCTATTATTACAATAGCAATGAATATATAAATAATTTTTTTATTTATTGTAATATGGTTATCCTGTGTCTTATTTATTTTTTCACCACATTCACAACAAAATTCATCGCCATCATCTAATTTAGCACCGCATTTAGAACAATATTTGGCCATAGTACCCTCCTTATAGATATATTTATTTTATTATGATATTTAGACAATAAATATCATGTAATTAAAAAACAAATATTTACAGTAAGTAATATGCCTAATGTCTAATATGTAGTTTATGGTTTGATGAATCTAGGGTTTAACTAGAAACGAGTAGTTAATTGACACTGTATAATAGCTATTAAACTAGATTTTCGGTTGTAGTAAATTATTTAAGTGACTAATTTCCTAAGATATTAAAAGGTGATTTCATGACAAAATCGAAAATTAAATTTTATCAAGAAGGACCTAAAGAACCGGTAGAAAGTGATAAAATAGATATTACTTGGAAAGTTGTTAATGATTCCAATTTTGATTTAAAAAAAGTTAAAGGAGTTTCTCAATTTACAGAGCATGATTTTGAAAATATTCCTGCTCATAGTAAAGAAGAATATTCTTTTACAATTGAAATACCAAGTATCGAAGCAATAAAAGAGGATTTTGGTGAAGATGCAACTATATCAAATCCCTTTTTAATCAATGCTCCAGTTTTATCATTTGAAATAAACAATGATACATTTTCAATAAGCTCTAATAGTTTGGAAGTCTCTTTTTAATATTTGTTTTTAAGAGATTCATTAACATATCTTTTTATGAATTTATCCCATCCGGGATTCAAATTACTTTTTTTAGGGCCTAGCATTGTCTTATCGGTAAATGTTCCTTTCAGCTGTCTTCCTGCAGCTTTGACTTCTTCTTCGACCCGTTTTCCGTATTTGGTTCCAAACATCTTAAATAATGGGAATTTAGTAATTCCAGTTGCTCCACTTAAAATAAGAATTCCAATATTAGCTAAGTTATCAATCCATGTTCCGCAAATAATTTCAATTTTCGGAAATTCCAATCTTATTCTAGCTACTACTTCACTATAATAAAGAGATGCTGGCTGTGAACTGTCTGCGTAAACTGTTTCTTTGTGGGGATTTAAGGAATAAAATATTATGCGGTCTATTTTGTATGTCTTGATATAATCTATGAGATATTCCAAATCCTCAAGTGTTTCTCCAAGTCCTAATATTATGGTAATTGCTTTTTTAAAACCTAGATCTCCAGCTATTTCCAGCATATTACTTATATCTGTAAGACTTTTTGATGGGCAGATTTTTTCATGAAGCTTAGGATTTGCAACTTCCACCGCTCCTGTAATTCCGGTAATTTCATCTCCGTATTCTTCAAGATCTTCTGTAATACCAGTATTTAGCCAGACACCTTCTCCCATAATGTTTTTTATGTTTGTAGCTATGTTTTTTATTTCTAGGGTTGTAAATGATTCATATCCTCCAGATAGAAATTCAATGTTCCAGTCTAGCCTTTTGCACATTTCAGCTTCTGCATATATGTTTGGAACTTTTCTTCTGGCTTTTTCTGGTTCTTTTATTTTATTTTTCTGTGTGCTCATATAGCAAAATGCACAATCTCCTTTATCACACCACCATGAGAGAAATATTGCTCTTTCAAGACTAACTATATCTCCATGATTTTGTATTGTAAGTTTATTTGCTTCTTTAATTAAATCGAACAGTTCCGGATTCATAACAATCAGCATATTTACTTTAAATAGTTAAAGTTATATATTAGTATGCTATATTATTAATATATACTGTATATTATGATTTATAGGTAGTGTACAATAATTCTAATCAAAAGCTTTATATATGCGTATTAATATACAATTAATTACTGTTTAAAGTCTTTGAATTTTAAATGTGGATATTTATTTGGTTAAGAATTGGGTATCTTATGCCATCGTAGCTCAGTAGGTAGAGCGTTCGGCTGTTAACCGATTGGTCACAGGTTCGAGCCCTGTCGATGGCGCTTTTTGGGCCCATAGCTTAGCCAGGTAGAGCGTCCGGCTCATAACCGGAAGGCCATGGGTTCGAACCCCATTGGGCCCATTTAAAATTTTTTCTTTGTTCATTGCTCCGGTGGTGTAGTCCGGCCAATCATTTCGGCCTTTCGAGCCGAAGACTCGGGTTCGAATCCCGGCCGGAGCATTTTATAAAAAATTTTGTTAAGATTTTTAATGGTTTCTATTGTATCCTTACTTTTCATAAGCGGGGGTGCCCGAGAGGCCAAAGGGGACAGGCTTAGGACCTGTTGACGCAGGTCTACCAGGGTTCAAATCCCTGCTCCCGCATTAACATTATTTTTTTAAGATATTTTTCATGCCGGGGTAGGGTAGGCGGTCATCCTACGGGACTGTGGATCCTGTGACTCGGGTTCAAATCTCGGCCCCGGCCCCATTTATAAAACTATTTTTAATATTTATTTTCAAATGCTCTTACACAGTTAATTAATATATTATTTTATAAAAAATTATAATGGTGTTAATTTGGCAAAAAAAGGTTCAGCTGAAGAAAGAGATTTAGTTCATAAATTATGGGAAAGAGATTTTGCAGCTATGAGAGCTCCTGCATCTGGTGGGGCCACTAAAAAGCCATTACCTGACGTTATAGCCGGAAATGGTAATATATATCTAGCTATTGAGGTCAAAACCACTACAAAAGATAAAATATATATAGATTTTCCTCAAATTGATGATCTCCACGAATTTTCCAATAAATTTGGTGCTAAATGTTATATTGGTGTAAAATTTAAATATACCAAATGGCTATTTTTAGAACCAAAAGATGTTGAAAGAACTAAAAAGAATAATTATAAAATCGAAAAAAACTTTGCTCTTGAAAAGGCTTTGGAATTAGATGAGATTACAGGCATAGATAAACAAATGAAATTTGATTAATTCTTTAAATTTCCCTTTAATAGTAATATTTATATATCATGTTAATTTAATATAATAGTAACTTGCCAAGATAGCTTAGAGGCGAAGCGGTTGGCTGCAGACCAATTACACGGGAGTTCAAATCTCTCTCTTGGCTTTGTTATTTTAAAAATCATTTTGGGGTTATAGTGTAACCTGGCATCATCTGGGACTCCAGTTGTCTTTGATGAAATACGCGTAACTGAACAGTATATCCTGTTGTGATGTACAATTGGAGTACTGAGGCAAGAGATATCCCAGGATCGGGGTTCAAATCCCTGTGACCCCACTTTTATATACTACTTCTTTTATAATTTATTTCATGATTATTGATGATGTTATTTTTATTCCAGGTATAGCTAATGACTCTAATTATTATATAATTAATAATGAGATACTAGTTGATACTGGAACAGGACAGTACAGTGACATGCTATATTCTAAGCTTAGAGAAAATGGGGTAGAACCAGAGAATATTAAACTTATTGTAAATACCCACTGTCATTATGATCATGTAGGTGGAAACAAGGATTTTCCAAATGCAAAAGTATCTATTGGGGAATTTGATGCTGAATCTTTAAGAAGTGAAGATGATCCAAATACATGCACTGCTCTTTTTGGAAGTTCAATTGAACGTCATGATGTTGATATTGAATTAAAAGAAGGGGATAAAATAGCTGATTTTGAAGTAATTCACACTCCAGGACATTCTTCAGGAGGTATCTGCTTATGGAACGGCAAAACTCTTATTTGTGGAGATACTATTTTTGCACATGGAGGGATTGGGAGAATGGATATTGGAGGAAACTATGAGGACATGAAAGAATCTGTTGAAAAATTAAGAAAATTAGATGTTGTCAATATTCTTCCAGGTCACGGTCCTATAGTTGAGGGCAACGGCGATGCTCACATAGAGGCATCTTTTAATAATTTATAATTTTACTTCTCGAATTTTTTTCCAACTTTTTTAAATGTGCCTCTCTTTACAAGAATGGATATTTTTTCCCCTCTTGATAAGACAGTATCGTTTTGAGGTATCATCAATTCCCCATTTGGATAGGTAGCTATTATAATGTAATCTTTAGTTGGAGATATTTCAGATATCTTCTTGCCTATTACCTTATCACTAGTTACGGTCATATCTAAAATTTCTGCATTCCCTTCTCCAAGAGTTATCAAATCTGCAACGTTCGGTCTGGTAATAAGCTTTTCTAAAAATCCAGAAGCAGTTCTTTCAGGACTTATTACATTATCAATACCAACTTCCATAAATGCTTCTTCGTTATCTGGATTACTTACTCTTGCAATTATGTTTGGAACATTGTATTTCTTAACAATAATACAGGATAAAAGGTTTGCTTCATCATTTCCTGTTGTTGCAACGAAGAAGTCTGCTTCTCCAATATTTACTTCTTCAAGTAGCTTTGAATTAGCACCATTTCCACATATTACTAAAGCATCAAGTTCTGCAGCAGCATTTCTACATAATTCTTCATTATTATCAATTACTGTTATATCATAACCGTCTTCAATTAATAAATTTGCAAGTGAAAGGCCAACACGACCTGCACCCATTATAACAACATACATAATATCCCTCTAAACACTATATAATATTGAATACTATTCATTTTAAACCTTTCTAAATATTGTTGTCATCGCCTAAATACTTCAAAAAATGCTCTTACTAATACAAGAACTGGGAATATTTCAAGTCTTCCAATCCACATATGCAATATAGAGACTATTTTTAAAATCCAGTGTGCATTAATATTGATGATTCCTGTTTGCAGACCGTTATTACCTTGGATTGAAACGATTTCAAATAAACTTTGAAATGGGTCATATCCAAATCCGCAGAATATTGCCCATCCAATAAGAATGAAAATCATAAATAGTGTAATGTAGTTTCCACTTTCGCTAATAGCTTTTTCAGGAATTACATGATCGGAGATTTTAACTACAAGAACTCTACCTTCAGGGGACATAATTTCTTTTAAATGGTTATATAATCCTTTAAAGAAGGTTATAATTCGGATAAGTTTAATAGAACCTACTGTTGATCCGCTAGAACCACCAATCAACATACAAGTAATTATTATAATGAATGTTAATGCAGGCCAGCTTACAAAAGTTTGAGTAGGGACAATTGTAGCTCCTGTTGTGGTAATAGCTGAAATTATTGTGAATAATATATCCATTGGGAGGATATTGGTTGTTAATGTAATTAAAATAAATGCGATAGCAATGATTATTAACATTACCTGAAACTGCAAATCTTTAATAAGGGATTTTCCACGTGATTTAATAATTTTATAATGGACTGTAAAACTTGTAGCACCTATTATCATTAAAATCATGGTTATAACATAAATGAGATTATTATTGTAAAATCCCATGTTTGCATTTTTTATAGACATTCCTCCAGTTGAAATGGTTGTAAAACAAGCACAAATGGAGTCAAAGAAAGGCATTCCAGCGAGGACATAAAGAATAATTCCACATATTGTATAAATACCATATATTGTAAGTGTTTTTTTAAGAGTTGTTTTAATACTTGGTTCTAAACGTTCGTCACGAGCTTCTGATTTATATAATTTGGCTGTTGTGGTTCCAGGTCTTGTCATAACCGCTATTACAAGAACGATTACTCCCAAACCTCCAATCCATTGTTCAAAAGCTCTTAAAAATAGTGCTGAATGTGGTAATATTTCCACGTCTACAAACATTGTTGCTCCAGTACCAGTTAAAGCAGACATATTTTCAAAAACACTAGAAATATAATCAAGATGAGTAACCATACTAAGAGCAATTCCACCAACAAGACTAGCCCATAACCAGATAAATGCAGAAACAATCATTGCATGTTTTAATCTCATTGTTTTACGATATTTCCTGAATCCTTTATCAAAAATAATTCCACAAATCAATGAAAGTGATCCAGCTAGAAGATAACCTGCACAATTAAATTCAAGGTAAATCAAATCAACAACAATTGGAATTAAAATCATAACTCCAATGGCCATCATCATCTGACCTGAATAACTTAATATACTTGTTATGTCATTTCTCTTAATATATCGCATCATTTTTATAATTTGAACAAATCAATATATAAATATTAACAACAATAATGTTATAATGGAGATTTAAAAATGAAGCACAAGTCTTTGATTTTTCTAGGTATAAGTTTAATTATTCTTGCGGTAATGCTTTATTTTGTAGGTATAGATAGTATTATTTCTGCTTTAAAAGTTGCAAATCCATGGTTAATTTTAATTGCAGTTGCAATACAGTTTTTAATTTTCTATATGTATGCCTTAAGATGGAATATTATTAATGGAGTAGCTGGTATTAAAGTTAGTCTTAAAAAAATATTTCCAATGACTTTAGTTGGTCTTGCTTTTAATAATATCACTCCTGCTGGGCGAGGTGGAGGCGAACCTGTAAGGGCATATATTCTATCTAGAGATTCAGATTATCCAATGGAAGAAACATTTGCAACAGTAATTGCCGATAGGGCATTAGATACATTTCCATTTGTCATACTAGCTATTTTAACAATTATTGGAGCCACTTTCTACTTTAAAATTGCAACATGGCTTCTTGTACTTATGATCATTGCAGTCATTGCAATAATAGCCGTTTTAGCTATTTTAATATATATGGTTTTAAATGAAAAATTCAGTATAAAAGTTTCAAACTTCATTATTAAAATTGTTAGAAAATTCTATAAAAAGAACCCTGAAACTCTTGAAAAGAAAATATTTGATGTTGTAGCAGGTTTTCAGGATACTATTAAAATCATGCTTGCTAAAAACAACATAGCTAAATATGCTCTTCCCTTATCTTTTGTTATTTGGATTTTTGAGATTCTTCGTGTTTATGTTGTATTTCTAGCATTTGGAGCTAATATAAGTCCGATTATTATTGGTGAAGTATTTATTATGGCATCATTAGTTGGAATGATTCCGCTGCTTCCAGGTGGTGTTGGTGCTGTTGACGGTATAATGATTCTGTTTTATGCAATGGCCGGAATCTCAACATCAATAAGTGCAGCAGCTACTGTAATTGAGAGATTAATCTCCTTCTGGATGGTGACTATTATAGGTATGTGTATCACTCCATTTTATGGTAAATCAGTATTTGATAAAATATCATTTAATCCAAAAGCCGATCAGACAGCTGAAGATATTGTAGATGAATTTGAAGATATTGGCGCTGATGGTGAAGTTTTCGATGAGGATTATGATAAAAAACAATCCTGAACTTTACCATAATCAGGATATTTTTTTTAAAAATATGAGGTAAGATGCTTCCTCAATTATCATAAATATAAACAATATTTAATGCTTTTAATTTCTTTTTTTATTAAACCTCGTAAAACTCTTTAAATCAATATCCATTATCCTTGTTTTTGTTCGGTAAATTAATATTCGTATTTGGGGGATAATAATATGTTTCATTGTTTAAAACTACGATTGAAATGCCAGATATTGCTCCTTGGCTGTATGTATATACAATTCCATTTCCGCCATTTATGTTTAAATTTTTAATAGCGGAGATTCCATTATAGTTGTATGATTTACTGTTAATAAAAGTACAATTAATTATTGATCCTATAGAATCCGCGTAAATAGCCCCGCCACTTTCTGTCGATGTGTTGTTAGTAAAAATAGAATTGATTATATTATAAGAACCCGTCCAAAAAGTAATAGCGCCACCTTTATTGGCCTTGTTATTGATGAATATGGAGTTAGATATAATTCCATTCTTTCCCCACCAATTAACAGCACCACTATGGGCATTTGCACCATTATTATTAAATTTAGAAGCAGTTATAATACAATCACTGCCTCCCACATCAATAGCACCACCAGTTTCTGCATTATTGCTATTGAATGTTGAATTAGTTATAGTACCATTAGCACCTACCCAGTTTACAGCACCACGATCTGTCCCTCTGTTGTTAATGAATGTAGAATCAGATAAGATACCATTAGCAGCCCACCAACCAATGCCTGCACCAGTATTAGCAGTATTATTTGTAAAAATGGAATCTTTTATTATGCTAAATTTACCACCCATTGAAACACCACCTCCAACATTAGCCGTGTTACCAATGAAAGTACAACTAAATACATTACCATTAGCACCATTCCAACGAACAGCACCACCATCTTTTCCTGCAGTATTGTTTATGAAGTTACAGTTTTTTAGTGTTCCATATGTTCCAGTCCATTGTAATGCTCCTCCGTAGCCAGTGAAATTGAAGTTTTTACGAATATAGAAATTAGCTTTTTAAAATATGGTGTTTTTTCCATTATAAATTAGCATATTTATTTAGAAATTGTATTTTCCACCATGATTTAAATATCATATTTTTAATTCTAGGTTAATTATTTTTTCTTAGTTTAGCATCAAACAATTGTTTAAATATAGCATTTTGATAGTATTATCATATGTCGTGAAAAATTTAAAATCTTTATTAGTTACATACACATGGAATAAACTATCTATATTATTGCATGATATTTTTATTAAAAACAATATTTAATTTAAAGTGAATAGTTAATATGAAATTAATAAATTAAAAACTAGCTCTTAATTAGGTGGCGTTTTTCTATTTTATGAGTTTTAGCATTACAATTGGGTTTTACCACCTAATTAAGACATTATTAAAACTTTTTTAATGGTTTCAATATGCAATAAAATAATTGAAATACAAAGTATTTAAGCATAATGATTTATCACATTGTGACAATTCTTTTATTTTCGTTTGCATATTCAATTAATCTTTCATATGTTGGATTGGTTTTTAAAGTTTCCTTGTTCCCAATTATAATTAATTTTCTTTTAGCTCTTGTAAGAGCCACATTCAATCTTCTTAAATCAGATAAAAATCCTATTTTGCCTTTATCATTACTTCTAACTGTGGAGATAATTATGATTTCTTTTTCACGACCCTGAAATCCATCTACTGTTTTAACTTCAATATCTGTTTTATTTTTAAGTAGACTTACCTGATCAGCATAAGGACTTATTATCCCAATATCCTTGTCATCAATACCTAATTTCTGATAAAAATCGACTATCTCCAAAGTAGTTTCAGCTTCTGCTAGATTTATTATGGATTTTGAATCTTTCAGCTTTTTTTCTCCATTTTTATCAATTTTAGATGTATCTACAAATATTAAAGGTTGTTTATCAGACAATAGCTGATCTTCTATTTTGACTTTTTCAGTTTCAGATAGTTTGTTTTCTTCAATTATGTCTGTAATTACAATATCTTTTACTGTTTCTGCACTATCTAGTTTTGAATTGTAGAATTCTGAATTTGGAAATTCCATCAATAGCTGGTTCATCCTATATTGTGTATTTAGAAGGGCTGATTTATCTGGATACTTGTTTATTAGTTCTTCAAACAATGTGTCTTCCAGTTCATGGGCTTTACTGCTTATGATTGTTGGTGGAAGCTGTTTATGGTCTCCTGCCAGTACGAATTTTTGGGCCTTTGCTATTGGTATCAGTACACTTGGTATTGTTGCTTGTGATGCTTCATCAACAATAGCTATGTTGAATTTCGTTTTTTCAATAGCTTCTAAAGCTGCTGAAGAGTTTGTTGATAGTATTACATCACTTTTATCTACTATATCATAGATTATATTGTTTTCAAGATCTTTTATTGCGTCGTGAAGTTCATCTACATCTTTGTTTTTTTCAATCCAGTTGGCCATTGAGTTCATGGTTGATGGACTTATTCCGCGACCGCCCTGCCTTTGCACTCCTAAGCGAAATATCTCACTGTCACTGTAACCTCTTCTGTATCTTGGTGTTGGTTTTGTGTATTCGTCACGTTTTTTACTTAGCTTTTCTATTTTTTCTCTTAGTTCCTCTATTTTTTCATTTAGCGGATGATTTTCAACTTTATATGCTAAGGTGTATTTGATGTTCTCCTTATCTACTCTTTGTGGATGGCCCAATCTTGTTAGGTTTATTTCTGAACTGCTTTTTGACAGCCTTTCAAGAATATTGTCTATTGCTGCATTGCTTTCTGCTGTAGCTAATATTTTGGATCCTAAAAGGTATTCCTGATTTATCAATTCAATTAATGTTCTTGTTTTTCCTGTTCCAAATGGCCCATGTATCAAAAAGAAATTCCTTGATGCTAATGCTCTTTTAATAGCCTTTTTTTGTGATTCGTTTAGAGATTTGTCTTTGAAAGTTAGGGATTTGTTTAATATATCTTCATTGTCTTCTTGAGGATGTCTTTTATGTAGGCTGTATTCCAGGGCATCTTTTCCTTTTATTGATAGGTTTACTAGGTTTTCCTCCATTCTTCTAAATGTTACATCGTTTGCATATAGATCTATTCTCACGTGTTTTTTCAGCGCCCATTTAGGAACGTTTTCAATAGCTACTTTTATAAATCTGCTGCCCTTTTCTGTTACTGTTCCTGTCAAGTCACTTTTTAGAGGATTGCCTATGCTTATAAGAACTATGTCTCCAACACTTATTTCAGTGTCTATAATTTCTCTTCTCCCATATTGGATTATGTTAAAGCCTAATTCCTTTCCAAGATTTTTTCCTTTTACTTTGTTTATTGCACGACCTAACTTTTCTCTTTTTTGTGGTGATAATTTTTTTATTTCATTTATCATCAGTTCCATTTCAGCTTTTCTTTCTTCATTTATTAGGCTTATAAGTTTTTTAATATATTTTTTCATTTCAATCCCATCTCCTAGTTACAATTATAAATATCTTTGATATTATAAATATTTATTGAGGCGTTTGATGATTTTTGATAGTGTTGTTGGTTATGATGGTTTAGAATATTCTTATGTTTCTAAAGAGTCTGGAGGTTATATCTCAAGAAATAGAAACATTTTCAATTATTTTCATCTTAACAAATTAGACCAGTTCGTTTTAGAGTGTGCTGTTTATGGAACTCCTATTTTTAAATTAGGTTCCTCTGGAAATAAAATCCTTATATTATCTGGTATTCATGGTAACGAGCTTTCTTCCCAAATAGCTTGCTTAAAACTTTTAAATGAATATGTTCATAAAGAAATTAACCATACCCTTTATTTTATTCCATTTGCAGCTCCTTATGCCACCATGAATAATGACAGAAATTACCATTATAATGATTTAAATAGATCAGCCCATATCAAAGGTTCTTTGTCCAACAGGATTTTAGAGTGTGTTAAAAAATTAGATATTGATTTTGTTGGGGATTTTCATACTACAGCACTTAACAGCAATCCTGGATGTGAAGCTGTTTTTGCTTCTAAAAGTCCAACAGCTGAAAGCTATCTGATTTCTGAATTTATCTCTAAGGACACCGAGTCTCACAACATTGTTTTTCCAGTGGCTGGTGCATCATATAAGGGAGCTATAGAAGATGAGTGCAACATTATGGGCATTCCGGCCATTACAGGAGAAGTTTTATCACCTTTTGGTGCTGTTGGTAAAGGCAGTGTTGAAAGGTCATATAACCAGATGAAAAGTTTTTCCGATTATTTCGGTCTTTAGGATACTTTTCAAATGGTCTTACAAATTCTTTTTATATATCACATCTAAATATTAATCAAGGTGATTCTATTGTCTTCATATAAAGGCCATACTATTTTCGCACTGTTTATAGCTTTACTATTTTTTTATAATCCTATTTTAATTGGTCTGACTGTTATTGGAGGCAATCTTCCAGATTTTGATCATAAATTCAAGAAAGAAAAAGTCTATCAAATGATTATAATCGGATTAATCGTCTTTATCGGCCTTTATATTTTTAATTTGCCTTATTATTTAGGTCTGATAATAGTGTTTTTAGGAGCAGTATTCTTCTTTTCTTCCCATAGAAGTCTGACACATTCAGTATTTGGATTGTTAATACTGACTGCATCATTGTCTTTAATTCTGATATTTTCTTATATTTTAGTTGTTAATTTCATAGTTTTTCCTAAAATCAATAGCTATTATGTAATGCTGTTAATTGTAATTTTAGCAGGGTTTTTATTTTTAAACAGGAAATTGTTTCTGATATTTCTGCCAGCGATTGTTTTGTCTGTACTGATGCTGCCTGTAGGTGGTTTTGACTACATTCAGTTAAGTTTTGCAGTATTTCTGGGAGTATTAAGCCATATAATCCTTGATTCATTCACTCCTTCAGGAATTAAAATATTGGCTCCTTTATCTTCCAAAAAAGTTTATAAAAAGTTTGGAATTGTTTGTATTCTTCTTTTAATCCCTTTAGCTTTGTTCTATTACTTTAATTTCGGTAACTATTTTTTTGATTTGATTTATAATTTTATCACATAATCTGTGTTATTTAGAAAGATTTATAATAAATAATCATGTTAAATAATATTATAAAATTATATAATTTGCAATGTCATATTTTTATGGCTTAACTTATCGATGAGATGGAGCTTATTTAATGTTTTTAACTAGAATTAGTTATGGAATTATTTATTTCTTTGATTTAATTTATGAAATTATAAAAGCAACGATTTCAGTTGCATTTGATGGTGTTATTAAAAGAAATATTAATCCTGTAGTTGTAGATGTGGAAACAGTTTTAGAAAGACCTGTTTCACAGACCATATTAGCTAATAGTATTTCTTTAACTCCTGGAACTTTATCAGTTGATCTTGATTCTGAAAATAAAATTATTAAAGTAGCTACTATTTCTCCAAGAGAAAAAGAAGACATTATTCCTTTTGAAAAATACATCAAAAAGATGCTGGAATAGGTCTTTTTTCTAAACCGCTTAATTAAATGTTGGGATAGTATGGATATTTTATTTATTTCAAAATACTTTGTAGTGATTGCATTAATTATTATGATGATTGCTGCTTTAAGAGTTGGAGCATATAGAACCACTTCAATGGCTCTTTTAGGAAGCTCAGTAGCAGTTGTTGCATTTGCTGTAGCACTACTTTTCGTAGGGGATATGTATGCTATTGAATTTTATAAAGATATTTCAATGGCTTTAATATTCTTTGGTTTTGTAGGTACAGTTGCCTTTGCTATGACAATAGGGGGAGATAATTAATGTATATTGAATATATACAGTCAATTCTTCTTATAATATCAGCTATATTCATTATAATAGCTGCAGTAGGTTTGGTTACTTTAAAAAGAAACAGGAAAAATGTAAACTATGCTAGAATTCATATTGTAGGTATCTTCGATATGGCAGTAATTTTAGCTATGATTGGAATAGGACAATTCCTTTTAGCTGGCATTTACTTTATTTTAGTGCCTTTTACATCACATGCAATAGGTTATACATTTTTCAAAAGTGAAGACAGTTTAAACAATCCAGATGTTAAAGAAAATGTTGATAAGGAAGATGAAGCTATTGAAAACCCATTTATTCATCCTAAATCTAAAATTCAGCAATTAGAACAGGAAAAATTGCATGTAGAAAATTATAAGGATAGCAGATTTTCAGTAGTTGCTTTAGACATAAACGAGGAGGAGTAAGATGTTAGATTATGTTTTAATGATTATAACCGTAGTTAGTGCTATTCTTGCTCTTGTCCAATCTGATTTATTAAAAACAGCTATTTTAACTGGATTTTCTGGTGGGGCTTTAGCAGTTTTATTCCAAATTTTACTTGCTCCAGATGTTGCTCTAACACAGGCAATTGTAGGTGCAGCCATTATACCAGTATTCATTGCTTTAGCTGTTAAAAAAACTCAAAGGGAGGATAACTGATGCCGTATACACAATTAGCAGTTCTAATAACCTCAGGAGCATTGATAATTGTAGGTTTATTTGCAGCTATTTTCCTTGACAATATTATTAAAAAAGTAATTGGTATTAGCTTTATTGAAGAAGGAGTTAATTTATTTATTATTGGTATTGGATATAAAGCAGGTGGAGTAGTCCCTATATTAATGCCAGGAATGGACAGTAGCTGGTTTGCAAGTAATGCATCATATCCATTGCCTTTTGGTTTAGTTTTAACAAGTATTGTAATTGGTGCAAGTACATTAGCTGTAATGCTTGCACTTGTAATGGTTCTCTATAAGAAATATGGAACTTTAAGCACCTCTGTAATGCTTGCAGATAACTCTCATGGAGATGGTAGTGATGAATGAGTTTATTCCTCTTATGGTAGTTATACCGCTGCTTTGCGCATTGCTTGTAAGTACTCTTTCAAAATACAGCAAAGTAATTAAAGGCATAGCTGTTGTAGTAGCTATTATAATACCAGTAATTCCATTATTGGCCAATTATGGTCTTCATTACTTTGGAGGATATGCTCCAATACTTGATAATGTAACAGGAGTCATGTACCATCCGGCTATTACTTATTACTTTGACATTTTGCAGAAAATATTTATTGCCGTTCTTGGAATACTTGCATTCCTTATAGTTTTAATTTATGTCAATAAACACAAAAAGGCTTCAGGACCTTATGTTTTCCTATTGTTTATGGGTATAGCTGCTGTAACCGCATTGTTGTTAACAGATGATATCTTCAACATGTTTGTATTTTTTGAAATACTTGCATTAGCACAGGTTGGTATTGTAGCTGCTTCCCCAATTGAAAATCATTATGAAATGGCATTAAAATATATGGTCTTAGGAGCTATTGGAAGCCCTATGATTCTTTTAGGAATAGGATTTTTACTTGCAATGACCGGATCTGTAAATATAACTGACATAGTTCTTGCAATTAAAGCCGGAAAAGTAGCTATTACATCACCAGCATTTTTAATGTCTTGTGGTTTAATCTTCTTTGGATGGTTATATGCATCTGGCCTACCTCCATTCCATACCATTAAATCTGGAATGTACAGTAAGGCAGAACCTCATGCGTCAGCTTTGTTACAGGCATTTACTGTAATTTCAATGGTTTCAATTATTCTCATTATGTTTAGAATCTATAATGTATTGCCTTTCTTTGAAATACTCCTTGTAGTATTTTCAGCAATTGCTATGATTCTAGGAGTTTCAATGGCATTGACACAGACCGACTTCAGAAGAATGATAGGATTTTTAGCTGTTGGGGAATTAGGATTTATAGGACTTGGTATAGGTCTTGGAACTCAATTTGCAATAACTGCAGGTCTTTTCCAAGCCATAAACGAAATGATTGTAACAGCTTCATTGTTTATAGGATTTGGACTGATTGCATATCTTTCTGGTGAAACAGATACACGTAAAATAGGCGGTTTAATTGGATATCATCCAAAAATAGCTATCATGGTTCTTATTTCAGGTTTAGCTATGGCTGGTGTTCCTCCATTAAACGGTTTCCAAAGTAAATTAATGCTTATTCAGGCTTCTTTAAGTTGCGGATATCCTGAATTATCATTACTGGCCATTATTGTTAGTATTACAACTTTTGTTGTATTTGTTAAAACATTCTACACAATGTTTTTAAGACCAAAACCAAAAAATCTTGAAATTCCAGATAAAAAAGCTCCAAAATCCATGGTCTTTGCATTAGTTGTATTTACAGTTATAATATTTTTAATAGGTCTATTCCCCGGCATTGTAACTTCAGGATTATCCAATTTTGCAGGAGGTTTGTTATAGATGGCATTGTATGATAAATTCTTTGATGTAGTTAAAAAATTCAGAGAGCTATTTTCAGGAGGTCCTGTAAGAAATGCAGATGTTTCAGGAACTTTAACAGCAGAATTCCTTTTAATTGCATCATTCTGTCTTTTAGCTCTTTTAATAAGGCATGTTAATCCATTAATTGCAGGAGTTGCAGTTTTAGTATTGGCTGTTATTTTAGTTACAAATATGCCTTTGATACCTAAATTTAAAATGGAGCAAGATGATTCATTGAATAAGATGATTTTCTATGCTATTTTAACCTTAGCAATCATTATCACATTTATTTACTGGGGTGCTAGCTATGTCTAAAGGAATCAGAAATTTAATAGCTTCTGTAGCTGTTGCAATCTTTGGAATTACTCTTTTAGATTCATTGTTCCACCTAAGTGAAATAATTGTTCCAGGTGTAAGTAATATTTATAATGCATTAGGAACCCAAATAGCTCCAAACCTAGTAACCGTGGTTATTTTCGATTTCAGAGGATATGATACTCTCGGCGAATCATTAATATTATTAACTGCAGGTTTAGTAGTTTACTTAGTATTTGGCAGAGGCAAATTAGGAGGTAAAGAAGAATGAGTCAAGGTAGTGTAATTTTAAAGATTATTGCTTTGCCTATTTCAGTAATTTTATTCTGTTTAGGTATAATGACAATTCTTGGTGGACACATAACCCCTGGAGGAGGATTCCAAGGTGGTGCAATGATTGCATCAGGAATGATTCTCTGTATTGTTGTTTATGGTCTTGAAGAATCTCCTATTAAATTTTCACATAGATATATTGATGCTTTAGAGAATTTCGGAGCATTGATGTATGTCATTTTCGGATTGATTGGTTTATTTGTAGCTGGATCATTTTTATACAATATTGGTACTGACGTATACAGCATTGTTCCAACAGCTATTCAAAATATTTTCCATTATCCTGATGTAACTAATGCAGGTATTATTCCATATTTGAATATATTTGTTGGTTTGAAAGTGTTTGTCGGATTAAGTGCAATTGTGATAGCTTTTGCAGGATTTAAAAAATTAACAGAGGAATGAGGTGAATTTATGTTAGTATTAGGACCGGTTATATTTGGATTTATATTAGGTTTGGTTTTAGGTTCACAGATTAAGAAAAACCCTAAAAGCGATGTTAACTTCACTGTTGCCTCATTTGTAGTTATTCTAATTGCAGGCATTGTTACAGCATGGCAGTTAGGTCAGTATCCATTTTATAATGATGTGCCAGTTTCAACTGGATTTTTATCAGCGCTGATTGGATTATTGATAGGTAAACTTTTATTTGCAAGAGGTAGTGCTAATTAAATTGTAGGAGTCAAATTATGTTTTTATCAACAAATACATGTGAGGGAATTGGAGATTGTATTAAGAAATGTCCTACAAAAGCTATTAAGCTTATTGGAGGTAAAGCATTTAGTTGCCTTACCTGCGGCGCCTGTTATAAAAGTTGTCCTAATGATGCGATCTTTATCAATAAGTATGGAGGATATGTTGTAGACAAAACTAAGTGCAATGCTTGTGGTATATGCATGTACAATTGTCCTACAAATAATATTAGTATTATTGACGGTACTGTATATGGTATCTGCTCCCGCTGCGGAGTCTGTGTTGATGCATGTCCAAATCATTCAAGAATTGACGGTTTTGAAGCTAATGAAGAAAAACAAATGGATTTCATCAAGTCATTAAATGTCTCTTTACCTACTTATGAAAAACCTGTAAAATCATCTAAAAAAGAAGTAACAAAAGGATATTTTGGAACAAATTTAGATAACTGTATTTTCTGTGGTAGATGTGAAGATTATTGTCCTACAGAGGCCATTAACGTTAAAAACGAGAGAGGAGACGGAATTTGTACAGAATGTAGGCTTTGTGTAGATGCATGTCCTAACGGCTCAATTAATAGACAACTGATTGTAAACAACAAAACATGTACACTTTGTTTAAGCTGTGTTGATGTTTGTCCTTATGATGCGATTTCTGTAGGGAATTTTGAAGTCAATATTAATAAAATCCATACAGAGCAAGCAGGAACCATTGTGAGCTGTGTTAATTGTGGTTTATGTGCTGAAACATCTGAAAACGGATCAATGATAAGAATTGATGACAAGCAGAGATACGACCCGACCAAAGACGTTATTGATGTTGAAAGATCTCATAAAAAATCAATTGAAGTCTGTCCTGTTTCTACTCTTAAAGAGAACCGTGAAATGATAGTATTTGATGAGTCAACAGGCAAAGAACATCCAACATTAAAAGGATTTTGTGTAAGTTGCGGTTTATGTGTTCAGGTTTGTGATGTCGCTCATGCAAGGGAATTTAAAGTAGATACCTGGGACGGTTCAATCTCTGATGACTGCATATCTTGTGGGACCTGTGTAAATATCTGTCCTCATGAAGCAATATGTCTAAACAGAGGAGATATTTCAGTTGATTTGGATAAATGCATTTTATGCGGTAAGTGCAGCATTTACTGTCCGGTTGATGCAATTCCAAGAACCACATTAGATAAAAAAATCATTGCAAAAGGTTTTAACACCATTGATCAAAGAACATGTATTCATTGTGGATTATGTTATGAAAACTGCCATTATGACGCAATAGAAAAAGTAGAAGATGGCTTTGAAGTTAATGAAGAAAGATGTACTTATTGTAGCGGCTGTGTAAATGTATGTCCTTCTAATTCATTTATCTTTGAAAGGAAATTTAAAGATTCTACAGAGGGGATCTAAATGAAAGATTTACTTAAAATAGCTTTAAACGGAGCATTCACTAACTTTAAAAGAATATTTTTTGCAGCAGATAGGGTAACCGATATGGAAATCCGAAGACAGGTTTCTACTGGAAATGTTGTTCAGGAAGAGACCTTAGATACAGATGCTTGTATCGGTTGTGGAGGCTGTGCTAATGTTTGTCCAACAAATGCGATTGATATGAAGGCTTTGTCAAAACCTGTTAATCTGACTGATGACTGGATTAAAACCGAAATTCCAGAAATTGATTCTTTGAAATGTGTTGTGTGTTACTACTGTCATGATTTCTGTCCAGTTTATGCATTATTTGGGCTTAAAGGAACCATACATCCCAATTCAGTTGGAGAACAGCACATTGAAGTTTCAGACTTAATCGACATGCCTGTAAAGATACCTGAAGATAAGCTTAAAGTTATTTCAAGATATCTTTCTGACAAGACTATTGTTAAAAACAAAGAAAAATAAAGGGAGGATTATATGGGAATTAAATCATTTGCAAGAAAAAGAGCAATACATCTCATGCTGGTTTATACTGGAGGATGTAACGGTTGTGATATTGAGATTGTAAATTCTGTTTTATCACCAAGATTTGATGCTGAACAGTACAAGGTTTTTTTAACATGGAATCCTCGTGAAGCTGACGTGTTAGTAGTTACAGGACCTGTAACAGCTTTAAACAGGAAACCTTTAGAAGCAATCTACGAAGCTATTCCAGATCCTAAAATTGTAATAGCTGCAGGATCCTGTGCATTGATGGGTGGAGTTTATAAGAACATACATGGAGATATTCCATCTGAAGAGATTGAAGGACCTGTTGACCAGATCATTCCTGTAGATGCAAAAGTTCCAGGATGCGCTGTAAGACCCCAGGATGTTCTGTCTGGTTTAGTATCAATTTTACCGAAATTATTAGATTCAGATTAATTTAAAGGGAGGTTAACAATGGAGGAAAAAATACCAAATAGCAAATTTATTGAAACAGAGATTCCATTAGGAACTGTTCACCCTGCAGCTTTAGAACCTTATAGGTTAAGACTGTTTGTTGAGGATGAAATAGTTCAGGAAGCTGAGATTACCATTGGCGTAAATCATAGAGGTATTGAAAGAATAATGGAAGGGTTGCCTGTTGAAAAGGCAAATGCACTTACTGAGAAAATCTGTGGAATTTGTTCCAATTCTCATATATGGAACTCCTGCAGAACTGGAGAACTAGGCATAGGTATTGAAATTCCTGAGAGAGCTCAATATATTCGTGTGCTTATGGGTGAACTTGAACGTTTACACAGTCATTTTCTTTATTTGGCTCATGGTTGCGAAGTGCTGTCTCACGAAACATTTTCAATGAGAGTGTTCTATCTAAGGGAAACCATAATGGAACTTCTAAAAATGGTTGGAGGAAACAGGGTTCAGTACGGTTGTTCTGTTCTTGGAGGAATACGTCCTAGATGTGATTTAGATGACAAAAGAATAGCTAGAATAAAGGAAGGTATGGATACTGTTGAAGAAGGCCTTACTGACTTTGTTAAAAGATTTACAGCTGACAACATAGTTATGAGCAGGATTTCAGGAATAGGCGTGCTTCCCCAGAAACAGGCTTTAAAGCTTGCAGTAACCGGACCTTCACTAAGGGCAACTGGAATTGCAAAAGACTTAAGAACAGAAATGCCAGAATATGAACCTTTTGATTTTAATGTAATAACTCAGCCAGACGGAGATGTAAAATCTAACCTTATGATGAGAGCTTTGGAATCATTTGAATCAATTAAAATCATCAGACAGGTTATTGAAGGTTTGCCTGAAGGAAAAGTAGTTAACCATGACTGGGAAATGGTTGATACAGACATTATAGATAGCTATATCGAAGTTCCTAGAGGTACATTATACCATTCATACAGACTTGAAAATGGAAAAGTAAGGCACTGTATTATCAGAACCCCCTCTATGGCGAATATTGGTGCAATGCAATATTCATGTATCGGTGACCAGATAACAGATGCTCAGCTATGTATCGTTCAGTGCGACCCATGTTTTACATGTACTGATAGAGCAATAGAAATAATAAGGAGATAGAATATGTCAATAGAAACCATCTTATTTGCTATTATTGCAGTAATACTTACAGTCATAGTTTGCTTTATTGTAAGTACCTTTTTACCAGGCATTGAGAGAAAATACGTTCATGCAAGAATTCAACAGAGAATCGGACCTCCTGTAACTTCACCTGGAATAATGGCTCCAATTAAATTTGCCTTTAAGGAAAATATTAAAGTTTCATCTCCAGTTCCTAAATTATACAAAGCATTGCCTGTTATTTGTTTTATAGCTATTCTAGTTATTTTAGTAGCTATTACACCGCAAGCATTTTATATTCCTGCTTTGTCTAGTTTAATAGCTATAATCGGATTACTTAAGGTTGAAGAGATATGTTACGTCTTAATGGGAGCCTTATCCAAGTCAGTTATGTCTGTTAGAATGCCTTTCCCAGATATTGTAAAAGGGGCAGTTGACCCAGACGTTACAAGATCATTTATTGAAGACATAAGTTCTAGAAGATCTTTAAGAATGATTACATACGGTTCATTCCCATTGTATCTCTCCCTATTTGGTGCTGTAGCTCAATCTGGCAGCATATTTATCGGAAAGATTGTTGAATATCAGCAGATTCACGGACCATACTTGTTTACAGTTTCAGGTATGATTGCTGCTGTTGTATTTTTCATAGGTTATATGGTTGTTTTAAATGAATATCCGTTTTCAATAGTTAAAGCTAAGTCCGATGTCATTGAAGGACCATATATGGAATATGCAGCTAAATACAGAGGTATCGTATTCCTTTCAAGAGGATTACTGATGTTTACTCTTGCAGCACTGTTTTCAGTATTGTTTATTGGAGTTCCTGTAAACCTCTTCTCATGGGGAATAGTTTTAAATATAATAGTGGCTTTAATATTTGTACTAGCTATGGGAATATTTTCAGCATTCTCACCAGTATTTACAAACAGACAGCTACTACCTGTATCTATTGCAGCAAGTTTACTTGGAATTTTAGCTATTGCACTTGGAGTATTGTGAGGTGATTTTATGAAATTTGTAATGAGACCTTATCATATGGTAGCTCTCGGAGGATATATTGTTGAATGGACTTTTCCATATAGAAATCTTATTGTAGTAAATAAAACCTCAGAGCCAATTAAAGTTGAGATTCCAGTATTTGATGAAGAATGGATTTCTGAACATAGGGATTTAGGATTGGAAGTTATTCCTGTTTCAAGAGAAGATAATTTTTTAAAGTTATGGAAAAGAGCACATGCAGAATTAGATAAAATAAGGCATTAATATGACAGATTATGCGATTACAATCAAAACTGATGAGGACAAGGACGTTTTAAATGAGATTACTAAAATGCTCAGTAATCATGATGTAAATATAACCTATACTCATCTTTTTGTTGATACCAATAACACAGCAACAATTGATTTGGAAGTAGAAGACGTAAATGATATCAATAAGTTAATTGGAGATATTAAGCTTGTTGATGAAGTTATTTCAGCTGAAACCCATGTTTCATCTAATGATATTTATGGAAAGCGTATTGTAATAATTGGTGGGGGAGCACAGGTATCACAAGTAGCTTTAGGAGCTATTACCGAATCAGACAGACACAATATCCGTGGAGAAAGAATTGGTGTAGACACCATTCCTCTAGTTGGCGAAAAGGCAATCTCAGAAGCAGTTGGTGGAATTGCAAGATTACCTCGTGTTTCTGCACTAGTACTTGCAGGTTCTTTGATGGGAGGAGAAATTACTGAATCTGTTAAAAAATTAAAAGAAGAAAATGATATCTTTGTTATCTGTTTAAACATGCCAGGAAGCATTACTGAAGTTGTTGATTTGGTTATCACAGATCCTATACAGGCAGGAGTAATGGCTGTAATGGCTATTGCAGATACAGCAGTTTTTGATATTGATAGACTAAAAGGTAATAATAAATTCTAAACCTTTTTCTCTAAACATATATCTTCATATTCACACATTTCACATTTTTTCTCATTGATTTTAACTGTAGGGGCTTTTTTCAGTAGTTTTAGCTGATTCATTTCATGAAGAATCTCAAAAACACCTCTTCTAACATTTACATCCATTACTACAGGACGCCTATCACCTATTTTTTGATATTCGACAAAACCAACATATACATCACAGTCAAACTCTTGTTCTATTAGAATAGCCTGTGCAGCTAATTCTATTGCATCCTGATTCCAAACACCTTTTATTGGTGGATTGCTGTTTTTAAAGCTTATTGGGAAGTAATTTCCGTCAATGATTTCTATTTTATCACAGACACCAGTTAAATCAAGACGGTCATCTTTTATAAAGTAGGAATTCATAGAGCTTGGGAAAAACATTCCAGATATCTGATCGCCATCTTTTCTCATCAATTCCATTGTTTTAATAGCTTTTAATGACAATAATTTAATATTATAATATGTCTGGTTGTTGAAATCATTGTAAATTTCTCTTATTCTCTCATCAGACATAGCTGTTTTTCCCCTAACTATTTCATTGAATGCTTTTTCAATGGTACTTTGAACTTCTTCAAAGAGAGTATTTTCAACTTCTTTAAGATTCATATTCCTTTTTAAATTTCGCATATTCTTATTTAAAACATCTTCTATATCAATATTAAGTAATTTAAGCTTATTGTAAATAGGATCGACTTCTGTTTTTTCCTGAGAAATGTTTTCCTGAATATAGACCTTTCTTGGACAGTAGGTATAGGTTTTTATTGAAGATATGTTTGTCATTGTATAACCTCAAATCTTTGTAAATTTACTTAGATTAAGATTATATAAATATTTAAGCTTTTAATTTGGATAAATTCTATTATCTAATCTTTAAATTGATTTTAATGTAATATATTGGTTAATTTAAAATTGTTGTCTATCTTGGAATTATTGTAAAAAAATATCTAAAATGGATTAGGATGTTGATAAAAATGATTTTTTAAGTGTTTGTGAGTAATATAAAATGAAAATAAGTGAGATAAAAATAAGGATTAAATATTAGTAGATACTGTGCATAATGCATTTAGCATATGGTAAAAATGCATCTGGACATTTCTAGATTAAATTCACTTATATTCATTTCCTAGATAAGATAGTTAAGCAGGGCTTTCCTTAAGCTTCACGTATTCATCTATTGATTCACGAGTAGTTCCAACAACAAGCCTATAGCTAACATCAGAGCCATTTTTTATTACCTTTTCTACTTTTCCGCGAGCTACTACTTCCTCGCCGTCTTCCACTTCTCCAGCATAGGTATGTGTAAATGATACTATCTCTTCAATTGGTGCATTTACACCATCAATTATCTTCAAATCTTCAATTGTATATGATGATGGATTGTCAAAGGCACCTAATGCACTTTTTATCCTGCACTCGACAGCAGCTGTTCCGACAGGTTCATATACCGTATCTCCCCAACTTCCTTCGATTTCATCATAGTCTTTAGTAGCTAGTATGTCAAATAATGTTCCGTTTATGGTTCCGCGGTTTCCCTTTCTGTTTTCATACCATCTGAACTCTTCCTTGGTTAGGCTGTCGTCCTTTATTCTTTTGTCATACAAGAAGTCCCAGTAATCATCTGTGATTCCTTCAACTTTTATTGACTTTTTAAGTTCTGGTATGAAGACTTCCTCTCCTTTGTTTTCTCTAAATGCTTTCATAGCTTTTCTGTGGTTTTCAAGGCCGAAAATCACAAAATCTATATCTGAAACATCACTTTTGTGAAGTCCTGGAAGTATTGATCCTGAAATGCCAAGGTGGTCGTAGTCTATTTTACCAACATAGTGGAAGAAGTTAGCAAGATCTAAAAGTTTAGTTATTATTTCCGGATTTTTGTCTTCCCCATTTTCCATGATGTCCTTTAAGCGGTCCTGTGGCCTTATTATTTTTTCCACCTTTTCAAATGGAACACCCATCATGTTTTCGACTTTTGTTACCTGGCAGTTGTAGAGATATTCTGGATGATTTTCAGTTAAATAGCTGTATGCCTCTTCTGAGCTTACTTTTCTGTATTTTCTGCCATTCAGTTCACGGTCTCCATTTTCATCTGGAATGTATCTTAAAAATGAGATATAACGTCCTTCTGGGTGAACATAGTTTGTTGAAGCGAAAAACAGTCCGTCAGTAGTGTAGATAAAATCTCTTGTTCTTACTTTTTCCATAAAATTACTTCCTTCGTTAATTGATTATTATATTTGGAAGTATTTATATAAAAAAATAGAAGTTGTATAAAAATAGTAAACAACCGGCGGTTTTATCCTTCACCTACATATCCATTACTCTTTTCTCCTTAGACAAAGGATAAAACGCTTTTGATATCTGATAAACCACACAATATACCTTTTTACCATTCATCTCCTTGGCGATTTACCAGATATCGAGGTCACACACATCTCCTACAATGCATGAAAGCATATAACAATTAACTATTGTTAATTACTAATAGTTGGTCCCTAGTAGTATATAAAGGTTTTTATTTAACTGAAAAGCTTTTAATAATTCACAGAAAAAATAAAAAATGTTTTATTTGAATATTGCAATGATGTCTTTATCAAAAATGATAATGATCTTTTCTTTGATATGACACATTCACAATTATTATTTGATGGGGATATGAATGAAGTCATGAAGTCTATTGCTTTTCAAATAGATAGCGAATATCATATTC
>OGWU01000529.1_pt1 | contig 25453 bp, 26 predicted proteins | sample 1576071 | NCBI WGS metagenome assembly OGWU01 (sample SAMEA3541582, study PRJEB24748) | human gut metagenome | biome: human gut; feature: human-associated habitat; material: faeces | place: China | collected 2012
AAACTCCATCGACCGCGGCTTCCTTGCTATCCAGCAATATCAAATGAATACTGCCGCATTTCCGATTTATTGGAGCAGGCTTGAACCGGAAGAGAATGTTTTTGACTACAGCCAGACAGATTATATTATTGATCAGGCGCATAACCGCGGGTTAAAGCTGGTCCTTCTCTGGTTTGGCACCTGGAAAAACGGCGCCTCTCACTATGCTCCGTCCTGGGTAAAAAGAGATCGCCGGCGATTTCCGCGTGTAATGGATGCCCTCGACAATGAATCCATGGTGCTTTCACCTTTTTCAGAAGAGGCATGCAAAGCAGATGCGAAAGCATTTTCACAACTTCTGCTGCATATCCGGGAATACGATCAAAATCATTGTGTAATTGCCGTGCAGGTAGAAAATGAACCTGGCATACATGCTTCGCCGCGTGATTACTCTGAGCAGGCAGAAGCGCTGTTTCGTGCTAATGTCCCGGAAATACTTTCGTCGTTCGTCTTTGAACAGAAAGATGCCGCGCTGACAGCTATCTGGAAAAAGTCCGGAGCCGTCACAAACGGAAACTGGTCTCAGTTTTTTGGAATAGATGCGGAAGAAATCTTTTCTGCCTTCTACTTTGCCAGGTATATTCAAACGGTTGCTGCATCCGGCAAAGCAGTCTTTGATATTCCCCTGTATGTGAATGTCTGGGTACGGGAGACGCAAAACCGTATACAGGGCGTGGATTTTCCCTGTGGCGGCGCTACAAGTATTACTCTTGGTATCTGGAAACGCTTTGCCCCGGCTATTGACTGTCTCTGCCCCGACATCTATTTTGACGACAGAGATACTTATATGACAGTATGTGACATTTATTGCCGGCCTGATAATCCGTTATACATCCCGGAATCTCATGCCGATGAAATCAATGCGCTGCGTGTTTTCGAAGCCATTGAACGGTATCATCTTACCGGGATCCATGCTTTTGCAATTGATGCGACTCTGAACGAGCAGGGGCAGCTTACCGAAAGCGGCGCGGCGTATAAGCGCGCAACAGATATCCTTTCGTCAGTGAGGCCTCTCCTGGAAAGGTATCACAGAACCGGCAAAATCCACGCGGTTGTCCAGCAGGAATATGCCGATTCTATGTTCTTTGATTTTGAAAACTGGTATGGCCGGGTATACTTTCTGAACCGTATATCAGATGAAGCATATATTCATCTCGACAACTGTCATGAAGAAGAAAAATACCTCAGTTATCGCGGAAAAGGGCTTATCATCAACGCCGAAGATAATGTGTTTTATTTAGCGGGCGAAGGCTTTAAGCTTGTTCTTTTCCCCAAAAAGAGCGCCACACAGCTATCGTCAGTTTTACGAGGAACAAAGGGCCTGAATGCCAATAATGCTCCCTATCTGAGTGTGGAGGAAGGTCATTTCGATGAAAGCGGCGATTTTGTACCGGAACGCGAGCGCACAGGCGATGAGAGCGATATGGGTCTCTGGGTATCCAGTGATATCGGCGTTGTTCGTGTGGTTTTAGATGTCTGAAAGAAGGTATAGAATGAAAAAGAAAGGTATATCAAAATATTTATTTGTGCTGCCGGGATTTTGTTTCTTCGCGTTTGCAATGCTGATTCCATTCTGTATGGGATTCCATATTGCCTTTACAGACTGGGACGGCGTGGCTTCTGATTACAATATGATTGGTTTCAGAAATTTCTTTACGATTTTCAAAGATGCGCGGGTTCGCGGACCGTTTGTCAACACGCTGAAATTTGCTGTGCTCGGCACTATCATTGGGAACATAATCCCGCTTACCCTGGCGCTGCTGGTCAACGGAAAATATAAAAAACTGAATGCGATTGCACGTGTAGCTTTTTTTATCCCGGTTTGCTTTAGCTCCGTCCTTACAGCCTTTTTGTGGAAATTTTTATATCATGAATTTTTCCCGGAAATCTTCGGCTGGAAAAATATTCTCGGCAGTTCCAAATGGGTTATTTTAGGCATCGTCATTATGGGCGTCTGGAACACCGCAGGAACAAACATGTTAATTTATCTTTCGGGGCTTAAAAATATCCCGGTTGAACTGTACGAAGCCGCAGCAATAGACGGAGCATCCGGTAGCCAGCGATTTTTCAGGATTACCCTGCCGCTCCTTATGCCCTCCTTCTCTGTCTGTGTGACGCTTACGCTGACATCCTGGCTGAAAGAATTTGCAACGACATTATCTGCAACATCCGGCGGTCCGGGCGGTTCCTCCAGAACAATATCTATTTATGTGTATGAAAATCTGTATAAGTACTACAAAGCCGGATATGGACAGGCAGTGTCATTACTATTTGCACTTGTTCTGATTCTGGTAGGACTGCTGGTATCTTCTTTCTTCAGAAAAAGGGAGGTTGAGCTATGAAAAAGCGTAAAATAAGCATGAATACCATCTGCTATCTGCTGCTTATATTCTTTATGATGGTTATTTTTGTAATGCCGATCGCCCTTGCCATTCTGACTTCGTTTAAAAGCAAGCCGGAACTGGCAAAATCGGTAATCGGCCTGCCGGAAACGCTCTATCTGAAAAATTACAGCGAAGCTATCGTCAGAAGTGATTTCGCCCGGTCGCTTACAAATACCGCTCTGGTTGTATTCCCGTCCGTTGTTTTGATCGTGCTCTGCTCATCCATGAGCGGTTATGCAGTCGCACGCTATTCTAAAGAAACGCGCTCGCTCCGTATACTTGACAAGATTTACCTTGCCTCGCTCATGATACCGTTCCAGATTCTGATGATACCAGTCTATAAAATCTATAAGACGCTGAATCTGTTAAATTCACTGCCCGGAATGGTTCTGATGCTGGTCGGAACGAGTATCGCATATTCTTCTTTTTTATATGTCGGCTTTGTGAAGTCGGTACCGAGGGAAATTGAAGAATCCGCCTATATTGACGGGTGCAGTGAATTCAGGAGTTTCTGGCTGATTACTTTTCCGCTCCTCAAACCGATTTCTGCTACCGTCGCGTCATTACATGTGATGTGGCTCTGGAACGATTTTAATATCTCCATAATTCTCCTTCAGAAGGAGTCGGTTCGCACCATCACAATAAAACAGTTTTATTTTTTCGGTCAGTATACTGCCGATTACGGCATGGCTTTTGCAGCAGCGATTCTTTCTATGATCCCGGTTGTATTGTGCTTTGTATTTATGCAGAGGTACATTGTCAACGGTATCACCGTCGGAGCAGTCAAATCATAAAAAGAAGTGTTGCTGTTCATATAGCACAACAAATAACATACAGGGAGGAAATCAAAATGAAAAAAAGAACCGTATTAAAAAGCACATCCGCTTTGATGCTGACACTGGCAGTATCCGCCGCAATGAATGTTCCAGGCTGTGCTGAAGAGGAAGTTATCACATTAACGTGGCTGAACCATTATGCAGAAGCCGGAAAGCAAGCATGGATCCAGAGTGTCAAAGAGCAGTTTGAAGCAAAATACGACAATGTCATCTTAAACATTGAAACAGTTGATGCGGGCAACCACAAAACTATCCTGCAGACAAAGCTTGCCTCGGATGATGCCCCGGCTGTTTTTGATCTTGCAAGCAATGCGGATCTTGCCATTTACAATGCATCCGGATATCTTGCTGATCTGAGCGATTTTGAGTGTCTCGCAAACGTAGATCCCGACCTTCTCAAGGAAGGTATCGTGGATGGAAAACAGCTTGGTATTCCCATTGAATTATCGGGCTACGGAGTATTTTATAACGTTGACATCTTCGAAACATACGGTCTGGAAGAACCAAAGACACTCTCCGAATTAAAGACCGTCTGCGAAACATTAACAGAAAACGGCATTACTCCATTTGCCACCCCCTTTGCAGAAGCATGGGCGTTCAGCTGTTATCCGCGGGCACTGTACGATGAAGTCTGCTGGCACAGCGACGGTGAATTCTGGGCAAAGCTCATGGATCGCAGTTTAAAATTCTCCGATTCCGAGGATTTCAGGACACAGATGGAAACCTTATGGTCCTTCCACGAATACTGGAGTGATGACGCTTTTGGTACTTCCTGGGATTCCGCACAGTCTATGATGGCAAACGGCGAAGCTGCCATGTGCGTACATGGTTCCTGGGCAGTGGACGGCATTATGTCTTATAATCCAGATATCAATATCGGCGTTTTCCCGATGCCAGTCAGCGAAAATCCTGATGAGGCCCTGATGATCAAAGAACCCGGACAACAATTAGTGCTTTATAATTTTGAGGATGAGGCCGTCATGGAAGCTGCCCGCAATCTTTATAACCTGATTTATTCTGAGGATTCCATGCGGGTTTATGCGGAAGAAGCGCATCAGATGCCCTCCGTACCGGGTGATTACGATATGCTTCCGGCACTTCTTGAAATTATGAATTATCCGGCAGAACAGTCCTTCAGTGAAGCGGGACTTACCCGGCTGGATGCAGAGCATCAGGATGTCGTATTCGAGACTATCATGAACGCCTGCATGGGCGACAGCTTCGACGCAGATGCACTGCTTGATGAGCTGGATGCTGCATTCGACAATATTGCAGAATAAGGCCTGATCTGATAATCTAAAAAAGACCGGTTGTCAAATTTTCTGGCAGCCGGTTTTTAAAAATCAAAGAGAAATACAACAGGAGGCAGCTATGAATATACAGCTTAATGAAAACGGAATCCAGATCAACGGAAGCAGCCGAATCCTTCTGGCTTCCTCACTCTTCTATTTCAGAATCCCGGATAAACGCTGGGATCAGCGGATGAAGCTCCTAAAAGCGGCGGGCTACAATACGATCGATGTTTATTTTCCATGGAACTATCACGAAACATCCCCAAATATCTGGGACTTTAGCGATAACCGCGATGTAGAACGCTTTCTTAAGCTTGCAAAAGAAAATGGTTTATTTGTGATTGCAAGACCAGGTCCATACATCTGCTCAGAATGGGACGGCGGCGCTATCCCCGCCTGGCTTTATGCGGACGGTATCCCTGTAAGGCAGGATGATCCGGCATTTTTAAATGCCATGTATACATGGTATGCCCATATTCTTCCGATTCTTTATAAGTATCAGATTACAAACCAGGGAACTATCATTTGTATGCAGATTGAAAATGAGCTTGATTTCTACGACTGCAAAAGCCCGGTAACCTATATGAATAAACTGAAAAAAATGGTGGAATCCTTCGGCATAGAAGTCCCGTTATTTTATTGCTGCGGTCAGGATGACATTGTAAAAAGCGGCGGTCTGACGGAAGGTCTGTATTCCTCCTTCAATGTCTATGCCCCCGGAAATTACAAAGCTCTGGAACAGCGCGCATTACATCTTTATGCGTCGGCAGCGCTTCGCAGGATGCCCTTTATGATTACGGAGACGAATCGCGAGCATGATTTTCTAAAGCGCCTTCTCGCCTGCGGCGCAAAGCTTTTAGGCCCTTACAATCAGACCTCCGGTACCACTATGGATTTCTATAACGGAATCACAAACTGGGGACCAAAGGATGCCCCTGTCGCGATCATGACAACCGATTATGACTTTAAATCCATGATCGGTTCTGCCGGAAATTACGATTCCTGTATCCACAAGGCAAGATTACTGGCCGGTCTGCTTCATACCTTCGGCGACGCTCTCGGACGCGGCGTGCCCGCACAAAGCGCGGCGGTTATTTCCGGTGAATGCACGAACGACGTTGCGGTGTCCCTCATGACAGACATCGGAACCCTGCTGGATGTATCAAACCTTGCCGGAAAACAGACCATCAGACTTACATTCGAAGGGCAGTCCTGCGATGTTCAGATGGAAGCATGTGAAACAAAGCTCCTTCCGGTAAATATCAAAATTACCGGACAGATCAGATTATGCTTTGCAAATTATGAGATTGCGTCTATATTGCATGAAGAAGATACTTGCACTGTCTGGCTCTACGGAACGGGAGATGCCGTCCTTTCGATTTCCGAAAATAATGCGCGGAATACATATCATATTGCTGAACCGGAAAACGGCCTGAAATTTCAGGTCGGAAACGTGATCTTCCGTTTTGGCAGGTATTACTATGTATCCGAAAACGGTCTTCCGTTTCTTCCAAAGCTTGCCGTTTTACCAGAAGAACAGGAGGAAACCATTTCCGATATCCGGACAGTGGCATATGAATGCACCCTTTCCAGGGAAAACACAACCGGAGGCATCATTCAGCCAATGGAATATTTCGGGCAATATCGCGGCGTCGGCATGTATGATACAATGCTCCTGGAATGCGGACAGTATCTCCTCTCCGGGCTATCCGACATTGTTACCATATCCCAGGAAAACAGCGCAGAATTATTTTACGCAAACGGAAGCACTAAAATATGCAGCTTTGATGCAGGCAGTCTTCGGGTAATGACGGAAATATGGGGACATGCAAACTTCGATGATATCCGTGTAAAGAGTCTCAGAATGGGCTCGCTGAAGGGTATGGATACGCTGCTTCATATTTCGCGGACAGAAGACCTGACGAATAACTGGGTAGGATATGAAACGAATGAACTTCCGCAGGAAACGTGCTATTTTCGTCATTCCCCGTACAATGCGATCATGAATGCAGATGGCTACAACCGCGCTGCATCCCCGCTGATCACGCTGATCAGCCGAACAATCTCTTCTCCCGAGGGCGAGGACGGGCTGTTTCTGCATTTTGAAAAGGCAGAGTGCCTGATTACGGTCTACATCAACAATCGAAAAATCGCTTCTGTCGTAAAGGATGATCCGTACGTAGATTTGTCGGATTACGCCGGACAGGGAGATTTAGAGCTTACGCTGTACGTTTTTCGGCAATATTACACGGATGAAATCGGTAAGGTAACGCTTTTCGCCGGTAAAAAAGTGAAAAATTGTACTTTCAGCAAAATTGTTCCCGTCCAGGGGGACGCCCTTGCTGATCATCTGCCGCTGAAGCTGAACACCTGTGAAAACCGGATGATTGAATTATGGGCAAAAGCAGACACCGGCGATGAACTGAAGCTGTTTTTCTCCGGAAAAAATGTGAAGCTGACCGTCTATGCCGGAAACCATGTGATGGGAAGGATTTATCTTTCCGATAATCCCGCGCCCACAGTCGGCGGCGGTACTCCCGATACCGCATTAGTGCTCGGAGAGTGGCTCCGGGATGCGCCCGTAAAAATATGGTGCCAGGCAATCGGTGAAAATGCACTTGTCAGCGATATTACTGCAAAGCGCTACCGAAACGGAGTGCTTCCCATTTAAAGCTTTCTGTGTTAAACTATTTCCAAAACATTCAGAAAGGCTCTGCGGCATTCCCGCAGCGGGATCTTACTATGAACTGGAATACTCTGCTTTGTCCGGACCGTATCCGCAGCTATATGAGCGCTGCGACCTCAACGGACTTAAGAAGTGAATTTGAAAAGGATTACCACCGCATTATCGGCAGCGCGTCGTTCCGGCGCCTGCAGGATAAGACGCAGGTTTTTCCGCTGGATAAGAGCGATTTTATCCGCACCAGGCTGACACACTCGCTGGAAGTGTCCTCTATCGCGCGCTCGCTCGGACAGAACATTTCGCAATATATCATCCGCAATCAGCGGGATGGACATTTTGACCTCCAGATGCAGTCTGATGTGTGCAGCATCGTACAGTGCGCCGGGCTGATCCACGACATCGGAAATCCGCCGTTCGGACATTTCGGCGAGACGACGATCCGGGACTGGTTTCGGGAAAACCTGCCGCGGCTGACCTTCGAGGGCAAACCGCTTTCCGAAGTGCTCTCCCCGCAGATGCTCGCCGATTTCTATAATTTTGAAGGCAACGCCCAGGCTCTGCGCCTGGTGACGAAGCTTCATTTTCTGGTGGATGAAAACGGCATGAATCTCACCTATGCCCTGCTGAACACGATTATCAAATATCCGGTTTCTTCGCTTGAAATCAACAGAAAAAGCGGAAACATTAAGGATAAAAAGCTGGGCTATTTTTACGCCGACCGCGATATTTTTGAAAAGATCCAGACTGCTACCGGCACGAACGGCTGCCGTCATCCGCTGTGCTATATTCTGGAAGCGGCGGACGACATCGCCTATCTGACCGCCGACATCGAGGACGCCTACCGGAAGGGCTTTATCAGCTACCGGCTGCTTCTGGAAGAGCTTCGCTCGGAGGATGTGCTGACGCGTATGCTGCCCCAGGAGCAGAACACCTATCTGGAGATGGTGAATCGTCTGGAACGAAAATACGACAGCGGCATAAAGCGCGGCGTTGCCGATCCCGAAGGCTACGCCGTGTCCAACTGGATCGTCAATGTGCAGGGCTTTCTGATCGCCTGCGCCACCTATGGCTTTACGAAAAACTACCGCGCTATCATGGAAGGAAGCTTTCCAACCGACCTGTTCAGCCGCAGCCACGGCAGTGCGCTGCATGACCGTCTCGGCGACATCGCCTACCGCTACGTGTTCGTGTCGCGTCCGATCTTCAAGACGGAGCTTGCAGCTGCCACCGTGCTGCAGTACCTGCTGGATAAATTCGTGTCGGCGGTGATCAACTACGACACCGGCCACCGACTGACGGACGTGCAGGAAAAGCTGATGACGCTGGTCTCCGAAAACTACAAATCCGTCTACCGCAGGCAGGCGGAGGGCAAATCTGCCCAGGAAAAGCTTTACCTGCGGCTGATGCTGATCACCGATCACATCTGCGGCATGACCGACAGCTATGCGAAGCGGCTTTATCAGGAATTAAACGGGATTGATTAGCGCTAAACGTTGCCGGTTCATTACGTGCAGGATAGCTGCACGTGCCGGCTTACGGGCGTACCTGTACGCGCTTATGCGGTCCGAGGTTTCCTTCTTTGTAGTGCTTGCGGCAGAGCGCTGTGTAGCTGTCATTGCCTCCCATCACGACCTGCTCTCCGCTGCGGATGATCTTCCCGTCCTCATCAAAGCGGGTATTGCAGGTCGCGCCCTGGCCGCACCAGCAGACCGTTTTCAGCTCCTCGATCACATCCGCCCATGCCAGCAGCCACATACTGCCTTCAAACAGCTCGCGGCGAAAATCTGTCCGCAATCCATAGCAGATTACCGGAATGTTCAATTCATCTACGATATGCACGAAAAATTCAATATCCGATTTTTGGCAGAATTGCGCCTCATCCACGATCACACAGTCGTATCGGCTGATTTCCTCATCACTCATCGCAAGCAGATCTTCCACGTAAATACACTTCTGCTCCAGCCCCATGCGGCTGCGGACCACGCCGATATCTCTGGTGTCGATCTTAGGTTTCACCAGCAGCGCCTCTTTTCCACGCTCATAATAATTGTATGCTACCATCAACGCGTTTGCCGTCTTTGAGCTTCCCATCGCCCCGTGACGGAAATATAATTTTGCCATTGTCTTTCTCCCTTTATATTCGCAAGTTATCCCTTGGCTCACCTTCACCATATTGGGGTTGCCCCGCACACCTTCCACGCATCATCCCCCAACCGGCGAACAGGCACGCATATTTACGCCTCTGCATTCCTGATGTTTCCTCTGTATTCCTGGGATTTCCTCCGCCGTCCGCCTTCTGCTTCTTCGCGGCCCGCAAAATTTCACTGCAGGCTCCCTTCTACACCTCAAGCAGGACTTCCAGCTTCTCTGCCATCCGCTGGATGCAGCCTTCCTCATACGGCACTTCCAGTCCCACTTCTTTGAGCATCTCGTCATAAAATCTGCTTGCAGAAAGACGACAGAGCTTCAGGTAGCTCTCCCAGGCTGCCTCGCGGTTTTCGCTCATCCAGATCTTATACATGTACGCACTGGTCTGCGCCAGCACATAATCAATATAATAGAACGGATAGTTGAAAATGTGCTGCTGCTTCTGCCAGAAGCCGCCATTTCCGAAATATTTATTATCACCGTAATCAAGATGCGGCTTGTACACCTTTTCCAGTCTGCTCCATTCCTCTTTACGCTCCTGCGGCGTCATATCCGGGTTCTCATAAACAATATGCTGAAATTCATCCACCATACAGCCGTACGGAATAAAGATCACACCGTCCTCCCCGTGCATTGTGCGATAGTCCTCCGCGCGATCCTGGAAAAACAGCTCCATCCATTTATCCGCAAAAAATTCCATCGACATAGAGTGGATCTCAGCCGTCTCCATTGTGATATCACGGTGCTCCTGGATCGGATCCTTACCGGAAATATACCCCTGAAAAGCATGTCCGCATTCATGTGTGATCACATCAAGGTCGCCGCTGGTCCCGTTGAAGTTTGCGAAAATAAACGGCGCATTGTAATCCGGCAGATACGTCATATAACCGCCCGCGCGCTTCGTCTTGCGTCCGAGCACATCAAACAGCTCGTTCTCCATCATGAAATCAAAAAATTCTTTCGTCTCCTTTGACATTTCCGCGTACATCTGCTGTCCTGCCTTTAAGATACCCTCCGGATCCATGTTCGGCGCCGGATTTCCGTCCGCAAAATAAACCTGCTCGTCAATATAGGAAAGCTTCTCCAGTCCCAGTCTCTGTCTGCGCCTGTCGTGCAGCTTCTCCGCCAGCGGCACAAAATATTTCTTGATCTGAGAGCGGAATTTTTCCACCTCCTCCTGACCATAAGAGTTGCGCGTCATACGGTAATAGCCGAGTTCCACATAGTTTTTGTAACCCATCTGCCTTGCCTGCTCCGTGCGGTTTTTCACAAGCTGATCGTAGATGGTATCAAGCTGGTCCTCCACGCTCTCAAAATAAGCACTGTATTTTTCCCAGGCTTTTTTACGCACCTCACGGTCAGCGTGAGAAAGATACGGGCGCATCAGAGAGAGGTTCAGCTCCTCACCCTCCCACTCAATCTTTGCCGTGGCAATCAATTTGTTGTATTTTGTTTTCAGCTCATTCTCTTCCTGCATCAGCGGAATCAGCTTTTCATCAAAAGCCTTCATGGACAGCTCCATATTTTTGAAAGCGACCTTGCCGATCTTCTCCTCCAGATAAGCGCGGTAGGGAGAACTGTACAGAAGCTTCTGGTACTCCTGTGTCAGATTCTGCATTTCCGGTTCGATCTTATCATAATATTCGTGCTCCGCCGCATAGAATTCATCCGTCAGATCCACATCAAAGCGGATGTGCGCCAGCGTCATCTGCGTGGATACGCGGTTGCTCAGCGCGTAATATTTTTTATGCACCTCGAACTGCTCCTCGCCGCTTTTCGCCCGCTTCATCTCATCCATAAGCTGCTGATATTCTCGGCGTACTTCGTCCATTTCCACCCGTTTGTAGGGCATATCCTTAAATTTCATGCTTCATTTTAGCTCCTTTCTTTTCCATTGCGTCTATTATATCTCAAATCCGGTGTTTACGCATCAGTTTTTTATGTGGCATCTCAATCTGGCATATCAATATCCGCGACATTTTATTACTACACATTTGTCTTGTATTTTTTATTATCTTCTTTTATACTGAATGCATTCCACAAATGCACCACGCAACATATTTTTTCGTTGAATTATTTAAATCACATAAAGGAGAAACATATGGAAAATATCACATTAATCGGAATGCCCGGTGCCGGAAAAAGCACGGTCGGCATCGTCCTTGCCAAGGTGCTCGGCTATGATTTTATAGATTCCGATCTTCTGATCCAGAAGGAAGAAGGAAAGCTGCTCTGGCAGATCATGCGCGACGAAGGGATCGACGGCTTCAATGCGATCGAAGAACGCGTCAACAGCCAGATAGATGTCACACATTCTGTCATTGCTACCGGAGGAAGCGTGATCTATGGTCCGAAGGCAATGGAACATCTGCGCAGCATCAGCACCGTTGTTTATCTGAAGGTAAGCTATCGAACGCTCCAAAAGCGCCTCGGAGATTTAAACAAACGCGGCGTCGTCCTAAAATCCGGACAGACTCTGCTCGACCTTTACAAGGAGCGTGTGCCGCTCTATGAACAGTATGCCCACCGCACTGTCTATGTGGGCAGCCGAACCGTCCAGCAGGCGGTAGAGGAAATTGTAAATGCACTGAAAGAGCTCTGAAAAAGATCTGAAAAAAAGCTGAAAAAAAGCCTGAAAAAAAGCCTAAACTAACCGGAAAATAATGCTTGCCAAAGGTCTTTCCACATGATATACTTTGAGATAATCTCCACGAGGGAGTAGTCGGCATAGAGAATATGTGATAATCATCGACAGAATGGTGCTAAGCGCCCGGTGTTATCTTAAATGACGAGACTCATGGACAGCGTCTGCTGTCCGTGAGTCTTTTTTTATCGACAGCCGCTGCGCGCAAGCTATACTGTCACCCGGTCCGCTAAGTCCGGGCATCCTTCATCGCATGGCCCTCTTTGCAGCCCCAGTGCCTTTTCTGCTCGACTCGCGGAGTCATACACATTACCAGGGAGGAAATTTTATGAGTTTTGCAGAAATCTTTTTATTAGCGTTGGGACTTTCCATGGATGCATTCGCAGTCTCTATCTGTAAGGGTCTTAGTCTGAAAAATGTAACGCCGAAGCATATGTGTATCGCCGGAGCATGGTTCGGCGGATTCCAGGCATTGATGCCGCTGATCGGCTATTTTCTCGGCAGATCCTTCGCCGATATGATCACACAGTTTGACCACTGGATCGCTTTCGTCCTGCTGCTCTTTATTGGCGGAAAAATGATACGGGAAGCGTTCGGCGAGGAAGAAAGCATGGACTGCTCGATGGATGTAAAATCCATGTTTATACTGGCAATCGCTACCAGCATCGACGCACTTGCAGTCGGAGTAACCTTTGCGTTTCTCGAAGTTTCCATCCTTCCTGCGGTCTGTCTGATCGGCGCCACCACCTTCGTCTGTTCGGGTGCCGGTGTCAAAATCGGCAGCGTCTTCGGCGCAAAATACAAATCAAAAGCAGAAATTGCCGGCGGCGTCATTCTGGTGCTGATCGGTCTGAAAATATTGCTGGAGGGCGTGGGGATCTTATAGATCCTCACGTTTTTAGTCAAATACCCCGCAGCAAGCTTGCAGGGAAGCAGAGTTGCGGGGTATCTGGTCTACGCTTCGCTACGGTCGGCGCTAAACGTGTGCCACCGGCACACAGCGCTCCTCGCGGCAGGTCTGCGTTTCACTTCGGTCGGTGCTAAACGTGTGCCACCGGCACACAGCACCGCCAAATGCGTGTGCGAGCACCCGTGCTTGGCTCATTGCTCGCGGGAATGAATCTGATCATGCGGGCAAACAGGCTGCCTTTTAACCCTCCCAGGGACGGATGCGGTAAGTTGCACCGATTTCTTTACAGATTTGGGCACACTGCCGCTCTTCCTCTGGCGTCAGAGTGGTGGTGACGGTGGTCATTACAACATGCGGAACATATTTTGTACAGTCCCGTGCAAAATCCAGCATTGCCTGGTAGGAGATATCGCCGAATTTACTGCGCACAAGCTCATGATAGCGCTGCGGATTCGGTGTATTCAGGCTGATGGAAACAGTATCGATCAGCCCTTGCAGAAGCTGCGCGGTTTTTTCTCCATGAATCAGATCTGATAGCCCATTCGTGTTGATCCTCGTCGGAATCTGATATTTCTTTTTCGCGTATTCCGCTACCTTCAGTATCACATCAAGACGCTCTGTCGGCTCCCCGAAGCCGCAGAACACCAGCTCCCTGAAATCCTCCATCGGAAAATTATCAAAATCCGCGATAATTTCTTCGTAAGTCGGCTCCCGTTCCAGCCAGAGAGAACCGGATTCTCCCATCTGGTCGCGCGTCTGCCGCAGACAGAAGGTACACGCACACGGACAATTATTGGTTAAATTCACATATAGATTCTGATACACCTTATATAAAATCGTCATACTCCGTTCCGCCTTTCCTGTCTCCCCTTATTTATGTTACTTTCCATTTTCCTATCATTTCAGGCTTCTGCATAGCTCATCCCGTAAAAAATGTCTACCTCAACTTATCCAGTATCTCCTCAAACGCCACGCCGTCCGTCACCGGAATCTCCAGTTCCATTGATTTTTCAATACATTTCTTGACAAAATTGGATGCCTTTTTAACAGATACGGCAAAATCCACTCCGTTTACTGCATCCGCTGCGATAATGGATGCAAAAAGGTCGCCCGTTCCGCACCGCTGTGTGCCTACACGGATGGTTCGCAGAAAATGCTCACATTTTTTTTCATCACATACGTAATTTGCGATGTAGCTGCCCTGTACAATACCAGTGATGACAACCTTCGACGGTCCCATCTCCATCAGCTTTACCGCCAGCTCGCGGATTTCTTTTTTTCTCCATTTTTCTTTATAGGGCGTATCCGTTAAGATGCATGCCTCTGTGAGATTAGGTGTCAGAATGTCTGCATACTGCACCAGCCTTTTCATGCTTTTGCAAAGCGTGGGCGTAAATGTCGCATAAGCTTTTCCGTAATCTCCCATCACGGGATCAATAATGACAAGTGTCTGCTCTGTGCGAAAGTCCCTGATAAAGTTTTCCACAATATCAATCTGCGCATCCGAACCGAGAAACCCGGAATAAATTCCGGAAAATTCCAATCCCAGAAGCTTCCAGTTTCTGATATATTCGGGCATTTTTTCCGTATAGTCATCAAAAAAATAATGCTCATACCCTGTATGATTGGAGAAAATTGCCGTCGGAACCGGGCAGCACTGCACCTTCAGCTTTGAAATAACAGGAAGAGAGACTGCTATTGAGCATCTCCCATATCCAGACATATCATTAATTACAGCTATTTTTTTCTGTATCCCCTTCGAAACCATATCCCGCCTCCATCCAATTATGTATAGTATACCACTATCTGATATGGTTTAAAGAGCCAGTTTCCGCAAAATTAGCCAGTCCAATTTTTGCTGAACCCATCAGTTTGTAATTTTTTTACCTATCCAATAATACCCTTCCAAATGAATCTATAAAGTGCTTTTTCGTTGCTTCTGGCAAATATTTCACCAGTTCCTCCACCAACTCATACACCTTCGTTCCAGGAGCAATCTCTGTTGGTGTCCTACCTTGTCCATCTTTTATAATCCGTTTTGCATATCGTATCGCCAGCTTCGGATTGCCCTTATTCATCAGAATATCAAAAATATCCTTCATATTTTTCTGATACTTGCCAAGCCCCAATTCTCTGAACTTATCGCCCAAGAAAGATATATACTCTGTCCGATGATTATTGGATGTGTAGTATGCAAAATGGAGTAAGAACCAAAATTCGATACATTCATTACTCCATGCTGCATGGTACTGCAATTCCGGATTTTCTTTATTAACTGTTCTGCCCGCTGTGCCACACCATTAAAATCGTTAGGTGGAAAGCTGTCCTTATCATAAACGCACCAAATTTGTCCCTTCCTAATTTTGTTCCTTTTTACATATCTTTCCGCCATACCAATAACACGCATTGTTTCCGCCTGACATGGCTCAATCTCTATCAGCACCATATCCCGGTATACAGGGTTATCCTCAATCAGTCTTTTGAATCCTTCAAAATAAAGCGGTTCTGTCTGCTAACCTTCACAGAAGATATAATAGCGATATTCTTTCATCTCCAAATATTCTTGGCGACGCTTTTTCTTCCATGATTCCATTCCGGCTTTTTTAGGCATTAATCTTCCCCCAATCTATAATTTTTCTGAGGTATGGATCAGCGCCATACTTGCCTTCCAGATACTGTTTATCAAACTTTGCATCTTTACGGACAGATTCACCTTTATCATTTTTAAATTCTACCAGAGAATACAGTTTTGAATTCTGCCTGTTTCCCTTTGCCACAAACCAGATTTCATCTCTCCGGAAAACTTCGCTGTTCATGGTAGACAAGTCATGTGACGTAAAAATTAACTGCGCCCCCTTTTTATTGACCTCCATATTGTTAAACATCATAATAATGTAGCGAAGCAGCACCGGATGTATCTTTGCGTCTAATTCATCAATCACCAAAGATGTTCCTTCTAATAAACTTTTCGCAATAAATGGAAGTAAACCAAATAATTTCTTTGTTCCACTGGATTCATCAAATAAATTCAACTCTGTTTCATAATCATCAACGATATGTTTTGTAAATACTTCAATCCGCTCATGCTCTTTTTCTTCCACTCGGAAGTCTACTATGTCCAAATCCATCTCTTGAATCATTTCAAGCATAAGCTTTTTCACATCTTCGGAATTAGCCACTGCCATACGCAGTTCCTCTATCGGATTTCCATAATTCAAGAAATCAACTCCATTTTCAAACCAGCCCAATACATCCCTCACTACTTCATTTTTTCTATAAGTGATGCCAAGATAAGAAAGCAACGGCAATGTATCTGATAACTCATCACTGGTTTTTAACCTTGCAAAAGCCCCCTTTAATACTATTCCAACTTCATCCCTTTCAAAAAGTGCCGACCGGCGTCCGGTTTCTAACTTAACCCGGTCCAACCGCTCATACTCAATCACATCTTTTTTAATTGTCAATTCATAGCGATACTCCGCCAGCGAAGTTCTGAAAAACACTTCAAACTCTGTTGGCGTATCTACTGTTTCCTCAGAAAATGCAAATGGCTCTATCACTAACTTTTTCATTCGGATCGCAGCTTCTTCATTATCGCTGGTTGCATATAAAGGGCGCAGCACTTTCAATACTAAACTATGCAATGCTTCCAAAACATTAGATTTTCCTCCGCCATTTGGTCCGTAAACGGCAGATACCGGCAAATATAATTCTCCATCTTTATCTCTAATAACCCTATCTTCATGCTCAGAAATGGCGGCAGCCTGCATATCAAATGTTACCTCATCTCGTATGCTTTTAAAGTTCTTTACTGTAAATTGGCATAACATTTCATTTACCTCCGCTTACTATCTGTTCCGTTCTTTATTCTAGTATTTCACTTTCTATTATATCCGCTTTTAGTTTTTTTACAAGCAATATTTGAGATTTTGTCTCATATTTTTATTTAAAAAATTCAAAAAGGACGTCCCGCGCTTTTCACGCAGGACACCCTTCGTCACGTTCCGGTTCATCAGGAAGTTACTCTGTCGCTGTATTAGATTTCCTCGCAATGCTATTTATCTTTTTGCAGGGCTTTCCCATTCTAAAATCCCGCTTTCCTCAACTCATCCATCATTGCAGATCTTCTGCGATAAATTAGTTTCCATTCTTCTACGATCTGATTTGCTATTTTCCTTCCGCCCGAATATTTTATAATCTTTTTCATATTCTGTGATTATCCTGTCCACCACTTTTTCCGGCGGATCGTTATTAACAAATAATCGATTGCGTATCCCAAGTTTGGCATAAACCATCCCATACCAATCCAAATCTGCCCGGATATCTTGTATAATACAATTCAATTAGCAGGACATCATCACCGATAATGCGTGTTTTGAAGTTTTCAGCAAAAGAGATCGGGGTAACCGCCAAAACCATATCGTCTTCCGTTTTAAGAACCTTCTTGATAATACACCCTCTTTTTTGATCTCTCCACCGTAAGTCTGCAGTATATACAAACTCTTCCAGAGACATTTCCAAATGTTTCTTTATTTCTTCATCCAGATCAGCGAAACCAAATCCAAGCCTTTCGGCTGGCAATCTCCCAACGGTTGATTTTCCAACATTTGAAACACCAAATAACAGTATCTTCATACTTAAATTTTCCCCATACTTAGTGTCTATATCTCCACCCGTATTCCTTTTTCAGCCTCTCATATATCTCAAACGCAACCGGACAGACCTCGATTACATCCAGCACGCCGTAAAGGCTTGACCATCTGTCCGGTTGATCCGTATACGGATATTTCTTACAATTTTCCGGTCGACAATCGCCTAACTGACAATTTCCATCTGGTTTCAGAAAATCACAGGGTATATTTTTTGTCTGATAGCCGTTTTCTCCGTCGTCTTCCCCCAGATATTTTTCAAGAAACTGCTCTTTCGTAAGCCCCATATACTCCGCGTCCCGGGAAAGGTCCGTTTCCGGGATACTTCCACGGTACATCTTGCAGCAGTTCCTGCATCTGCTGCAGTCATATCCGGCAAACAACTCTTTGTGCAGCCTGTGGAACCGTTCGTCCAATTCTTTTTCATCCGCATTCCCTTTCAGGTAAATGCGAAATTCATAGTTCTCATTTCTTTTTTTCTTCGCTTCAAATTTTATTTTTCTCGGTGCAATCATTTTTGTTTCCCTTTACATATACGGTTGAATCATAAACTTCGTCTACTCCCCCACTCTTTCACTTACCAGTTCAAAAAGATTCTCCTTTGTGGCAAACAGAATCTTAGGATTTCTCCCCTTTCTCCAAAACCCACTTCACCAGGATATCTTCCGTTTTCTTCGCCCCACCACTTTTTTCTTCGTGGAACAAATCGTGGCGGGCATTGGGGATGAGGTGGAACTCCACATCTTTAAGGCCGGCCCGGTCCATGCTGTTTTTTACTCTCTGTATCCCTTTTCCAAAGTCCCCTACCGGGTCCCTGTCTCCGGAGAGAAGCAGAATCGGGAGGGTTTTATCCCACTTTTCGTAGGCGTCCTTTTTTCCGGTCCTTCTCATGGCGTCCAGCAGCTGATAAAACAGGCCTGACGAAATATGCTCCCGGCACAGGGAATCCCCGCAGTATGCGGCGCGCTGTTCTTCGTCGGCACATAACCAGTCACATCTGGTCATATTCGGCAAAAATTTCCGGTTATAGCTTTCAAAGGACAGTTTATCTACCAGCGGTGTGGCGCTGTCAAATCCGTGTACCCGGATCTCCCGCTTCACAAGCTGCATCAATACTGTGAGGACGCCTCCGGGCTGGTGGCCGGTTCCGAGGATGGCGGCTCCGGCTATCTTATCCTCATAGCAGCTTAGGTAGTCCCTCAGCAAAAAGGAACTTAGGGAAAATCCCATCATAAAATGGGGAATTTCCGGAAAACAACGTTCCATTTCCCGGTAAAAAAGGTGCATATCCCGGATACTGGCTTTCCAGCCGCCTTTTCCGAAGGATGCGCACTTCGGATCACCGCCGTTTTGTCCATGTCCTCTTAAATCAAATCCGGCGACGGCAACACCCCTGGCTGTCATCGCCTCCGCCAGTTTTTCATACCGTCCGATGTGTTCTGTCATGCCATGGGAAATCTGCAGCAGCCTCTTAGGCGTTTCCTTTGGCATCCAGATTTTTCCCGTCAACGATACGCCGCCATCTCCCAAAAAAGTTATCTCCTCTGTCTTCATTCCAGCTCTCCTCTTCAAAGCAGTATTTTCCCTTCACAATGTCGTGACTGTTGTTTCTTTCAGTATAGCCCTTTTCCCGGAAAAGGACAATCCGCTTTTCCAAAACATGACTATCACTTTTCTTTCCCCAAAAAACTCTTTTTCCTGTAATAAAATGGTACTATTATGACTCTATCTGGAAATTTTCAGGGAAGTTCCCAGCATACGATGGAAAAAAGAAATTTGACTGGAAATATTTTCTGTTGCCTCCCACCGATGATCGGGTACGGCATCGCAGGAATAGGCCTTAAAGCCGACGGACCATATTGCCATACCTACAGGACCTGCCACCGGCAACTTCCTTCGGATGCATGGCAACAAAAAACAGGCAGTATACATACAATGTACACTACCTGTCTTTCTCATTCAAAATACAAAACAGACCTTTGTGGATACGTCTCCGACCAGTTTTCTAAAATACATCATTTACACATTTTCCGGGAACACCACCCGCATCCGCGTGCCCACTCCGGTTTTGCTCCACAGTCCGATCTCCGCGCCGTGCTTTGCCACGACATGTTTTACGATCGCAAGTCCCAGACCGGTGCCGCCCGTGGATTTGGAACGGCTTTTATCCACGCGGTAAAAGCGCTCGAAAATGCGCTTCTGATCCTCCTCCGGGATGCCGATGCCGGTGTCCTCCACCGTCAGTACGGCATGATTTCCCTCCATGCCGACGTGCATCACAACACTTCCATCCGGTACATTATAGCGAACCGCGTTACTGCAGAGATTATACATAACCTCCTCGATCATCTCCCGGTTTGCCTGGACGATGCAGGACTCCCCGGTAAGCGTCAATGTCACATGATGTTTTTCCGCATTTACCTGCATCATGTCCACGCATTTTTCTGCAAGCTCGTACAAATCTACCGTTTCTTTCACCAGCACGTCCTCGGAGCTGTCCAGCTCAGAAAGGCGCAGAATGTCGTTAATCAGCATCAGCAGGCGATTAGAGCTTTTATGAATTTCCGCAGAAAAGCGCACCGTATCCTCTTTTGTGGCGATTCCGCTCTCGATCAGCTCTGAGTAGCCGGAGATCGCCGTCAGCGGCGTCTTTAATTCATGTGAGACATTTGCAGTAAATTCCTGCCGCATCTGCGAGCTTTTTACAATATCAGAATGTTGCTTTTGAATGGTATCCAGAAACGGTTTCATTTCCTTGTAGGCGATCTCATAGTTTTCATCATCCATATGCAGCGCCATGTCCTCGATCGGCGCAATGATACTCTTTGTAAGAAAATGCGCCAGTACAAGGCAAATGAGAAACAGAGCCGCTCCCATAAAAAGAAGTACCGGGATCAGCGGCAGCAAAAAACTCCAGACGCTGCCCGCTTCCTTTGCAACACGCAGAACTCTGCCGTCGTCAAGCCGTATCGCATAATAATATGTGTTCTTATCAAGCGTATCAGACCTGCGGACGATCTCCGCCTCGCCGCTCTCCAGCGCGTTCTGGATCTCCGGACGATCACTGTGATTATCCATCTGCCCGATATCCGCGTTACTGTCGAAAGCTACCGTGCCATCCGTATTGATCAGCGTAATGCGCAGATCCTCCACCGATTCCACTTCGGACAATTCCTTCTGCCCATCGAAAATGCCGGCGCTTTTGATGACATGCGCATAGGTTTTCAGGCTGCCCACAACCTCCTCCTGGAACAGATTGTAGCAGACAAACACCGAGAGAAACACCGTCAGAAAAATCGCAACCGCCGTAATCAGCAGAAACTGCGCGTTAATCTTTTTTCTCATTCGATCCGGTACCCCACATTCCGCACAGTCTTAATATATTTTCCGGCACTTCCCAGCTTCTGACGCAGCGTTTTAATATGCATATCCAGCGTGCGCGATTCCCCCTCGAAATCCACGCCCCAGACGCGCTCCATAATGCTCTCGCGCGCCATCACAATACCCGCATTCTGCAGAAACAGCTTCAGCAGCTCAAACTCCTTGTAGGTCAGCTCACAGGGAACATCCGACACATAAACCATACGTTTCTCATTGTCCATGAAAATCTCATGCAGACGCATCAGCTTTTCCTCTTCCATTTGATTCACGCGGCGCAGCACCGCCTTCACCCTGGAGATCAGCTCCATGACACCAAATGGTTTTGTGATGTAATCATCCGCTCCGTTATCAAGCCCTTTTACCTTGTCAATCTCCGTGGATTTTGCCGTCACCATCACCACCGGAACCTTTTTTGTCTCCGGATTGCGGCGCAGCTTCTTTAAAACCTCCACGCCGTCGCTGTCAGGCAGCATAATATCCAGGAGCACCAGATCCGGCTTTCGCTCAGAAACCTTGTTCCAAAAAGGCTTCGCGTATTCAAACTCTTCTACTGAATATCCGCTGTTTTTGAGAGAATAGCTCTCAATTTCCCGTATATTTTTATCGTCCTCCAATATATAGATCAAGCTCATGCCTCCCACACCCTTTCTTGTAACTGTTTGAGACCTTATTCCCGCACAATTACCTTCCTTTTTAGTTTATCACATTTCTCTTTTTACGGCAAAACATATTTTCTGCGATATTTGTCACATTCCTGCTGAAATTCCTTATTATCCTCGCGGCGCAATACATCCGCATAGGCGTGCGGGTCATATTCGCTCTCGTGACGCTGGATCAGATACACTGCGATGTTCGAACAGTGATCCGCCACACGTTCAAAGTTCGTGCAGATATCGGAGAGGATAAAGCCCATCTCGATCGTACAGTTGCCCTTCTGTAAACGCTCCACGTGACGTTTCTTCACCTGCGAATTGATGTAATCCATCACTTCCTCCAGAGGCTCCACCTCCTGTGCAGTCGTCAGATCGTCGTTCACAAAGCTGTCAAAAGCAAGTCCGACAATCTCCATCACAGCTTTTTTGAAAACCTCCAGCTCCTGCTGCCCCATCTCAGAAAAATGGATTTTTTTCGTGTGCAGCTCCTCTGCCGCCGCCATCACACTGACAGAGTGGTCGGAAATCCGCTCAAAGTCTCCGATGCAGTGCAGCATCATGGAAAGTGCGCGGCTGTCTGAGTCCGAAAGATTGCGGCTGCTCAGCTTTACAAGATAGCTGCTCACACTGTCCTCGTACTTATCCACAATATCCTCCAGCTCCCGGATACGCGCCACTTTTTTCTCATCAAAATTATCAAACAGGGAAACCGACATAGAAAATCCCTCCCTTGTCAGTTCCGCCATCTGTTTGGTCGCCTCCATCGCCTGCTCGCAGGCAAAAGCCGGGCGTTCCAGGAAGCGCTCATCCAGCACCGGCACCTCCAGCTCCTGCAGCTCGCCGGATTTTTTGTGATTTCCGACAGTCGCATGCGCCAGCTTCACAAGCTGATCGCCAAACGGCAGCAAAAGCAACGTAGTGAATACGTTAAATATGCTGTGGATAACCGCAATATTGGCCGGTCCGACAGCCTCCGTCAGAAAATCAAAGTGTACAAACGCATTAACGCCATAGAACAGTGCCAGACAGACCACTGTACCAATCAGATTAAAATACAGATGGATTGCCGCCGCGCGTTTCGCGTTTTTATTTGCCCCCACAGACGACATGATCGCCGTGATACAGGTACCGATATTCTGTCCCATAATAATCGGGATCGCTAAACCATATGTGACACTCCCTGTCGTGCAGAGCGCCTGCAGAATACCGACAGACGCGGAAGAACTCTGGATAATTGCCGTAATCAGCGTACCCGCAAGCACTCCCATCAACGGATTTGAGAACGCCATCAATATGTTGCCAAACTCCGGCACATCCGCCAGCGGCTTCACTGCAGCGCTCATATTGTCCATCCCGTACATCAGAATCGCAAAGCCCACCATGATCGTGCCGATATTTTTCCGTTTTTCTTTTTTTGAAAAAAGAATAAATGCGGCGCCGATCAGCGCCAGTATCGGTGAAAATGAGGTCGGCTTTAAAAGCTTTAAAAAGAGATTATCTCCCTGGATACCGGTTAAGCTCAGAATCCACGATGTCGCCGTGGTACCGATATTAGCGCCCATGATCAGCCCGACCGCCTGGTTAAGCTTCATAATACCGGAATTTACAAATCCGACTACCATAACCGTCGTCGCGGAGGAAGACTGGATAACTGCCGTGACGCCCGCGCCAAGAAGCACCGCTTTCCAGCGACTGCTTGTAAGCTGCTCCAGAATGCGCTCCATCTTACCGCCGGATGCTCTGGAAAGTCCGTCTCCCATAAGTGACATTCCGTAAAGGAAAAATGCAAGACCTCCTAAAAACGCTAATACCGAAAAAATATCCATAAAAATACTCCTTTATCCTACATGTATGTTCTCCTTACGCTAACATACGTATGTAAAATACAGGAGTATTTAATGTAAAATCTGTGTAAATTGTTATGAATCTTTACAGCAGACTCATCACCTTTTCCTTTGTCACACACCCAACCGATGTCTCTTTTAATTGGCCGTCCTGAAACACCAGAAGCGTCGGAATGCCGCTCACGCGGTAGCTCTGCGCAAGCTCAAACTCCTTGTCAACATCCACTTTCACAAGCTTTACGTCCGGACGATCCGCCACAACCGCATCCAGGACCGGCGCAAACATTTTACAGGGTCCGCACCAATCTGCCCAGAAATCTACCAGCACGGTTCCTTTTGCATCCAATACCTCACTCTGAAACGTATCTTTTGTTGCATTTATCATATTATTTTCCACCTTTCTCTTGCCTTTGCATACCGCAGATGCCGGAAAAACTATACTGACAGCACCTGTCGCATAGTATGCTGCCAGTCTCTCACTGCAATATCTATATCATAGTCTATCGCAAAAATCTTTTTTTATGTAACATATAGCTCAAAACGTTCCGTTCAATCCCGCTCCATCTCGCGGATCTCACCGCTGTAGGCATCAATCTTGTAATCCATTTCCTGGCGCGCATAATAAAATTCTATCTCGTAAACCACCTGTCGGCTGTCTCTCTCAAATTTTATCTGTGAAAAGCTTGCCTCCGCCGAATCCACTCCCGCATCCGTAAGCGCAATCTCTTTTGCGCGCTCCATCCCGATCACAGTATCCTCATCGTCCTCTTCTATCTGCAGGCTCACTTCTGCCGTCGCCTCGCCGAGATCTCTTCCATTCAGCTCCCACTCCAGAATCACGCCGTCTGCTTCCCTGATAAGATATTCGTACTCCACGCCATCCGCAAAAAAGGACACCTCGTAAACCGGTTCTCCGTCCTCCCACTCTGCCTTTGTATGCAGGCGTTCCGCCATGTCGGACGTAATATCTGCATCCGCAAAAGCAATTTCTTCTGCCTGCGTTGCGTCTATTGAAACCGCCGCGCCGACATCTGCAGCCATCGCACTCTGCCCGCCAAAAATCATCATCATGCCAAGCACACCTGCTGCCGCCCGGCGTTTCGTATCCATGTTGCACTTTTTCATGTCGTTTTCCTCCTGCCCTTTTCTTTTATTATACACGATTCCGGAAATCTGTCGAGTATAAAAATATGCTACTGGAAGAATAAAATTATTTGTGATCCATCACCTTACAAAACATCACCGCCACACCCGAGCTCACCGCCGTTGTCAGTATTCCCGGCCCGACGATCGCCGTGGGATTCACACTTCCATACTGGCTCCGATAGGCTATAATATTCACTGGAATGAGCTGCAATGATGAGATATTCAGTATCAGAAACGTACACATTTCATTACTGGCAACTCCTGGCGGCATCCCTCCTCCGAAGAGAGCAGTGAATATATTCAGAATCTTATTTAGACGTATATGCAAAGAGATGTGAGCCCCAAAGCCCGCATCTCTTTTTCAAACACATTTGTTTCGTTTATTATTTACTTTTCTGCTTCTGCACTACCTTATCCAGTGTGACTGCCAGAATCAGTACCAGACCCTTTACTACCTTCTGCCAGTATTCGGAAACATTCATCAGAACCATGCCGTTTGACAGCGTTCCCATCAGCAGTACGCCCACAATAACGCCCATGATTCTTCCTTCGCCTCCGCTGATGCTGATTCCACCAAGCACGCATCCGGTTATTACATCCATTTCGTATCCTTCACCGGAATTTGCCTGCCCCGAATTCACACGGGCCATCAGCATCATGCCGGCCAGCGCATACAATGCTCCCGCCAATGTATATACCTTATAAAGAACCAGCTTTACATTTGTACCGGACAGGCGGGCTGCCTCCTGGTTGCTTCCGATGCCATAAACAAATCGCCCGAAAGGAAACTTATTCAGCAAAATATAACCGACCCCTTGCCTACATCAAGGACCTCAACGAACCC
>OGWU01000532.1_pt1 | contig 25373 bp, 19 predicted proteins | sample 1576071 | NCBI WGS metagenome assembly OGWU01 (sample SAMEA3541582, study PRJEB24748) | human gut metagenome | biome: human gut; feature: human-associated habitat; material: faeces | place: China | collected 2012
AGAGCAGCAACGACCGCACGATGTTCCAGGCCAGCGCCAACTACTACCTCGACAACGGCATGTACATCGAGGACACCTACCGCAAATACGGCGGTAATTTCTCGGTCGAGCACAAGCTGCTGGACAACCTGCGCATGAAGGCCAGCGCCAACATCACCAGCAACAAGCGTCACAACAACGGCGGACTGGCCTACTGGCGCAACCCGATCTTCCCGGTTTACGACGACGAGGGCGATTACTGGCTTTATAGCGCCCAGGACTATTCGCATCCGCTGGCCCTGACCAATTTGCAGAAGAACGATTCGAAGGGGTTAGACATCATCTCGTTCGCTTCGGTGAACTGGGACGTGCTTCCCTGCCTGAACGTCATGGCGCAGTTCAACTACAAGCACGGCGAGCAGATCACCGACAAATATTTCCCGAAGAAGTATTCCGAGACGGGCGTGTTCAACGACGGTTACGGGTCGATCGACAACTGGAAGGACGACAACATCGTTTTCGAAGCCTATGCCACGTTCGATCGGACTTTCGCTGAAAAGCACCGGCTGACGGTGATGGGCGGTTACTCTTACGAGAACTACCAGTCGCGCAGTTCGTCGCTGGCCGCCAAGGGCTTCATCAACGAATCGCTGGGCAACGAGAACCTCGCTGCGGGCGATTCGGAGACCTATTCGATCGGCAACGGCTCCTACAAGACCGAGCTGGTCTCGGCCCTCACGCGTATCAACTACACGTTCGACAACCGGTTCCTCTTCACCTTCACGGCCCGCGCCGACGGTTCTTCGAAATTCGGCTCCAACAACAAGTGGGCCTTCTTCCCCTCGGGGGCGTTCAGCTGGAAGATGCACGAGGAGCGGTTCATCCGGAACCTGAACGTTTTCGACGTGCTGAAGATCCGCGCCTCCTACGGTATTTCGGGCAACCAGGGTATTTCGGCCTACCAGACGCTGAGCCGCTACGGACAGCACAAGTATTTCAACGGAGGCAAGTGGGTGACGGCCATCGGACCCGGCTATCAGTCGGGCACCACGGGGCAGGACGGCATCTATGCGCTTTGGAGCGCTTTTTCACGATTGACGACGGCAACGGCAACCGGCTGGGTTCCTTTTACCTAGATCTTTTCTCCCGTAGCAATAAACGGGCCGGAGCGTGGATGAACACCCTGGATACGGGCAGCCCGTCCACGCCGGAGACCCCGGGCAAGCCGCGCCTGGGCATGGTCTGCCTCAATATCCATCCCCCCGCGGCAGGAGACACGGTGATACTGTCCCACCGGGAAGTCAGGACTTTATTCCATGAGTTCGGCCACTTGCTGCACCTGATGTTTACTAGGGTTTCCATTCCTTCCCTGGCGGGGACCAGCGTGCCGCGGGATTTTGTGGAAGTCCCCTCCCAATTCATGGAAAACTGGTGCTGGCGGCCGGACGTGCTGAAAAGCTTTGCGCGCCATGAACGAACGGGACTCCCCATTCCGGAGGAAATGCTGAACTCTCTGGACGCCTCCCGCGGCAATACGCCTGCCCTCGCGCTGGCCGGGCAACTCCTGTACGCAAAGATGGACCTGGCCGTGCATTCGGAACCGGAACGCTTCTCCGCCGGCTCTCTTGATGATGTGGATTCCGCCGTAGCGGGAGATATGGATTATTTCAAAGATTTCAAAAGAGCCGGCAAGCTGCGCACGGCGCGTCACTTGTTTTCCTCTCCTGCGGGCTATGCCTCCTTTTATTTCTCCTACCAATGGGCGGAAGTTCTGGACAAAGATATTTTTGAAGCCTTTGAACAGGCCGGAGGCCCGGACAGGGAAACGGCAGGAAAATTCCGGAAAACCATTCTGGAAAAAGGCTATGCTGTCCCGCCCATGCGGCAGTTCATGGATTTCATGGGAAGAAAGCCGCGCATGGACGCCATGCTCCGCAAGAGGCGGCTGGCATCCTGAAATAAAGGAGCCCCAAACCGCAGCAGCCGCTTCCAAGCGGTACCGGGACAAATCACATATTATACATTTGTTTAATTAAATTATCCTTTCATTATGCAAAGGTTACAGATATTTTGCAGAATTCAGAACACATCTTTGCGTTGACTTTGCAAGAAAAAGAAGAGAAAATTCCTTCGCTTTGCCGCATCTTCCGGCACCAGCCGCAACCAACCGCATTCATTTATGTATAATAAGCCTTTGACGTTTGCCGCAACAACCCTGCTCCTTTGCTCCCCGGTGATGATATTAACTTCCTGCGAAGGGGAAAAGGATTCCGCAGCCCAGGCGCCGGCGCTCGTTCCCGAAGTGCAGGTGACCAAACTGGTCACGAAGGATGTTCCCATCAGGCAGGAATGGGTGGGCACCCTGCGCGGCACGGAAGATGCCGAAATCCGCTCCCAGGTGACGGGGTACCTTCTTTCCAAGGATTACCGGGACGGCGCTTATGTCAAGAAGGGCCAGGTGCTTTTCCAGATTGATCCCCGCCCGTTCCAGGCAACGCTGGACCAGGCTCAGGGGAGACTGGAACAATATGAAGCCACGCTGAAAAAATACAAGCTGGACGTGGAACGCTACACCCCGCTGGTGAAAACCGGCTCCGTCAGCCGCAAGCAGCTGGACGACGCCCTGCAGCAGGTCCAGGAAACGGAAGCCGCCATCGCCACGGCAAAGGCCCAGGTGGATGAAGCAAAAATCAATCTTAAATTCACCACCATTACAGCCCCCATTTCTGGCCTGGCCGGCCTGGCAACCCCTTCCATCGGCAACCTGCTGACGCCCTCCAGCCCCACGCCGCTGACCACCATTTCCTCCATTGACCCCATTCGGGTGGATTTCTCCGTAAGCGAACGGGACTTCCTGAACTCCATGGACAATAATCTGACCAGGCAGAAGCACCTCAAATTTGACGTGATTCTTGCCAACGGCACGGAATATCCCATGCAGGGCGAACCCGTGGCCATTGACAGGAATGTGGATGCCCAGACCGGTACCATCAACATCGTCGGGCACATTCCCAATCCGAACCTGACGCTGCGGCCCGGCATGTTCGTCCGCGTCCGCGCCACGGTGAAAACGCTGGAAAACGCCGCGCTGGTGCCTCCGCGCGCCATTCTGTCCGCCCAGAGCGCCAAATTCATCATTTACCTGGATGACAAGAACATTCCCCACATGCAGGTCGTCAACCTCGGCCCCGTTGTTGACGGCATGCAGGTAATCAACATCATTCCCATGCCGCACTCCACCTTCACGAAGGAAAGCCCCATCGTGGTGGAGGGAATCATGCAGGCGGCCAAGGTGCAGGGACAAGCCCCCGTCAAGCCGCTTCCCTACAAGCCCGTAGTTTCCCAGCCCGTCATGCCCTCCATAGGGGCCCAGTCCTTTGAAAAGGCCAGGACGCCGGAAGGCATGAAGGATGGAGAAGCCCAGCCGTCCGCCAAGTAACCTCCCTTATCCGGAGACCCAGCATCTTCCCTTTTCCCGCGCATTTTCATGATTTAACGCCATGTCCAGCTTCTTCATCAAACACCCGACCATTGCCATCGTCATCTCGATCGTGATGATCCTGCTCGGCGGCCTGTCCCTGATGGGGCTGCCCATTGAGCAGTATCCGAATATCGTCCCGCCCACCATCAAGATGCAGGCGACCTACCCGGGCGCGAATGCGGAGACGGTGGCCAATTCCGTAGCCTCCCCCATTGAGCAGTCCATTTCCGGCGTCGTGGGGATGGATTACATGACTTCCACCAACGCCAACAACGGCATCTGCTCCCTGAGCATCGTCTTTGAAGTTGGCACGGACCCCAACATGGACCAGACGCTGGCCTACATGCGCTACGGGCAGGCCACCGCCCAGATTCCCGCGGAGGTCTCCCAGATGGGCATCACCATCACGCAGTCCACAGGCAGCCCGCTGGCCGTAATCAACCTGTATTCTCCGGATGACAGCCTGAACGCCATTTTCCTGAGCAACTATGCCTACGTGAGCCTGGTGGACCCCGTGAAACGCGTTCCCGGCGTGGGCGACGTGCAGGTGTTCGGCGCAGGCCGCTACGCCATGCGCATCTGGCTGGACACCACCAAAATGGCCGCCCAGAACATCTCCGTGGGAGAAGTCCAGTCCGCCATCCAGGCGCAGAACACCGTGATTCCCGGCGGCCAGATCGGCGCGGAGCCGGCCCCTCCCGGAACGGAATTCACATACAGTATCCAGACCAAGGGGCGCCTTCAGACGGCTGAGGAATTCGGCAACATCATCATCCGTGCGGAGGGGAACAAGCTTCTTTACCTGAAAGACATCGCCAAGGTGGAGCTGGGTTCCCAGACTTACAACGTATCCAGCAAATACAACGGCAGGGATTCCGGCGCCATCGCCGTGTACGCCGCTCCCGGCTCCAACGCCATCAATACGGTGGACGCTCTGGTCAAGCTCTTTGAAGACCGCTCCCGCAGCTTCCCCGCCGGAATGGAATACAACCTGACGCTGGACACCACGCTGGCCGTGCGCGCCTCCATTGAGGAAATTGAGCACACGCTGGTGGAAGCCCTCCTGCTGGTGGTCCTGGTGGTGTTCGTCTTCCTGCAAGGCTGGCGCGCCACGCTGATTCCGGCCATCGCCGTTCCGGTATCCATCATCGCCACCTTCGCGCTGTTTCCGCTCCTGGGCTTCACGTTGAATACCATCTGCCTCATGGGCATGGTGCTGGCCATCGGCCTGGTGGTGGATGACGCCATTGTGGTGGTGGAAGCCGTGGAATCCCACATGGAGCGCGGCCTCACGCCCCGCCAGGCGGCCTTCGCCGCCATGGAGGAAGTTTCCGGCCCCGTCATCGCCATTGCCCTGGTGCTTGCGGCGGTGTTCCTGCCCTCCCTGCTGCTGCCGGGCATTACAGGCACGCTCTTCCAGCAGTTTGCCGTGACCATCGCCATTTCCATGCTTATTTCCGCGTTCAACGCGCTGACGCTCTCCCCGGCGCTGTCCGCCATTCTGCTCAAACCCAAGGACCCGTCCAAGGGAGGCCCGCTGAAATTCTTCTACCGCGTTTTCAACCGCAGTTATGACGCCACGGCCAGCGGCTACACCAAAGTGTGCCACTTCCTGACCCGCAAGCTCATCATCTCCATTCCGCTGCTGGCTCTGATCGCCTACGCGATTGTCCCCGTAGCCAAGAAAATCCCCAACGGCTTCCTGCCGGACGAAGACCAGGGCTACCTGTTCGCGGCCCTGATCATGCCGGAAGCCCGCTCCCTCCAGCTGACTACGGCCGCCGCGGACAAGGTCTCCGAACTCATCCGTCAGAACCCGAACGTAAAAGACGTGATTGCCATCTCCGGCTTCAGCCTGCTGACGGGCGTGCAAAGCACGAACAATGCCTTCTTCTTCGTCATGCTCAAGCCCTGGGAGGAACGCCCCAATCCGGACCAGAGCGCCCAGGCGGTCACCGCCCAGCTGAACGCCCTGCTGACCACGAAAGTTTCCGAAGGCATCACCATGTGCTTCCAGCCTCCGGCCATTGCGGGGGTAGGTTCCGCCAACGGCGTCACCTTCATGTTGGAAGACCGCGACGGCAAGGGTACGGAATACCTGGCGGAACAAACGGACATCTTTGTGAAGGAAGCGAACAAGCTTCCGATATTCGACCCGAACAACAACGGCGGCGTGCGCAGTGTGATGTCCTTCGCCGTGGAACAGAAAGATGTGCGGCTGGATGAAGAAAAATGCGCCACGCTGGGCGTCAGCATCAGTGAAGCCAACAGCCTGCTCCAGGCCTACATGGGTTCCCTGTTCATCAACTACATCACCCTTTACGGCCAGCAGTGGCAAGTGTACATCCAGGCGCAGGGCAGTGACCGCACCGGAACGGACATGCTCAAAAACTTCTATGTGAAGAACAACACGGGAAGCTCCGTCCCCCTTTCCACCCTCGTGAAAATCACGGATATCAAGGGGCCGGAATTCCTGCTGCGCCAGAACCTGTACAACTCATCCAAGCTCATGGTCACGCCCGCCCAGGGCTACTCCAACTCCCAGGCCATGGAGGCGCTGGAAAAAACCTTTGAAGCCAGCATGCCTTCCGACATGGGCTACAGCTATGCGGACATGAGCTACCAGGAACAAAAAATCCAGAACGGTATCGGCATCGTGCAGATTTTCCTGCTCTCCTCCGTCTTTGTCTTCCTGATTCTGGCGGCCCTGTATGAACGGTGGTCCCTGCCCCTCAGCATCTTCATGACGGTGCCCATCGCGGCCCTCGGCGCGTTCCTGGGCCTGTACTGGTTCGGTTATGAATTGAACCTGTACGCGCAAATCGGCCTGGTGATGCTCATCGGACTGGCGGCCAAGAATGCCATTCTGATTGTGGAATTCGCCGTCATTGAAATGGAACGCGGCAAGACGCTGATGGAAGCGACGCTTTCCGCCGCCAGAATCCGCCTGCGCCCCATCCTGATGACATCCTTCGCTTTCATTCTGGGCTGCGTTCCGCTGGCGCTGGCCTCCGGTTCCGGCGCTTATTCCCGCAATATCATCGGAATCGTGGTCATTGCCGGGATGACGATGGCGACGGTCGTGGGCATTTTCCTGATTCCGTGCTCCTTCTACTTCATCATGAAGCTCTTCCGCGTACGCATCGCCCGGAAGACGGTGGAAACGGAAGACCCGGACGAAATCATCGCCCGCAAACACCTGTTCCACGAAGCCCATGAATCGTTAAAAGGGTAAAACCGCCCCTGCAACTATCTAAAAACAGACTAAACGCATATGCGAACAAACCCATACATCACACGCGCCATCCTGCTGGGAACGGCTTTTGCCGCCTCCTCCTGCATGATGGGCCCCGACTTCAAACCGGTGGACATGCCCATGCCCGCGGCCTTCAGGGGAGCCCCCGCGGCGACGGAATCCATTGCGGACCTTCCCTGGTGGAAAGTTTTCAAAAACAAGGACCTTCAGGACCTCCTGACGGACACCTACAATAACAACCGCGATTTGAAAGCTACCATGGCGCGCGTGGAAAAGGCACGCCAGTACATCACCATCACGGAGGCCCCGCTCTTCCCGTGGGCGGATTATTCCGGCTCCGTCAGCAAAGGCTCCAACTATACCGGCGGCAGCATCGTCCAGACTACCGGAACCACACTGACGCCTGGAGCGCTTGACGCCGGCATTTCCTGGGAACTGGATATCTGGGGCAAAACGCGCCGGATGACGGAAGCTGCCCGCGCGGACTACCTGGCTTCCGAAGAAGGCCAGCGCGCGCTCATGCTTTCCCTGCTCCGCCAGGTGGCGGATTCCTATCTCCAGCTCCTCCAGCTGGACGAACAGCTTGCCATTGTGCAGAAATCCGTGGAATCCTATTCCGAAAGCCTGCGCCTGTTTGACGAACAGCTTGAAGGCCAGGTAGGCGACAGGCTCCAGGTGGCTTCCGCTAAGGCGGCCCTGGCTTCCTCCCAGGCCCAGATTCCCGCTATTCAGGTGCAAATCGCCAATCTGGAAAACGCGGTCTCCGTCCTGGCCGGACGCGCTCCCGGCCATATCCGCCGTTCCGGCAGCACCCGGGACATCGCCTATAACGTCAAGGTTCCCGCCGGCATTCCGGCCTACATCCTTTCCAGAAGGCCTGACGTCCGCCAAAGCGAATACAAGCTGCGCGCCGCCAATGCGGAGGTAGGAGTGGCCATTGCCAACTACTTCCCGACCATCTCCCTGACGGCGGCGGGCGGCCTGGCCTCCGCGGATCTGCGCCACGTGCAGGGACGCCGCGGCGGCTGGGGCCTGGGAACCAATCTGACCGGCCCCCTCTTCCAGGCGGGCAAGCTGACGGCTTCCGAAAAGTCGGCCAAGGCTGAATTCCTGGCGGCCAGAAACGATTATGAACAAACGGTTCTCAATGCCCTGGCGGAAGTTTCCAGCACGCTTATCCAGAGGGACAAGCTGCGCAGCATCACCGCCACCCAGTCCGAAGCCGTGGAAGCCTACCACACGGCGGTGAAACTCTCCTTTGAGCGCTACCGCACGGGTCTTTCCAATTACATTGAAGTATTGTACGCCCAGCAGAACCTGTACCCCGCTCAGATTCAGCTTTCACAATATTATTACCAGCATGCCAGCACGCTGGTTTCCCTGTATACGGCCCTGGGCGGCGGCTGGAATATGAGCCACAAGGCTATCATGGACGGCCCTGCCAGGCGGTAAAACGCGCCCTTTAAAACAGGGAATTTTCCTGATTGTTTTTTCATCCTCCGGCAAGTACGGCTTGCCGGAGGATTTGCTTTCCGGCCATGTGTAAAACGCCGGTTCTCCAACCGCCTCCCTGTCCCGTCCGGAGACTGCGGCGCCACCTTCGCCCGGCCGCAGGAACCGCAGGCCGGGAACGGAATTCCCAACGGAGAGGCCCTTTCTCCTGTTCCGCCTCGCATCCGGAAAGCGCAAGGTCTCCAGCCGCCCCCCTCTCTTCTTTCCCCGCGGAAACGGAAGCCATGTCGGAATCGATTCAATTTCCGCCCACTCACGGTCAACAGGCCGAGGAACAAATTCATCGCGTTTTTCAGGAATGAATGGCCGTTGCTCCCGATATTCCATCATTTCCAGCAAGGTAAGGATCTCCTGCTTTTATCGCTGATATTTAACCTCCTGCCGGATTCCTAATCCGATTGCGGCATCCTGCCCTTCCAACAGGAGTAAAGTTTGGAAAATCATGGTGAAAGAAATGGGCCGGGAAAAGACCAGCGCCCGGAAACACTACTGAAAATCAATTCATTGAGTCAAACAACACATTTATCATCAATATTTTTAATTGTTGGCGGATTAGGAATCCGATAAAAAACGGAAGTTTCTTACGCGGAAACATTTTAGCAACTATTGTAATAACTCACATGAAGACTAAATATCTTGCTGTCCTGATCGCCGCCATGGGAAGCAGCCTGTCCTTCGGGGCTTCCATCGACGGTCTGGACGCGGCTTATTCAAAAAATCTCACCGTCTATGACGGAACCTCCGGCGATACGCTGTCTGTGTCATCCCCCACAACTATTGGCGTCAACAACACAGGCAACTGGACGATGGCATTCACGATTTCCGGTCTGGGAGCTACTTCAGATTCAAATGTAGGTTTGCTGTTTACCTACAACACCGGCTCGTACCAGAATCTGGAAGGGCTGGGATTCCAGCTTACGGAGTCCGGAGATCTCACCCTGTGCGCCGGAGGTTTTGCTTATGGCGGAGGGACTGCTGCCTCCTCCCCCTGGAAAACGCAAACGTTTTCCGGTTATTCCGCCAGCACCCCCCTGACTCTGTTTTACACATTCAGCAGGGGAACTGTTTCCATCTCCGCCATGCTGGGGGATGACACGTCCACGCTGACCACGCTGAGCAACCTCAGCAGCGGAGCCGCCTTCAGCGGCCAGAACATGTCCCAGATCAATTTTTCCGCCAAAGACGCCTCCGGAAACACATGGAGCGCCCCGAACGGAATCACGGGAGAATATACCCTGAATAATTTTGACCTGTACACGGCCGTTTTGACGGAAGACCAGATGAGGGAATATGCCCTGAGCGCCGTTCCGGAACCGGCTGCAGCCTCTCTCGGCCTGCTGGGGCTGGGTATCTTTCTGATGCGCCGCCGCAGGGCCTGACTTTTTCCTTACCGCGTCCATTCCTGCTCCGTTCAGGGATGGACGTTTTCTTCACTCTTTTTCAAATATCCTTTTCATTTTTCCTTTACGCTCTGATGAAAGTCCGGCTCCCTCTCCCCCTCCTGGCTGCCCTGGCGGCGGCATTCCCCGCAGCAACCGCCGCCCCGGCGGGCACGGAACTGGGAAACGTCATGTTCGTTGGGGATTCCATCACCCACGGGGTCAACAGCGCCTCCTACCGCTGGGCCCTCCATAAAATATTTACAGACAACGGCATTTCCTACCGGGCGGAAGGCGTCAAAACCGGCAATTATTCCGGGGGAGTTACTGCGGGCACTTCCTACGGGGGCCAGATATTCAACAATGAACATTCCTCTCAGGCAAGCGCCAGGGCCTGGGAAATATCCGGCAGGAGCAACGGAAGCAGGTTTGACGGCTCCAACATTTACAACTGGCTGGGGCTTTCCGGCACCAAGGCAAACGGAAGCGCCTATTCAGGCCAGACATTCACCGGAGACAATACGCCGGATACCTTTTTCATGATGATCGGCACCAACGATCTCCTTTCCGACGGAAACAATGCCACGCTGGCGGACCGCCTTGACTCCGTTTCCCAAAACCTCCTGAACGATATGGACACCATCGTGGAGGCCATGTTCCAGGCCAATGAACATGCGAATGTCATCATCCTTACCATTCCCTGCTGGACCCGGCACTCCAACGGCAACTCGGACGCCACCCACCAGGCCGTGGCTGATTACAATGATCGTCTGAAAACATGGGGGAATGGCAGGCAGAACGTCACGGTCATTGACATCAATGCCGGCATCATTGACGTAGCATCCTCCACGCCGTTCTACGGCGTAAGCTCCATGTTCAACAACCCCGGCAGCGACGGCCTCCATCCCAATGCCCAGGGAGATCTGCTTATGGCCGGCAATATCGCCAGGGCCATGGGCTATGCGGGGCGCACCGCCGGACAGGAAAGAAAAGACGCCGGCGGCCTGGCCATCAATTTTCACCAGGGCGGGCAATCCCCCGCATGGAGCTCGAACAGCCAGTTGGAAAATAAAGGGTTTTCCCTCGCCAATGTCACTGTGGACGAGAACGGCATCAGCCTGGGGCAATCCGGGGAAAGCTCCATTTCCTATTCCTGGGCGGAAGGGACGGAGCTGCAAAACGGCTTCACCTTTGATTGCAACCTGGTTCTGGGAAACGGCGCAGCAGACGGATGGGATACTGCCTCCGATTTCAGCATCAGCCTGGGGAACAGCTCCTTTTACGGCACGCTCAATATTAATGAGGCCTACATCAAATGGGGCGATGCCATTCTGTATTCCCTGGACATGTCCGCCAATGCGGAAAACCTGCGTATGGCATATATCTGCGGCAATGATATGGAAGGACTGAAAGGCGGCTATTACGTCTGGCTGGGAGACATGCTGATTGGGGAAGCGCTTTCCGTTACCTCCGGCTCCGGCTGCAACGGCCTCACCATTCAATACAACGGCAGCGGAACCGCTGTTCTGCACGACCTGGCCCTGGACGGCACGGGTTCCTATGCCCCTGCCACTTCCGGAATGCTTAACGCGGAAAAGTCTTTTATTTCTTCCGACTCCTTCACCCAGGGTGGAACACCGGAAGGCAATATTGAGTGGAAAACGGAGGGATTCACCAAAACCGCTGATAATCTGGCCAGCTCCGGTACCTTTAATGCCCGCTCCCAGGCGGATTCCTCCGCAGGGGGAACGGGGAATTCCGTAAACGTCTCCATTACCTCCGGAAACGCCACTCATATTTATGCGAACAGCGGCAACTACACGGGAGACGTCTGGCTGACCATCTCCAAGGAGGGACAGGCCTCCGCCTGGTACGGAGCTCACGGAGCTTCCGGCACGCTCAACGGGAACACCTTCCTCCGTTTCACGGATGCCGCCACAGGCGGAAGCACGGTCTTCGGAGCCGTGAACGCCGCCGGCGTCACCGGAAACGTTTATCTGGAATTCTCTGCGGAAAACGCCTCCTTCGGCACCTTTACCAGCAGTAATTCCTCCTCTGTGGTCGGCTCCTATGCCACGGATATCCAAGGGAATGTGGACATTGTGGTCAACTCCGGCACCTTCAACCATCAAATCATGGGCGGCATCTTCGCAAATGCCAGAACCGGAACCACCACCATTGGAGGAAACACGCATGTTTACATCAACGGCGGCTCCGTCACCGGAAATGTTATGGGCGGCGGCCTGACAGGCTCCATTTCCGGCGGCGCCAACGTCACCGTCACAGGCGGCGTTATCAGCGGTTCCGTTTACGGCGCGGGCCAGGGCGGCTCCATCCTGGCAGGAAGCTCGGTTTGCTTGACAGGAGGCCTGGTTAAAGGGGACATCTACGCCGGAGGCAAGGCGGGTTCCATTCAGGGGGACACGTCCGTCACCATCACCGGAAACACGGCCACGCTTTATAACGGGAGCTCCTGGGGCAGCATCTCCGGCGGCGGTTCCGGCGGAACGGTGGAGGGAAACTCCACCGTACGCATCCAGAATCTTTCCTCAGGAACGACGGCCTACGGCTTTGACAAATACGCCGGAAACATCAGCGGAGGAACCAACGTAAGCGGAGACAGGAGCCTGGTGCTGGACCATGTAACCGTGGACAGCCTCCTGGCTTCCCTGAGTGACTTCACCCATATCTCCGCCGTCAACCAGACCCGCACCTCACTGGATTCCCTGGGCGGGGCGCTCACCGTAACCATTGAGGCGGGAAGCAGCCTTATCCTGAACGGAACCTCTGACCTGACCACGCTTATTCTGGGGGAACACGCCTCCCTGACGCTTCAGGGGCTCACCGCAGATGCGGTCATCGTGGACATTACGGGAACAACCAATTACACACTCTCCCTGACAGAGATACCTGCCAGCCTGGACAATATCAAATTCCTGAACGACGGCGTTCTGTACGACGCGGCCATGTCCATGGATCTTCAGGCCAATTCCGCCATGCTTTTCGCCCAGGTGCCGGAACCCGGAAGCGCCGCCCTGGCCCTGGCAGGACTGGCCCCCCTCCTGTGGAGGAGGCGCAGAAAAATGTCCCATTGAGGCCCTTCGTTTTCTTCAGGCCCTGATGGACAAAAGAAGCCCCCGCCGGCACAACGCCGGCGGGGGCTTCCCATGCGGAAAAACGGCGGAGAAGAAAAGGAAAAGCATCCATCCCTCCCCGGGCGTTTTTCATGGAACAGGGGGGATCAGGCCCCTCTGTTTTTAAACAGTTCCAGTGCGAGCTGAGACCAGGTCTCCAGTTTCTCAAACATTTCCCCGGACAATTCCTCCGGAGAAACAAAACGGAGATTGGCCAGAGCCGCTTCATTCGCGCGCACACGGTCCGTATCCAGCTCAAACAGGTGGACAATGCCCAGATGCACGGCCCCCACGTCATTGGTATCGTCATTAATCACGCCGAGAACCCGCTGGGTGCAGTTCCCGTCAATAACCAGTTCCTCGCGGATTTCGCGCTCCACTCCGGCCAGATAGGTGGAAACGTCGTCATGGCCGGATTGGCGGTCCACCGGATTGATATGGCCTCCGATGCCGATGGAGCCCTTGTCATGCAGGCGGGCCTCGCCGCCGGAGCCTCCGCGCGTGTAATGCAGAATGCGGCCCTGGTGGCAGAAAATGGCATAGGCGATGATCTGTTTGTGGGAAGGGTCATTTTCCGCAGCCTCCCGGTCCATGAACGAGGCGACGCCCGGCTTCATGAACGCATTCAGATAATGATCCCCGCCTTCCCGGTGTCCCTGGAAATAACCCGCTTCCTCAAAGGCGGCGCGGGGAACCACCAGAACCTGTTCTCCATGGTAACGTGACATGGAAACACCCTACCCGTTTTCATCCCGCGCTCAACAAAAAAGGCGCTGAAACGGCAAATTTGCCCCTTCCTTCAGGAAGGCGCGGGCTGCCCCTCCGCATCAGGAGACATCCTTCACTTCCACGCCATGATTCCGGAACCTGCGCATGATGCTTTCCAGCTGTTCCGCATCCATGAGATGGAGCGGCAGCCACAGCACCAGCTTCTTGCCGAACAGGAACAGCAGCGCGTGGCGCGTCCTGCACAACGTGGAAAAACGGTCGTAGGGAATATTCATGGGGTCAACGCCCTTGCTGGAGAACGTCAGGTAATCCTCATGAAAAACGTAATCCTTTTCCTGATGGTACATGGGCACCTTTTTATTGGCGGCCAGAGCGGCCTTTGCCAGAAAGGGGACGTAAAACCAGGACAGGATAATCGCCATCAGCGCCCCGGCCAGGGACAGCCAGGCAAATAAGGGCAGTGGGCGCAGGGAAAAGGAATACAGCGCCATCAATACAAAAAAGGCCGTAATGGCCAGGTCCAGCGGCTTTTTCCACCTGGGGCGCACCGCATGGTACCATGCCACCAGCACCTGGGTTGCCAGGCGGTCGGAAGGTACGGGTTTGACGAGTTTGATGACTTCTGAATCCTGCATCATGGCGGCAGGGTATCTTCATTCCCGCTGAAGAAAAAGCCTAAAAGCTGGCTCTTCCGCCGCCATTGTGTCAAAAAAGCCCCTCCGGAAAGGTCTCTTCCCCCTTTTTCCCGCCTCCCATTCACGGGGGAAAGCCTCCTTCCCCCGTATGCAGGCCAGAATTTCCTTGATAATCATGCCTCCCTTCATAGAATGAAAAACCAAAAGCCTTCAGAAGACCCGGTGGCAGACAATCTTCAAATTCACGTACGCACGTTCCAGCCCTCAACCACTCAGGCACAGGCTCTGGAAACCCTGACGGATTCCATGGCGGAAGTCCTTGACGACCGACAGCTAAGACACATCAAGAATGCGGTTCTTCTGCGAGAGGAAACGCAGACCACCTATCTGGATCACGGCCTGGCCGTCCCCCACGGACGCACCAGCGCGCTGGATTCCATGCAGGTCACCGTAGGCATCAGCCCAGAGGGCGTCCTCTGGCCGGACGATTCCCGCAACGCTCATCTCATTGTGATGCTGGGCGTACCCGCCGCCATGGTGACCGGCTACCTGACCACCATGCAGAAATTGCTGCGGTGGCATAAAAACGCCCCCCTGGGCCCCAACGGGGAATGGACGGGAGATGAAGCCAGTCTCCTGGCGTCCCTTCAACAAGCCCTGCAATGACGGACAAGAAAAACCAGCCTGCGGAAAAGACGCGCCTTTCCTGGTCATGGCTGCGCATGGCGTTGAGCCTGCGTGAAAAAATCAAGCTGGGGGACAAGCAGGTCATCTTCATCTGGGCGGTCGTCGTCGGAGCGCTGGGTGCCCTGATGGCCCTTGTCTTTGAAATGGGCGTGGAACTGGTGCAGGACGTCCTGACGGGGCGGACCAGCTACAGGCAAATTCAGGTCTTTCAGGAAATGGCCAGTCAGGACCCGGCCTGGTGCATCTTCGTTCCGGCGGCGGGCGGCCTTTTGGCGGGGCTTACGCTTCTCTTCACCCACCGCTTTGTGCCGGCCAAGGCGACGGAATACATGGAAGCCGTGGCGCTGGGCAATGGATACGTGCCTCCCAAGCCCAGCCTTCTGCGTTCCCTGTCCGCCGTTTTCTCCGTAGGTTCCGGCGCATCCATCGGCCGTGAAGGCCCGCTGGTGCAGGCCGCCGCCGTAGCGGGCTCCGCCCTGGGGCGTTTCTTCCACCTCTCAGCTCCTCGCCTGCGCCTGGTAGTGGCCTGCGCCGCCGCCTCCGGCATGTCCTCCGCCTTCCATACGCCCCTGGCGGGCGGTCTGTTCGTAAGTGAAATAGTTCTGGGCGCGCTGACTATTGATTTCCTGGCTCCCCTGCTGGTTGCCAGCTGCGCGGGGTACTTTACCATGGGCCTGTTCCATGAACCCGCCCCCATCTACCAGCTCCAGCAGGAAGTTTCTCTGGCGGGCAACCAGCATGTGCTCTGGTGCGTGCTGCTGGGAGCCCTGGCCTCCCTGGTCGCCAGTTTCTGGCTCCTCATCCTCAAAAAATCGCGCCGGTACCTGAACGGCAAGCGCCAATGGCTGCCCGTGCGCCTGACGGCGGCAGGCGTGCTGGTGGGAGCCATCGCCATCTTTTACCCGGAAATCGTAGGGAACGGCAAAAATATCATCACCTCCCTCATTCATTATGAATTTGACACCGCGAGAGCCGCCGTCCTGCTGTTCCTGAAAATATTCACCGTCGCCATCGTCTTCGGCGTGGGAACCGTGGGGGGCGCCCTGACCCCCAGCCTGACTATCGGGAGCGTCTGCGGCTTCCTGTTCAGCGCGGCTCTTACCCAGCTGGGGGTGCCCGGGGACCATGCCATTGCCTATTCCCTGGTGGGCATGGCCGCCTTTTTCACTACAGCCGCGAACGCCCCGATCACCTCCCTGGTGCTGGTGGTGGAATTCACCATGGCCGGGCAAATGATGTTCCCCCTGATCATCGGCGTGCTGGTTTCCTACGGAATGGCCAGGCTCACCAAAGCCCAGTCCATGTACCATGATTCCCTGGCCTTCGGCCCCAGAAGCACCTTTGACAAACCCCTGGCCCAGGTACAGCTTCAGGATGTAGCGCGCAAGGATCCGCCCGTGGTGCATCCCCTGGACAAATTCGGCACCATCGCCTCCATGCTCATTAAAAACCCGGCCCAGCCCATCTTCGTCACTTCCCCGGCCGGCAAATACCTGGGAAGCGTGGTGGCGGAAGACGTGGCGGCCTTTGCCCGCAACAAGGAGCTGGCCCAAGCCGTACTGGCCATGGATGTGCTGCGCAGCGACATGCCTACGCTTCCTGCGGACATGCACCTCCCGGAAGCCCTGGGTATTTTCTCCCGCCCCCACTGCGCGGAATCCCTGGCCCTTGTGAACCCGAACAACGATCTGCTGCTGGGCGTAGTCAACAAGACGGACCTCTACCTGGTGCTCTCTGAAATCATGCGCAGGGAAAAACTGCAATAAAATCTGCCTTGCCGCGCTGTATCCGTTGAAATACCGGAAAAAACGCCGCTCCCTTCCGCGGTTTGCGGGAAATGCCCGTTCAAGGCCGCCTCCCCTTCCCGTCCAAAGGGCAATTTCCCATTCTTCGTGTCTGCAGCGTCCAGCCTTCCTTTCACGCCCTAATCCGGGCATGACCTCCGGGGAACGACGCATCCGGGGCTCCGTTCATGAGAAAACACGGGGCAAAGGCATGCATTCCCCGGCAAATTGCCCTGCCGCCGTCCCGGAACGAGAATCCGGCTTCTTCCGCAATCCTCTGCCCGGAAGTCCTCCGGAAAAATTTGCTCCTTCCAAGAAACGCGGACAAGCCTAGAAATGCATTTTTTTCACCCTCTTTTTTCACAATAAGGGTCAGGTTAAAAATAACAACAGACTTGCATTTCAGACCTTTTCCGGTACGCTTCCGGCATGAGCCGCACCCTGAGAATAGAATACCCTGGAGCAGTCTATCACGTGCAGAGCGAGGGCAACCGCGGAGATGCCATTTACCTGGATGACGAAGACAGGGAAACCTTTTTGCGAACGTTTCAGGAGGCAGCCCGCAGAAGCGGCTGGACTGTGTACGCCTACGCCCTGATGGCCAATCACTACCACATTCTTTTCCAAACCGCGCGCGCCAACCTGGTGGATGGCATGAAATGGCTCCAGACTGCCTATACCCAGCGTTTTAACGCACGCCACCGAATGCGGGGTCATCTGTTTGCGGGCAGATACCACTCCATGGTGGTGGAAGCGGATAACGCCCACTATTTTTCAACCATCATTGACTACATCCACCTGAATCCGGCCCGGTCCGGCCTGGCGCGACGCCACACGTTCCTTTCCGGCTGCAAATGGACGAGCCTGCCCGCGTGGCTGGCCTCTCCCGCCAAAAGGCCCAAATGGATTCATCCGGAACGCGGCCTCGTCTGCTTCGGCTGCGACGACACGGAAGACGGCCGCCAAAAATATCTCAACCATCTGATGGGCCGTTTTGAAGCGGAACGCATGGATGAACGCTCCCTGCTGCCCGCCGGCCACGTTGGCCCCGGCACCGTCCAGCGGGGCTGGTGCTATGGCTCCAGCGCCTTCCGTGCCAGGCTGGTGGGGGAACTTCCCCGTCTGGCGCGCAGAAAGCCCGTCACGACGGGCATGCGAGCGTCGGAAATTGGGGAGTACCAGGCGGAAATTATTGTAAAAAACGGTCTGAAGGCCTTCGGCCTCTCGGAGGAGGAGCTGCTTGTCACGCCTTACAGCCACCCGTCCAAGCTCATCATCGCCCTGGCCGTCCGGCAAAGCACGCTGGTACCGTATGCCTGGATCAGCAACCGGCTGCACATGGGCATTCCCAAATCCATGGGAACCTTGCTCCACCGGGCAAAAAAAATGGCGGAAACGGATTTGAAAACGAGGGCGTGGATCGAGCGCCTGAGCTCCTGACCTCCGTTCCTCCCACGGAATAATTTGGAAAAACTTTCCTCCCGACACAAGGATGCGCCGGGCATGAAACCGTCCTCCCGCGGCAGGAAGCACTCAAGGTCAGCCCCTTCTCCAGCGCATCATCATGCAGGCCAGCCCAAGCAATCCCACGGATGCCGCAGCCGGTTCCGGAACTACTGAAAAAGCCATGGAGGCAATTCCGGCCTTCTGCCACCAATGCGGAAATCAAGATGGCTCCCACCCACCTGACCAGGTCAGCTTGTTGTTTGTAACATTCCATCTCTGCCGCCTTGGCTGTTCCTGATAATTTTTTCCTTTGTCACCCATTCTTCATGGACACCGGATTCAAAATCCGCCTTACGGAAACAGGAACCCGAATAACCGCATACAAACTCCATGTCCCAGCATCCGGAATACGCAGTTCTGGCAAGCATCAATCAGCAAGAATAGGGTCAGTTTACAAATCACAACATATAAACATATTTTCTATTTTCTTACTGACCCCTGAAGTCCGCCAGGGAAAAAAATGATTGCCAGTCCGCTTCGCGGAATGATAAACGGAAGGCGCGTGCGAAAAACTGCGCGTAAAGCGTCAACCCAAATACAACAACAGAAAAGATGGCACAGACATATTCCCAGCGCGTGCTCGACTTGGTTAAGGCCAAGCATAGCCACGAAAAAGAATTCATCCAAGCCGTTCAGGAAGTGCTCAGCACGATCGAACCGGTTTTGGCCGCGAATTCCAAGTATGAAGACCACGCGATTCTGGAACGGATCGTGGAACCGGAAAGAACCATCCTGTTCCGCGTGCCGTGGATCGATGACCAGGGCAAGGTTCAGGTGAACCGCGGATACCGTGTGGAATTCAACAGCGCCATCGGACCATACAAGGGCGGCCTCCGCTTCCATCCCAGCGTCAACCTCGGCATCCTGAAGTTCCTGGGTTTTGAACAGGTTTTCAAAAACTCCCTCACCACCCTCCCCATGGGCGGCGGCAAGGGCGGTTCCGACTTCGACCCCAAGGGCAAGAGCGATAATGAAGTGATGCGCTTCTGCCAGAGCTTCATGACGGAGCTTCAGCGCCACATCGGCGCGGATACGGACGTTCCCGCGGGGGACATCGGCGTGGGCGGCCGTGAAATCGGCTACCTGTTCGGACAATACAAGAGAATCCGCAACGAATTCACCGGCGTTCTCACCGGCAAGAGCCTGAACTGGGGCGGCTCCCTCATCCGCCCGGAAGCCACCGGCTACGGTTGCGTATACTTCGCCCAGAACATGCTCGCCACCCGCAACGACGACTTGCAGGGCAAAGTCTGCCTGGTGTCCGGTTCCGGCAATGTGGCCCAGTACACCGTGGAAAAACTTAACGAACTGGGCGCGAAAGCGGTCACGATGTCCGACTCCAACGGCTATATTTACGATCCGGACGGCATTTCCCCGGAAAAGCTGGCCTGGGTCATGGAACTCAAGAACAAGCGCCGCGGACGCATTGCGGAATACGTGAAGCAGTTCCCGAAAGCCCAGTACTTTGAAGGCCAGCGCCCCTGGAGCGTTCCGTGCGACTGCGCCTTCCCCTCCGCCACGCAGAATGAAATCAACGGGGAAGACGCCCGCACCCTCATCAAGAACGGCTGCACCCTGGTGGCGGAAGGCGCCAACATGCCTACGGATCTGGAAGGCATTGAAACCTACCTGGCCGCCAAAATCCTGTACGGCCCGGCCAAGGCCGCCAATGCCGGCGGTGTGGCCACCTCCGGACTGGAAATGTCCCAGAACAGCCAGCGCCTCTCCTGGACGCGTGAAGAAGTGGACCACAAGCTGAAGACCATCATGGCCAACATCCACGCAAACGCCGTGGCCCACGCCCGTGAATACTCCTCCGACAAATCCTTCACCAACTACGTCACCGGCGCCAACATCGCCGGCTTCGTGAAAGTGGCGGATTCCATGATCGACCAGGGGGTAGTCTGACCCCGGCCGACATACTTGCTGCCAATGTAAAACACACCAGAAGCGCCGGGTTCGCCCGGCGCTTCTTATTTATTTAATTCATCAAGAGTAACGACCTCAGCAGGACTATCATTATTTTTCTTGCAAAAAACATAGACATTATTCCTATTAATTCCATTATTTATTTCAGAAAAAATTTTTTCTTTAAAACAATTCATATCATATCCGATTAACACAAAAACTCCAATTTTATATTTACCACATTTCATCATCTTCTTTATGGTTCCAAAATCTTTCTTAATGCCCGCCTTATTGAAATTACATTTTACTTCAACCACCACTTCATTGCTCTCCATACTTCCCTGTCTATGAATAACAAAATCAGGATTGTACTTTCCTTCTATCTCAAGGTGTCCTGATTTATCTATTTCTCCATTTATTGTCAAATATTCTTCCTGCAATTCTTCCTGCAATTTTCTCATACAATGGTATAATTCATAACAGAACACCCGTTCTCTACGTTTTTCAGAATCAGCGCCCGCGACTTTAATATTAAAATATTCCTTATTAACTTTATTTATCGCATCGCAAACCAATTTCACATAGACGTTTTTAATATTTTGAGAATTCATCACGCAACATTTTCTTTAATTAATAATGGCATTCTTATTGCCTGTACCTTCTAATTCCCTAAATATGTAACCCTCGCATAAATTCAGCAAATACGTTCTTCCGTATCCGCCAAATACTGAAAAGGGCTTAAAAAAATTTCAAAAAAAACGGAACTATTATTCCTTTAACAGGCGGCAGACAGCCTGGGCCGCATGTTCCGCCGCCCCTCCCTGCCCCAACTTGTCGGAGGCCTGTTTCATTTCCTCCAGCAGGGCATCCCTGTTTTCCGGGACAAGCAGGCGTTCTATTTCATCAATCACCTTGTCCGGTGTAAAATCAAACTGAACCAGCTCCTTCACCACGGGGTTCTGCGCCAGGATATTCACCATGCCGATGAAGCGTATCTTGATGAGCATGCGGGCCATCCAGTACGTCAGCAGGGGAACCTTGTACACCAGCATGTACGGCAGACGGTGCAAGGCGGCTTCCATCGTGGCGGTGCCGGAAGCCACAACTCCCACGGCGGCGCGGTCCATCAGCTCATGATATTTTCCCACGGCAATGTGGAACAGTTCCGGAGGCATGCCGGCCTTCCGCACCATGCCGCGCATTCTTTCCGCCAGAGCCTCCGTGGAAGCGGCGGTTTCAAAAGACAGTTCCGGCCGTTCCCGGGAAAGGCGGTTCACTACCTCTATAAATACCGGGAAATGCCTGTCAATTTCACGGTTCCGGCTGCCGGGAAAAAGACCGACCAGTGACGGATCCCGGACGCCCTCCTTACGAATGGAAGCAACTTCATCTACCAGGGGATGCCCCACAAACTCCGTTCTCAGTCCGGCTTCCTGGAACAAGGGAGCCTCAAAAGGGAAGATGCACATCATCAAATCCAGCATGCGCACCATCTTGGGAATGCGCCCGCGATGCCATGCCCACACCTGCGGGGAGATAAAATAAACGATTTTGGTGCGGGGGCAGCACTTGCGGACCTTCTCCGCCAGCCGCAGATTAAACCCCGGATAATCAATCAAAACAAGGCAGTCCGGCTGGTCCTGCCGTATCCTTTCCAGAATGGAGAGAAAACGCCTTCTGAACCATCCGTATTTTTTGAGCACCTCCACCACGCCGATAACAGCGGCTTCATCCGCCCAGTCTTCCACGCCGGGACATAACGCGTGCATGCCCTGGCCGCCCAGCCCTGCGACCTCCATGCCGGGCATCAGGCGCAGCAGATTCTTCAACAGCAGGGCGCCATGAATGTCCCCGCTCTTTTCGCCTGCTATAATATAAAGCTTCATCACTATCTGCATCGGCGCACGCCGGACGCCTCCCTACCTTACCAGCCCCGTTCCCGGGACGCAATAAAAGACTTTCCTTTCAAGGATTTTAATGCAAGATACGCGCCGTTATGCATGAGTTGATCTCACTTTGGATGTCCTGGGTGCAGGACTGGGGATATGCGGGTGTCATCGTCCTGATGGCCATGGAAAGCTCCATCTTTCCCGTTCCCAGCGAAGTGGTCATCCCGCCCGCGGCCATCCTGTCCGCCCAGGAAGGAGCATCCATGAGCTTCTGGGGAGTGGTGGCTGCCGGAACGTTCGGCTCCTGGCTGGGTTCTGCCATTACCTATGCCGTGGCCCGAATCGTGGGCCGCCCGGTCATCATGCGCTGGGGCAAATTCTTTTTCATGCCGCCCCACAAGGTGGAAAAAGCGGAAATCTTCCTTCAGCGGTACGAAGTTTCCGGTGTCTTCTTCGCCCGCCTTCTGCCCGTCATCCGCCACCTCATTTCCATTCCCGCCGGCATTGTCCGCATGGGATTCGGCATTTTCTCCCTGGTCACCGTGCTCGGCTCGTTTGCCTGGTGTACGGTGCTCGCCTGGTACGGGCACCGCATCGGGGAACGGCATCCGGAATTGCTCAAATCTCCGGAGGAGCTGATCCGCACCGTCAAGAGCGAAAGTCTCCCCCTTATTCTGGCCGTGCTGGTTCTGGCCGTCTGTTACATACTCATGCTTCGTCTGACGGACCGCAACAAGCCGGAAAAAGCCGCAGCGGACACGTCCGCAGAAAAAGAGCAGTAATCCCCCCTTTTCCCATGATCCCTTCCAAGGAAGACCGGGCAGCCCGGGCGCTGGAGTATTTCCACCAGGGATATAATTGTTCCCAATCCGTTTTTGCTGCTTTTGCAGATGTCTGCGGCCTGACGGAAGAAACGGCCCTGAAACTGTCCTCTCCCCTGGGGGCAGGCATTGGACGCATGCGGGAGGTATGCGGCGCTTTTTGCGGAATGAGCATGCTGGCGGGGAGCCTGTACGGAAACAGTTCCCCGGAAACTGGAGAAAAGGAAAAAATCTTTTCCCTGGTCCAATCCCTGGCCGCCTCCTTCAAACAGGAATTCGGCACTCTTTACTGCCGGGAACTGCTGGGGCTGTCTCCGGAGAGCCTGGCAGCGGAAACGGCGCGCCCCGGAGAAAGGACTGCCGCCTATTACGCCTCCCGACCCTGTGAACGCTGCATTGCCTTCTGCGCCCGCTGCGCAGCCGAGCTGGAAGCAAAAGCCCGGCGTCATGAAAATACCCGGCCCCCTTTGCAGGGGAACCGGGCACTTTAACCATGAGCAAGGTGCCGTCAATGGGCGGCGGAACTGCTGCATGCGCCGTCCGGGCAGGACGCCTTCAGCTTGTCTATCTTTTCATTCGTTTCCCCCATCCCCTCGTCATAAAAGCCCTGCTCGTCCGGGGCCAGCACCTGGAGGAGGCGGAGAAATTCGCCCGCGTGTTCCTTTTCCTCATTGGAAATATCCAGCAGAACTTCCTGGGCCAGCTTATGGTCTATGGATTCTGCAAGCTGGGTATAAAGCTGGATAGCTTCATATTCCGCTGCAATCATGAACCGGATAGCTCTCACCAATTCGTCATGGGTGAGTTTCCGGTTTTCCTTTAATCCGCTAAATGCATTTGTAAATTCAGGCATGCAGATATGACCCAGACCGCAATGAATACATTCAAAATGTTCCTGTCATATATTTTCAGCGACATTCTTTGAACTTTTATTCATAACCAATGGTCTAAGAAGGCCAGTATCATCCCGAATACGGATGAAACACGGGGTTTCACTTATACTGCCCGCTTTTACAATACATTCCCGCCACTGGCACGTAATAAGGAAAAGAGATACCGCAAGACCGGAACAGAAAAACGCCCGGCTTCTCCTGAAGAAAACCGGACGTTTTACAGCAAAGGATGAAAGGCACCGTCAATGAGAGGAGGAACTGCCGCATGCGCCGTCCGGGCAGGACGCCTTCAACTTGTCTATCTTTTCATTCGTTTCCCCCATCCCCTCATCATAAAAGCCCTGCTCGTCCGGGGCCAGCACCTGGAGGAGACGGAGAAATTCGCCCGCGTGTTCCTTTTCCTCATTGGAAATATCCCAAAGCACCTCTTGAGCCAGCTTGTCATCAATGGAGGCGGCAAGCTGGGTATAAAGCTGGATGGATTCATATTCCGCTGCGATCATGAACCGGATGGCTCTCACCAATTCGTCATGGGTGAGTTTCCGATCCTCCTTTAGGCCGCTAAATGCATTCGTAAATTCAGGCATGCAGATGGGACCTGATACGTAACCCATTCATTCAATATGCTTTGTCATAACTTTTATACGATGGTGGCCTTAAAGCAGTCCAGCGAACAAATTTCCAGCCTCTCTTGCCGGCACAAAAAAGAGCGCCGGATTTTCTTCCGCCGCTCCTGTTAATCAAGCTCCTCTCCGGAACACCTGACTTACTTGCCTTCCGCAGCCTTGGGTGCGTATTTCTTGAAAAATTCAACGTACTGGGCGGGAGTACGGCCGGGAACATAACCCGTGCGGCCCAGCTCCTTGCCCTCCGCATCCACCACCACCATGGCCGGCACGCCGGTAATGTTATACGTCTTGGCTTCCTTGGACTTGCTGAAATCCGAACTGCCGAACTCAAATTTGACGCCAATGGCCACGCCGTCCATGCCTTGTTTGAAGTCCTTTTTGGAAAGGATTTCTTTCTCCAGCTTAACACAAAAGCCGCACCAGGACGTTCCCGTGAAAAGAAGAACAATGGGAAGGCCGGTTTCCGCCGCCTGCTTTTGAGCACTTTTCAGGCTCTTGCCCCAGCGGAATTTCACTTTCGCCGCCTTGGCAGCCTTGGCTGCGGCTTCCTTGTCCGTGGGAACGCTTTGAGCCATGGAAATGCCGGAAACGCTGAACCCCAGCACAGTACACAATGCAAAAATAAAATGTCTGTTCATCATACTCTGTGAAACGTTCCTCTCAGACTAGCAGAAATACTTTGTATAGGAAGAGAAATCAGTGTCTTTTTCCCCGAAGGAACGCTTCCGTCCCCCGTCCCCAAAATGAGGCGTTCTCAAAAAAAGTATTGCTCTTTCCTCCTTAATCAGGTAATAATCCGTCCGCACTTACAAATGCGCGGTTAGCTCAGTGGTAGAGCAACACCTTGACATGGTGGAGGTCGTAGGTTCAAATCCTATACCGCGTACCATTTTTCTTAAAACCCCGTTCCTTTCCGGACGGGGTTTTTCATTGCCTCCCTCCAGTCAATAGACATAGCATCAGCCTTCCCCCGTAACAGGCTCAATTGAAAAATGCCGGCATAAAGAGACGGTTAATGCAGAAGTTTGCGCTGATAAGAAAAAATACCGGATATCTCCCTCTTTACTCACTTACAGTGAAAGATATGATGAGCATTTAACCTCACTAGTCTCCCATACAGGGAAAAATGTTTTTCCAACTTTTTTTGAACA
>OGWU01000541.1_pt1 | contig 25084 bp, 25 predicted proteins | sample 1576071 | NCBI WGS metagenome assembly OGWU01 (sample SAMEA3541582, study PRJEB24748) | human gut metagenome | biome: human gut; feature: human-associated habitat; material: faeces | place: China | collected 2012
CAGAATCCATGGAAAAAGCAATTTCGGAGACTGAAAGAAGGAGAGCAATACAGGACAGCTATGGACGGCGGTGTTGCGGCACTCTCGTTTGCGTCCGGACATGCCGCTATATTCAATACTATAATAAACCTTTGCAGTGAGGGCGATGAGCTTGTTTCGTCCATAAACATCTACGGCGGTGCGATAAACCTGCTCGGTATCACGTTAAAGAGAATGGGCATCACGGTAAAGTTTGTTGACCCTGATGACCTTTCCGCCTGGGAAAATGCCGTAACCGACAAGACAAGGCTGTTCTTCACCGAGCTTATCGGCAACCCTAACGCAAACGTAGCGGATATTGAGGAGATCGGCAAGATAGCCCACAAGCACGGTATCCCGTTTGTAGTAGACAGCACCTTCACGACACCCTATCTTTGCAGACCTATAGAGTGGGGCGCTGACCTTGTTATCCACTCCGCAACAAAGTTTCTGGGCGGTCACGGAAGTGTAATGGCAGGCGTTGTAGTAGACAGCGGAAAGTTCACGTTCAAGGGCAATCCCAGATTCCCGCTTTTCAACGAGCCTGACGTATCTTATCACGGTGTAGTGTTTGCCGACCTCGGCGAGCTGGCATTCATCTCAAGACTCCGTGCGCTCATAACAAGAGATATAGGTGCCTGCCTTTCAGCGTCTGCGGCTCACACCTGCCTTACAGGTATGGAAACGCTTGCTCTGCGTATGCAGCGCCATTGCGAAAACGCACTTGCAGTAGCAAAATTCCTTGAAGCCCACCCTGCCGTTGAAAAGGTAAATTATCCTGCACTGCCCTCAAACAAGTATTACGAGCTTTGCAAAAAGTATTGTCCCAAGGGCGCAGGCGGTGTGTTCACATTCGTTATCAAGGGCGGCAAGCCTGCAGGCGAAAAGTTCATGAACAGCCTTGAGCTTTTACAGATAGTAGCTAATGTCGGCGATGTAAGAAGTCAGGTTATCCACCCCGCTTCGACAACGCACAGCCAGTTATCTCCCGAACAGCTCGTAGCCGCAGGAATAAGCGAGGGTACGGTAAGACTTACTATCGGTATCGAGGATATAAACGATATTATTGCGGACATTTCTCAGGCACTCGATAAAGCGACTAAGTAACATAAAATGATGTTTTATGGGGTTTGGGGCGTTGCCCCAAGCGGGATGAGGGCGGCAGCCCCACAATTAACTCCTTCCCAGGGGAAGGGGTTTGGGGTTAGGGATAGGGAATTTACTCTATTTTTAAAAAAACAGACTTTTCTACAAGTTGGTATTAGCGTCCAAACCCGCCCCCGTTTTTTATAAAAATTTTATAAAACCCCTTGACAAACTCTTTTCGATGTGCTAAAATATATTAGTAAATTTACAAGATATGCGCCAATAGCTCAGCTGGATAGAGTATCTGGCTACGAACCAGAGGGTCGGGGGTTCGAATCCCTCTTGGCGTGCCAATTTACATTAGTTACACTTTTAGGGATACTACAGTAGTAGTGTCCTTGAAACTGTAAATAAAATCATATATCACACAGCAGAGCAGGTGCAACTGCTCCACTGTGATAATATACATTTTGTGTTCCGACTCATAGTTTCGATTAACGCTCTTGCATCTCTCCGTAGCTTAACACCTACCCAGTCCGATGTAGCTCAACTGTATCAGTAGTACAGTATGTATACTCGCTCCGCAGAATGTGCGGCGTTTCTGAACTGTGACTGTTAGTCGGTGGTTTGCAGTAAATCGGTGTTTACTGTTCCTCTCCCGTGTTACTCACGCGATGTTCTCAGAACTAATGCGTAGTTATCTCGGCTGTAGGTCATCTCTGACGATGGTCGGCATTCAATTTGTACTGCCTTTGATATGCGGCAGGTGGGGATATACACTGCGGATTTACGCCTTGTATATCAGATTAAAAACACAAGAGCCTCCAGCGTCTGGTAAACTTCTGAAAGCTCTTGCAAAATTGTATTAATTGTATTAAATGTGCTATAATAAAGCACACTAAAGGCACTATTGCACTAAGTCAGTCAGATGGTTTCGCATCGAGCTGATGAGGGGCTGTATCGTTCTTGCAGGAACTATACAGCCTGTGCGTGGTGTTTTTTTATTTACTCTATTATACAACACTTTTACAGTTTTGTCAATTCAATTGATGTAATGTATAGTATACAGAATTGACAAAAATGCGGGTGAGTGTTTGTGCAATTTTTTGTTTTGTGAAGCGGACAATTACACAAGGACAAAGCGAATGTACGGAGAAATAAAAGAAATAGTGATCATATTGTAAAAAGGAGTAACTATATATAACCGATTTTCTGTTTGCGCTTTTATCATTTTTCACTTCTTTTCATTTTTCTAGTATTGAATATACCATGAAATTTTCTATTATATAGCATCCCTTATTTTCAAAAAACCGGTAGATGGTATCTATATAGGTGCAAATTTTATGAGAATCAAAATAGCCAAACTTTACATATCTCCCGTTGTGTTTCACGGCTATGTTGAAATAAAAAAAGAGTCCCTTCTCGAAATGGAAAAACACGAACTTGTTATTTTCTTTTTGAGTGGAGCGGTTGGCAATGTCTTCTTGATTGGAGTTTCACTATTACTTGTTAGCAATTTCATTAATTTTTATTTTTCCATTGTTAATATCTGTTATGCAACCGCAAGCGTACTGCCCTTTATAATAGGAAATAATGATATGACTACAATGATAAAGGTTTTGAAAGAAAAACAAAAGATGTCTAAAACTGATATTTGATATAGCATTAATGATTAGAAAGGTGATTAGGTTGGTATGTCCTTACTGCAACAATGAAATGGAAAGCGGAATGATTGTTATTTCTGCCACAGGAAGTGTACCGTGTGCAATTATCGAGTGGTACTCTGAATAAAAATGCAAAAAGGGAATATTCGGCATATTCAAAAAAAGCAAGGTCAATATAAAAGATCGAAAAAATGGACATTTTTGCTCACACTATTGTTCTCATTGTTGTAAAGCGTTTTGTGAATTTGAAACAAAGAAAAACGGAATCGCTTTAAATTTAGTGTTCTGAAAAAATTATCGTTTTTATAGAGATGAGCAAAACATGAAACAAAAACTAACAGAAGTCGCAAAATAGGCAAGTATCAAATAAAAAAGCAGAAAAACGGCACAGCAAAGCTGACATCAGCCGAACAGAGCTGAAATCCGGCAGAAATATTCAAAACAACTCGTCAAGCAATACACTTAACGGATTTAAGACTGCGATAAGAGCTTTCGAATTTAGTGACAACAGTTGCGTGAGCGACAGCGAGCAAAGCAATATGAGCAACAGAATTAAGGTTTTGTGCAGCATTAAAGCTATGCACCCAAAGACGTTCCTGACCGGTCTGCTTGAAACGAGAGTTGTAACGCTCAGCCTCTGTTCTGAGTGCATAAATCTTCTTGAACGAAACACATTCACGGTCAATGGAAAGTCAGTAATCATCGGGAAGCGTGACATATTTAGTACAACCGCGAGTTTTTTTGCCATTGTTCCAATTCTTGTGATTGCATGGACAACAGCCTGATTTTGAACGTTTGAACGGACAGCAGTATTTTTGGCGAGTTCTGCCATTGTCAGAGAATTTGCCGTCTTTGTGCATAGCGAGACCGGCTTCACAAATCGGATGACCTGTTGAAAGCTTCTTCGGATTTTTAGTGTTACGCTTGTTGATGGGAATAAAGCATTCGCCGTGATAAATATCTTTGACGGCATTGTAAATTGCCTTAACATCGTAACCTTTATCAGCAAAAAAATGTGCATTCCTCAATTGAAAGAAAATCATTGGTTTGGCTTAGAATATCAAGAACGACAGTGCTGTCGGCAACATCGGCAGTAGTTGTCATTTCAAAGATTGGTAAGCCTGTAATGCAGTCAACTAGAATATGATTCTTGTAACCCCAATAGTATTCAAAATTACGCTCGTTATGCTGATTTGAAGCGGTATGAACACCCAAACCGCAGTCTTCGTCAGACTTAGGCTGATTGCCTTTTGCAAACTTGTTTTTAGCGAAAGATTTTGGGTTATTCTGCTTAGTATTTGCACTTATGGGAGTAGAGTCGAGAGCTATGAATGAAGTGTCGATAATACCCATTTTGGACAACTTCAGCACTTGAGACTGCATAAGCTTTTTAAGCAGAGCGTTATCAAGATTTCTGATGAAACGGTCGAAAGTCCAGTAGGACGGCAATGGTTTCATGATATTGAAACCGCAGTAATGTGCGATTATCAGATTGTTATTGAGATAGTCCACTAAATCTGTGATACAGGAAAAACATTCGCATTTTATAACAATAAAAGTGCAAAACCTTGCTCTTTTTGAAAAACCGATTCTCCCTGTTTTTGCGGCAGCTTCGGGAAAATGAGATAGGCGAGATTAAGAAAAAGCTTCTCATAGAATTGTGCTTTCGGTGCAGATGTGAACAATGTGATGTCCTGTAAAATTTCTTGGCGATAGATAACAGCCAGCCCCTTTCGTGTGGTTTTCGTACAATTTAATTATACCAAAGTTGGTTGGCTGTTTCTATATATTTTTAGTGATAAAATTATTTTTTGTGTCCTGCAAATCCGCTTCTTTTCTACGTTTGCGGCGTTTTGCTCAGGGCTACAAAGAATGGACAGTGGAGGTGGCAGATGTTACGATAATGCAAGGTGCGAAAGTGTGATAGTAATAATGAAGGAAGAGATGTTTTACAGTCATAAGGAAAATCTGAAAATTATACAATTTATAAGGCAGTATTTCCTGAGTTATAATATATTGATGAAAGGATTGGCGAAAAAACAAATATATATAAATTTTTGAAGTTATGTTAAAAATTGATACAGATAATTGATTTTTATGATGTATCAAGTTGTAACCTAATGCCGCAATGTTCCCCGCCTTTATAGGCGGCATGTTCCATTCAGACTATCGTAGGTGAATTACTGCCTTACAGAAAAGCTGAGGAGCTAACGCTCCTGCGGCAAGATTTCTTCGTCACAGCCGATGAAAAGCTATGCTTACATCGGGCTTTATTCCGAGTTAAAATGAAAGGAAATTATCAAATGAAGCTTAAGTTCATACATAAAGCAAAAAGAATATTTATAACCATCTCATCATTGTCAATAATTGCGGCGATCTCTATAGCGGTTGCATCATCGGCCAGTGCCGCAACACATTTTACAAGCTACACCCCTAAAATCAAATATAATAATGGCAACATTGATTACTGCTATTATGTTGATGGTTCTAAAAATGTTAATCTTACTGCAGGCGAGTATTTTGTAAATGGTAAATCATCTTGTTCAGCACATAGTGTTATCAGTCCTGAGGCATCAACTGCAACATGTGGATGTTTTGACGGTTGTTATCAATGCTATGGGTTTGCAGCATTTGTGTATAAAGGTGTATTTACTAAAAATTTATCTGAATCAAAATGTAATGATTTTGGTTGGGGAAGCGACAACAATGATTATTTATTCCTAACCGCAAGAAACTTGAAAATTATGATTTCCGATTTACCGGTGGGCACGCATTTGAGAGTAAGAACATCAAACAATAATAACCACTCTATAGTTTTAGCGGGAAAAACTGATACAACAATTACAGTTTATGATGCTAACGGGTGCGGATCTAATTCCAGCTTATTAGAAGCTGGATCGTCAAATTATTCAGGACATTGCCAAATAAACAAACAGGTTTTCACATACAAGAATTTTGCCAAAAGATATCCTCGACTCGATTATATGCATAAAGGAGCTTAATATGAATGACAGATTAAGATTAATATTGTTGGTTATGGCTTTATCGGTCACAGTAGCTTTAACAGGCTGTTCTCAGCCCGAACAAAACAGTAGTATAGCGGCAGATGATAATACAACGTCCTTACAAAGCAGTATCGATACTGTTACCGATACTTCAAAAACCGGGAGTATAACAGCACCCGAAGGTAGTGAGCTTGTAAAAACGCTTACCGATAACAATAATAACACCGTGGAGCTTTACGGATATAAATCGGGTTCCGATGAGCCGTTTATATGCTTTATTTCAATTAAAGATAACGACAAAAAACCGATTCAGCAAATAGAAATCAACAAATTCAAAACCTTTACCACAGACAGCGGAGATAATGTATATGTTTATGCAGATGAGAAAACCAAACAAGGCTATAGAATTATATTAAACACAGACAATAGTATTAAATCGGTAGAATATTGTGAGGACGCATTACAATACATAAAACTCATAGAGGATATTAATAAAGGCGCTACATCTATCGAAGAACCTGTGGAGGAATTGCCGGAATTCTATACCGAAGACCCCGAAAATGAAATGTACCTCGGCAACGGCGAATTTGTAAAGCTTGCCGACCTTGAAGCCGATCCCAATGCGGCAGGTTCATATATTATCCGTGGTTCAATGGGCGGTTATGAATATGAACCGTTTGACAACAACAGCATAAGAAATCCAGATGATTACGATTTGAACGAAATGAAATGTATAGGCTCTCAAAAAGGACCCGTGGTAAGCAAGGATAAAATAATAGTACATGAAGGCGACAGCATCGGCAGTAAGGGTCTGATAGTAGACTCGTGCTACATCAGCGTAGCACCTCGCGTAATGTATAGCGAAACGCTAAAAAAAGATATTGGCATAGGCTATGATGTAATGGACGCAAAAATAACTCTGACGGGTGAAGTAACCTTTACGGGTATACTGCTTGCCGAACGCTACAATATAGAGAATTCGGAGCATGATGGCGAAAGCAGAATACTGTTTATGCCTTATTCTAAGGAATACCATGAGGCTGTGCCGTTCCTTTTTGATGTTGACGCTCAATATAAAGGGAGTAGCTGTGCTATGTTCTATAATTACAGCTGGGGCAATCCGCAGTTTGCGATTACAACAAGCGATGGTGTTATAAATATCGGTTATTTAAAGGATTGCGACTTTTTAAGTTCCGATACATTTTCAGAGGATGTGTATTATAAAGAGGCCACAATAACATTTTCAGAGCTTACTTATAAATCCTCAGAAAGAGGCGGTATGAGCGGATTAATCGGTACTGTTGTATCGGTGGATAATATATGTGAACTTTGGAAAAAGAAAGAGGTATAATATGATGATAATCAAAAACATAATAAAAGCGACTATAGCAACAACAACTGTAATTTTATCGGCATTTGCTATGGTGTTACCAGGAAACGCATTATCACCTGTCACTTACAAAGCGGCATCAAACTACAAGTTGGTTCCTATGGGACCAACATCATGCGTAGTCATGTCATACACTATTAATCAAAGTAAACAAACAGCAACTGCAAAATATGTATTCGACGGTGGGACGGAGGTTCCAAACGGCGAAAAAAGAGTTTCAGTGGTTTGTGAATTAATAATTCCTACAAAAAATGGAGAAACTGTCATAAAGAATAAGACTAACGGTAACGGCGAATATTCCAGACTTGAAAAAATGACAAAAACAGTAGCATTGACTGATGCTGAAAAAGCAGCAGGATACAAAATACAGTTTGTAGATATATCTATAAATTGCACTTCTGGTACATACAAACCATTCTGGGCAGTCAGCTACACATATTAACTTTTGTTTAGCGACTGCACGTACGGTGGCACAACATGACGTGTTATAAATGTATCTATAAGACAAAAAAGGAAAAAAACGAAAGATGCTCCTGCGTGTAAAATATAATTATTGCTTATGTTTTTTGACACAGATAATAAAATAAAAACATAAATACAACTTATGAAAGGGCAATATTATGAACAGGAAATTAAAGCTTATAGGCACTGCAATACTGATTGCTACATTTGCGTCCACGTTTTCCGCCTGCTCGGATACAAAAACAGATGAACAGGCGAGATATATGCGAGTATACGGAACAATATATAATGACGGCGAGTTGATAGTTACCGAAAACGCAGTACTAAGCTTTTTACAGTATTCTGATATGAGTACAATTGCGCTATGCGGTCAGTCAAACTGTGACCACTCAAATGCTGTTACAGAGGACGGACTTCCGTGCCTTGCTTACGGCAAACAAACCTTGCCTTTTTTGTATAACGAAAAGCTTTACTGGTTCGAGGATAGATACGAAACCAAAGACGGAAAAGCAGTAGAATCCGCGGTACTTCACTCATCAGACCCGCTTGGTACTTCCGAAAAGGAAGTATGCAAAATAGAAGGCTTTTCCTGCGACTGGATAAGCACAAGCGTACTTAAAAACAACACCCTGCTGTTTTTCCCTTATCAGTCTGCTTATGACGAAAAAGGAGCGATTACAGGCGATAATACCAATCATTTCGGAGTGCTTGACATAGAAACCGGAAAATTTACCGATTTTGGTGCAACGGAAAACAATAAAACAAAGATTTTAGGTGTCTATGACAACAAATTTTATTTCAACAGCTCGGTGTACGACATTAAGACAGGAAAGTATAGTGAAAACACTATGCCGTCCGAGCCGCCTGCTGTCAGACTTAGCGATGATTACTATGCATATAACAATGACAGCAATATTGAAGTGTTAACTCCGAAGACCTCTGAACCGATTGTTATTCATAACGACAAGATATTGTCTGAAACCGTCATTTTGGGCGATTATCTGTTCCAATGCGATAATGCACAGTGGTATTATTATAATTTAAAGGATGAAGCTCCCGCAAGGCATGATATAAGCTATGGCGAAGGGCTTTATGCACAGGTATTGTCCGAGTACGAGGACAGCTATATTATCAGCGTCTATAACGCCGAAGAACAAACAGTAACAAAAGAAAAGGTAGCAAAATCGGATATTCTGGGGGAGTAAGATATGGCAAAAGGATTAAGTAGAATAGCTTTAATAGTGGCGACCATTGCGGTGGTTATGTTAATCTCAAGTTGTTCAGATGTAACAGAAAGCTCTCAAAGTAGTAACAAAGAGAAAAGTTTTACAAGTCTTGTCGGAGAAATATATCATGGCGACGGATATTTTATTCTTGACGAAAACGGTCTGCAAATAGTCAAGGAAGGTGCTGCCTATGACGAGAATAAAAAGCTATGGAACGCACCATTTGCCGCTGTGCGTAAAATTAATGATACTTTTTACTGTGACAGTTTTACTTCTCCTGATAAATTCGATGATAATATGAATTACAAAGGTGAAGTGCCGCAGGACAGCAAAAAAATGATAAAATTGCTGAAATCGGGTGATGTTACAGAAAGTGGGCTTACCGTCACCTCTGCAGTTTCGTCCGTTAAAGAAACACTCGAATACAATCGGGAAACAAATTCTACCGAGCCGGGAATATCGCAAACAGTATACACAGAAATCACATTAAGCGGAGAGGTTACTCTTGAAGGCGTATTGTATGTAGTTCTTGATGAAGATCTGTACATATCAGAAGAAAACAGCATATTGTTTTTCCCTTATCCCGAAAGCTTAAAAAATGCACTTGGTTTTTCACCGAGGTTTTCCGGTGATATAGAGAGTAGTTATCTTACCTCCAATGCTTCTAAAACAAGTGTATTGCTATATGGCGATTGTGTATATTTTTATGCAGGCAACACGGATAACAGCGAGTGGCTCACAAAGGATTTCAGAAATAAACCGTTTGGTACAGCAAAATTAACGGTCAGCGATATAAAGCTTATATGGCAAAGCGATAGTCTGGACAGGTTTTCCTTTACGGTAAAAAATGCGGAAAATGTTCAGGCTAAAAAGTAGAGGTGTAAAAAATGCTTCAAATTAAAAATCTTAATAAACATTACGGTAAAAAACAGGCTCTTTTTGATTTTGAGATGACCTTTAAAAACGGGGTTTACGGACTTTTAGGCCCCAACGGCGCAGGAAAATCAACGCTTATGAACATTATTTCAGATAACCTTGCACCAGACTTAGGCTCGCAGCTTTGCTGGAACGGCACAGACATAACTAAGCTTGGCAGTAAATTTCGCCGTAAGGTCGGATATATGCCGCAACAGCAGGCGCTTTATGACAACTTTACCGCAAGACGGTTTATGATGTATATATCAGCTCTCAAAGGAATTTCTACAGCAGTAGCAAGAGAGCAAACCGAGTATCTGTTAAGTGAAGTTGAACTGCATGACGTAATGGATAAAGCTATCGGAGGCTTTTCGGGCGGCATGAAGCAAAGAGTTTTAGTTGCACAGTCCCTACTCGGAAGCCCCGAGCTTGTTCTGCTTGATGAGCCGACGGCAGGTCTTGACCCAAAGCAAAGAGTTATCATACGGGATATGATACATAAAACAGCAAAGGACAAAATTGTCCTTGTAAGCACACATATAGTATCTGATGTTGAAACTATTGCAGATGAAATAATAATTATGAAGCAGGGCAGAATTGCCGCAAACGGAACTGTTGAACAGCTTGTCAGTGTTCTCCCGCACGAACGCCGGACACTCGAAAACGCATATATGTTGCACTTTCCCGAGAAAAACACGGCAGGAGGTGCTATAGATGAAAATAGCTCTGTATGAGCTTTACAAAGCGTTAAAAAGCAAAGTGCTGTTAATATTGTTTGTAGCACTGTTTTTGCTGAATTTAGCTCTTTCGGCAACATATACGCCTGTCCTTGGCGTACCCGATGAATGTATTCGTGAAATTAACAAGGTATATTTATCTACATCGGAAGAGGAAAAGCTGTCTGTCGCAGAGAGTATTGCAAACAAATATATAAAAGACAATGTGCTACAGAATATATTTCCGGACAAGAAATATGAGGATAAATTAAATCGGGTAAAAAACTACAATACCACAATCAGGAATATCAAAAGCGAAGCCGAACAGCGTTCAAAACCATCGGTTTTTTCTAAGGAAAACAGCTTTACACAGCTTAGCTTCAAGGATATTTTCACAGCATACAACAATGTAATTGAAAATAAACCGTCCTTTTATCCCGACTACGGAACAGAACGCTATATAAACAGCGCAGATACCGATTTAATGATGCTTGTTTTTGTGCTTATGCTGACGGTTATTGTATGCTGTCGCGACAAAATGACAGGCATGGCGGCGGTTATAAGACAAACTCCCAAAGGGCGTATTCACAGTGCAGGAGCAAAGCTGATAGCCTGCTTTTTGCTTACCGTTACTTCGGCTGTGTTGTTATACGGTACGGTATTGCTTACAGGTACTATTCGCTTCGGGCTTGGCGATTTATCAAGATGTATTCAGTCAATCCCGCAGTTTACGCTATGCAATATAAATATGACCGTGGGAGAGTATCTTGTTATCCACTTTTTATTCAAAACATCAGCCTTTTTTATAGTCGTTGTTGTAATGATGATTATATGTACTTTCCTTAAAAATGTTGCGGCGGCGTTTGCTGTTATCTCTGTTTGTAGTGGTGTTTCGATATGGCTTTATACTTCTATAAGTGATATATCGGCATACAACATATTAAAATACATAAATTTCTGCTGTTTTATAAGTCCACATCAGTTATTTTACAGATATTATCATTTAAACATTTTTGGAAAGCCCGTATCGGCTCTTACCGTCTGTGTAATTACAACAGTAATAATTCTTATCATGGCTTTGCTTATTTATTTTGCGGTTTATTGCTCAAGACGCGCTATATCGGCTTCAGGTAAAATATCGGAAATCTTTTCATATATTACAGTAAAACGCAAGCTCTCGGCAAATTTTGTTGTAAACGAGGTATATAAAACGGCAATAGCGGGAAAAGCATTGCTTGTTCTTGTTGTTGTCGCTGTTATTGGGTTCTGCAATTATCAGAATATGAGTGCAGGCTACGATTCCGAGCAAAAACGCTACGACAGCTATGTAGCACAGATAGGCGGGGAAGTGACGGATGAAACTCTGTTGTTTTTGGAAAATGAAAAGCTGGAATTTGAAAATATAAAGCTACGCTATGAAGAATTATTGACGCAGACACCCGCTGAATCGGATTATGAAAGCTACAATAAGGAATTGAACGATATTACAAAAAAGCTTGACTATGAGAATGCATTTAATAAGATATGTGACCGTGTGTCGGTTATTAAGTCTGATAAAAATAGCAACCTACAGCTCGTTTTTGAAGAAGGGTTTAACCGTCTTTTGTCGGTAAACGGCTATAAGGACGACTTCCTTATGTGTATACTCGCTACTATAGCCCTTGTGCTGTGTATATCGCCTATGATAGCATTTGATAATCAGAGAGGACTGACAAAGCTCCTACGTACTACAGAAAAGGGCAGAATCAAGCGCTTTGCCATAGACGGCGTAATAACTCTTGTTATCTCTGCAATAGTATTTGTAGCGGTATGGCTACCCGAATTTGTTTTCGTAATGAACAATTACAAGCTCTCATTCTTAGACGCACCCTTACAGAGTATTACGGCACTTTACGGTATGCAAACAAACGAAACAATATTGCAATACATAATTCGGGTATACCTGATACGGTTTTTCTCTATGCTCGCCTGCGGCTTTTTTATGCTGTGTGTATCAAAGCTATCGGCTAATCTTATAACCGCCTTTTCGGTAAATATTCTGTTATTTGTTCTACCCTTGGGGCTTTGCGTTGTCAGCGAAAGCTTTGTCGTGATATGGATATGTCCGTACCTTTCAGGCACCGCAGAGAGAAGCGCGTCACCTGCTAATCTCATTATCACCGTGATAATTTTCATAGGCTTGATATTGGTTGCGGGAGGTGAAGGCGTAAAGAAAGCGGTAGAGAAGATAGGTAAACGGTTTTAATATGATATTGTAGAGCTGAGCAAAACACAAAGTAAAAAGTCAGCAGCTACAAATGAGCAAAATGAAGATAACAGGCAGAAAAACCGCACTTCAAAGCACAGCTGTTAAATGACATATCTTTAGGTGAAATTATTCCTATGCCGATTTTTCTGTAAATATCATACTGATATTTTTCAGCTATAATAATCATATCCTCTTTTTGTAAATTTGTCAAGAGTTCATAATCATCAGCTGTATTAATATTTGCAATGAAAAGCAAATTATTGTTTTTATAAGCAGCTGAAAGTTTGTTTTCTAAAGTTTTGAATTTATCAATATTCATGACGAAACTCCTTTAATTAAAATGGTCAAAAATATCTTAAAATTAACCTTCAGAAATAAAAAAGCTATAAATCCATTATACAAGCGGTATAACAACGATAAATACTGCAAGTCCGATACCGAAAAATTCAGAAAACTTAATCCGGAAGGACAAACAAAATCTGAAAAAGTCCCGCATATATCTTTAATATAGCAGTATCATATTCGTATATAAAAGATATTCTGTCTTTCTGAAGGTAGTATAACTGGGTATTGTATAGACCTTAAATTCGGGGGGCTACCCCTGTTTTTCAAAAAAACAATGCAATAAACACATTTACCCACTTGACAAATGCCGCCGATAGCGTTATTATAATTACGCAGGCTGTTTAATTCTGTGATTGTGGGATTATCAGTGTGCTTATGAATGTTTTTAAATGAGATAAGCCCGGGGTGTGATCCGGGCTTATTTCTTTTCCTGATAAATCTGATAACCTTTGTACTATATGAATTGTCCGCATAAACTTTGCTGTTGTCATAACGCATTTTACGCTGTTTACGTATAAGACGCAGATTGACAAGATTGCTGATTATTTTCATAGCGGTATCACGCTTTATGCGTAGCTCATCGGCAAGGTCGTTGAAGCTTTTAAAGCAGTAACCGAGCTTGCTGTCAAGCGATTTAATAATAAGGATATATAAGCGCAATTCGATCGCTGTTAAGCTTTTGCCGAACACAGTTCGTTCTATTCGCGTATAGTTAGCCGACACCTTATTCTTTTCGGGATTTAAAACATATGTATATGTTCCCTTGCGATTATCCTTGCGGTAAGCCGCTAAAATGTGTGTAATGTAGCCCTTTCTCATTAAGCTATCGGTTATCTTGGATACTGTCTGCGTAGACTTTATACCGCAGTGTGAAGCTATAGTCTGCTGTCTTACACGCTTATATTCGTGTCCTGCTTTGCTTCGGATATTTGAATAAACAGAAAGCAGGTATGTATAAACTGCAAACTCGTTATGCGTCAGCTCGTTTGAGGTAATAACCGAGTTAGACAGCAGAAAATAACTTTTCATTTTCACACATCCTTGTATTTTGTTGTATTTTAACGTTTAAGCGGTTTTGTTGCTTGTACAGTATTTTTCTCATTCAACGCTCTGAACGCCTTTAAATCGTCGTTAAAGTCCTTGTTTAATGGTATATCTTTTGAAACAGCATATCCTTTCAGAGCATACTTGTCGCTAAGCTGCTCAGTAGCGTGTTTACCTGCATCATCATTGTCAAGGCAGAACGTTATTTCGGCAATAGGCTTATTCTTTAAAAACTCGTCAAGAGCAACATCTGATTTGCCGCCGAGCGATAGCATAGTCAACTGCTGCCAAGCGTCCTGTCCGTTGTTTATAGCGTAAAAGGACGCATAGGACAGCATATCAATTACAGACTCGAAAACATACAGCTTATTCTTATTTGTACCAAGTAAAGAAAACGAATATTTTTTATCGCTTCCCGGCAAATCGACACGGTATGTAGAGCTATCAGATACAGAACGACAAAACGCATAGCGTGACATAATACCGTCGCCGTTTACGGCGATCATATTTACATATTTTTTAGTAATGCCACGCTCGATAAGCTCAGGTATATGTTCACTGCTGAACCCTTCGCAGATATACTTTTCACCTTTTTGCTTCTGTGCCTGAAGCTCAACGGTAACATATTCCGGTGCGTTTTCAGGCACATCATTTTTGAAGCGATAAAACGGTGTGTTCGAGCTGTCATACCCGACAAGCTGAAGACCGCTGTAACCGATACCTTGATATAACTTACGGTCATAGATCAGCTGATTTACTATGTTATACTCCAGTCCACGGGTTTTGCACAAATATGCGATAACATTGCTGTAATTTCGCTGTCCATTTTCCTTGTGATCCTGTTCAGGCAGTATAAGTCGATGAGCTTCGATTTTTTCTTCTGACGATTTCTTTTTCGTATTATATTTGGGTGAATATTCCATTTGAATATCGCCGCAAAGCGATTTAACGGCTTCGGTAAAGCTTTGTCCGTATATTTTCATACAAAACGCAATAGCGTTATTGCCGCCCTCGTCACGGCTGTTCCAATACCACCCTTTTCGGTCGTTTGTAATAAAAAGGCTGTCGTGAACATCGCAACGGTAGCCGTTACCGCTTTTCTTTACGCTGAAGCCTTCTGTTCTTTCAAGAAATTCTACCATATCTACATTTCTTGCACGCTCTATTTGCTCTTTTGTAACGTAGTTACTTGGTTTAGATTTAGAATAACTCATAAAAAGCTCCTTAAAAAAGAAAGCAACGATTTCCTCTTTTTCAGAGGTTGTCGTTGCTTGTTATTTTTATCTTCTATCCAGTACCATTGCCTACTGAATTCATCGGCAGTATCTCGCTTGATAATTTCTTTTTTCAGACGGCGAATGCGGAATGCCTGTGTTATAATTACAGCTAATAAAATTGTTATAAGAACGCTCATAGTAAAACCTACTTACTGCGTTTTTGTGATTGTGCGGGAAAATCAAAGTCGATTTTTCCGTCTTTAACGATAAGTGCCGCTGAGAATGCTTTGCCCGACTTTGAAGTAAATCCGTTTATTATTCTTGTTCGCTTATTAGCGCATAACATAGTCGCAATCGTGTCTGTAATACATTTTCCGCATATAGTTCCGGCTATAAAAAAATTACACCCGTTTTTATACCCGGTGCAGACCCATCCTTTAGAACTTTTTATCATTTCTTTTCCGCAAACAGGACATTTAAGACGTTCGGGAAATTCAAAACCGATCGTATTATCTGCTTTGATTGTTAGCTTCGCATCAAATGTTTTTCCGCTCTGAGATGTAAAGCCCTTGATGATAGATGTCGAACGTTTCAATGTAAGCTCTTTGGCGATTACATCTGATATTTTTTTACCGCAGATTTCATTTGCAATATAAAATCTGCAACTATCCGGGTTATCCTTGGAATAACCTGTACAGCACCAACCTACTTTTTTCTTAATTAAAGGTTTACTGCATAACGGACAAATAAGGGTGTTACCTGCCATTGCAGAAGTATCACTGTTTTTTATTAACTCTACCCATTTAGCTACAAGCTTTTTGTAATTATTCAAGAAATCATTTCCGTCAGACTTTCCACGGGCAATTTTATCAAGTTCCATTTCCATATCGCTGGTCATATCAACAGACAGCATATCGGGTACCGTCTTTTCAAGTGCATCGATTATATACATTCCTTTTTCTGTTGGCATAATGCCTTTGATCATATTGCCGTTTTTTTTGGTTCTACGAGCAATATAGCCTTTTTCATACAGCTCTTTAATGATACCTTGACGTGTTGCGGCAGTTCCCAGTCCACGCTTTTCAAGTTTAATTAAGTTGCGAGTTTGTTCATCTTCTATATTATCACCTGCAAGCTCCATTGCCGTAAGCAGTGTAGCATCGGTATAATACTTCGGTGGCTCATTTTGTCCCTCTTTGACATCGAAACCGATAACTTTATAATCGTTATCCTTAACGATTTCGGGCAACCCGATTACCTTCGGCGTTGCATCAACAGCAAACCAACCGGGACTGATTATATTCGTTCCGGTTGCTGTAAACAGCTGATTATCAATCTGAAAAACAGCTTTGACATTTTCTGTAACAGCTTTCGGATAAACAGTACGGATAATTGATAACGCAAGCAAAGTATATGCCTTGCGCTATTGACTTCGGTCACCTTGTATGTACCCAACGGGAGCTTGGTTATATTAATTTTACTGCCACTGAGCTTTAAGCTGTTGGCGGTAGTCTGAGTACCTGCGTACACATACGCTCCTGCCGAGCCTGTGACCTTGATAAACTTACCGCCGCTGTCCTGCACCATAAAAGTAACGTTCTTTTCAAGATTTGCCTTTTCAGCAGATGTAAGAGTTGTATCGGACAGCCATACTTTCTTTATCTGAGCCGTACCGCTGTCCTCGCTGTTTACAAACGATACAGACGCGGTTTTCCCGCTTGCGATAGTTATCGTCTGAGAAGCCTTGTTTACGGTATAGCCATCCGGTGAGCCGTACTCATACACGGTATATTTGCCTGTTGGCATATCCGAAACAACGAACTTGCCCGTGCCGGGATTTACATACAGCGATGTTGCCGTTGCCGATGTTCCTGTAAACGTATATGAGCCGCTGTACTTCGTGCCACTGACGGTGATATATTTGCCGTCTGCGTTCTTGATACGGAAATATATCTGCTGATTTTTTGCGTTTGCGGATATTGCGTTACCGTTTGTATCCACCCAAGTTTTTATTACTTCGCCCGTTCCGGTATTTCTTGTATTCGTGAAAGTGACCGTACCCGTACCGCCTGCTGTAACGGTTACCGTCTTGCTTGCACCGCTTGTTCGGGTGTAATAGGGTATCGAGCCGTCCGAATTCTTTCCGTATTCAGATACCGTATATGTTCCTGCAGGTAACGATTTTACTAAAAAAGTGTTACTTGAGTTTAATTTGAACTGGCTCACGGAACCGCTTGTAGAGTAGGTATACGAGCCTGCCTTGCCAGTAGCCTTCACGGCCGAACCCGAACTGTTTTTGATTGTGAAATAGATGTCGCTGTTGCTTGCCTGTGTGCTGGAGCTGTCGTTATTATGCTGCCATACTTTTTTTATCTGCGCTGTGCCTAAATCGGAAGTTTTAAAGTTTGCGTAAAATCTTACAGGGTCATCAATACCCGAAGCCATAGTCTGCGAGCCGTTGCTTGATTTCCATATAACGAGCTGATCGCCGCTTGTACGGTTAGCTTTATATGTACAAGCCTTTGTACCGCTAATTTTGGTCGTTGTGCTGAAGGTGTACTTATTACCACTCTTTGTAACAGTAACTCCCGAAATATTGAAAGCACTTGCAGGCATACCGCTGTTGTTGTTATCAGTCAGCGTTACGCTATATTTTTTTGTTGTTGAATTGTATCTCAAAACATGAGTCTGTGCATTTGATTTTGTATCACGGGTAAAACTCGGTATAAGTGAATAGCTTTTCATCTTACCGAGAATGTACTCATAGCACTTTTCGGCAGGTCTGCCTTTTAACTGGTCGTAATAAGCTGTTTTAGGTGTATTAGGAATAATTGAATTAACAGCCAGGTCACTTTTACCGTATTCTGTACGCAGACCTTGCTGAATTTCCCACGATACTGCCTGTGTAGCGAACCAAAAGTCATCAAGATTTGTATTTGCTACAGGTGATGATTTTGTATCGCTGTTAAAACCGCATAAAAGAGCGATTTTTAAATCTCTGCGGATTGCATAGGGAAGATTCATTAAATAGGTATTATTGTTACCTTCACCTACATAAGAACTTCCTGTGTTATATGCAACACCGGCTTCAATACATATAGCGGGCTGAATAATGCCGTTCTTACTTACGCCTAACTTTGCGTGAGTAGAAGCATAACGAGTTGCTTTTCCTATGCTACCGTCCGACTTATAGTAGATGTAGTCGTAATTGTACTTATCGGCGTAAGGCTTACCGTCAGAACCGACAAAATCACCTATCATTGCCGCATACACGGTATCGCCCTTACCCCACTCAGCCGCTAATGTCTGAATAGGAAGTGCTACCAACATCATAATGCTTGCCAAAAGCAAGCTTGTCAGCTTTTTGAATTTGTTTTTCATACTGATTTCCTTTCTTGTTTGATTTTTTTGAAAATATATATAAAAAAGCAGTCCTACGGGTTGCGGACTGCTTTGAATTTTTGCTTTCAGAAAAAGAAAAAGAGCCTTGAAAAATCAAAGCTCTTGAAGTATATTAAGTTTTTATTTTTTACGGATATTCGGGATTGCCATCGTCACCGGCTTGGCTTCTTAAGAAGTATATAGCATATGCTTTTGTCAGCTTTCCGTTTTCATCTCGTATATCCATATCTTCGGATATATCACGAATGTAGATTTTGAAGTAATCGCCTTTTTTCATAAATCCTTTAATGTTATCCTTTGCAAAGCTCTCAACATCTCGTTTAACTACATTTGGGTGCAAATCACAACAGATAACAAGCGGAGTGAACCACGAACTACCCTCCGGCACCCAGCTCGGATCATCATCATTTATGAGTCCGTAATTGTTTACAGCGTCATCAACAATGACCTTCTTTATAGCTTCAAGGTCGAACGGATACTCATATATGGACTTCGGCTTGCCTTCCTGTTTCTTCGTTGTTGTCTGTGAAGGCTTAGGTGTTTCAGCTTTCTTTGTGGTTGTTGTAGTCTGAGCTACCTTATTATCGCTCAGATAGTCACTGTGTATAAAGCTACCGTCAGAGAGCTTATAATAGCCCGTGTTGGTCTTGGCTGTTACTGTCACCTTGTCGTTTACATTATAAATCTTAACAGTATCAGCACCGAGAACAGCCTTTTTACGACTATAGCAATCAGTGTTGACATACTTTGTGGCACTTACCTTTTCCTCGGTCCATTCGGGTGCAGGCTTAGTCGTTGCTACTGTTGTTGTCGTTTCCGGCTTTGCCGTTGTTACCGCTTTTGTGGTGGTAGTGGTAGTTTCAACACTTTTTGTTTCCTGCGGCTTTGTGGTGGTCACTGCTGTAGTAGCGGTGGTCTGAGCTGTAGTCGTTTCGGCTTTCGGCTCATCGATCCTATCTATCACTGTTCCCGTCACTGCCGGAGCGGTCGTTGTAACCGCCGTTTCAGGTACGGAGGACGTTGTGCTGTTCGCATTGCCTGCCGTGCAGGCACTGGTCAGTATTACGCTGATGAGCGTTATTGCCGTGAGTATGGTGTGGGTACGTTTCATTTTGTCCTCCTTTGTGGTGTGGGGTGGTGAGTTAACTCAACTTCTGTAGTTCTTGGCTTGCTCTTCGGTTATTATACCTTGCTTTAAGAGTTCTTCGAGTAAATCAGCTCTTCCTTCAGCTCTGCCTTTCTTAAGTCCGACTGCTTCGCCTTCGGCTCTCGCATACGATTTCTCGGTTGCCTCAATATGCAGTGCCTTTTCACGCATTTCGGCAAGCTCTCTTGTCTTTTCGTCTGCACTCATCTTGTGCAGTACAACTACTGCGTCCTGTATGGACTTTACACCTGTCTGCTGTAACATATCAAGTTCATCCTCCGTTTCTGCATTTATAAGTCTGAGCCATAGTTCCTGCTTGTTGTTCTTGTCAAAATTCTTTCCGATTTTCTTCAACTCAAAGTAATGAGCGATGAAGTTATCAGTAAGAACAGAATTGCGTTTATCTTCTCTCATTCTGAATGAGGAATGAAAATCCGTCCATTCATCGAAAAGAATGAAATTCAATACATTGATTGAAATACACTGATTGAGTTTTCCGTAGCCATCACCGCTTTTAAGCTGATTGCTGTACAACTTTGAAAGGTAGTACATTGAACGATCCTTGTAATCGCCCTCATCTTTAATCTGCATTTCAACATTGATAAGCCTGTTACCGTCAACCGTCATCTTTATGTCCATACGGCTGTATTTTTCTATAATGTTCTCCGGCATTATCTCGGAGTTCAGTACGATTATGTTGTTTATCGACTCATACGGTATTTCGAGTATATCCGAGAGAAACGCCTGTAAAATATGCTGATTTCCCTCGTCCGTAAACAACTTCTTGAATATTATATCCAGCTTTGCCTTTACTATATTTCTTGCCATTTGTGCCTCTCCTTTCGATTCGGTACGGTACTATTTCCTCAAGTATATTGTAACACACTTACGGCAAAAAGTCCAGTCGACAGCGACAAAAACATTGACAAAGTATAGTATCGCTTTTTGTTGCTTTCTGCCAAATGTTACACGATTACAGCCTTTTGGGCGGGCTTTCTTTTTTCTGCGGCTGATTTAAGGTGCGACACGGTGACGCACCTATAACAACCTTGTCATTATGTTTTATTTTACCCAAATCACTATTATCATTGCACAGCAAAATAAACACGTTGAAAAAGCCAACAATATTTTATCAAATTTACTGTCATCTTTATATTTATCTGTTTTTCTGCAAAAAGAAAAAAGCAAAATATTATTTACTATTGCTAATGTCAATAGAGTTATAGAAATCGTTCGGCTTGTTGCAGGCATAAAGAAGATGGTTATAACTATTATAATCGTCCATTCTATACTATCAACATAATCAAATTCATAATAAAAATTGTGAGCGTAAATTTTGTTACAAATATTCATTAGTATTTTGCACAATAAACCGAAAATTTCAATCATTGCAACCAGTGGCAGTAATATTTCTAATAACGACATTAGATTTCGTAACATCATTTTTACGTTCCATCCTAAATAATGTATTTATCAGCAGATCTACGGTAATTGCACCTGCATACGCTTACGCTCCGATATAAAAAAAGCAGTCCTACGGGTACGGACTGCTTTGGATTTTCATATTCGTTTGGCTTTCAAAAAAGAAAAAAGCGTCTGATTCGAGGTGCGACACGGTGTCGCACCGGACATATTTTTTAAATTTGCAGTATTCGCAGATATTCGCTTATTGGATAGCTTTTCGCTGCTTCAAATAAACGTTTCTGTTTATCGGAATTTAAATCACCGTCAGTTGTCAATTTTGAAATCCAGTAAATTAAAGGTTTAGGCGTTGTCATAATTCCATTGTCAAAGCTGAAAGTATTATGGGCAATATTGATACTGCTTGAAGTCAGCAGAGTATCATAGATATGTTGATTGTTTTTGATTTGTTCACAAACATTATCATCAGTTTTAACAACACCGTATAATCTGCAAACAAGCGGACGCACTTCGTAAATACGGCAAGCTCCGGTATAATCATCGACAAAAATACACTTATCCGGCATTTCGTACTTGTTATTTACAATTTCATCGGCTTTTGCTTTATAGATGGCTATTTCATCAGTTATTTTCAATGAATTGAGTATCATAAAAAATTCTGATTGTGAAACCGAAAATGTACTTTCGCAACATTCGTTACAACCCTTTTTGCATAATGGATTTTGTACGGTTTTACTTTCATCGTCAAGTTCCTTATAATAATGAAGCAGTGTGGCGAAAAGGCTTTTTTCGTGAATATCGGGATGACACTTCTTTTTCTTTATACCACTGCCACAAAAACATAAATTGTTATTTCCCATATCTTCCCCATCATATAAAAGACGTATCTGATAAACAGATTTCTCGTCAGTAATCGGATCTATTATAGTTATTTTACGAATTCTGTTCATAAAATCTATCTCCTATTTTACAATATTTGTTTTTATATGTCAAATATCAGAGCTACGGGAGTTGCACCCGTATACGCTAACGCTCCGATATAAAAAATTGCCGCCGTAGCGACAATTTAACTTTTATTTCAAATCTTTACCGTCATTTCAAGTAATTTTTGTGTTGCGTATGCTATGTGTGGCTGAAAAACAGGCTCAAGCTCGAAAAAATCCGATAATTCGTGACAGCAATTCCAATAATCGTTTTTCAAAAGATATTTGAACGCTCTCATCAGAATTTCTATGTAACGCTGTTCGTCGATCACTTCCACTTTCTTCTTATCATACGGTGTAACAGCCATAATCGCAGAGAGGTTATTCAATACTTTTCTTGCAGTATTCTGCTTGTCCTGTGATAATTCATTGCAGTCACACCAGTCAAATTGCTTTAATAAAGACACTGCCTGCTCAAGATTTTTACGTTTTTTGCCTTTGTACCACGCTCGGCAATAGTAGTTGTTTTTCATTTCTACTCCTATTCTATCACGTTGCATTAACTTATGTCAATTTCAAGTGCGACACGGTGTCGCACCGGACGCTCCGGTCAAACTTTTACTTTCAGAGCTACGGGATTTGCACCCGTATATGCTAACGCTCCGATATAAAAAAGCAGTCCTACGGGTGCGGACTGCTTTGGATTTTTACTTTCAGAAAAAGAAAAAGCGGCTGATTTCAGTCGCTTAGATCTCTCTATATATTAAAGTGTCGGGTACATTCCCTGCTCTTGAGAGTGAACGTGCTTATCGGGATTGAGTTTAGCGTTTAGCTCTTCTATCTGTTTGGCTTGCGTTTTAATTACTTCATCAAGTTCTTTATTTGCTTCCTCTAATTCAGATTTTTCTCGATACAAGTCGGCAATTAGTTGATTTTTCTCGCCTAATATGTTTTTAAACAAAGTTAAATCATCAATGGCTTGTGCCCATCTGTATTCATTGCTTTGGAGCAACTGTTCTTTTTGTTTTCTCATTTCGCTCTCATTCACAATAAATGTGTATGTATTCTTTGCGTTGTCTGCAACGATATTAATGCTCTTCTTGATTTCTTCATTTAGGATTATTTTAATATTCTTGTGATCTTCCCTGAGAATATTATTTTGTGCCGTAAGATTTGTTTCTTCGCCGTTTGTTACTCCGAGTCGGTTTGCAATTGAAAGTTCACCGTCTTTTACGCCGATTTGGCAATCCTGCAATTTAACAAGATTGTCATTTAATTTTTTGCTTTTCCTTCCGTTGCTTATACAAACGCCTATTAAACCTAATATACCCACGAATATTGTAGCAGCCGAACCGACAATTGCACCCACTAAGGAGTCCATTTTAAACACCTCGCATATCACAAAATACGTAATCCAATAAACCATATTCGGTACTAAAATTGAATAAATTACGAATTTCATATTTATACTCCTAATTATATCTTAAAATTAAAATCGTGTCAAATTATTTTAAAACATTCATTTCATTACCGTTCCTCATCGAAATAACCGAATTGCTGTGAAATAGAGATCCACCATTCTTCAGGTAATTTAGGAACTATTCCCTCATCCTCGGCAAATTTAATACATTTAAGAATGTCGAGTAATCCTATATTGAAAGTATGGACGGAATCTTTCAATTCAAATATGCACGGCTCATAACAAGCTTCGCAATTGATTCTTTCGGCATTATCGGTTAATTTTGATTTTTCTGTGTTTTTTTCTTTAGTATACATTTCTAATCTCCGTTCTAAAATAAGCGACAATAAATGTCAATTTCCAAGTGCGACACGGTGACGCACCGGACGCTCCGGTCACATTTTTACTTTCAGAGCTACGGGAGTTGCACCCGTATGATTACTGTTGCTCTTATATTCAAGGTGCGTCACAGTGACGCACCTGTTGTGTATCTTTGTCACATAATCCCATAATCATCTTTATACTTATAAAGAAAATTCTGCTGCTCCTTGTTTTTTCGGATCATCAGCCCGATGTAATCGATCATCGAAAGATTTGTCTTGTCCTGTTTTGAAACAAGTGCTACTGTAGCCAAAATACCGAATATTCCTACAGCAAGTCCTATTATTACATGTACAAGCAAGAAGATGACAGTGGCAAGCCCAAGTGATATAAGTCCGCCAATTACAAACTGCGGCTTCTGCTTCGGACCGCAACCATCCCACCATTGTTTTTCGATTATCAAGCCGTATGGGATATATAAATGTTTATCATTCATTTGTTTGCTCCTTCTAAGAGTAATACCTGACAATAAGATCTTTGATCTGAAAAATTACAATGCCAAAAACCATAAACACAAGTGCGTTTCTGATTTTTGGCATCAGCTGGGGCTTCTCATCGGGATTTAGAACAATCTTTATCAATAGGATAATTACTCTGAGTGCTACTCCCGCTACGAGTAAGCCCTGTATTATCAGACTGAGCTGGTCAATTGTACCCATCTATCCTCCTATTTTGCAAAACTCTTAACTGCAGTACGTATTGTATTTACTGCATATATCTTACTCATTGCACCGCCGCCCGGACCGGAAGGCACAAGAAATTCCGCAAGCAGCTTAGGTGCTTTCAGCGCAACGATAAGGCACGCCAGTCCGAAAAACATTTGTACAAGATCAAAATTGCCTGATACAATATTACCCATGCCGGCCGATGTGACTATGACATACAGTCCGAGCTTGCTAAGTACTACTTGGATAAGTATAGTGAGAAATGTCTTGACATAAGTCATAAAGTAATTTCGGAATACGCCCTTATCATTGTCAAGTAGTCCTGTGCATTACTCCCTGGAAAAGGGGC
>OGWU01000548.1_pt1 | contig 24909 bp, 21 predicted proteins | sample 1576071 | NCBI WGS metagenome assembly OGWU01 (sample SAMEA3541582, study PRJEB24748) | human gut metagenome | biome: human gut; feature: human-associated habitat; material: faeces | place: China | collected 2012
TCCTTGCAGCAGGCCAGCGTTGCACGCAACTGCGCCACATCGCGCGGCACGCACCAGAACGCAGCCGGACCGCCGATGCGGAAGGTCGTATGTGCCGCCAGCGGTTCCCTCTCCGTGTAAGACAGGTTTGCCGCCTGCAAGTCCTGACGCAATGCCGTCATCAATTGCTCGTGCATGGTTTCTCCCCTTGCCAAATGTTTTTCTGATGGCCACACTCAGATCGAGACTTCCAGCGCCGCCGCACCAATCACACCGGCATCATTGCGCAGCTCGCAGGCACGGATTTCCGGCACACGGCCACCGGTAATATCGTGAGTTTCCTTCTCCACATAGGCACGCACCGGTCCCAGCAGGACTTCACCCTGGTTGGAAACGCCGCCGCCCACGCAGATCACTTCGGGTTCAAAGGTGTTGACAACGTTTGCCAGACCACAGGCCACGTACTCCATCCAGTTCTCTACCACCTGCTTGGCCAGAGCATCCCCCTTGGCCATGGCATCAAAGGAGGTCTTGGCATTCACGTGGTCGATATCCGGCACCAGTTTCCACATCAGCGTGTCGCTGTGCTCCTGCATGGCGGCCTTGGTGTCCTCGGTCAGGGCGCGGGCAGAGGCATAGCGTTCCCAGCAGCCGCTGCGGCCGCAGTTGCACTTGCGACCGCCCTTGACGATCACAGTGTGACCCATCTCGCCCGCGGCAAAGTTGAAGCCGCGCACGATCTTGCCGCCCAGAATGATGCCGCTGCCGATGCCGGTGCCCAGCGTAATGACAACGGCATCCTTATAGCCTTTGGCACCGCCCGCAATGTACTCGCCAAACGCTGCTGCGTTGGCGTCGTTTTCTACGTACACTTTGCAGCCCAGCAGTTTTTCCATATCGGGGCCGAGGTTCCAGTCATAGTAGCCGAAGTTGGTATTGTATCCCACAAAGCCGGTGGTGAAATTCACGCTGCCGGGCGTACCAATGCCCACATATTTTACGTCGGAGAAATCGATGTTATTCTCCTTGGCCACAGCATGGCAAAGGTCTGCCAGTGCCTTTTCCAGATCAGCCGCCGGGCGCGGAAGCCGGGTAGCCCAGGTGATTTTGCCGACGATCTCGTAGTTTTCGTTGACAAGGCCGGCGGTCATGGTGGTGCCGCCCAGATCGATACCGATAGTGTACTGACTCATAATAAAATGCCTCCTATTTCTTCTGCACAGCGGCGGCCATGCAGTTTCAGCTCCTGTACCAAATTTTCCCGCGTTGCGTTGACGATCAGTTCTTCCGGGAAGGACAGTTCCTCCAGCATGGCATACAGCGGCTGCAATGCCGTCTGGAGCCGCCAGGCACTGTGTGCGTCACTGTCCACCGCAATGCGGCAGCCGTTTTCCAGGCATGCTTTCAGCAGCGCCCGCATATTGGGAATGCCATCCTTGCGGACCGCAAAAGATCCGGCATTCAGCTCCACAACTTTATGATTCTTTGCAAACGCCTTGGTGACCAGATCATAGTCATAGCGGTAATTTTCCTGTTCGGAATGTCCGATGCAGTCCACATACGGATTTTCTGCCACATTCAGCCAGATTCGGTTGGCTTCCTTGCGGGTCAGAAGTCCGGGCATGCACGGACTGTGGATGGAGACCACCACCCAATCCTGCGCCGCCAGCTGCGCCTGAGACAAATCCAGGCCGCCCTTGGTGTCCATTACATTGGCTTCCGCACCGTATAGCATGGCAACGCCATCCACCGTGCGGGGCAGCGCGCCGCCGTTGGAAAAATGCCATATATGGGGCGCGTCCGGCATAGCCGGGGCATGGTCCGTAACGGCCATGGCACAGTAACCGGTTTCCTTGGCGGCTGCGGCCATTTCATTCAGGGTCTGAAACGCATGGGTAGCACACAATGTATGGGTGTGCAGGTCTGCAATCATCTGCATGAATTTGGTTTCTCTCTTTTCCTTTATAAAATTTACAGCGAGATATCATCCTGCAGGCCCAACTGTGCCAACAGTTCTTTGGCTGCATTGTATCCCATCTCTTTGGTACGGTTGTTGATGGCTGCCGTTTCCAGAATGACCGCCAGGTTACGGCCGGGCATGACGGGAATCAGCATGCTGGGAACCTTAACGCCCAGAATATCGTAATATTCGGTGTCCAGGCCGGTACGGTCGTAATTTTTCGTGCGGTCCCAGGGTTCCAGCTGAACCACCATTTCCACTTCGACACTGCTGCGCACCGAACCGATGCCAAACACATGGGCCACGTTGATAATGCCAATGCCGCGCAGCTCAATAAAATGGCGGATGTTGGCCGGTGCCGTGCCCAGAATGCTGCGATACGAAACCCTGCGCAGCTCCACGGCATCGTCGGCAATCAGGCGGTGGCCGCGCTTGACAAGTTCAATGGCGGTTTCGCTTTTTCCGACACCCGAATCACCGAGGATCAGGATGCCTTCGCCGTACACCTCCACCAGGACGCCATGGCGGGTGATGCGCGGGGCCAGCTCGGTATTGAGCGTCGTGATCAGAACGCCCATCAAAGCAGACGTCATTTCCGTGGACATCAAAAGAGGCACCGAGTACTGTTTGGCGTACTGCATCATCTCCGAGAGCGGCTGCATATTCCGGGTCAGGATCACCGCCGGCGGCTGGAAGGAGAACAGTTTTTCCAGGCGCATGTTCCGCAGCGAGGTAGACAGTTCCTCCAGGTAGGACATTTCCGTCAGGCCGATGATCTGCACACGGGTATTATCAAAATTTTCGTAATACCCGGCCAGTAAAATGCCGGGGCGGTACACCTCGGTCGCCGTCACTTTGACTTTGTCCAGCTCACAGGGAGTATATGCCACCGTCAGGTTTGCTTCCTCTGCCAATTTTGCAAGGGATACAGAAAATTCAGACACAACCAAACGCCCCTTTCGTGAGGTATTCAATATTAGTCTTATTATACCGTACCGGTCAATTTTTGTACAGAGGTCCCAACACCCCGCCGGCAAAAAAAGTCCCTGCTGTTATGACAGCAGGGTTTAAGATGATAGGTCACATACCAGCCGACGGGCGCAGTGCAGCATACCCTTTCTGCAAGCAGCGCTGCAGCCAAAGCAGTGCTTCCGCCGCGGCCCACACGGCTGCCAGATAGATCAGGAACAGAAAAGCCGTATCGCGCCGGGTCAGCGCCGCCAGGTCAAAATTCTCTGCCATGCGCTGGATCAGCACGTGATGGACCAGGAAAATTGCATAGGAAAGTTTGGCAAGCCGCCCGCAGATCACGCGCGGCCAGGGACGGTCCAGCCAGCGGGAAATCCCTGCCAGCGCGGTAAAAACAGCCATACTGAAAAACGCGCAGGTGATTTTGCTGTCCAGGTTGGCGCAGGCCACAGTCCCCACCGCAAACAGCACCGCCAGCCCCACTTTGGCATTTTTCTGCAGACGGAGATACTGCATACCGAACATAAATTCCAGTACATGAATCGCCACTAAGCGCGCATCCCAGCCGGTCAGATGGATCGGCAGGCAGACGAGCACCGCCACAATCCAGGTAAGCCAAGGCTTGCGTCTGAGTCCGCGGTGCAAGAGCGGAAACAGCAGATACAGGAAAAGAATACTGCCCAGGAACCACTCGCCCACACAGGCAAAATCCGTACCGACCCAGCCGGCCGCTACCGCAAAGTTATCCAGCCCCAGCACCGTAAGCAGCAGTGTGGGCGTTTTGGCAGCCGCGTAGTACCCCGGCTTCGTCACAAAACGGATGGAAAAACACACCACCCAGGCCAGCCAGAACAGCGGATAGATAGCTTTGGCACGTTTTTTGTAAAAGGTAAGGGGGCTTTGGTCCTCCGGGACGGTGAGTGCAAGCGCCGCACCGGACACGATGAAAAACAGCGAGGAACCGAAGTCGCCCAGATAGATACCAAAGGGCAAAACGCTTGCAAAGAGTTTGTGGGGCAAGGTGAAATACCCTGTCACCGTAGCGTTGAAGTGAATCACCAGAATGGACACCAGTGCCACCGCACGCACAAAGTCCAGATAAAATAACCGTTGCTTTTTGATGTGACTTCTCCCCTTTTTCATCGTTTGAGTTTATGTTTGATCAGACGCCCCAGCTGTTTGGCCACTGCGGCCGGTTCATTTGCCGCCCGCACACAGGTCTGCCAGTAATCGGCCCGTGCAGCCGCCTGTCCCTCCGTCTCGAAGGTAGCGCTGTAATACCCGTTTTTCTGGGCCAAAAGCGGCAGCAGCCAACGGGCATGCGGCATGGTCTCCAACGGAAGTTCCTGCGCCAACGCCTCACAGCGGACAAGAGTCCAGCCCGCCAACGGTGCCGGCGGCGGATCGTCGGTCATCGGGACATCTACCTGTTCGGCCAGGGCGGAGCGCACGCGCCGCCATTCCGCAACGGCAGAATCTACCGCCTGCGGCCACAACGGAAGCGCCGGGAAGAGAACTCCCAGCCCAGGATTGTTACGGAACAGTTCTGCCGCCTGCGCCAGACAGGTTTCTGCCTGCTGCACGCTTTGCTGCAGGTACCAGTCCGTCACCGTATCCGCTCGCATGGGTTCGATGCGCACCAACCGCAGCCCCTGTTCGGCAAGGTTGCCGGTTTCCTGCGGCACAGCATCTACCACGTAATGCCAATGAAGATTTTTGGCTACCACCGAAAGCGGCTGGCTGCGCAGCATGGAACCAACCAGCTGATCCACCGGATAGTCCGTCGCACGGCGAAGGTAGTCATACAGTTCTCGGGCTGCTGCGCCATCCGTGCGGCGCAGCTCATCCTCATACGGAGTAAAAAAACTGCGGCGTTTGAAAAAGGGGCAGCCACGATTTGCTATGAGTTCCCGCGGACAGGCCATGATCGGATTGACAAAGACCGGTTTGAGGTCTTCCGTCTGCACATAGGTATCCCAGGCAAACCCCTGCGCCGCGAAATACGCCGTAAACCGCGTTTCGTGCCGTATGATGGATTCCTCGTAGCTTTTGGGAAGCTGCATTTCCTGCCAGTAGGTCCAGAACGCATCGGATTGCAGCATTCCGGCACGTACTGCCACAAAATGAGACTGGATATGTTCCGGCACCTTGCCGCCGAAACGGCGGCTGTTCATGGCATAATGGCGGGTAAGCCCCCAAAAGTCCAGATCGGTGCGTGTTTCCATGGCGGAAAACATCTTTTGCAGCGGGCTGACCGGACCGGCCAGGGTATAATTCATCAGGACCAGTTCCTCATAAGCGGAAACCGTTTCCCGTCCCAATGTCAGCAAAGCCTCGCGGTACGCGCCCACATCCAGCCCTACATTTTCCCGCTCAATATACCGGATCTGTTCCCCATTCAGCCAATCGCGGTCCTGCTGCCGCAGAGAACCGTTCGTAACCAGCACTACATCCGCACAGGGCACAAGGGCCTGTACCGCAAAACGGCAGGGCCCGTCCAACAAGCCCTGCGCGTCGTAATGGAAATAGATTACCAGCCGTTTCATACGGTCAATCCTCGTACGGGCCGTGCCGCGGGCCAAAAATCGCACGTTTGGTGTTGATCATGCCTTTATAAACCGGCGCAGGAAGATTATCCCGCAGCCAGTTTCGGGCATGGCGGCGGCGCGTATTGGCATAAGGACCATACACGCCAAACAAATGCCGCTTGGCAGCAAACGCCGTTGCCGCCGTCGCCGATGCCCAGAAGGTTGTGCAGTCAAACACACGGGCCAGCGGCCGGATCAGTCCCGTGGCATAGGCTTGCATGGTATCGTTGCGCAGCACGGCAAAGTCGCTGCTCATCACAACCGCCGGGTAATACCCTGCAGCCTGGGCAACAAAGGGATAAATACGCTCGATGGCATGGCTGATCGTTCCGTCCTGGGGCAGCGGCTCCGGCGGGAAATCCCCATGCTCCCAACCACGGTTAAACAGCGGTGCAAGCGCTTTGGGACGGAACCAGAACACACTGCCGAAGGGCGCAATCGGAGATTCCTCGCCCGAGATCGGCACGTCCAGGCCGAGGTCCTTCATCAGTTTTTTGGTGTTTTCAAAGTTGGGGCCCCAACCGCCCGAGCACATGTTCATGAAATACAGGCCGTGGGTCGGGTACGGCGGGCAGAGAATGCCCAGGTAGGGATCTTTCTCAAATTCACACAACACATTGAGCACGTGGGCGGCATTCTTGCAGACATTCTCGTTGCAGACATAGCCAAAGCTGGCGCCTACGCTGCCCGGCTTGGTCTGAATTGCCTTTTTGTCGTGCATGAAGCAGGCATAATCGTACCCCTGCAGATGTGGTGCAAGATCACACAGGAAAGCGCCCACATCGCGGCCCTGGTTTTCTACCACCATCACCGTGACGCTGTGCATGTTCAGCCGGGCAAACGCAGCCTCGATCTGCGTCTTTTTCTCTTCACTGTTGGTGGAAACGAAGACATCGGTCTGCGGCGGGAACTTGGCGGCAAAGGCAGCGCTCTGGTCCAGCAAATCCATGAAATACAGATGCATTGCCAAGGCAATCCGTCGGTTAGCACAGATCTCCTGGGCGGCCTGCGCATTCTGTACCGTAGGCTGGATCACACGGGTAAGACCCAGGTTGCGGGTAAATTCATGGGGATGCATCGTGCGGATCATATTCTTCCAGATCAGATCCATGGGATAATCCGTTTCATCCCGCAGGTACTCATACAATTCCCGCACCGGTTCACCGGCGGTATCGTTCAGGTAAGCCTCCAGCGTATGCATAAAGCTGCGGCGCTTGAACAGCGGGCACTTTTTATCCCGCAGCAGCCGCACCGGGCAGACCAGCAGCGGATAGTCGGTAAAGTCTTTCAGATCATCCGTCTTGACATAGACATCCCACTTAAAGCCGCGATCTTCAAACTGTTTGGTAAAAACGGCTTCATACCGCTGTACAGAGTCGGTGTAGCTCTCAATCATCGGCATTTCGTCCCAGTACTTCTGCAGTTCGGGACTCTGCACAAAGCGCTTGCGATAAACAATGAAATGCGACTGGATATGCACCGGCAGATAGCGGTAGAGATGTTTGCCCTTGAACGGGTTGGATTTGGCGCCGTGATGAATGCTCAGACCCCAGAAGTCCAGATCTTCATTGCGGGCCATTTCGTCAAACATTTCCTGCAGCGGGCGCACGGGGCCCATCAGGGTGGAGTTGGTCATGACGATTTCATCAAACTCCGCCAGACGTGCCCAGCCATAGTGATCCAACGCTGTCTTGTAGGCCCACACATCAAGGCCCTTGTTTTCACGTACCAGGATCTGATCGGTAAACTGCGAAAAAGCCTTGCGGCCCTGCTCGCTGAGCTTGCCGTTGCAGACAACGACCAGCTCCGTCAGGTTCTTGACAAGATCCGCCAGATAGTAGGTGATAAACTCGTCGACATAGCCGTTTTTCTCATAGAAGAAGAAGATTCCCAGTCTTTTCATAACCGTTCCTTTTCCAGAATTCGATTGATTTTGGTTGCGTCGCCCCAGGTACCCGGGCTGTCATACGGACGGTCCGGGAATGCACCGTAGTCCAGCTTGATCTTGTAGTGCTTTTCTTTCAGGAAATTCTCCACACGATCAGCCAGGGACTGCGGTTTGCCGGTGCAGACGTTAATGATACCGTTGATTTCCGTCTGCACGCTGGCCGCCACGATCATGTTCGCCAGTTCCTCTACGTCGATAAAGTCGTAAAGATTCTTGCCAGTGGTAAACGGGAACTTTTCTTTTCCCTCTTCCTCAGCCTGGGCCAATTTGGCAAAGATGGAGCTGCCATGCGCTTCGTCGCCGGTGATATAGTAAGCGCGCAGCCAATGCAGCTTGCAGGGACTGTCTGCCATAGAGAGCATCAGGCTCTGCCGCAGCGCATTCTTGGCAATACCATACTGGCTCTGCGGTTTGCAGGGCGTGCTCTCATTGATGGCGCCTTCCCAGTACCCTACTTCGTGCATGGTGCCCATAACACTGAGCGACTGCAGACCGCCCTCCACCAGGTTATTCAGAAAGACCACGTGGGAAGAAAGGTCCCGCATGTGCGCCGGGGAATTATGGCGGAAGCCATCCCGCCAGGCAAGGTGAATGCAGATGTCCGGGCTGCCTAGCTGCCGGTAGATATCCCGGTCCCCGCTGAAGATCGGCACATCACAAAACTCCGCCCGATCATCCAAACCTTTGAAAGCAAAATCCGATGCAATGACCCGGTACCCGCGGTCCAACGCGTTCTTTACCACATGGCGGCCGATATACCCCGCCGCCCCCGTAACCAAAATCGTTTTCATGGCAATTCCTCGCTTATTTTGTGCTTTGTTTGCCCGAGAGCAGATCATACAGGCGCTGCATGCGCAGTTGATAGAGCAGCAACGCAACGGTTTTCTTTTTATTTTGCCCCGTCCCCTGCCAAAAGTCAAGAGTGCGGGATGGGTAAGCCTGCAATACGGTGCGCAGCGTCTGCCACGCATATCGGCGCAGTGCTGCCGGCGCCTTGGCATCCCGCAGCTGGTGCATCAAAAAGGTAACGGCTTCCGCTTTGCGCAGCGCCCAAACCTTTTTTTGTTGGGAAGGTGCACACCGCTTCTGGATAGCAGCATATTCTGCGGCCATCCAAGGTTCCAGCACCCGGATTCTTCCTCGCAGCGCCTGCGACGACTGGCAGAGCGAGGTGCTTTGTGCACTTTCGTAATGCTGGTACACCACCTGCGGCAGATACACCGCCTGGTCGGTTTTGGTGTACACCGTCATATTGAAGATGAAGTCCTCCAGACCATAACGGCAGCGCTCATCAAAGCGAACATCCCGCAGGATCTCCCGGCGGTACAGCGCATTCCAGACAAACTGCGGACCGCTGTTTTGCAAAAACGCCTCATACCCATCGGTGCCTAAGGCGCATCTTTGCCCGGAGTTGTGCTTTTGCTCCCGGAACGTTCCATCGGCCTGTTCACGCAGCAGGCGATAATCCCCGCGGACAACATCGGCCCGTTCACGCTCAGCCGTCTGCCAAAGCAGCTGCAACGCTCCCGGCAAAAACACATCGTCGTCATCGCAAAAGGTAAGGTACTCGCCACGCGCCACACTCAAGCCACGGTTTCGCGCGGCACAGATTCCGGCATTTTTCTGCGTGATTACACGAACGCGCGCATCCTGTGCGGACAGTTCGTGGCAGATAGCCGGGGTTTCGTCGCTGGAGCCGTCATCCACAAGCAGCAGTTCTATGGAGTCCATCTCCTGTGCAAGGATGGAATCCACTGCCGCACGCAATGTGGAAGCGGCATTATACACCGGGATGATGATACTGATCCGTACGGCCACGGGGCGTTCTTCCCTTTCCGTTTATTTTTTCATTGCCAGATACAGGCGATCATACGGCAGTGCGCCAGGCAGCAACCGCCGTAAAAAGCCGATTTTCCAGCGGGATTCGGCCAAATCCCGTTTCATCTGTGCAGGATGAAGCAGATACATTGCAAGCGGTTGGGGCTTGGCCAGCGGACACACACCGCCATCCTCCACCGTAAGATCTCCCAGCAGCCTGGTTTGTGTTTTGCTGGGCTTTGCCAGCAAATACAAAAACGGAGCAATGGAAAGCGCAGGCTCGAGAACCACCGGGGCGAGAACACTCATTTGCCAGGCCTTGGCAAACGCCAGCGCCCCGCGCTGGATATCTGCCAGAACCGGCTCTGGCTTCTGCTCTTCCCGGCAAACGATGATACGGTTTATACCAGCGGCATACCCTTTTGCCGCTCCAATATCCTGAGAGATCAGGCGTTCCAGCATGGGCTGGCCCGCCCAATACAGCTTTGCCGCCTCCGGCGCAAGCGAGAGAAAGACCTCCGCACGGTCGTCTGACAGGCGCTTGCGCAAGCGCTCATCCCCCGAAAGCTGCAGACCATGCAGCTGGATTTTGCACAGCGCTTCCAGCAAAATCTGCGTGGTGCCTCCGCTGCCCACATCGACCAGCAGATCGCCCTTTTCGAGGCCGCTCTGGCGCAGATAGGCATGTACCAATTCTGCGGTGGGCGGCGGGCAGAGTGCTGCGAACAGTTCCGTGAGACCGGCAGGCATCTCTTCACTTTTCAAATCAAAGGACTGTCGGGCAAAGGAATCCGGACAATCCGCGCCACAGTAAGCGGCAATCTGTGCCCCGGTAAGCTTCTGGCGCGGCAGCGCCGCCCAGAGCAGCGGATATTCTTTCTCTGCCAGCAAAGCTGGGCACAAGCTGCGGCGGGAAACTTGCAGATAACAAGTTTTTTCCTCCGGGTACAGGATCTCATACACCTGCCGTGTGAGGTACATATCCCGCGCCAGAAAATAGAGCTTCCCGTGTCCATATTGGACACGGCGCTCATGCAGCCAGCGGCAAAATGCCACCAGCAGTGGTCCCAGGACGGAGAATCCCAAAACCTCACCGTCATAGGGGCGCTGCCCCACGCGGTTCTGTACAAAAGCCGACACTGCACCGCCGGCAAAGTCATCCGCAGAAGCAAATTCCGACACTGCCTTATGGGATGGCAGATGCCAGGCCCGAATCCCCGCAAGTGCTGCCCCCACAACATCTGCACGCCAGCTGTCCCCTACAAAAAGGACCTGGCTGGCTTTCAGCTCTGTTTCCCGCAAAAAACGCCGGAACAATGTTCCGCTGCGTTTCTGCACGCCATAGGAGCAGGACACAAAACCGCCGTCCAGCCCATCATATCCGCACCGAGCCAGCATCGCGGCAATCTGCTCCGGAGGCAGATACATATCGGAGATATAATAGATCCGTTTTCCCTGCGCCTGCAGTTTGCGCACAGCATCCAGCAACGGCAGGTTTGGCGTTACAGCTTCCAGTTCCAAAGCACATTCCCGGGCGGGATCGTACCCGGCAAGGCACGGCCGTCCGTAAATTTCCGCCAGCGTTACTTCCCCCTGCTTTTGCGCCCGTGCCTCTGCCTCTGCCTGTACACGCGCTTTTGCGAAGTCGCTTCCGGCCAGCAGAAACAGATCCGTCGGCTTGGCGACATCGCGTTTTATAAGGGTATCAAACACATCAAATGCCACGGCTGTATACGGAGCGGCCAGCCGCACAATCGTTTCGGTAATGTTCATGACAGATACGAAATAGCAGGCGCGAAACGTACCCCTGCGGCAAATCCTTTCCAGATAATTGCAATACGGCTCAGCCGCTGTCCACGCGGGTCCCGCAGGACCTGTACCGTATGCCATACATCCTTGGCCAGCAGCCAAAGCCAGCCTAGAACCCCTTCCCGACGGTAAAGCACCACATCGTTGCGGTAAAAATAGCGGTAGCGCGCCCAACGGGAAGGTACATCGGTAGCGATATTGACGGTACCCGGATTTTGCATGGCGTGGGTAACACGGCTGCCCGGCACCACATAGCAGGGCATTGCACGGGAAATACGCCGCGTATACTCCCAGTCGTCCGACCAGATGAAAAACTCCGCGATCGGCAGGCCGAATTTCTGCACAACTTCGGTGCGAAGGAACAGCGAGACAAAACTGGCCATCACCGACGGGATTTTTTCCCCTTCATATCCGTCAATGTCACGGTACGGCGTTTTACGCTGCCGGTTCATGGGTTGATCGGTACCATCCGGCGCCAGGGCCCGGCTGGAAAGCCAGCCATAAGCCCCCTGCAGTGTTTCATCCATCTGCAGCAACGCTTCCAAGGCCCGGGGTTCCGGGATGGTGTCATCGTCCATCAGCCACAAGGCATCATATCCGGCCTGGGCCGCTTCCCGTGTACCATAGGTAAAACCGCCTGCACCGCCCAGATTGCTCCCGGTATTGCGGTACACCAGCTGCGGCAACTGCATCTGCTGGACAGCCTGCCCGGTTCCATCGGTACTGGCATTGTCAATGACCCAGATGGCAGCAGGCTGCACCGTCTGTGCCGCCAACGCTGCCAAACACTGACGCAGCAGCGGCAGGCGATTGTATGTCACCACCACCGCAGCCACCCGCATCGGCTTACTCATGATTGTTGGGGAAGAACTTCCGTTTCACAAACGAGAAGCCCTTGTGCAGCCAGTTCTGATGTTCCATATAGACGAGATCCAGTTCCTCATAGCTGATATTGTTGGTGGTCAGCCAGGCATCCAGCAGACGCTCGCTGACAAACCCAAACACCCGCTTATCGTTGTCGGAATAGCCGGTCATATCCAGTTCCCGCTCCAGCTCAAACAGAATGTCAAACAGCCAGGTGCAGTAATGGCAGAGCAGCTCCCGCTTCATGACGAACATGTTGAAGTGGTGCCCGTGGGTCTTGGACATATACAGATCGTAAGCCGGAAGATATTCGGGACATTTGCGCTCAATGATGGACCGCGTGACCGTAAGATCCTGCTTGTGATGCGCATGGATGTACTGGGTATAATTGGTTTCGATAAAATAGTGACGTTCCTTGGGCAGAATCACATTGGTGGTGGCCAGAATGGCGCTGAGTTCCTCATGCCCGATGACACGCTCTTTTTTGGGCGCAAAAATGCTCTTTTTGCGGCTGCCGAAATAACGGCGGTAATGCACGATTCCAATATAGTCGGAATCGATATTATGGGCCGCCCAGTACAGACCCGTGAGCTCGCAGAAATTTGCATTGCGCTCTGAGATATTTTCGCCCGTGTCATCCCCAATATATCCTATGGCAGGATGAATCGCATGGCCCATCTGAACCGGAAGATACATGGGATCATCCGGCACCCAATACGGCTTATGCGTGGCAATGATAATGGTCGTCTGCAAAGTGGTCTCCCCGCTTCGTTGTTGCGGCGCCGGTGCGTTTTAGCGCACCTGCCGTTTTCCTACACTCATACATAGAAATTAGTATAGCGCTTTTTCGTCAGAATACAAGTTACAGAACGGTAACCGGCTCACTCGCCCTCTGCCTCAAACTCTTCCTGTTCCTGGGCCAGTTTTTCCCATTCGTCAAAGAGTTCCTGCTGATGGAACCGGGTGTCTTCCAGTTCATCACATTTATCCCGCAGCAGAAGATGATCGCGCAGGACTTCGGGATCGTTGATTTCATTTTCCAGCTCAACGATGTGAGCCCCCAGCGTTTCGATCTCGGTCTCCACCGCTTTCAGGCGCGCCCGCACCTCGGCCCGGCGACGGCGCTGTTCCTTACCGTATGCCTGTTTCTTGACGGTTTCCTCTCCGGCGATGTTCTGTGCCGGCTTGGCTGTTTCGCGGCTTTTCAGTGCCTCAAAGTTCGGATAGAAAGTGGCCTTTCCATCTTCCAGATACAGGATGGGGCAGCCCAGCGTCTGCATCAGATAGCGATCGTGGGTTACGAGCAGCAGCGTTCCGGTATAGGCTGCCAGTGCCTGCGTCAGGCTTTCGCGCATATAGATGTCCAGGTGGTTGGTCGGCTCATCCAGGAACATCAAGTTGGGGCGTTCCAGCGCAAGCTCGGCAAATCGCAGCCGCGCCAGTTCGCCGCCGGACAGCTGCGCACAGTCTTTGAAGACATCCTCCCCGCGGTACCCGAAGCGAGCCAGATGGCTGCGCACTTCCAGTTCGGTAAAGCGCGGATACTGGTTCCAGATGGCATCAATCACACGACCGGCACGGCGCGCCTGCTGCTGGGTAAAGATACCCGGCTTGGCGCCGCTGCCCAGGCGAACCATCCCGCCGGAAGGACGGCGTTTTCCATCCAGAACCTGCAAAAGGGTGGATTTGCCCGTGCCGTTGGGACCGGCAATCACCAGTTTGTCGCCGCGGTGGACGGTATACTCCAACGCGTCGATCAGGGTACGCTCACCGATCCGAACCGTGAGATTTTTCATGATGACAAGCTCATCATAAGGCTCGATGTCATACTCGAAGCGGAAATTCAGCTCCCACGCCTCCGCAGTGGGGGCTTCCACAATTTCCAGCTTTTCCAGCTGCTTTCGGCGGCTCTGGGCCATCTTGGTGGTAGAGGCCCGCACGAGGTTGCGGTCGATGTAGTCCTGCAGCTTGGCGGCTTTTTCTACCGCAGCGTCATGCATTTTCTGTTGCCGTTCATCCGCTGCCTCCCGCTGCGGCAGATAGGCGGAATAATTGCCGCGATAGGTATTGATGGTTTTACCACGCAGTTCCCAGATCCGGGTACAGACCGCATCCAGGAAATAGCGGTCATGGCTGACCACCAGCACGGCACCCCGGTAGGTCTTGAGATAATTTTCCAACCAGTCCATCGTTTCGATGTCCAGATGGTTGGTAGGCTCGTCCAGAATCAACAAATCCGGGCGCTCCAGCAGCAAGCGGGCCAGGCGCAGACGTGTTTGCTCGCCGCCCGAAAGGACGCCGGCCAGCTTTTTCCAGGTATCCATGGGGAACCCCATGCCGTTAAGCACTTTTTTGATCTGGGTATCCATCTGATACGCATCCATCGCATCGATGACAGCGTTGCAATGGTTGATTTCTTCCTGGACAGATGCATTGTGGGGATCTGCGGCCAACTGTCTTTGCAGCGTTTCCAGCTTCTGCATGGCTTCCAGCGCCGGCGTAAACGCCAGCCGCATGGTGGCATATACGTCCAGGCTCGGGTCCAGATTCGCATTTTGTTCCAGATAACCGCAGGTAACACCGTTTCCGAAAGAAGCCGTGCCTGAATCCGGCAGGCTTTCCCCGCACAGAATGCGCAGCAGCGTTGTTTTACCCGTACCATTGGCGCCAATGATACCGATTCTGTCACCGCGCTCCACATTGGCGTTCACATCTTGCAGTACTTCATGCTCGCCAAAGCTTTTTCCCAGTTGTTGCAATTCCAGCAGCATAAAAAAATTCCCGTTCCCTCTTCCCAAAATATGCCGCCGCCTTTACAAAAAGGCAGCGGCACACAGCCCGCGGCCGCCCAAAGCGGTCAGGCTTCGTTGCTATGACGGCGATTGCGCACGCCGATGTTTTCCAGTTCTTCCGGCTCCATTACCAGCTTATAAAGTTCCTCGTAGGAGTGAATCTCGTATTTAGGCTGTATGCCGGTCTTGTTTTCCTCGTTTTTGAAATTGACCCAGCAGGTATCCAACCCGGCATTCAGCCCGCCCTTGATATCGGCAAGCAAATCATCGCCGACCATCAGCACACGGCTGCGGTTGGTAATGCCCAGATCTTTCAGGACATGGTCGAACAACTTGGCGGAAGGCTTCGCAACGCCCACCTTCTCCGAAATATAGATGCCGTCCATATACCGCTCTACGCCGGAATCCCGGATGCGGGCCTGTTGCACCGCCACGGCACCGTTGGATACGGTGGCCAGTGTGGCCACTTCCCCCAACTCCTCCAGCGCAGTCAGCGCACCGGGGATCAGATCCGAATGCGTTGCCAGCAGTTCCTCGTAACGGTCATTCATCGCATGACTTTTTCCGTTGTCAGGCAGTTCCATGGCCTGCATAAAGCGCTGGAAGCGAATCTGGAACAATTTTGCCTTACTGAGCTTGCCTTTTGCCAGTGCATCCCACAATTCCCGATTGACTTTGTGGTACAGTTCACAGGCTTGTGCATCGTGAGGCAGATCATATTCCGCCAGCATATCCGTCAGAGCCTTTCGCTCTGCCGCATCAAAATCCAGAAGCGTATTGTCTACATCCAACAAAACGCACGTGTAAATTGCCATTTTCTACTCTGTTCCTCTTATTTCAGATCAATCATCTTCGTCTTTATCATCGGACGAATCGCTTGACGGCGTCTGCGTCGGGGTCGGGGTGGGCGCCGCATTCACCTTGAGTTCAAAGGTTACTTCCGCACCGTTATTTTTCGCGCGGATGTGATAGGTTCCCTCCTGATTGGCGGTAAAGGTAACCTGATCACCGGTGGCTTTCCAGGAGGTTTCATCACAGCTCCAGGCCACATCGCCCTGCTTGTTCTGAACGGTAGCCGTCAGCGTCGTGCTGTTGCCTGCCGTGATGGTGGCATTGCCCGTCACGCTGATGGTCGTGGGGTCCGCCTGAACGGTAACCGTAATTTGTGCAGAAGAGAACGTGCCGTTGATCTCGATACCGGCACGGACCACATAGCTGCCCGCCTCGCTGGGCGTAAAGGTAAAGGTACCGCCATTTGCTTCCAGTTCGTCGTTGACGGACCACTGCACGTTGCTGTTATCGTAGTTCTTGTCGCCCAGCTTCACCGTGGCAGTGATGGAAACCGACTCGCCCTTCTTGATGGTCGTGTCGCCGCGGTCCAGGGTCAGCTCCACACGGGCGTCGTTGAACATGGCCGTGACAGAAATGTCCTTTGTAACCACATCATATCGCGTTGCGGTCGTCACACCGTCGCTCCACTTATAGAAGGTGTATCCTTCTGCCGGTACCGCTGTCACGCTGACCTGCGAACCGGAAGTCGTCTCCACATCCAGGCTGGAGACACCCGTTTTTCCGTTGCCGGTCAGGCTGCCTTTGGCGGAATCCTCCACCGCGTAGCTGGCCGTCAACTTGGTCGGGGTTGCCGTCGGCGTAGGCGTGCTTCCGGCGCCATCGCTGGCAGCCTGGGCCGCACGTTTGGGGATATCATCGGTATCAGGACGGGTATCGTCGGTCTGATAGGCATGGGACTTCACATACTCCAATACCGCGTTGGCACCGGCTGCATTGAAAGTACCCGTAGAAGCATCCACGTAGCTTTCCTCTGCATAGCCCTTGTCCGATTTCAGAATATCCGTCAGGTTCAGGTATTTGAAGCCCATATCATTGCAGGCAACCGCAATGGCCTGATTGAACTGATCAATCAGAGTCTGGGTCTGGGCCGCATTTTCGCTGTCCTTTACCACAGGCGGAATGGCGCAGGCAATCACGTCACAATAGGAATAAGTATTCTTGATATTCTGCAGTGCCTGCTTGTAATCGCTGATAAACTCATCCACCGAGATGGAGCCATCCACATCATTGCTGCCAATCATGACATAAACCCGGCGGGCTTTCATCTTGGCAACGGCCTGCGGAATCGTGTAGGTATTGGAATCCTCCTCGAAGGCAACGCAGCTTTCTTTGAGGAAATTGGAAATTTTCAGATCATCCTTGCCCGCATACTGGTCCAGCGTGATGCGGCCATCCTTTTGCAGCGCCAGCGCACTGCGGTCACCCACAAACAGGCTTTGCGTTATGTAGGAATCATCTGCGGAGTTATCGGTCAGAATCGCCTCAAGGCTGGTATCCAGCGGAAATTGATCCGGATCGTAGGCATCGCCCGCACCAAACGCAGACGGCAAAACCCAGGATACCACAAAGCTTACAACCACGGCCAGGATACAAACTGCCAGGACAATACAGGCTTTGCGCTGAATCTGGCTCAGACCGGGTCTGGTTTGAGACTGTTTACGGCTCATCGGTAACGGTGACCTCCTTGGTTCGTGGGCGGGATACGCTCAAGCCGCACCCCACCTAGTATAAACAAAATCATTATAGCACAAAAACCCTGTTTTGAATATCCTTTTTCCAAAAATGTAACGTATTACAAAAAAATTACAAAGCAAAAAATCCGACTGCAAGCAGTCGGATTTTGGGAAAATTCAGGAAAGGAGCATGCGGTCGTTGGCAAAATCTCCGTCGCTGACCTGTTCAAAACGCTTGAGCAGGTCGCTCACTTCCAGCTTTGCCTTTTCCTCGCCCCGCACATCATAGATCACGCGTCCTTCGTACATCATGATCAGTCGATTTCCGTAGCGGATGGCATCCTTCATATTATGGGTAATCATCAGGGTGGTCAGATGATTCTCGTGCACGATCTTATCCGAAAGAGACAGCACCTTGGCGGCTGTTTTGGGGTCCAGAGCAGCCGTATGTTCATCCAGCAGAAGCAGCCGGGGCTTTTTCAAGGTAGCCATCAGCAGCGTTACCGCCTGCCGCTGACCGCCGGAAAGCAGGCCGACCTTGCTGGTCATACGATCTTCCAGCCCCAGATCCAGGGTCTTGAGCAGTTTGTAGTACTCGTCATGTTCTTTTTTCGTGATGCCCGTGCGCAGCGTGCGTGCCAACCCGCGGCGCGCCGCCAGTGCCAGGTTTTCATCGATGCCCATGGTCGCCGCCGTCCCCATCATGGGGTCCTGAAACACACGCCCGATATATTTGGCTCGCTGATGTTCACTCAGGCGGGTAACGTCTTTTCCGTCAATGAGAATTTTTCCCATATCGATGGGCCACACACCGGCCACCGCATTCAGCATGGTGGATTTACCGGCACCGTTGCCGCCGATTACCGTAACAAAATCGCCGTCCTCCAGTTTCAGGTCCAGACCGTTGAGGGCCACCTTCTCATTGACCGTACCGGCGTTGAAGGTTTTATAGACATTTTTGATCTCAAGCATTGGTCTTGCCTCCCTTCTTTACGCTCGGCTTGGTAAAGTACCGGCTCTTCCAATAAGGAACGGTCAGGAAGATTGCCACAACCAAAGCCGTGAGCAGTTTCAGGTCATCGGTAGACAGACCCAAACGCAGCACAAAGGTCATAACCATGTAGTAGATGATGGCACCAATGACGGCCGCCGTCAGTTTCAGCGCGAAGTTGCGGAAAATCTTGCTGAAGATCACCTCACCGATAATGACAGCTGCAAGGCCGATCACGATAGCGCCACGGCCCATATTGATATCGGAGAAGCCCTGGTATTGCGCCAGCAAACCGCCGGACAAGGCCACCAGACCGTTGGAGATCATCAGTCCCAGTACCTTGGCGAAACTGGTGTTGATGCCCTGTGCACGGGCCATATTTTGATTAGCGCCCGTTGCACGCAGAGAGCAGCCGAGTTCCGTGCCAAAGAACCAGTACAGGACTGCGATCACAATCACACAGAAGATCACGAGTGTCAGCAGCGGGTTATTCAGTGCCGCTTCCCGGACATAGCGTGCGGAAATCAGCAAATTGTATTTATCCACACTGATGGGCAGATTGGCTTTTCCGCCGCCGGTGCCGGTGCCCATAATGCGCAGATTGATGGAGTACAAGGCCAGCTGGGTGAGAATGCCCGACAGAATTGCCGGAATGCCGCAGACCGTATGGAACAGCCCCGTTACCATACCGGCCAGCATACCGGCCAGGGTAGCTGCCAGCAGTGCAACCCCTACCGGAACGCCATTCAGTACCAGCACAACGCAAACCGCACCGCCCGTGCCCAGCGATCCGTCTACGGTAAGGTCCGCAATATCCAGAACGCGATAGGTAATGTACACGCCGATCGCCATAATGCCCCAAATCAACCCCTGCGCCACAGCACCGGGCATTGAATTGAGCAGTGAAGTAAAAAACTCCATCGGGAAACAAGCCTCCGTCCAAACAATACTTTATAAGCCAAAACAGCGGGGAAAGGGCGCAGGCCCCTTTCCCGCTGTCGGTCTATGGGTTTTCCTTACTCGCTGATTGCCTCGTAGCCTTCCGGCGGGGTGATGCCCAGCGCTTCGCAGTTTGCCGCGTTGTACTTCTTGGTCACGTTGGGAGCAAACTCAACCGCCATCGTGGAGATATCCGCACCTTCGGCCAAAATCTGGTAGGCCATCGTACCGGTCTGGTAGCCCAGGTCGTAGTAACTGATGGACAGGGTGGCAACGCCGCAGCCCTTGCAGATACCTTCCTCGCCGGCAACCACCGGGACCTTGGCGGGCAGCACCACGTTGGCAATGGCTTCGGTGTTGGATGCCGCCGTATTATCGGTGGGAATGTAGATCACATCGGAGGCATCCGCCGCCGTCTGTGCCACAGAAGTGACATCGTTGGTATCGGTAAAGGCATACCGGGTAACGGTGTAGCCCGCATCTGCCAGATAGCCTTCGATCACATCACACTGATAGACCGAGTTTGCCTCGGCACTGCAATACAACAGACCTACGTTCTTGGCATCCGGGAACAATTCCTGAATCATAGCAGCCTGCTGATCCAGCGGTGCCAGGTCCGAAGTGCCGGAAACATTGCCGCCAACGGTACCGGTCCAGTCACTGATATCCAATGCAGTAGCGTAATCGGTAACCGAAGTGCCCAGGATGGGGATCTCCGAAGTTGCCTGGGTTGCCGTCTGCAGCGGTGCCGTGGCGTTGGCCAGGATCAAATCCACATCCGAGGAAACGAACCCGTTGATGATGGTTGAGCAGTTGGCCGTATCGCCGGAAGCATTCTGCTCATCGAATTCAACCCCATTCTCGCCCAGTTTTTCTGTCAGCGCATCTTTAAAGCCCTGGGTCGCCGCATCCAGCGCATCATGCTGTACGAGCTGGCAAATGCCCACTTTATATACGGTGCCCGTTCCGGCGGCCGAAGTTTCCGCCGTATCCGTCGTCGATGCAGCCGAAGAACTTTCAGTACCCGTGGACGCGGAACTGCCGCACGCAGCAAGACCAAACGTCATGGTAACCGCCATCAATAAGGAAAGCGCTTTTTTCATCTTTCTTCCTCCAGACATTCCCGGCTTTCCCCTTCTGTTTCACGATTCGGGGTCTCCCTCACTTCGCCGGTTTAGTGCTTTAAAGTATAGCACACTTCGCCCCTCTAAAGCAACCGCACTTTTGTACAATATTATTTTAGTATTTTCTATTTATTTGTGCATTTTGCTTATTTCATATAATAAAAGCAGCCGAAAAGGCAATTCCTTTTCGGCTGCTTTTTATCAAATACCAAAACAGGTATTTTCCATTTTTTGCAAAAGTTCCAAAAAACGTTGGGGGCTGCTGGCATGGCGCAATGCGTCTACCAAAGCATTCTGCCCCAGGAGGTTGACAAGGCGGGCCAGAATCTGCAAATGCAGGCTGTCCTCTCCCGGCGGAACGGCGATCATAAACAGCAGGTCAACGGGATGGCCGTCCGGCGCGCCCCAATCCACACCGCGGCGAAGCGTCAGTGCTGAGATTCCCGGGGCAGACACCCCGGCATTGATGGCGTGGGGCAGCGCAATACCATCTCCAATGGCGGTAGAACCGCCAAAAGTTTCGCGCTGGCACACAGCATTGTAATAAGCCGTGCCGTTGGTAATGACGCCAATGCCTTCCTGCAGTTCCACCAGAATTCCCAGGGCATCGGCCGCATTGTCGATATTGGCGTACAGCAAAATTCCCTTCGGGTCCATCAGTTCGCTAACCTTCATGGCCAATCCCCTTCCGGCTTACACATCCGTCACGCGTCGAATCAACTGATATAAGTACTCGCCCACAGCGCCTTCCGAACAGGTACAGGTCGTTACGGTGTCAGCCGTAGCCTTGACCTCCGCCGGGGCGTTGGCAACCGCCACCGCATACCCTGCTTCCCGCATCAGTTCCAGATCGTTATAGTAATCGCCGATCACAATGGTCTTTTTCTGGGACTTGTTCATCAAAGCACAGAGGTCATGCATGCCGGTAGCTTTGCTGACGCCGGTGGGCATAATCTCCAGATAGATATTGTTGGTTGCGAGGAAGTAATTGTCCCGGCCATAATACTTGGTCTTGGCGTACTGCCCCAGTTTGCGAATGGACTCGGGGTCAGAGGCAAAGACCACCTTCACCCATCCATCGGGGACGCATTCAATGGGGCAGGCAATACTGCCGAGCTGTTCGTCCACCTGATGGGCATGGGTGTATTCGTTGGCACGGATCACATACATTTCTCCATTGCCCGCCATCACTTCCACACCCATGCGCGGGAACTTGGGCAGAATATCCATGATCGCCGTGGTGGCCTGCTCCCGGTTGAGAGTGGAACGATGCAGCACCGATTCGGTAGAGAAATCATACAGCAGCGCACCATTGCAGGAAATAGCCGGCATGGACAGCTGGATTCCTTCCAAAGCCGCCCGAATGGACTCCGGCGGACGCCCCGTAGCAACGGTAAACAGTCCCCCCATTTCAATAAACAGCTGGATCACTGTTCGGTTGCAGCCAGGCAAACCCTCCTTTGCGGTAAGCAGGGTATTATCCATATCACAGATGACAAGATAATCGCTGAGTGCTGATTTCATGCACGCTGTTCCTTTCTTAACCGATTCAGGAATTCTGTAAAATAGGGCGGCAAAGGCGATTCAAACTGCATCCATTCTTCGGTAGCGGGATGCACAAATCCCAGCTCCTTTGCATGCAGACACTGGCCGCCTAAACTTTTGATGCAATTGCGCGGGCCATACACAGCATCCCCTGCCAGCGGATGACCGATGGATGCCATGTGCACGCGAATCTGGTGGGTGCGTCCCGTTTTGAGCCGGCAGGCAATGTAGGTGAAATTACCGAAGCGTTCCAGTACCTTCCAGCCGGTATAGGCATACCGGGCGCCGGTGGCGCTCTCAGGCACAACCGCCATCTTTTTGCGGTCGCGGGGATCACGCCCCAGCCAGGTTTCGACGAAGCCCTCGTCCTCTTTGAGATTTCCGTACACCACCGCATGGTAGACGCGATGGATGCTGTGCACCTTCATCTGTGCGCTGAGGGACTGGTGGGCCGCATCGTTTTTGGCTACCACCAGCAGCCCGCTTGTGTCCTTGTCGATGCGATGGACGATGCCCGGACGGATGGCCCCGCCAATGCCGGAAAGCTCTCCGGCGCAATGATACAGCAGTGCATTGACCAGTGTACCGTCCGGATTGCCGGGCGCGGGATGTACCACCATCCCTTTGGGCTTATTCACCACAATCAGGTCCCGGTCTTCGTAGACAATAGAGAGCGGGATATTCTGGGGAATCGCTTCGATCGGCTGCGGTTCCGGCAGCTGGATCAGGTACCTGGCGCCGGGGCTGACCTTCTCTTTTTTATTGACAGGCAAACCGTCCCGGGTAACACTTCCCTGCTCGATCAGGTTCTGCAGCGCACTGCGGGAGAGCTGCTCACACTGGGTGGCAAGCCAGGCATCCAGACGCCCCGCTGCCTGCGGCGGCGCTGTGATTTCAAGTCGTTCCATCGGCATTTTCGTTTTGCTGTTGCTGTGCGGCTGCTTTTTCCTCTTTGTCCTTTTTGATGGAATCGTAGACCACCCACAGCATCAGCATAATCACGCCGGTTGTGATGCAGATATCCGCAAAGTTGAACACCGCAAAATTCACAAACAGCACGTTGATGTAGTCTACTACCTCGCCATTGAGAACACGGTCGATCAGGTTGCCGACGCCACCGCCCAGGATCAGCATCCAGGAAACGCGCTCCCAGGGGTTCATCTTGCGCAGAAGCAAGAGCGCCAGCACACACACCAGCATAATCGAAGTCATGACAATGAGAAGTGTCTGCTTGCCGGCCAGCATGGAAAAAGCCATACCGTCATTCAGATAATACCGAAGTTCCACAATGCCGGGCAACAGGGTAATCGCCCCTACCGGCTGCAATACGGCATTGGCCCATTGCTTGATCAGTTGGTCGGCCACCACAAGCAGCGCAGCCCCAACAACCGAAAGAAAGGAAACAATCATCCGAAACTCCACAATCTCAAAAAATCAGCGGTGCTTACACAACTATAAGCACCGCTGAAGGTAAAATTACATTCCCAGGACCTTTGCGCAACGCGGGCAGAGGCCGTTATCGCCAACGGTCGTTTCATACTTCCAGCAGCGCAGGCACTTGGCACCGGCAGCATGCTCTGCCTGAACACCCAGGCCATCGACAACGCCCTTCACGCCGCCTTCGCCCTTTTCCAGACGAACCTGCGATACGATGAACAGGTCGGCCAGCTCATCCATCGGGATGGTATTGAGGAAGTTGTAGATTTCCTCGTTGCAGTACAGGGTCAGACCGGCTTCCAGAGAAGAACCGATCAGCTTGTCCGCACGGGCCTGCTCCAGAACCTTCTTCACATCGTCACGGATGGCCATGATGCGGTCCCACTTGGCGGTAAAGGCCTCACCGGCAGCCGCCTCGGCTTCGGGCATCTGCTCAAACACGACGTAGTCCTTCATGCCGGGCATCTTGGGCACATAGCTCCAGATTTCCTGGCTGGTGAAGCACAGGATCGGCGCCAGCAGCTTGGTGAAGTCCACCAGGATGCGGTATAGAGCCGTCTGTGCGCAGCGGCGGGCATGATCATCGGCGCAGTACAGACGATCCTTGATTACGTCCATGTAGAAGTTGGACATGTCAATGACGCAGAAGTTGTACAGCGCATGGTAAGCACGGGAGAAGTCATAATGATCGTAGGCATCCCGCATGGTGGCCGTCAGCGTGTTGCAGGCTTCCAGCGCCCAGCGGTCGATCTCAAACAGCTGATCTTCCGCCACGGCATCCTTGTTGGGATCGAAATCGCTCAGGTTGCCGAGCATGAAGCGGGCGGTATTGCGCATCTTGCGGTACGCTTCCGACAGCTGACGGAAAATTTCCTTACCGGCACGCACGTCCACCGTGTAGTCGCTGGAGGCAACCCACAGACGAATGATATCGGCGCCGTAGTCACGGATGATCTCGGCGGGTTCCATACCGTTTCCGGCAGACTTATGCATCTGCTTGCCCTGGGCATCCACAACCCAGCCATGACACAGCACTTCACGGTACGGGGCAACGCCCTGGGTGGCTACACTGGTCAGCAGGCTGGACTGGAACCAGCCGCGGAACTGGTCGGCGCCTTCCATATACAGGTCAGCGGGCCAGTTCAGTTCGGGACGTTCGCGGCAGACTGCGCTCCAGGTAGAGCCAGAGTCGAACCAGACATCCATGATATCGGGATCCTTTTCCCAGTCAGAAGCGCCGCATTCGCAGACCTCAGTCTTGGGCATGATCTCGTTGGCATCGTACTTATACCAGGCGTCGCTGCCCTCCTTGCGGAACAGGTCGGACACAGCCTTGATGGAGGCATCGGTGATATGGTACTTGCCGCACTTCTTGCAGTAGAATACCGGGATGGGCACGCCCCAGACGCGCTGGCGGCTGATGCACCAGTCGTTGCGCTCGGTGATCATGCCCGTCATGCGGTCCTTGCCCCAGTCGGGCTTCCACTGGATGCCGTCGCAGGCCTTCACCGCCGCGTCCTTGATGGCGTCCACGGAGCAGAACCACTGCTCTGTGGCGCGGTAGATGATGGGGTGCTTGCAGCGCCAGCAGTGGGGGTAGGAGTGGGTAATCTTCTCGCTG
>OGWU01000553.1_pt1 | contig 24790 bp, 25 predicted proteins | sample 1576071 | NCBI WGS metagenome assembly OGWU01 (sample SAMEA3541582, study PRJEB24748) | human gut metagenome | biome: human gut; feature: human-associated habitat; material: faeces | place: China | collected 2012
GTCCGAGAGCATGGTGTCGTCGCAGCCCACCACGTCCATGAGGCTGAGGGCGCCCCCGGCGGCGTCGGGCTCGATGGTATCGGACAGGGACACCTCCCCCTGCAGCTTTTTGCGGCTGCGGAAGTACATGAGTACCTCATTCTCCACACAGCGGGAGGCGTAGGTGGCCAGGCGGATCTTTCGCTCCGGGCGGAAGGTATCCACGGCCTTGATAAGCCCGATGGTGCCGATGGAAATCAGATCCTCCTGCTCCGCCGCCTGGGTGTAGTATTTTTTGATAATGTGCGCCACCAGGCGCAGATTATGCTCCACCAGGATGTTCCGGGCCTCCAGATCCCCGGCCAGGCTGCGCTCTAAGTACATTCGCTCCTCTCCGGCGCTCAGCGGCTTGGGAAAGGACCCGGTATCCCCCGTAAGGCGCAGAGTCAGGAACAGGCTGTTAGCCAGCAGAAACAGCGCTGCAGACAGCATATGCATCTCCCCTTTCCCTGCCATCCTATGCCCCCATGGGCAGTCCCTATACAGATAAAAAAGTACGCCCGGCGGCCCGGGCAAAAACCGCCTTTTGCCGCAGTTTCCGGGTCCGTGGTAGATATTTTATCCGCCAAGCCCATTTAAGCGCTAATTTTTTCGCCTTTTCTGTTGACATTTCTCTCTTATGCTGATAAAATATTTTTGCAAAAAAACGGTAAATAAATAGATTTTTCAGTAAGCAGGTGATCGTATGCTGCACAAGGAATCCAAATCGGATAGAAACAAGCGCTTCGCGCGGATCTGGAGCCTGTCCCGCTCTGACGCGGGCAAGACCCAGGAGTTCATGGCCAACGGCCTGGGCGTCAGCAAAAAAACCATTCAAAACTGGGAAAAGGGCGCCAGCGCCCCGGATCTGTATGAGGGATCGGAGTGGTTTCGCGTGTTGGGCACCAATCCCATGCCCTACTACCTGGCGTTTTTGTACCCCTGGCTGTTCGACGGCATCAAGCCCGAGGACGATGACCAGGAGATCGAGCAGGCCCTGCTGTTTTTGGTGAAGAACATGACCTCAGTAGAAAAGCGGGAAATGCTGTATCTCATGGCCGGTCGCCACGGCAGCCCCTGGTACTCCCTGCTGCAGATGTTCACCGCCCACTGCCACTGCTCCCTGCGCTCCCGGGTCACCGCCGCCCGTACTATTTTGGAGAATTACGAGATGGACAAGGCCTGCGGCTCCCTGGTGTGCCAGGATAACGTGCAGCCGGATATGAAGATGCTGCACCACGCTGTGGAGGAGGGCAAGCTGTCCGTTTTCAATCAGCTCTCCGGCTATACCAACGTGGACTTTCCCACGAAGGATTGATCCATCCTTCCCCGTCCCTCTCCGCTCCGGCGGAGGGGGACGTTCTACTGTCGAAAATTCCTTTGGGTTTTTCCGGCACGGTTACGCTGGGCACCATGCTTACGCGCTTTCTCCCGTTCCTGCTGTTCCCCAACAGCAGCAAAACGCCAAAGTTTATTCGTTATCTCGGAAAAGTGCTGCCCTATGCGGTGATGGGCATGCTGGTTGTTTACTGCCTGCGCAACGTATCCTTTACCACAGCGCCTTTCGGCGCGCCGGAAGCGCTTGCGTTGGCCTGCGTGGCGGGCCTGCACCTCTGGAAGAAGAATACGCTTTTAAGCATTGGAGCCGGTACGACCCTTTATATGGTGCTCATCCAGTTCGTCTTTATATGAATCGAGCGGCAAGTGATGCAGTGAAAACCGCTCCCCCCGTGTTGTGCGAAAGCACACCCGCGCAGTGCAAATCCGCCGCTCTGCCTGCCCAGGCGATTGCCGTATCAGCACACCTCGCAGAGCGCCCGGCAAAAAGAAAATCGACCACTCGGAAAAGCCTTTGACCGTGCGGACGGCCTGAAGACCGGAGGAAATACCTTCCCGCATTTCTCTGCGCCGCGCAGGAAAGTAAAATAAAATCAGGATGGGCAAAAGAACGGCGCACACCCAGAAAACCGTGCGCAGAGGTGCGCTGGTGAAAAAGATCATGAAAACGCCTACACCCGCCAGCACACACACTTGGGCGAACGCCGGCAGGTATGCGCGCCACCCCTCTTTAGGCGGGATATGCACCGTGATCTCCGGGCAGAAGCCCTGCAACGAAGAGATCAAATTTTTTGCTCCACAGGCGGGATAGACGGGCATCAAAAGAGTTTCCTCCCCACGCCCGCCGGTACGGCCCGCATACAGCACGCCTACTTGAACCCGGCGTATGAACAAAAGCGGCGGCGTTTGCAGCATGGTAAAAGCGCTGAGCCCGGCATGGCGCACCACAAGCCGCCTTTTTACAATCAGGCCGCTTTGCGTGGCCAAGGCTGTGCCGTTTTGAAGCAGCGCAAAGCGGTGATATTGCTCCAGAAGTTTACACACATGCAGCGCCCAACCCAATAGCGCAAGGAGAGCGATGGCGGTTAGCAACGGTGGCACATAGGCGGCGGCCAGTCGCTGCGCGGATGTCAGCACGCCCCAAAGCCGCTCTTGCACAAGTTTGCCGAACAGGTTCCCCGCCCCGCGCAGAACGGGTGCGGCAGCAAAGAGGCCGAGCGCAAAATTAGAGGTGCTCAAAGCCGCCAGCAGGGTATCCCGCATGCGCATGTGGGATACTGGCTGGAAGGAATTTTTCCCTGCATAGGCTGTTAAAAGCGCTTTCGTATCTTGTTTGCCGAGATAAAGAGTCATGCCTTGCGCCGCTTTTCGCGCCGCTGCCGTTTCAATTTGAATCCGCTGTGCGCCGAAAAGGCGCAGCATTGGGCCGCGGCTTTCTCGCACTGCCGCAATGAGGGTTAATGGAATACGAAATTGCCTGCGGAAAAGCAACCCGTTTGAAAGCAGCAGCGTCTTTCCCTGAATGGCCCATCGCTGCGTTTTCCAGCGGAGAAAGGCCGCTGCAAAAATCAAAACAACAGCAATCAAAAGCGGTAATTTTTTAACAAACCCTGTCTCCTGCCATTCTATCATTCTGCGCACCAGCGGAAGGATTAGCAGCCAAAAAAAGCGTGGCAGCTGCGTCAGCACATAGGCAGGGTGCATCCGTTTCATTACAGGTTGCCCTCCTTTCCCACCCTGGTTAAGAGAGATAAAACTGCCTGCGCCTGCGCCTGCGTCATCCCGGGCAGTAGCATATGCATCCCTGCGCCCCAAAGTGCAACTCCGTATAGCCCTGCCATCCGGTAAAACGGCGTCCGATAAACACACGTATAAAGAGATTCCGGCCTGGGAAGGCGAATCATCCTTGCAAAAAATAAACCGCGGGTGATGGTGATCCCCTCTTCCTCCAACCGATAATGTAGCTTTCTGCAATAGCGGGGAATTAGAACCCAGATCATCAAGCAGATGCCCGTCAACATCGTAATAGAAAGCGCTCCTGCGGCTGGATACCGTTTTGCCAGCAGCCATAAAGGAAAAATGAGCAGGAGAAATAGGAGCCCCAATCGAGCCCGCCAAACGGCGGCCAGCTTTCGAGATGGCTGCAAATTGTTTCTCTCCCTTCCCCACAGGGCTTTTCTTAGAAAATAGGATTCCGCAGTCGGCTGTAAATTATCCTTTTTCAATTGAATCGAACGTCGAAATCCGTTATAGTAAAGGCAGCTTTTATTTTCCCCATCAACAGTATTTTGATTTTATACTAGAATAGAGAGGCGGATTTTTTCTTGCGTGTTTTGATTGATGCCGACGGCTGCCCCGTTCTGGGCTGCGCCATCCGGGTTGCCAAGCGGTTTGGTGTCCCGGTGCTGTTATTATGCGATACTGCGCACGAATTTACTCGGGAGGGGGCGCAAACCATAACCGTATCTAAGGGGGCGGACAGCGCTGATTTCGCATTGGTAAACCTCTTGCACCCGGGGGATGCGGTGATCACCCAGGATTACGGGCTGGCAGCCATGTGCCTTGCGCGTGGCGCGCTCCCCATCCATCAGGATGGCAAACGCTACACGGCGGAGAATATTGACGCGCTTTTACTCGCACGTCACACCGCCAAGAGGATCCGGCGCGCGGGAGGCCGGCTGAAAGGGCCAGCCAAGCGCACGCCGGAGCAGGATTCCGCCTTTGAAAAGGCATTTATACAGCTTTTGGAAGAACAGCAGAAAAAGGAGGACGGCACAGATGAGAACCCTGCTTGACTTTCTTGCGGATACGGGGAGACCGGGGTGCCCCGCCGCCATTCAGGGCGAGGCGGAGGGTTTTCTGCTTTATGCAGAGCTCTATGCATGGGGTAAGGTAACGATCCGGCTCATCGGGTGCGGTTTCCGTGAAGGGGAGGTCTTGCCGCGGGGTGCGTTTATGATGCACCGCTTTAGCTACAGATCGACGGGGGAGGTTTATGAGACGAGCCTCACTTACTCGCTCTTTGGTGAGGAAGCTGAGAACGTGCAAACACTTGATTTCACCTGCTCGCATATCAGGGCAACGGAGCAGCTTTTGCGCTACACGGAGCATGTGGGGCTTCCGGCCGCCGCTCTTCTACGCGAACAGACCGCGATGTTCTCCCTACAGCTGTTAACAAAGGCCTACGCGCTGGATGACAGCGGCCTTACGCCACAGGAGCGGGAGCTGCTGGATGGCGCGTGGTTCGCCGTGATGAATGCGCCGCCTGAATATGCGGATACGCTCGCAGCCTTGTATGGGGAGAATGGATTGGAGGAAGAAAGCCGCATTCGCGAAGTCCGCGCCTGCGCACAGATTGAAAGCAGCAGCTTTTTAAAGGAGACGATTGAAGCGTTCCATGAGGCTGATGAAATAGGGGACATCGGCCGCCTGCGTAAGGCACAGTCGGATTTATTCCGTATCCTGGAGGACCCGGCCAACCAGGAGCTGCACCGTTTCTACCATAGCCTGTTTGACGCTTTTTTGCGGGCAAACGAGGCCTTTCCGCCACGCCGGGAGACCGAGGAGACACAGGCTTGCCTGCAAAACATGGACGCATCACTTCGAGAGTCTGGCTTTACGGGCAAATTCCCGCACTACCGCCGCCGCAGAGGCCAGAGGGGGGAATATCTCTCCTTTGCCTGGTCGCTCGATTTGGAGCAGGAAGAGCCTGCTGTAAGGCTGCATCTGGTTAGCGGCACAGCCTTTTTGAAAGAGGAGGCAGCGGGGCCGATCCCGTTTAAGCAATCCAATGCCTTTGATTGCGAATGGGCAACCTCCAAGGGGCATTGTGCGATCCTTGGTGCATTTTCCACGCTGGCGCAAGGGCAACAGCTTCTACAGGAGGCTGAACTGGCCTTTGCTGGAAAGGCGCTTCCGGTGGGGAGAAAGGGGCTGCCTGCGAAAGCGGCGCTCTCCGCCGCGGGGCTGGGGGCTTTGGCAGGCGGCGGGGTCACGCTGCTGCTCTATGCGCTGATGGCTTGCGCTCTGTTTGTGGGGAAACTGATGGGCCGCGCGCCCCGTTGGCTGCTGCTGACACAGCTGCGCTTTTGGGGCTGTTTTGCGCTGGCGGCCGTTTTGGCCGGCGCACTGACGGCGGTGATTATTGTATTCCATCTTAGCAGGTATCCGCTTGGCAAGCAGCGTCGTTCCAAAACGGCCCGATGATAGGGATAGGAGATGCATTTAGAATGATATCGTCCGAACAAGGCTTTCTGTTTGAAATGCACCTGCATACAGCAGGTGTGAGCACCTGCGCGCATGTGCCTGCGGAGAAGTCGATGCGATTATATAAACAGGCGGGGTATGCGGGCGTGGTGGTGACTGACCATATCAACAGCAGCACCTTTGCACTCATGAAGCACGCCTCGTGGAAGCGGAAAATGAACCACTTCCTCAAAGGCTACCGCCGCTGCAAGGAATTTGAGGAGGAGCATTTCACTGTGCTGTTGGGCGCGGAGCTGCGTTTCCACGGCAGCGACAATGACTACCTGCTCTTTGGCCTGACAGAGGATTTTCTCTACCGCCACCGCAAAATAATGGAGATGGACCCAGCTTCCTTCCACGAGCTCGCACAAAAGGAGGGGATTCTTTTTGTGCAGGCACACCCGTTTCGCAACGGGTTAAAGATTGTTGACCCCAAGCATCTCGATGGAATTGAAACCTATAACGGCAATCCGCGCCACGATTCGCGCAATGAGATTGCCAAGGCCTGGGCGCAAAAGTTTGGTATGCTGGAAACCTCCGGCTCGGATTTTCACGAGCGGGAAGATTTCGCCCGCGGTGGCGTCATTTTTTCACAGCCAGTCCACACAGGGCGGGAGCTTGTTTCGGCTCTGCGGGGGCCGCATCGCATGAAAGAAATGGGGAAGGGATAATGGAGGCATTTTCCATGTTCGGAATCGCGGCGTTTTGTATCGCTGTCTGTATGCTGGGGTTACCCGGCCGAGTAAAAAAACTGGAAAGAAAAATTAGGCAAAGAGAACGTGAAGAGAAAGGGGGCTTCATCATGTCTGAGCTTTTAAAACAGCTGGAGGGCACCAAGTGCACGATTCGGCTCACAAGCGGGGTTGCGTTGCCGGGGGAATGCCTGGTGCTCGCAGTGGATACGGATTGGCTGAAGGTGCGTATCACTAGCAAAAAGGGAGTTGACACGACCAAGCTGATCCGCACAGAGGATCTTGCGGAGGTGACCTGCCTGTGACGGTGCGGCATGCACAAACCGGGGATATGCCAACAATTATTGAGCTTTTGGAACAGGAGCTCGGCTATCCGCAGGAGCGTTTGGTGCAAACGAATGCGCGGCTTCAGCGCATCCTCAGCCATCCGGATTACAGCACATTTGTCGCACTAAATGAAAGCACAGTAGTCGGCTTCATTGGGCTGATGCGCTCTGTATCGCCTATGAATTCGAGGGAGATTATCTGCGAATTGCCGCAGTCGCCGTCCGGCAAGAGGAGCAAGGCTGCGGCGTGGGCGGCCTATTGCTAGAGCATGCGGAACGCTTCGCCAGAGCGGCTGGTTTTTCCTGCCTTGCGGTCAACAGTGGGCTTTCCAGGCTGCCTGCCCACGCTTTTTATGAAAAGCAGGGCTTTGTAAAAAAGGCTATGGCTATGCAAAATGGCTCCGGCCTTAATGGAATATTCACTTCTGCGTGATAACAGCAAAAGGCTGCACATGCCGTGCAGCCTTTTGCTAATGTGTTTGTATCGTAGCGCCCTCTTGTTACTTCCGCTTTTTCACTGAGCGGATGAGGAATATAAATGGAATCAATGCAAAAATCGCCACCAATGCGCTGGCTAAAAAAATCTCCGGCGTGGGGACAGGTTTCACCTGGCCAAGCTCTTCATAGGTCATGCCCGTATTCTGGATTACGCCTGAGCCTATATATGGACCGGTTACCATCGGGAGCAGCACCATGAAGAACATCCGCACACCTTGGAATTGCCCGGCCTTATCCTCCGGCGTGAAGTCGCGGATCAGGCCGCTGACTGCGGAGGTAAGCAAAAGCGCCGCGCCGAGCATGATCCCGCCGACAATGCCGAACACCACCTGGCCGCCCTTATTACCGATCAGGTAAACAGCGATAAAACCTGCCAACAGCAAAATACCAGTGGGGATCAGGAAGGGTATTTTTCCTACCCGATCCATCAGCCTGCCCAAGCTCAGGCTGGAGACCATTGCAATTACGCCTGCAATGGCAATGACCGGAATATAGTTGGAAAATCCTAGATATTTCTCGATATAAATCAGTAGATACGGCATAAACACCTGCTGCGCCATGCTGATTATGCCGAGCGCGCAGAAGGTGATATATAGATTTTTATTCGCCCTCACAGTAGAGGGGCGGAACCCATAGATGATGTTGGAAAGATAGTTGCCGGATGCGGCTTTCAGCCCTGGTTTATCCTTGATAATAAAGAGGCCGGCTATGCCGCCAAGCGACGTGAGCCCGCCGACAATAGCAAAAAAGAGTGTCCATTTTCCCTGCATGGTCAGCGGAGCAAGCGCGCCAAAAACGACCACCATAGCGAGCAAGGGCATAATGGCCAGCACGGTTTCGGTCTTGCCGCGGTTTTGCGGCTCAGTAACGTCTGTAATCCATGCGTTGAAGGCGGCGTCGTTCGCTGTGGAGCCGAAAAAGGTCATGACGCAATCCATAATCACAACAAACACACCTGCCAGCATTACGGCATTTGCCGCTGGAAACAGCACGCTGGTGTTATGTACGGTAATCAGGGAAAACGCAAAGGTAGTAAAGCCCCAGATGATATAGCCCGCACAGATAAAGATTTTCCGCTTGCCGACCTTATCGGAGAGCGCTCCCATAAAAAGGGTTGTCAAAGTAGCGGTGATTGCGCTGAATGCCACCATAGAGGCAATCACGGTCGTGTTGCCTGTAATCGTATTGTAAACATATACATTGAAATACATGTTTTCGACTGTCCATGCCAATTGGCCGAATAGACCGAACACGATCAACGAGGCCCACACACGTGGGCTGAGTTTGGACGGATTCATATTTTCCCCTCCAAAATTCAAAAATATTTATGCAAAACAACATTGTTATCGTAACAGAAGCGATTCATAAAGTCAATAGAAGAAAGCGTCTTCTGCAAAAGGGGCTTCCGCCAAATGGCTCTACAAAAAAAGACGAAAAAAATGTAAAAAAGGACTTGCATTTTTATAAAGGCAGTGCTATAATAATCCTCGTCGCTAAGGAGCGCGGATAACGCTCCACAGTCGGTGCTTATGACGATGAGGGTCCACCCGTTCCCATCCCGAACACGGTAGTTAAGCTCATTCGTGCCGAAAATACTTGGCGGGTGACCGCCTGGGAAGATAGGTCAGTGCCGACATTTAGGAATTCAGCCACCCAATAGGGTGGCTGTTTTTGTTTTTTAAAAAGTGAAATTACCGAACTTGCTTGCTAGCCTGCTAATCTACCCGATGCTCACACAGCTCAACAAAGAGACGGATGAGCCGGACGCTATCGTCAATGCCCAGGCTTGCACTGTCGAGCGAAAGCTGGTTGGTTTCCGCAAGGCCCCATTTCCATCCGGTATAGTAGGTATAGTAGGCGGCCCTGCGCTTATCCGTTTTTTTAATTAAGGCGGTCGCCCTGGCTTCATTCAACTGATAGAGGCGCATGATTCGCTTCACCCGCGCTTCCATCGGGGCATGGATAAAAATTTTTACACAGTGGGGATGATCGCGCAGGATATAGTCGCAACAGCGACCCACCAATACGCAAGCGCTTTTTTCCGCCAGCTCGCGCACCACGCCGCACTGTGTGGCAAAGAGCTTATCTGTCATGGATTCTTCTGGGAAGGCGGTAAATCCGTTCGGCGGCGTGTAGGAACCCGCTACCAGAGAGTAGAGCATGCTGTTGGTTGCGTTTTCATCCACATCGTCCAACAGCGATTGATCAATACCACTGCGTTGGCCCGCGAGTGCGATTAGCTCCTTGTCATAAAACGGGATGCTAAGCTCTTTTGCGAGCTTTTCTCCAATCTCCCGGCCACCACTGCCGAATTGACGGCCGATCGTGATGATTGATCGGTTATGTTCACTCATTTTTAGCCATCCCCTTCTTTAAATTTTGGGCTTTTTGCCAGCTTTATTATAACATATCTCCTGCAAAAGGGAAACGTTTTTTTGGCTTTGCGAGGCAGATTGATTGACGTGGAATCATGCTGCATGGTAAACTGGTTTTACAAAATGGAAACCGGGGTTTTTCCTGCCCGGCAGCCTAAATTGGAGGGATGGATTTTGGATTTCAAAAGCAGCCCGTTTTTGTATGTCCTTGGTTTTTGTGTGGTAGGGTTTATCATTGTGCAGTCCGTCTTTTTTCTGGTGCGTGCGTGGCGGCGCGGCAAACAGCTTGGGATGACGACAGCCACTCTGAAAAACACCGTAGTATCAAGCGCGCTGTTTACCATCGCGCCCGCGCTGGCAATCGTCGCCACAGTGCTGACGCTTTCAAAAGCGCTCGGCCTTGTGCTGCCATGGATCCGCCTGACTGTGATCGGCGCGATCCAATATGAGGTGCCCGCAGCGGAGGCGGCAATCAATGCCTTTGGGATCTCAACTGGGCTTTCCCAGCCTGTCACAGACCCTGAGGTGTTCGCCGCAGTCGCCTGGGTGATGACGATCGGCAGTATTCTTCCGCTTGTTATCGTCCCCTTTGCGCTGAAAAAAATCCAAAAAAGCATCGGGAAGGTTTCCACCAAGGATCCAAAGTGGGCGGATACCATGGCTGCCGCCGCTTTTATTGGCCTGATTGCCGCTTTTATCGGGCGCGCCGTGCTAGGCAAAGGCCAGCAGGCCGTGATCGGAGACGGCGCCGGAATCCTGAGCGTTGCAACGCTTTTATTTGCCATTCTTTTTATGCTGGTTTTGCAGAAGCTCTGCACAAAGTTCACCCTGAAATGGCTGGAGCCTTTTGCTATGCCTGTGAGCATGTTTGCGGCTATGGGCATGGCGATGCTGTTGGCAAATGTGCTGCCGCCGGATATCGCTTTTCTGGAATGGAGAGGCTAGGCTCAATTTAGATTAGCCGAACCTCAGAATTTTACAAACAGGTAGTTTTTTTGAAAAACACAACTGTTTGGGCAGCCGGCCAGAGCACAGCGGTATAATCATTTGATTTCTAAAAGCGCAAGAAAGGATGGCGCCCCTTATGAAAAATCGTAGCTATGAGGATTCCGTCCATTTTTACGGGCGGATCTGGACTGTCACAGCCCTCTTTGTTATGTTCTGTATTCCTATATCGATTTGTATCTATTTTAACGTGTGGCCAAAGGCAACCAAAGTGCTTGAAGGATTGCTGCCCGTTGCCATGCTGTTTTATCCCTCTGCGATCATCGAGGTGCTTACCTATGGGCCAATGCTCGGCTCAGGCGGCACTTATCTGAGCTTTGTGACAGGGAATATCAGCAATCTGAAGCTTCCCTGCGCGCTCAACTCCATGGAAAACGCAAAGGTGCGCGCCACCAGCGAGGAGGGCGATGTGATCTCCACAATTTCAATCGCCACTTCATCAATTGTGACCACCTTGATCATCGCATTGGGCGTTGTGGCGTTTAGCCCGATCCTGCCTTATATTACCGATCCAAACTCCGCATTTGCACCAGCTTTTCAGCAGGTGGTTCCGGCGCTCTTCGGTGCGCTGGGCGCAACCTATTTTGCAAAACATTGGAAGATTTCGATCCTGCCGATTGCGGTGGTGCTCATTGTACTGCTCTTTGCGGGCAATACGGCAATTGGCGTGTTGATCCCGGTCGGCGTTGTTGTGTCGCTGCTCGGCGCGCATCTTATGTATAAAAAGAAATGGTTAGATTAGCAAAATGCGGGCCGAACGGGTGGAGGTTTAAATAATTTGCCTGCTGTGGTGAGATGCGTTTATAGATTACGAAGATTCGATCAGTTCGCCCTGAGATCGGTGGTGAAAGAACGCCATCTTTTCAACTGCATTTTGTGGTTTTCAAGCACAAACAACGCTCGAAATGGGGGCTGTGCCAAAACCGTACGATTCCGTGGACGGGAGTAAGAAAGGAAAGGTCATTGAGGATGAAACAGAGGCCCCAAAAGGTTATGCTCGCCATGAGCGGCGGCGTGGATAGCTCTGCGAGCGCCATTTTGCTGTTAGAGGAAGGCTGCGAGCTGCTCGGCGCAACTTTGCAGCTGTTTCCAAAGCATGCAGGCGAGCGGGAAGGCGCCTGCGGCGCTCCATCCGATATTGAGGATGCTCGCCGTGTTGCAGAACGCCTCGGATTCCCTCATGAGGTGTTTCCTCTATTAGGTCGCTTCCGCGAGCAGGTAATCAATCGCTTTGTTAGCGAATACCGTGCGGGAAACACGCCGAACCCATGCATTGACTGCAACCGCGCCATCAAATTCGGCGCGCTTTTGGAGGAGGCGATGGCACGCGGCTTCGATGCGATGGCAACTGGGCATTATGCCCGCGTAGAGCAGGATGTAAAAACCGGCCGGTGGCTACTGAAAAAGGCGTTGGACGATAAAAAGGATCAAACCTACGTCCTTTATCAGTTGACGCAGCAGCAGCTTGCGCATGTGCTTTTCCCGTTAGGGGCTCTGCGCAAGCAGGAAGTGCGCGCGATTGCATCCCGGTATGGTCTTATCAATGCCCACAAACCGGATAGCCAGGATATCTGTTTTGTTCCAGATGGAGATTACGCCGCGTTTATTCGGCAAGATACAGGGCTTACTTTCCCGCAAGGGCGATTTATTGATGCGGATGGAAATACGCTCGGCACACACCAGGGGATGATCCACTATACAGTGGGCCAACGCAAGGGCTTGGGCATTGCATTTGGCAGGCCGATGTATGTCCTTGCGAAAAATGCGCAGGAGAACACGGTGATGCTCGGCCCGGATGAAGCGCTGTTCAGCCGGGAGATGCTGGTGGAGCGCCTCAATTTTATCTCCATCGAAGCGCTTTCCGCCCCGTTGCATGTGCGAGCCAAAACGCGATACCGTCATGCTGCCCAGCCGGCAACGCTTTATCCGGCGGGAGAAAACTGCATCAGGGTAATATTCGACGAGCCTCAGCGGGCAATCACGCCTGGGCAAGCGGCGGTTTTTTACGAAGATGATGTTGTGGTCGGCGGCGGGACAATTGCGGCCGCTTCCCGATAAGAGAAGCGCTTTTTTCAATCAGGATAACGGAAAATCCCCTTCTGCCATCTCGTGCAGAAGGGGATCAATTGCTGTATAAACAAAGCAAAGGCACAATATTTTGGGAGTATTTCTGAATCGTTTTCGTTATGATGGAACACTCCATTTTTGATAATCCATTTATGCGAAATGAAAATTTATACCGTCCCTTGCTGCGGCCAGCAGCTCCCACCCGGCCTGGCTCAGGCGCAGGTAATCCTTTGGAGCCTTTAGCACTTCATCGATCAAAAAAACGAGTGACCAGCGGCTCTCATAAGGCTTTGAAGCATCGTCGCGGTAGGGGTTTGAGGCGAGCAGGCGCAAAATCTCCTCTGTTAGAGCCAGATCATTTAAGCGGAACAGCCGCTTCATCAGAAAGATCAGGCTATATTGATAGGTGTTGAGCCGGCCGAAAATGGCCCTGCGTAAGACGGCATTTGCCTGGATGATATCCGTCATCGAGGCTTTGCATTTTTTGTGCAGGAGAAAGCGGGTGATGCATCTTGAGCAGGCGGCGGAGGCGGCCGGGCTGTTTCCGCTCCACTGCTCTTGCGCTAGAGCAAGCTCTGTGCAGAACGCTTCCGCTTCTGTTTTTTGGAAAAGTGTTAGCGCTTCCACATGGGCAGAAAGCTCCCTTTCACGCTCCAGCATTTCCGCTGCCGTTTTGGGCAGCGCGCAGGCGCCTGGGGGCGCGCAGTCAATCATCTTCAGAAACGTCCTCCCCATAGGCGCAAACCAGGTCTTTATAGTGCCGGCCCTTCTCTTCAAAATTTTTATAAATATTATAGCTGGATGCGGCAGGGGAGAAGAGACAGGTTGCGCCCGGTAGGGTATAGGCATATGCGGCCTTTACCGCCTGCTGCATATCCTCCGCACGGAAGAGATTCTTACCAGTTCCCCAAGTGCGAAGTGTATCCAAAATTTGATGACCGGTTTCCGGCAGGCCAATCAGATTGCGTACGCTGGAGGAGGCGAGCGCTTCTTCAAATGCGGTATAATCCAGGCCACGGTCCATGCCGCCGAAGATCAGCGTATCTACATTTTCGAGCGCCTCTATCGCACACATGACGGCGTGCGGGATCGTAGCGATCGAATCATTATAAAAAGAAATCCCTTTAAATTCACCCACATACTCCATGCGGTGCTCAATGCCCTTGAAATTCTCAATCCCCTGTAGGATTGCTTCCCGGCTGGCCCCAAGGCATTGCGCCGCCGCGGCCGCAAAGCGGATATCTTGGCGGCTGTGCTCGCCCTTGAGGTTTGGGTTGCAGTAGAGGAGCTTGCGCAGAAAGGGCGTATCCCCCTTCTCTCCAATTCGGAGCACGCGGGCGGGGAGCGCCGCCAAATTGATCAATTCACCAAGATCCTGCTGATCGTTGCAAAGGAAGAAATCTCCGGCCTTTTGATGGCGGACGATATTCAGTTTGGCATTCGCATAGCCTGCGAAGCCATGGTAGTGATCCAGATGCTCTGGATACAGGTTGGTCAGCACGGCCACATGCGGCGAGCAGGAGGTGAATTCCAACTGATGGGAGGACATTTCTACCACAGCTGTCATCGTTTCCGCAGCCTCGATATCCTCAAAAACCGGCACGCCAATGTTACCGATCAGGCAGCTCTCTATTCCAGCAGCCTGTAGGATCGAATAGATTAGGGTAGAGGTTGTTGTTTTGCCCTTTGTGCCGGTGATGCCAACCACACGGCAGCGCGCAAAACGAAGGAACAGATCAAGCTGGCAGGTCATCTCAACCGAAGAGGAAATTTGAAGATCACGCACTGTAATCCCCGGGCTTTTAATCACAAGATCATAGCGGTTTATCGCCTCCAGATAATGAGCCCCGCAATGCAGGGTGACGTGCGCATCCTCGAGCGTTACCGGGTTTTGATCTGCAATAGAAAGCTCTTTTTCCGGAAAGTGGCGGCGAATATATTGATAAGTGGAGCGCCCCTCTCGGCCGAAGCCGAGCAAGAGAATCTTTTTTGGGGCGAGATAGTCAAGCAATGCCTGCGGCATAATTGTGCATCTCCTTTATATAAGGCTGAAAAGCAGCCGGGATTTCGTGCTGTGGGTTCCATGCGTTGAGAAGGCTGCCGTCTGAGGAGAGGGCTTCCCAATCGGCGTGCTGTGTAAAATATTGCAACAGGGCTGGCAACGCTTCTCCACGCGCTCGGTATTGCCGGGCGGCGAGGGCGAGCGCAAAGCGGAGCTCCTCCTGCGTGCCGACACATTCAAAGGGTTTTAGGGGAGAAAAGCCCGCCAGGCCATCAAAAATTTCCCGCAGCTCGTCTCTTTCCAGCAGGTTTTCGCCAAAAATTGCTGAGAGCTGCTCCGGCGGCAGGAATGGGGATAATATGCCGCATACAAACAGGCATTTCGCGCAGTTGCGGCACCACACGTTGCGTTTGCTGCCTGCGTTGCAACTGCGGAAAACCGCATGATACTGCGGAAGGGCGGCGAAATATTTTGCAATTTGCAGCTCGTTAAAGGGGCGCAAAAGGCTGAAATAATGGATATCCGGCATTAAATTTTTATGCGCATATTGTTGAAAATCATGCTCAAACGCAAAGGATTTGGAATACTGATGGTTGACGGACGCGCCGCTGAGGTTCCCCTCGTTGGCGCTCGATTCATTGGAGAGCACAATATGCTCCGCGCCGATCAAATAAGCGGTATAAAAGCTGAGGAAGGCCACAATTGCTGAAAAGGGCGTGTGGCCATTCAAAAAGCCCTCACGGTTGCGCTCCAGGAGCATTGGGTCAATTGTGCGTAAAACGTGGATCATATCGCCTTGCGTATAACCGGCAGTTAGCGCACACTGATTGCGCGCTTCTTGGAAATTGACCATAAACAATCGGTTCTGCGGGTGAAATGCCCGCATCAGCTCCAGCGTAACACAGGAGTCCTTTCCGCCGCCGACGGGAATCAAATTGAGATGACTGTTGCAAAACGGCTCGTGGGGAATGGGCTCTGCCGCAGGGGCCTCCAGGGTGAGGAACGTATCATAATCCGCCTCGATCCCGTTGCGAAAAAAGAACTCGCCAAGGCCATTGAAATAGAGCCTTTTCCAAAAGGCGTTGTCCGCCTCGTCCAACCCGCCGCACTCCACAACCACGCGGGGCGGGCAGGCACATTTCCAGTAGCTGATGAGTTCTACCATGCCAAGGCTGAAGAGCATCCGCTGCGCGGCCTGCGAATCCGGTGCGTTTTTGATTTGGAGCGGCGCTGTATCAATCCGCAGCGTAGGGCGGAAGCGGCAAAGATTTTCAATTTCAAAATCATAGCGGACGCAAAGCGCATCCCCCTCCTGCGAGAGGGAGAAACCGTGGTAGTAAAAGACCGGGTAAGCCCGGCGAAAGGCGATGTATTTTTTCTGGTTTTCCATGCGGACAACCCTTTCTTTTTGTCGATTCATCCGTGACTCGTTTCTATAATAAATTTCTATAAAATTGTAACAGGTTCCAAACAGAGCGTCAAGGCGAAAGAAGAGGATTTTTGGGGAAAAGTAAAAAATGAGACGGGTATTTTACCCGCCTCATTGTGGAAGCCTACAAAGATTTTGGTCAAAAAAGAGAAAGAGCAAAAATTTTTCCGTTAAAATAATCCGGAGATGTTGCCATCTGCATCCACGTCGATCTGATTGGCGGCTGGTGTTTTGGGCAGACCGGGCATCGTCATAATATCACCCGTCAGCGCGACGATAAAACCGGCGCCAGCGGAGAGGGAAAGCTGCTTCACCGTAATTATAAAGCCTGAAGGCCTTCCGAGCAGTGCGGGATTGTCGGAAAGAGAATATTGTGTTTTTGCCATGCAGACGGGTAAGTTACTTTGCCCGAGCGCCTCAATTTCCCGAAGCTGCTTTTCCGCCTGAGCGGTTAAGGCAACGCCGTCCGCCCCATAGATTTCCCGGGCGATCGTTTCAATTTTTTCCCGGATCGGCCGGTCGGTTTCATAGAGGCAGTGGAAGGCGGAGGATTGCTCGCAGGCCTTCAGCACCTTCTGCGCGAGCGCAACGCCGCCTTCACCGCCTTTTGCGAACACCTCGCTTAGTGCATATTCCACCCCGAGCGATGCACAATATTCTGCGAGAAGGCTGATTTCAGCCTCTGTATCCGTATAGAAGCGATTGATCGCCACAACGACGGGAATGCCGAATTTTCGCATATTTTCGACGTGTGCGCCAAGGTTGGCGAGGCCGGCGCGCAGCGCGTCCAGGTTTTCCACAGAGGTTTCCGCTTTGGGTACGCCGCCGTTATATTTCAGCGCGCGCAGCGTGGCGACCACCACCACTGCGCTTGGCCGCAAGTTAGCATAGCGGCATTTGATATCAAAAAACTTTTCCGCTCCGAGGTCGGAGCCGAATCCCGCCTCTGTGATGCAGTAATCGCCGAGCTTGAGAGCGAGGCGCGTTGCCGCGACGGAATTGCATCCGTGGGCGATGTTGGCGAACGGCCCGCCGTGCATCAGAACGGGCGTGTTTTCGAGCGTCTGCACGAGATTTGGCTTGATGGCATCCCGCAGAAGGGCGGCCATGGAGCCGGTTACGCCCAAGTCATCCGCATAAACCGGAGAATTGTCATATTTGTAGGCGACAAGGATGCGACCGAGCCGTTTTTTGAGATCCGTCAAATCATCCGCAAGGCAGAGGATTGCCATGACTTCGCTTGCCACGGTGATTTGGAAGCTGTCCTCCCTCGGCACACCGTTTATTTTGCCACCCAGGCCTACGATGCAATGCCGCAGCGCGCGATCGTTCATATCCATGCAGCGCTTAAAAACGATGCGGCGCGGGTCGATGCCGAGTGAATTGCCCTGCTGAAGATGATTATCGATGCATGCGCATAGCAGGTTGTTCGCAGCGGTGATGGCATGCATGTCGCCGGTGAAATGAAGGTTGATGTCCTCCATGGGCACGGCCTGCGCGTATCCGCCGCCGGCCGCTCCGCCCTTAATGCCGAAAACGGGGCCGAGAGAAGGCTCGCGCAGAGCGATAACCGTGTTTTTGTGAAGCTTTGCCATCGCTTCCCCTAAGCCAACTGTCGTTGTCGTTTTGCCTTCTCCGGCGGGTGTAGGGTTGATGGCGGTGACAAGGATCAGCTTGCCGTCCGCCTTGCCGGCGAGGCGTTTCATGATCGCAGGGGAAAGCTTTGCCTTAAAGCGGCCATAGGGCTCGAGCTCCTCCTCGCTGATTCCGAGCCGCTGCGCAACTTGCGTGATCGGCAGAAGGGAGGCGTTTTGGGCGATTTCGATGTCAGTGAGCATGTCAAAGTTCCTCCTTTAAAATGTGGAGTCCGGTTCAAATTAAAAAAAGTATAACATATTTTTCCCTCTCCAACAAGAAAAAGCAGTTGTATAAACCTCGTAAAGCGCGGTCAGAATAAAGACGGAGGTGCGATGATGATCAAGAACGATTATAAATACACAAAAAAGAAAACAAAAATCGGCGGGAAAGGCTTCTATATTGCGCTGGGATGCTGTTTGCTCGCCGTGGGCTTAGGCGTTTGGGGCGCGGTGCAGGGCCGTGCTCCAGTGACACAAGGCCTTTCCGGTGCAAATTCACAGATAGAGGCCCGCACGACAAAGGCGCCTGTGCAAACGAAGGAGGCGCCCGCAAACGTGCCGGCAACCGGCGTGGCCGACGAGCGGGGAACGCAGCAAGAGCAGACAACCGCTGCGACAGAACGGGAGACGCAGGCGGAATATTTCATGCTGCCGTTGGGAACAAAAATCAACAAAGATTTCAGCAACGGCGAAATGGTAGAATCCAAAACCATGGGTGATTGGCGTGTGCACAACGGGATTGACTTTGCAGCAAAAAAGGGCGATGCTGTCAAAGCGATCAGCGCGGGCACGGTGCTCTCTGTGGAAAACGACAGCATGTGGGGGTGGGTCGTGACCATCGACCATGGCAACGGCATGAAGGCCTCCTACTGTGGCCTACAAAAGGAACCGGCTGTGAAAAAGGGCGGCAGCGTCAAAATGGGCGATGTGATCGGCAAGGTCGGGGAGATCCCGGTGGAAATGAAGGATGAACCCCATCTGCATTTTGAGGTGCGTGTCAACGGCACGGTTACCGACCCGCTGGCCGCCATGGGCAAAGCGGGCTGAACAGCTGCAAAAAGAACGGATATCATTGGAAAAACGGCAGGGGCGTTTCCGGCGAATCGGAGAAGCCCTGCCGTTTTTTCTGCAATATTCACAAAGAACCCCTACGGTGTAGGCACAAAAGAAGGGGAAAACGGCAATATTACGTAGAGTAGATGAATTTTTGAAGTTCCTTTATTGCAAACTTTAAAGTGGTATAGTATAATTACAATAAATATCTGAAGTGGATGCAGCGCGGGCGTGGGAGCGTGTGACAGAACGGTCATGCCGCTTTTTTTGTTTCGGCAGGGCTGCATATTTCACTCAGATAAAAATGAAACAGGGAGGAAAAAGTTTATGAAGAAGCGTTTGTTGGCAGCGTTGATGGTATGCGTTCTGGCCGCCCTTCCTCTGGCGGGATGCCAGAACGGAGACGATACGGGCAGCACGGGAGACAAAATTGTCATTGGCGGTCTTGCGCCCCTGACGGGCAATGTATCCGTCTATGGAATTGCCACAAATAATGGCGTACAGCTTGCCTTTGAAGAGATCAATCAAAAGGGTGGCGTGCTTGGAAAGCAGATAGAGTATATTTGTGAAGACGAAAAGGGCGATGCGACGGAGGCAACCAACGCTTACCGCAAGCTCGTCAATCAGAACAAGGTCGTCGCGATCATCGGCGACGTGACCAGCAAGCCGGCGGCGGCCGTTGCACAGGCCTCCGTGCAGGATAACATGCCAATCCTAACGGCTACCGCCACGGCGCTCAATGTTACGGCGGCTGGCAAAAACGTGTTCCGCGTTTGCTTTACAGACCCGGAGCAGGGTGAGATTATGGCGAACTACGCCAAGAAGCTCGGCAAAAAAACAGCGGCAGTGATTTATGACACCTCCGATGATTACTCCAAGGGGCTGAGGGATTCCTTCAAGGCAACCGCTGAGAAGCTCGGCATTGCCGTTGCTGCCGACGAAGGCTTTGCAAAGGGCGCAGTCGATTTCCGCCCGCAGCTTACCAATATCAAATCGAAGAATCCGGATGTCCTCTTCGTGCCTACTTATTATGAGCAGGCGGCATTGATCGCCGTACAGGCCAAAGAGCTCGGCTTGACGACGCAGATCGTCGGTGCAGACGGTTGGGACGGCGTTGTCGGCAAGGTTGATCAATCCAACATGGATGCGGTTAACGGCGCTTACTATTGCAGCCAGTATACGGCGGAGAGCGAGGATCAGCGCGTTCAGGATTTCATTAAGAACTATAAGGCAAAATACAACATGGACCCCAATCAATTTGCAGTGCTCGGCTATGATGCGGCTTATATGATGGCCGAGGCGATCAAAAATGCCGGCTCTACGGAGAAGCAGGCGATTATCGACGCCCTTGCAAAGCTTGAGTACAACGGCCTGACCGGCCAGATGCATTTTGATGAGAATCGCAACGTAGTCAAAGAGGCGATCATCATCAAGATTGACAACGGCGCCTATAAGTTTGAAGAAACCTTTGGAAAGTAAGCAGATTACTTTTTGCTGAACTGCCATCCTGCGGGCCGGGCCGTCGGACCCGGCCCGCAGAGCGATTTCCCCGCTGAGCAAAGGGAATGAAATTCCCTTTAAGAATGGGACTCCCTTTGGAATGCAGCGAGCTTGAAAGGAAGGGCGTTTCTTTTGCTCAGCGGGCAAAGGCGGGAAAGGCAAGCTCGTGAAATGATACGGCGCGCCCCTTTCGTGGGGGAACGCCTAAAGTAGGAAGGTGCGTTTATGGATTTTTTCATCCAAATGATTAACGGCCTTGGCCTTGGCAGCATTTACGCGCTGGTGGCCTTGGGCTACAGCATGGTATACGGCATTATCCAGCTCATTAACTTCGCACATGGCGATATCATCATGGTTGGCGGCTACGTTGTGTTCGTCGTGATGGTGCAGCTCGGCCTGCCGCTTTGGGCGGCGGTAATCCTGTCGATTGCGGTTTGCACCCTGTTGGGCGTTGTCATCGAGCGTCTCGCGTACCATCGCCTGCTGGTCAAGGATGCGCCGCGCCTGTCTTTGCTGATTACGGCGATCGGCGTGAGCATTTTCCTGCAAAATCTATTTCAGCTTGGCTTTACCTCCAGCGCTCAGTCGATGCCGGTGATGTTCCCCAACAAGGTGATTACCCTCGGCAGCCTGCAACTAAGCTTTAGCACCGTGCTGAATATCCTGGTCTCAATCGCAATGATGATCCTATTGGAGCTCATCGTCAACAAATCCAAAATGGGCAAGGCGATGCGCGCCACCAGCGAGGATGCAGGCGCGGCGAAGCTGATGGGCATCAACACGAATTCTACGATCGCGTTTACCTTTGCCATTGGCTCGGCGCTCGCAGCGGTTGGCGCCGTTTTATACAGCAACACATTCCATCAAATTACCCCCTATATGGGCGGCATGCTAGGCCTGAAAGCTTTTGTCGCGGCCGTCCTTGGCGGCATCGGCAATATCCCCGGCGCAATGCTGGGCGGCTATATTCTTGGTGTAGCGGAGAGCCTGACGATCGCAGCGGGCGGTTCCCAGGTTTCGGATGCTGTTGTGTTCGGCATCCTGATTCTTGTCCTGCTTGTCAAACCTGCCGGTCTTCTTGGTAAGAACGTGCAGGAAAAGGTTTAAGGGGGGCGCGCGATATGTCAAAACAACGAAAGCTTTCCTATCTCTTCAGCATCCTTTGGGTGGCAATCCTATTTGCCGCGATCATGGGAGCCGTAGCGACGGGAGTCATCAATTCTTACTATTCCGGCATTTTGGTGCTCATCGGCATCAATATCATCTTGGCGGTCAGCCTGAATCTGGTAACCGGATTTTTGGGGCAGCTTGTGCTTGGCCATGCGGGCTTTATGAGCGTAGGCGCTTATTCCGCTGCATTGTTCACCATGCATGCAGGCCTTCCTATTTCCGTTGCCTTTCCACTCGGCCTGATTTTTGGCGGCTTGGTGGCTGCCATCTTCGGGGTGATTATCGGCGTTCCGGCACTCCGCCTGCGCGGCGACTACCTGGCGATCATTACGCTGGGCTTCGGCGAAATTATCCGTGTGCTGGTTTTAGCAGTGGATTTTACAGGCGGCGCTGCCGGTTTGACGGGAATTCCCTATATCGAGGGAAAATATACGCTGATTATCTATACCTTTTTTATAGCTTTCCTCACGGTGGTTGCGATTTTGGCTTTTATCCGCTCCCGCCACGGGCGCGCGGTGATTGCCATCCGCGAGGATGAGATCGCAGCGGAGGCCTCCGGCATCAACACCACCTATTATAAACTTCTTGCCTTTGTGGTGGCGGCGTTTTTCGCGGGCGTTGCGGGCGGCATTTATGCGCATTATATCGGCGTGCTCGACCCCAGCAAATTCGATTTTAACTATTCCGTCGAAATCCTGATTATGGTCGTGCTCGGCGGCATGGGCTCCATTACAGGCTCCGTTTGCTCCGCAACTGTGCTCACGCTCTTGCCGGAAATGCTCCGCTCTTTTGCAGATAAACGCATGTTGATCTATTCCCTTGTGCTGATTATCGTCATGCTCTTTAAGCCCACCGGCCTGCTCGGGACGCGTGAGTTTTCCGTGCGAAAAATTGTGGGTAAGCTATTCAAAGAAAAAAAGAAGGATACCGGCACGCCCCCGGCGGGCGGCGCGCCTGGAAAGGAGGCCTGAAGCCATGGAGGAAAATAGAGCGGTATTGGAAACCCGCAACCTCGGCATCACCTTTGGCGGCCTGAAGGCTCTGGAGGGCGTCCATTTTCGCTTGCACGAAAAGGAGATCATTGGCCTTATTGGGCCGAACGGTGCAGGCAAAACCACGGTCTTTAATCTTTTGACCGACGTTTATTATCCAACAGACGGCGAAATTGAGCTTGAGGGCAACAGCATTGTGGGTAAAAAAACCTACCAGATCACGCAAAACGGCATTGCGCGGACCTTCCAGAATATCCGTCTGTTTAAAGATGTGACGGTGCTCGATAATGTAAAAACCGCGATGACCAGCAAGATGAAATATTCCCTTCTTTCCAGTATTTTTCGCCTGCCTGCTTATCGACGGGAGGAAAAAGAGATATCAGAGAAGGCCCATGCGCTGCTTGAGGTGCTCGGCCTCAATGAGAAAGCCTATGAAATGGCACGGAACCTCCCCTATGGCCAACAGCGCAAGCTGGAGATCGCCCGTGCGCTGGCAACCTCTCCAAAGGTTTTGCTGCTGGATGAACCGGCTGCCGGCATGAACCCAACAGAGACGAAAGAGCTTATGGAAACGATTCGCCTAATTCGGGATAAATTTGGCCTCTCGATTTTACTGATTGAGCATGATATGAGCTTTGTCATGGGCATCTGCGAGCACTTGGTAGTGCTTGACTATGGCAGGATTATCGCGGAAGGGCCCCCCGAGGAAGTTCGTAAGGATCCGAAGGTGATCGCCGCATATCTGGGTGGGGAATAGCCTGAAAAAGCGGCCTTTGCCGCACCGTTTCAGGCGCGCTTGATATCGATTCCCCAGCTGTTAGAAAGGAATGAGTCAACAATATGGATTTGATGCTTTCCGTCAAAGACTTAGACGTATACTATGGCGCAATCCATGCGATCAAGGGGATTTCCTTTGAGGTGAACGAGGGCGAGATTGTCACGCTCATCGGCGCGAACGGCGCGGGCAAGACGACCACGCTCCATGCCATTTCAGGCCTCGTAAAGCCGAAGAATGGGGAAATTGCCTTCTGCGGCGCAAATTTGCGCACCACAAGCGCCCATAAAATCATCCGGCTTGGGCTGGCCCAGGTGCCTGAGGGGCGGCGCGTTTTTTCCCATATGACGGTGCAGGAAAACTTGGAGATGGGCGCGTATGCACGGAAAGACCGGGGCCGGCTAAACGATGAGTTCGAGCGCATTTTTCAGCGGCTCCCCCGTTTGAAGGAGCGGCGCAAGCAGGTTGCCGGCACGCTATCCGGCGGGGAGCAGCAGATGCTTGCCATTGGACGCGCACTGATGAGCAACCCCAAAATGCTGTTGCTCGACGAGCCATCGATGGGCCTTTCTCCACTGCTGGTGGAGGAAATCTTTCAAATCATTCAGGATGTTAACAAAAGCGGGGTTACCGTTTTACTCGTGGAGCAGAATGCGAAGATGGCGATGCAGATTGCGAACCGCGTATACGTCATGGAGACGGGTACCATCATGATGAGCGGGAACTCGGAGGAAATGCGCAATAACGAGCAGGTGCGCAGGGCTTATTTGGGCGGATAACCGGTGCGTTTCGGCAAAAAGTAAAACCGTGCATAGAGAAAGCGAGGGCAGGCAGATTTGCCTGCGAGGCTGGACGATGGGTTGAAAATCACTGATTTTACCCGCCCTTTACGGAAAACGCCTGCCTTGCGCTGTCCATGAGCTCCAAGCGATAGAAATACGTCTGTGTCACACTGCGGGAAAGGAATGTGGCATAGATGAGGAAAAGCAGATAGGCCAGGCAGGCAGCGAAGAGCAGCTTGCGGTAATGGACGCTTTTTTGCATCCGTTTGAGAACCGCAAACGCCGCAATTGTTCCCGCCAGCATGATGGCCGGGCGCAGTATGCCGTTGTAGGGGAATAATGGGAGCAAATGTTACCTCCGACTACATCATTATTTCGCAATCCCATACATCCACGCCGCTGTCCTGGAACACCTCGTTCAGTCGCTCGCGGAGTACTTCCTTGCTCACTCCCCGCTTAAGCACCACCTGCAGGAACCCGCCGCCCCCTGCGCCGCAGATCATCTTGCCTTCAATCAAATCGTCAATAGCCAGGAAAATATGGTCGATGCAAGTGTTGGTGCTGCCCACATCTATGTGCTGGCTCTCCTGCCAGTGTTCCGTCAGGAGACGTGCAAAGCCGTCCACGTTGCCCTTCTCCAGCTCGTAGCGCATCAGCACTGCCAGGCGTTGGATGTTCTCATGCGCCTCCACGCTGTCTGGGTCATTGCATATATATCGGCTCACCACATCCCGCAGCAGATTCCGCGCCAGCCGCCGCTGTCCCGTTGACATAGGGGTGGCAGGTCATGTCCAGGGCAAAGTGGTTGAGCACCCCATAGGCATAGGCCAGGGCCGCTTCCGGGCGCTGGCTCTCCCGGATCACCTGGCAGGCATGGCGGAAGAAC
>OGWU01000561.1_pt1 | contig 24504 bp, 16 predicted proteins | sample 1576071 | NCBI WGS metagenome assembly OGWU01 (sample SAMEA3541582, study PRJEB24748) | human gut metagenome | biome: human gut; feature: human-associated habitat; material: faeces | place: China | collected 2012
TGAGGAACGTGTGGCGGATACGAAAGGGGGCTATGCGATGACAAAGGCGGAGAAGCAATTGTCCGATAACTTCGCCAATAACCGGGGACGTTTGCCGTATCCGGTGGCCGGAAGACATACGATCGTCGCTACATTCGGCGAGCAACAGCATCAGGAGTTGAAATATGTTCGTACCAGTAATAGTGGTATCGATATCCAGACCTCACCCGGGGCGGATGCCCGTGCGGTATTCAATGGGGAGGTGACGCGTGTGTTCGTGGTGCCGGGGTATAATAATTCCGTAATCGTTCGTCATGGTAACTACTTGACGGTTTATAGCAATTTGAGTCAGGTATATGTAAAAGCGGGCGACCGGGTCTCTACCCGTCAAGCGATCGGAAGGATCTATTCGGATCCGGAGGACGGTAATTCCACGATCCTCCATTTCCAATTGTGGAAGGAAAAGACGAAGCTGAATCCGCAGCCTTGGTTGGAATAAAAGCGGTTGTGATATGTTAAAACTATGATGGGCATTATAAGGCTGTTACGATGCCTGTTGTAAAGATGCTAGAATGCCCATTGTAACAACCTTATAATGCCTATTGTAATTTTCTCGTTTAACGCTCGTTCAATACGTTGTATAACCCATTCAGGTCATCGGCACCTACCAAGTCTACGCCTTCTTTGATGAAGAAGCGTTTGAACTGCTCGGTATCCGGGGCGCCCCACCAACGGAATAGTTTTCCCTCATCGTGGACTTTCCGGATGATCTCACGCATCTTCTGTAGTTGGTCGGCGGGCATCTCACCTTCGCCTTTCCATGTGAAGAAATCGGAGTAATTATCGCTTATGACCGGAGCGAGGGAAGCAGGGATGCCCTGTCCCAGATCCTTTATTTGTCCGTCGAGGAAGGTGAAGCGGCTGTTCTCTTTCGGCAGGCTGTTCTTCGGACGGTCGCCGGAAAGGAAGAAGAGGACGGCACCTTCTTTATATTCGCCGTTATCGACGGAACAGAAATATTCCTTGTAAGGTTCCATCTGTTTCTTTAATAGCTTGTACATCTCTTCGCCTTGTGCCTTGCAATCCACCATCAGGTAGAAAGGACGATCGCTACCGGGATAGACCTTACCTCCATTCGCTTGTATGCGGGCCACGAGCGGCTTGAGGTATAGGTTCTCGAAGGTAATTGCCGGATTGGGTTCCGGGCGGTCATGGGAAACGTATAGCTCGTCATCGATCAGCCACAGATCGGCCTCCACGCAGTTGAAGCGGAAGGACAAGGCGTCCAGCAGAGGTCTCTCCCGCCAGTAAGCATTGTGCGAGAAGGCGTTGTAATGAATTGCGGAGGAGGCTTTCTGAATCGTCTGCTCCGTGGTTGTCTCCGCCACTTGAACTGTGTCCGATCCCTTCGGGGAGGAGCAAGCCGTACAGAGGGCGAGGGAGGTGATAAATAAGGATAGAATCTGTTTCATATACTAATTGTTTTTTGAGTCTAGTTGTAGAGACGGGGCGTGCCCCGTCTCTACAACTGGATGTTTGATGGATTTACTGTTTTATACGGTTTGCGTGCCGGGTTTTACGTTAGCCGTCTTCTGTTTGTCGCCCCAAAGGACGGTTAGTTCCAAGGGGACGTCGCTGGTAATTTCTACCTGCGGCTCTTGGGTAGCGGAAGAACGGGACTTGACTTTGATCGCTACCAGACCGTCGAGGCCGAAAGGATAACGGTCGATACCATAAGCCTCCGTCAAGTTCACGTCTACGGTCAATTTCTTCTCGTACACATTGGAGCGGATGCCGAAGATTTGCTCGATCAAGCCGGAGATCGGTGCCAGTCCGCTCCAGCCCACGAAATTCGGGCGAGCCATGAAGCCCGGCTCCTCATGTTCCGGAGCGTAGTATTCCCAGAACGTACCGGTATTCTTATACACCTTTAGGACGTTATCGTAATGGTTGCGTGCGATCTCGTAAGCCAATTTACGATAGCCTTGTTGCAATAGGCCGGTAATCACCATATAGTTCGCTCCCGGCCATACGCCACCCTGCCAGTAGCGGCCGTTATCCTTGTATTTAGGATGGTTGGCGGCAAGGGAAGGGACGCGGTGCAGGCGGTTGAATGTCTCCTTGTTATCCAGCTCGGCCACGAAAGCATCCATGCGTTCCTTGGACAGGACATCGGTCAATAAGGCCCAGTACGCGTAGATTCCCTTGGTGGAGGAAAGGCTTCCGTCGGCGTATTGATCGAAAAGGAAATGCTCCTTCTCGTCCCATAGGTTCTCGTTGATATACTTCTTTAGCATCTTCTGCTCGTCCTCGAACTCCTCGATCTCCTGCCAACGCTCCAGATAGAAACCCATCTCAAGCAGATGCCCGGCGGTGAAGTATTGTTGCAAGCAAACGTCCAGCCAGATCATATGGCCGTGGCTGTATATCGGATTGTATTTCGGTTCCACCCGGGGCATGTTGTCCATGCCGGTACCCCAACCGCAGGTCCAATACGTACCGTTACGCCACGTATGGTTTAGCTTCAACCATTTATAATAAGCGCAAAGGGCGGGGAATATCTTGTGTAGGCGGTCTATATCGCCGAACTGCTTATAATAGACGATCTCGCTCCAAGGGAGGATGTTCGGTCCGGTACTGGTCGGGTCGTAACGCTCGAAACAATCCGCTCCGTCCGCCTTGATCTCCCGGCAGATGAAACCGTCCGGATGTTGTTTGGCGTAGAAATTATCTAACGTACGCTGGAAAGGGAAGAAACGGGTACCGAAACGGGCGAACATCATCATGAAGGCGGAGTCCCACATGAAGATATTGCCGTTGTAGGCGACATCGAGGTAACTGCATACGAAACCGGAATCCGGTTCCGGGGCCTTGATGTTGCCGATGCCGATTTGCCAAGCCTTCCAGTACATCTCGATTTCCTTCTCGTGTCCGCTCCAAGTCGGGTCCGGGAGGATTTGCTTGGCCTCCTCGAAGGTTCCGGGCGTGATGGTCTCCGGTTTCGCTGTCCGGAACTCGTTCTCGGTCACGAAGGGTTCCTTCAGGAAGCTGGCAAAGGCTGAAGCGGTAGTGTTGAAGGAAACCGCGGTGTTCTTGTAAGGAAGATTGTACTTGGGTCGTTTCTCTTCCATTTTCTCTTGCGCTAAAAGGTTCCCGGCGGGAACGGAGGCCGCGCCTGCCGCAAGAAGGGATTGCTTTAAGAAGTTTCGTCTTGTTGTCATTCTTTATGATATTTATTGGGGGAGAGAGGGAGAAGGTGCGTCTCAGTCGGTGAACACAGTCCTCCCAGTCGGGTACCGTAGTACTGCTAGTCAAGTACTGCTGTCCTGCTAGTCAAGTACCGCTGTCCTCTCAGCCAAAGTACTGCGGTACTTGGGCAGGGGTACTGCGGTACTTGACTAGCGGGATAGCGGTCTGTTATACTCTCCATCGGATGAATACTGTTTGATTATAGATTCAGGAGCTTTTTGATCTTCCAGAAGATATCCGTATTCTCGAAAATACCCGTGAAGTTCTCGGCACCCGGGCCGAAAGCGTAAACGGGAACCATCACGCCGCTATGCCCTCCGGTGGAGAATTTACAAACGATACGGCCCTCGTTCAGATCCCCGTCCACCAAGGTAAGGCCACCGGTCTCGTGATCGGCGGTTACGACAACCAATGTCTCACCGTCTTGGGCGGCCCATTCGAAGATACGTCCGATCGTACGGTCGAAATCATGTGTCTCTTGCATCAACAGGTCGATATCGTTGAAATGCCCGTAATCATCCAATTGGGAACCTTCTACCATCAGGAAGAAACCTTCCGGGTTTTGTCCCAGCAGATCGATCGCTTTCATTGAGGCACGAGCCAAGAGATCGCCTCGCTCGGCGGGAAGCGGGGTGTCTACGGTATCGGTAACGCAGAATACCTTGCCTTTTTGAATCTTCGCCAGTTCCTCCCAGCTACGGGGAGTTTGGTAACCTTTCTCCCTTAATTCCTTGAACAAATCGCGACCGTCCGCACGGTTCTCGAATAGCTTGGAGCCGCCGCCGAATACGTAATCGACGCCACAGTTCACGTAATCCGCTACGATCTCGGCCTCGGCGTCGCGATCCGTATTGTGGCAGCAGAAGTCGGCGGGCGTAGCGTCCCATAGGCGACAGGTAACGGCGATGCCGCTTGACAGGCCTTTCTTATTCGCCAAGGTAGCCAAAGATTCCAAGGGCTTGCCTTCCGGATCTACGCCTACCATATGGTAGTTCGTTTTATGGCCGGTGGCCAGTGCGGTACCTCCGGCTCCGGAGTCGGTGATGAGGCGGTTGGCGCAATAGGTTTTCGAGAGGCCGGTGTATTGGGAGTTGTCCAGCCAGAGCTTGCCCCGGTTGGCGGTCCAAGCGGAATACATGTGCATAAGGCTCATGCCGTCGCCGATCATGAGGATCACGTTCTTTATTTTCTTTCCGGTAGGGGGGACTAGTTTCTTGACCTCGTAAGGTTTCTCTAATACATACGTTTGTTCTTTGTCTCGGCGACTTTGTGCCGCAGCCTCTGGAACGATCATGCCGGATAGCAGGATGGCTAAGGCGGATAGCACGGATAGAGTTGTTCTTCTCATATGATTCAGTATTTAATATTATCAATTTATATAAAGGTTCTCTGTTGGGATCGCGTCTAGTTTGGACATGCTTGGCGTACGCCAGCTCCAGCCTAGGTACTCACCCTCGTAATCCTCGAAATAATGCAAGGCGAAGGGGTGGTAGCCTTTTTGTAAGGGGATGCGTCCCATCGCGTCGATGGCGGCGTGGGAGGCATCATTGTCCACTACCTTTTCTTTGCCGATATAGAGGACGCTACCGTCATCCGAGCGGGTACTGAACTCATAGACTCCATCTTCCGGGGCGTATATATATCCGGTGAAGATATAACCGAAATGATCCGGCAATTTAGCGTTCAGGATAGAAGGCTCAGGTATTGTTCCGCTCTCGACCTCCTTCGCCTTTTGCAGATCGGCTACCCATTGGAACTCTCCTTCGTAATAAGTATAAGCTACCCCATGCTTCGTAGGCTGTATGGATAACGCGGGGCGTAATACGGCTTTTGTCGCTTGGATCGAGTACGTACGGCTGGGTACGAATCCCTTTTTATATCCTTTGGCCTTGATAATCGTGGTCTCTTTTAAGACGAATGGCTCGCTGTATACCGGAGCGTTCTCATCCGGTTCCGATCCGTCAAGCGTGTAATGGATAACCGCCTCGGGTGTCGTGGATTTTAGTTCCGCCGTAATCTCTCCTTCAAATAAATCCAGATCATTCGCTATGTAAGGGATAGAGACGGTAGGTTGCTCCGTATAGGAATAGGGAGCGTACTCGGGAGCGGTTCCCCAACGCTTGTCCGGTGTCGCCGAGAGCGTAAAGTCCAGTGTGCCTCCTTGCATCAACTGGTCGTAGGTGATGTAGCAATGCGATATCTCCTCGCCGTTTAAGGTAACCTTCGTGATATACTTGTTCTTATCCGGCTGGTTGGCGGTAATGACCAATGTCTTGCCATTGCCCAGCTTCATGTTCGCCTTATCGAACAACGGGGTCGTTAGGATAAACTGGTTGCTACCCGGACATACGGAGTAGAAGCCGAGGCTGCTCAAGATATACCAAGCGGACATCTGGCCGCAATCCTCATTGCCGATGATACCTTCCGGCGTGGGCTGGTACATCTCGTCCAGCAAGCGACGGGTCCATTCCTGTGTCTTCCAGGGCTGGCCCACATAGCTATATAGGTAAGCCATGTGGTGGCTAGGCTCGTTGCCATGCGCATATTGACCAACCAATCCTGTAACGTCTACCAGATCGCCGACTACCTCGGAGGTAACCATAAATAAGCTATCCAGATCAGCGATGAACGCCTCCCGGCCTCCGGACAACTGGGTCAATCCATATACGTCATGCGGGGTAAAGAAACGATATTGCCAGGCCGTAGCCTCCGTATAGGAACGTCCGATGGCGAATGGATCGAAAGGAGTCTCCCAATTCCCATCCTGCCGTTTGCTCCGGAAGAACCGGGTACTACCGTCGAATACGTTGATAAAATTCTGGGAGCGCTTGATGAACGTCTCATAATCATCCATATGTCCTAAAGCTTTCGCCATTTGTGCGATACACCAATCATCGTAGGCAAATTCCAATAGGCAGGAAACCGATTCTTTCTTGATATTCGTCGGGATGAAGCCTTCCTTTATATAATAATCCGCTCCTTTCTTATTCTTCTCCGCTGAGATTTTCATCGCTTCGAGAGCGTGTTCCGCATCATATCCGCGAATACCTTTCAAATAAGCGTCCGCTATAATCGATGTGGAGTGATAACCGATCATGGTCCCGGTCTCGCCTGCCGATAAGGGCCATAACGGAAGCTCGCCGCTGGCGTCGTACATATCCAAGAGAGACTGTACCATATCATTCACCAAGGTAGTATCCAACAGAGTCATCATCGGATGCCAGGCCCGGAAGGTGTCCCAAGTGGAAAAGGTGGAGAATTGGCGGCGACCTGCCGGGATCGTCGCTACGCTCATGTCGTGACGGCGGTATTGTCCGTTCACGTCGCTCGCTATATTCGGGATGATCTTGCTATGGTATAGCGCCGTATAGAAATTCGTGCGCTCGGCTTCGGTGCCTCCTTCTACCGTGATAACGTCCAGTTCTTTTTCCCAATTGGAGCGTGTCGCTTGATGGATGGCGTCGAAATCAAAGCCATAGGAATCCGTCTCTTGCTCAAGGTTCAGACGGGCGTTCTCCTCATTTACGATCGATACCCCGACTTTGCAGACGATGGGCTTTCCGGTAGTCGTATCGAAGGTAAGTACGGCTTGCCGTTCGGAAGGCTGTTCCATGGAAGAGAAGGGTTGCGAGAATTGCGCTACAAAGAAGACATACTGATTGTCTACCCAGCCCCGGGTACGCCGCATACCGGTAAGCTCATTCTCCCCGGTTTGCTTAACCCAGCCTTCGTATATATATTCGTTATCCAATAAATGGTCCATATCGACCACCAACGTAGACTCTATCCCTTTTTTATAGGTATATCGGTGTATCCCGACATGCGGGGTCGTGGTAAGTTCCGCTAATACACCTGCCTCCCTGAGATTCACCGAGTAGTAACCCGGGGAAGCCTTCTCGTCCGAGTGCGAGAACGCTAGAGGTGTCTGGAGTGACGGACGGAATAGGATATCGCCAAGGTCGATACATCCCGTACCGCTTAAATGGGTATGGGAAAAACCCATTAAGGTAGAATCGCTGTAATGATAACCGGAACAAGCGTCCCAATTCCCTTTCCGGGTGTCCGGACTGAGTTGGACCGCTCCGTAAGGAGCCGTGGCCCCGGGATACGTGTGTCCGTGAAATCCCGTGCCGATAAACGGATTCACGGAATCGATGGGGGATTGTGGTGCTTGGCTACAGGCCGTGAATAAGGCTATTATCCCTGTACACAAGCAAGAAGAAAGAGTTTGAATTAATCTCATGGTGTATCTTTTGTTTACTATATTATACAATTGGCAAAGGTAAACTACCTATTTGAGATATGCGTTTTTACCCGGTAGAAAATAACACGGGCTGTTTCATTTTCTGAGACAGCCCGTAATTGAATCTTATTCGTTCCTTGATCGGTTTAAAGGAGCCGGTTAATATCCCTCGTTCTGCTTCAGTTGACCATTCGATTTAGTAATCTCTTCACTTGGATACGGGAATACCATCATATGTGCTTGATAGGCGTTTTTGTTGGTGTAATCTTCGTAACCAATAATCGTGAACGCGGATTCCGGATTCGCCCGGTCTTCATATCTGAATGTACGTGGATGTGCGTTCAACTCTTTATCGGCCAATGTCTTTATGTCGGCATTGGAAGAACGGTTCCAACGCTTTAAGTCGAATAGATGGTCTGTAAACTCAAAAGCCAATTCACAACGGCGTTCGTGATATAGATCCTTCATCGTGGCGGTGCCGGCAAGCGGTACCAAGTTGGAGCGTAGGCGGATACGGTTGATATCTGCGGTTGCTTTATCGGCTTGGCCTGTCATTAAATATGCCTCGGCACGGAACAATAACATTTCTGCGAAACGGATGATCGGGAAATTGACACGGACCGTAGGCCAGTCTCCGTTAGCACTCACGGCTCCTTCACCTACAGGGTCTGAGTATTTGAACGCGTCCATGTATTTATTGATCATGAAACCAGCTTCAAGATCGGAGGTAGACCAGAACTTGCGTGTCTCGCCGAAGAACGGGAACTCTTGGTTGTATTCCAAGATTGAGCGTACTAAACGGTCATTACCTTTACCATCTTTCGCCATTTCTTCGTAGATGTCGTAAGAGGGCTTCATCTGCCCCCAACCATTATATTTGCCCCAGCCTTTGTTCTCAAGGATAATACCCGGGAATTCGGTACCGCCCGGTAGTGCGCCACCGATACTCGGAATAGTCCAGAGATATTCGGCGTTCCAATAATCTTTCAAGTCAGACGAGAATAGTTCCGCAAATGTGGGAGCTAGATCTCGATTGTAGTTGTTCTCTAATTGATTGACCATCTCGATGACGTTGTTCCATTGGGTAGCATCCCAAGTAGCCCAGTAAGCATAAGTTTTCGCTTTGAACGCCACGGCAGCAGCCTGATGTGCCCGGCCCCGGTTGTCAGCGTCATAGGATTCGAAGTTTGGAAGGTAGGCGATTGCTTTGTCCATATCTTCGATGATCAGTTTATAATTGTCCATAACGGTAGCTTGCTGAGGCGGTATGGAGTTGTCGTAATCGTCGGGGAAGTCCTCGTAACGTACGAAAGGCACTCCTTGTTTATCCGTACCGTACCGATAAGCGATCAGATAATGTGCCCAACCGCGACTGAAGTAAGCTTCGCCCAAGCTGCGTTTCTCGACGGCGGTCAGCGTCGTTCCCTTTTCTTTCTTCACTAATTCTTGGATGATCCAATTCGCACGGGACATAGTAGAATACATACGGCTGAATACATCTCTTAGAGGAGATTCATCACCGGTATAGGCTAAGGTCGCCAAAGAGTTATAACCGCGCGTACGTCCCCAAACAATGTCGCATGCGGCTCCCTGTTCCCAGAATAACTCACGGCCGTAACAACCCTCTTGATGGAATCTTTCATATAATCCGTCAATGGCATCAATGGCCTGTTGATCATTCAAGAAATAGGAGGTTGTAGTTGCGTTTCCTTCCGGCTGAACGTCGAGGAAGTCGCTACAAGAACTACAAACCAATGCGGATAATGCTAATACTGTAATATATCTTTTCATTTTGATCCTTTGTTAATATGAATATCTTTTAAAACACCCGATTAGTATGTCAATTTGACTCCGACAGAGAATACGCGTGAAACCGGATACTTCAAGGCATCCCAACCGCCGGTTTCCGGGTCCATTCCTGAGTAGTTCGTGATCGTGAAGAGGTTCTCACCGCTAAGGTAAACCGACATCATGCTGTTGCGTTCTTGCAGGTGAGCGCATTTCCTGATAACATCACTCAAGTCATAGGATACGGTGAAGTTCTTCAAACGCAAGTAAGAAGCATTCTCCAGATACCAATCAGACGGTGTGCTAAAGTTGCTATTCGGGTCGTTTTTCGATAAGCGTGGAATATTCGACCCTGTATTCGACGGACTCCAAGCGTTCATGATCTCTTTTGAGCGGTTGAAGTTTCCTTCTACATCACTTAAGGCCATATATTTACCTACATATAAAGCTTGTGCTCCACCTACGCCTTGGAACATAGCGCTTACGGAAAGCTTCTTCCAAGTGAATCCTCCGGAGAATGAGAATGTAGTTTTAGGTGTAGCGCTACCGCAGTATTGACGGTCTTCATCATTGATGACTCCATCACCATTGGCATCGACGAATTTCAAATCGCCGGCTACAGCGTCCGGTTGGATTCGTTTTCCGTCTTTGTTTACATAAGCGGCTGCCTCTGCGTCGCTTTGAAAAATGCCGTCAGTCTTGATCAGATAGAAAGAGGCCAGCGGTTCTCCTTCGGCTGTTTGATACATATATGGAAGGTTACGATAACTTCCATCGAAATAGGCATTGTCCTTGGTGATACCTGTCCAGACACCCGGGGTTCCGTCTGCGTTCTTTACCCCAATATCAGAAACCCAGTTCTTTAGATAAGAGAAGTTTCCGGAAACGAAGTACGACCAATCTTTATTTACCTGTTGGTTCCAATTGATTTGCGCCTCAAAACCTCGGTTGCGGACTTCACCTTGATTGACTAACATGGCATCGATACCGATCGTTCCCGGCCAGTTCATCGTTTGCGACTGGATCAAGTTGAACGTGCGTTTGTCGAAATAGTCGAATGCCATGCTCAAGCGATTGTCGAACATGTTCACATCTAGACCTAAGTCCCATTGCTCGGAAGTTTCCCATGTTAAGTTGGGATTTAATGCGGTAGAGTTATAGACGAAGTTTCCCCAAATCTTGTTCGATTCTACGCCGTACTGTGCCTGCTCCGACCAATAATTCTTACCTAATAAAGCTGATTTGTAATTATAACCGATAGATCCTAGATTACCGACACGTCCCCAAGAAGCACGGATCTTCAATAAATTCAGTGTCTCGCTCTTCGGGAAGAAAGATTCATTAGAGATTTTCCATCCGGCTGTTACGGCAGGAAAGTCGCCATAGTTATTATCTTTAGGTAGACGGCCTGCGTAATCACGACGCCAAGAGGCTGTAACGAAGTAACGATCGTTGAAGGAATAAGCCAGACGGGCGATCAAGGATACGTTTGCGTCAGGACCGGTCAAATAATCGGTTGCGGAAACGGAATTCGCATAGGATAGATATTGTAAATAAGCGGATTCGTCAGATAAATCTTTTCCATTAACCTCTAATCCTCGCTTGCTGTAATGATCGGCCGTAGTGGATAGTAAGACACCCACGGTGTGCATGTCATTAAACGTATTGTCGTAGGTCAATGTGTTTTCCGTTTTCCATGCGTCTGCACGGTAAGTCGTTTCATCCAGATTATTTGTCAAGGAGGGTTTTCCCACCTCGTCACGGATCGGGCTGAAGTTCTTATATAGATTATTCTTCAGGTTGTAAGTGAAACGGCTCGTGAACTTCAAGCCGGTAACGATATTAGCTAGTTCCAGACTGGTCGTACTCCAGATGTCGCTGGTTCGGTCATAGCGGTTTTCCGCTTCCAGCAAGCGAACCGGATTGACAGCGTCTCCGTGGATATCCGCGAAGTTGGAGCCATATTTGGCGATGTAATCCGGGTCTTCGGTCGTTGTTCCACCGTAAGTACCATCCAGCGGATTGTAAACCGTAGCGCTGGCAGGCATATACATAGCCGCCGCGACAACTCCCGTATAACCACTGTCGGTATCTTTTGAACGGCTTTCGTTGTTTTTCCAAACCACGTCTTCGGTGATAGTCACCCATTTGTTCAGTTTGAATTTACCCTCCTAACGAAGTGAAAGGTCCTTGTTGAAAGTATTGATCAATACACCTTCATCGTTATCGTAAGCAAATGAAACACGGTTGGAGGCATTCTCGGAACCAACATTCAAGGCTACGTTATGGCGTTGGTAGAAAGCGGTGCGGAAGATCTCGTCCATCCAGTTGGTACGTGTGGTACCTACCCATGGGTTCTTGGTCAAATCCCAACCGGTCGGCAATGTAAGCCCCGCGTTTGCGTAAGACAGTTTTCGCATCTCGAGTTGCTCTTCCGCATTTAACGGCTCGATTACGTTGCTAGCTTTACGAACACCGAAAGTCGCGTCATAGCTCAACGAGGTCTTGCCCTCTTTCGCCTTCTTGGTGGTTACCAAGATAACACCGCCGGCTCCGGATTGCGCTCCATAGATAGCGGCAGAGGCAGCATCTTTTAAGACGACAATCGTCTCGATATCATTCATAGAGGCGATGGGTGCGCCGGGAACACCGTCAACAACCCATAATACGTTATCGCCATTCTGTGAGCCCTGTCCACGAATCACGATCGAGGGTGTAGCCGTCGGGTCTCCACCGTTCGCTTGTACGGTAACACCCGCTAACTGCCCTTGCAACATACTTTCGGTAGAGGTAACCGGACGGGCCACCAAGTCTTCCGTGTTGTTCAGCACGCCCACGGAAGCGGAGAGATCTTGTTTGCGTTGCCCCGCTCCATAACCGAGTACGACTACCTCATCCAATTTCTGCGTATCTTCTTCTAGGATGATGTTGAAGGTCGTTTTCCCGTTTATCGGGATACTTTGCGTCATATAACCGATATAACTGATCTCTAAGGTAGCGTTTTCCGGAACTTCCAGTAGGAAATCTCCATCGAGCCCGGTGATTACTCCGTTTGTCGTCCCTTTTACGATCACGTTCGCGCCAATTACGGGAATCCCCGCCTGGTCTTTGACGATACCGGAAATCTGTTTCGTACTTTGTTGGTAGATGCTGGGACTCAGATGTTCTAAGCCCGATGATTGCCCGAAGACGGGAGAAGCTTGAGCGGTTTGGGTACCTGCCACTATGCCACATAAAGACATCCCTACGCATAGATGCTTGACAGGGATGAAATCATAAAGCCGTTGTTTCATGTTTGCGTATTTTAGTGTTTATCTAAATCTGCCGCAAAAGTAGGCGTAATATGTGCGAGTATAGTGGAAGGTCTTATGAAGCGTTTGTGAATAAAATGTTGCAAAGCTGTTGCAGCCTTACTGCAACGCACGTGCAGTGTTACTGCGACAGGCGTGCAGTAACACTGCAATGCGGGTTGCAGTAATCAGAAATCAAAGTATCGTTTAGCGTTGTTGTAACTGATGTCCTCCACCATCTGTCCAATGAAGGAAAGCTCGGAGGCAGGCAATAAGCCTTTCTCTATCTCATTGCCTAGCATATTACAAAGGATCCGGCGGAAATACTCATGACGGGGATATGACAGGAAGCTACGGGAATCTGTCAGCATACCGACGAAACGGCTTAAAAGACCGAGGCTGGAAAGCGCATTTAATTGATCTTCCATACCTTTGATCTGATCGAGGAACCACCAAGCCGCTCCATATTGCATCTTCCCGGGTACACTGCCGTCGTTGAAATTGTAGGCATTGGCTACCATCAACTCGGTGTCGCGGGGGTTCAGGTTGTAAACGATCGTTTTCGCTAACAGCCCTTCTTGATCTAAACGACTGAAAAAGCGGTTCATGGATACGGAGATCGGCTGATCGTCGATAGCGTCGAAACCCGTGTCCGGTCCTAATAACTTGAACATCCGTTTGTTATTATTTCGGTTAGCGCCGATATGGAATTGTTGTACCCATCCACTCCGGGCATCCATCGCCGCCAATTCGTATAGCAATGCCGAACGGTATTTGCGAACTTCCTGCTCCGTGAGCGATTTACCCATACGAGCCTTGAGGAAAATCACCTCAATCTCCTGCTCGGTATAAGGTTCGGCATAGAAAGTATCCAACCCGTGGTCCGATAACCGGCACCCTTGGGCGGCGAAGAAATCATGCCGCTTTTGTAATGCCTCCAATAAATGCTTGTAGGTGAGGATGGTCTTATCGGCGGCGGCCTCCAGCTTGGACAAATAGTCATTTAGCGCCTTGAAATTATCGATAGCGAGTACCTTGTCCGGTCGCCATGCCGGATATACACGGGTGTGGCATCCGCTTGAACGTATTTTTTGATGGAATTCCAATGAGTCTATAGGATCGTCGGTCGTACAAACAACCTCTACGTTCATCCGTTTCATGATGGCTTGCGCACGATATTCGGGAGTACGCAGTTTATCCGTACAAGTTGCGTAGATTTCCTCGGCGGAAGCCGGATTCAAGACTTTATGGATTCCGAATATACGGCTAAGTTCCAGATGTGTCCAATGATAAAGCGGGTTTCGCATCGTGTAAGGCATCGTCTCTGCCCATTTAAGGAATTTCTCGTAAGGGGGCTTATCTCCGGTGATATATTCTTCGGGAATACCGTTCGCTCTCATCGCCCGCCATTTGTAATGGTCTCCGCCCAGCCATATCTCCGTAAGATCCTCGAATTGATGATTCTCCGCTATTTGCCGGGGATCCAGATGGCAATGGTAATCAATGATGGGCATCTTCGCCGCATGCTCGTGATATAACTCACGGGCCGTGTCGGTTTGGAGCAAGAAATCTTGATCTAAAAAGTTTTTCATACTTGGCGATACTTTTGAATGATAGATAAGGCGTCGCGGCATAAATCTGTAATGGATTGCCAATCGTTTCCCGCTATCGCTTCTTTGGGGAAGAGTTTGGATCCCATTCCTACGCAGGTCACGCCGGCCTTGAACCAAGCGGATAGATTCTCCTCTGTCGGCTCCACGGCACCGGTAGCCATGATTAGGGTCCATGGCATGGGGGCCTTTATGTTCTTGACAAATGAGGGACCTCCTACATTTCCGGCGGGGAATATCTTGCAAAGGTCGCAACCTGTTTCTTGGGCAAAGCCGATCTCGGATACGGAACCGCAGCCGGGCGTATAAGGGATGAGGCGACGGTTACATATCTTCGCTATCTCCGGGTTAAACAGCGGGCCGACTACGAAGTTTGCCCCTAGCTGTATGAATAAGGCGGCTGTGGCCGGGTCTACGATAGAACCTACGCCCAATACTAATTCCGGACATTCCTTGGCGGCGTATTTTACCAGCTCGCCAAATACCTCGTGGGCGAAATCTCCCCGGTTAGTAAACTCGAAGGCTCTGACGCCTCCCTCGTAACAGGCTTTTACAACTTGTTTTGCGATCTCTACCTCTTTATTATAATAGACGGGCACCATTCCGGTTTGGATGATAGCCTGTAATGTTTGTATTTTATTGAATCGAGCCATATTGGGAATTAAAAATTGAAAATTGAGAATTGAAAATTAGCGGGAGACACGGCCGGAGGTGTCGCCGGACATGAGTTTTTCTACTTCCTCTACGGTTACTTGGTTGAAGTCTCCGTAGATCGTGTGTTTCAGGCAGGAAGCCGCTACCGCGAAGTCCAAGGCTTTCTGGTCGTCACCGGGGTAGGAGAGCAAACCGTAAATAAGACCTCCCATAAAAGAATCGCCTCCACCTACACGATCTACGATATGGGTGATGTCATACCGGCGGGATTCGTACAACCGGTTGTCGGCGTATAGCACTCCGCCCCATGTGTTATGATTGGCATTGATGGAGCCTCTTAGCGTGATGATAACTTTCCGGGCACGTGGGAAGTGAGCCATTAATTGGGTACATACCGACTGGAAAGAAGCGGCGTGTACCTCGCCTTCCGTGGCGGCGGCGTCGAAACCTTCGGGCTTGATACCGAAGACTTTCTCGGCATCTTCCTCGTTTCCTAGGATGATATCGCATCCGGCTACTAGTTCCGGCATGACCTCATGGGCTGTCTTACCGTATTTCCAGAGATTTTTCCGGTAGTTGAGGTCGCAGGATACCGTGATGCCCAATCGGTTTGCCGCCTGTATCGCTTCCAAGCATACGTTGGCGGCACCTTCGGATATGGCTGGCGTGATACCTGTCCAGTGAAACCAAGAGGCATCCTTGAATACCTCGTCCCAATCGATCATCCCCGGTCGGATCTCGGCGATGGAAGAATGAGCCCGGTCATATACCACCTTGCTGGCACGAGCGACCGCTCCGGTCTCCAGAAAATAAATGCCTAACCGTTCCCCTCCGTAAATGATCTTGGAAGTTCCGATACCCTGTTTGCGTAATTCCATAACGCAGGCACGGGCGATGTCATTTTGGGGTAAACGGGTTACAAACTCAGTCTCTATGCCATAGTTGGCGAGTGAGGCGGCGACATTCGCTTCCCCTCCGCCGAAAGTAGCGTTGAACTGATTGGCTTGGCAAAAGCGTAAATAGTCCGGAGTAGCCAGCCTAAGCATGATCTCTCCGAAAGTTATGACTTTCTTACTCATGGTGGTATAGTATTATGTTTTTCGCAAATGTAAGGGTTTATTTCGAATAATGTATAGCGTGTGTGCGAAAACATAGGCTTTTTTATTCCACCTCCCGGACAAAACGCCTGATTTCGAAAGGAGTCTTTGGGGCGCTAACACTGGTGTAGAAAAGAAGCAGGTATTTGACAAAGCCTTCTTCTACCTCTAAATTGGGAAATCCTACTTTATAGATACCAAAGCGAGAATCATAATCCTTGATCGAATCTTCTCGAAGTTCTGTATACCGATGGGATAAATAGTCTGGTTCATAGTGCCAAGTATTTAATGTGACCTATTGACAAAGATACGATAAGTTTCTTGATTTAGGATATAGAGTCCGGAAAAACAAAAAAGCCGCTAGTCCCAATATGGATGCGGCTTTTTTTGCTCCTCAATGAAACAATCTCACGATTCCCCCCTTGCAAAGACTTGTTAACCTTAGATCTAAAATACTATGAAAAAAACTCGATGCAAATATAAGGGGTTTTATAATATGCGTCAATAGTATTTGTAACATTTTATTGTAAAAATATCGCAAATAGGTTTCAATTTGATATATATCAAGCTTGTTATTCTAGAATTCCGTACTTTTTAGGAATATTATTCATAATTTCGAATAATTCGTTAACAGTCTCCGCACGTAGCATGGCGATCCGTGTTTGCTTGAAATCGGTAATACCTTTGAAGAGCGGAGTAGCTGCCAGATGACGGCGAATATGTAAGATTCCCCTACGCTCGTCCAATCGTTCCACGCTTTGCTCCACTTGTTTTTTTAGGATATCCAGATACCAAGAGAAAGGCTCTTGTGGCAATAATTTCCCGGTCGTAAGATAGTGTTTTATCTCCCGGAAGATCCAAGGGCGGCCTATGCTAGCCCTACCGATCATTACGGCGTCTACGCCATAGTCCTCGAAACGCTGCTTGCATATCTCGGCGGAAGTCACGTCGCCATTCCCGATGATAGGGATTTGCATGCGAGGGTTATTTTTTACGGCACCGATCAAGGTCCAATCCGCCTCGCCCGTGTACATTTGCGCCCGTGTACGTCCGTGGATGGAGAGGGCGGCGATACCGCAGTCCTGTAGTTGCTCGGCCAGATCCACGATAACGCGGTTGTCGGCATCCCATCCCAAACGGGTTTTCACGGTGACGGGGATGTTCACGGCTTTCACCACCTCTCTCGTGATCTCCAGCATCAACGGGATATTGCGTAGCATGCCGGCCCCGGCTCCCTTGCCTGCTACTTTCTTTACGGGGCAACCAAAGTTTATATCTAAAATATCCGGATGAGCTTCCTCGCAAATACGTGCGGCCTCTACCATCGAGGCTACGTCCTTACCGTAAATCTGGATAGCGACCGGACGCTCATCATCGGAGACATTTAGTTTTTGCTGTGTTTTGTTCACACTGCGGATCAACGCGTCGCTCGATACGAACTCCGTATATACCATGTCCGCCCCGAAGCGTTTGCACATCAAACGAAACGAGATATCCGTCACGTCCTCCATAGGCGCCAAGAATACCGGACGCTCCCCTAAATCTATTGAACCAATCTTCATACCTTCTGTTTGCTAACTAAATAGAGATTACAAAAGTACTTCTTTTTGGGGAATAATTTTTACATCTCGTAAGATGATCGGTGGATGGAACAGGTGTTTTTAATAATCCGGATCATTTATGATATATTGATAGAGTTCGGATTGCCCCGCTTTATTTAGGATCTTGTGCTTCTCCAACTGGAACTATTCTTTCATGATGGGATGGAGAGTTTGTGCTTATAAGAAATCTTCTCAAATATTATTCGTACCTTTGCTACCGTAATATTAAAATATATAACCTTGAAAGAGAAGGATTTTGAAATAATGGCGCCTGTCGGTTCCTATGAATCGTTGATGGCTGCTATACAAGGAGGGGCCGACTCCATTTATTTCGGTATCGAAGGATTGAATATGCGTTCTCGCTCGTCGAATAATTTCACGACGGAGGATTTGCGCAAGATCGTCGCTATTTGCGGGGAACATGGTATCAAGAGTTATCTCACGGTTAATACGGTTATTTATGGTGAGGATCTTCCGTTGATGAGGGAGATCATAGACGCCGCTAAGGATGCGGGTGTCTCCGCCATTATCGCCGCCGATGTAGCCGCTATGAGTTACGCGAATAGCATCGGGCAAGAGGTGCACTTATCCACGCAATTGAATATCTCGAACGTGGAGGCGTTGAAGTTTTACGCCCGCTTCGCCGATGTGGTCGTATTGGCTCGCGAATTGAACTTAAAGCAGGTGCATGAGATTTATCAGGAGATCGTGAAGCAGCAGATCAAGGGCCCGAAAGGGGAATTGATCCGCATAGAGATGTTCGCTCACGGGGCTTTGTGCATGGCCGTGTCCGGTAAATGCTATTTGAGTTTGCATGAGATGAACGCTTCCGCCAACCGGGGGGCTTGCATGCAAATTTGTCGTCGTGCCTATACGGTGCATGATAAGGATAGCCAGATCGAGCTGGATGTGGAGAATCAGTATATCATGTCGCCAAAGGACTTGAAGACGATTCATTTCATGAATAAGATGATGGATGCCGGCGTACGTGTGTTCAAGCTGGAGGGGCGTGCCCGCGGGCCGGAGTATGTGCGTCTCGTGACCGAATGTTATAAAGAGGCGGTCAAGGCTTATTGCGAAGGTACCTTCGATGAGGAAAAGATAGCGGTTTGGGACGAGCGTCTGCGCAGGGTCTTTAATCGCGGTTTCTGGGATGGCTACTATCTGGGACAACGGTTGGGTGAATGGAGCAGTAAATATGGCTCCGGTGCTACCCGTAAGAAAGTGTACGTGGCACGGGGTATCAAATACTTCAGCGGAATCGGTGTCGCCGAGTTTGAGATGGAGTCCGGTTCCTTGAGAGTAGGCGATGAGATCTTGGTAACGGGTCCCACGACCGGAGCCGTTATGCAGACCGTCGATGAGATCCGGGTAGACCTGAAACCGGTGGAGGAGACCGTGAAAGGGGAACGCTTCTCGATAAAGATGTCCGAGAAGATCCGCCCGTCCGATCGTCTTTATAAAATGGAGAAAGTACAAATCGAAAAAGAACTACGATAATGAAGGAATATATTTTTAAACTGACAGACAAGGTTCGCGATTACGAGTGCGATTTGCAAGGCGTGGTGAATAACTCCAATTACCAGCATTATATGGAGCATACCCGGCATGAGTTTCTAGAGTCGTTGGGTGAGAACTTCGGCGCCATGCATGAGAAGGGCATCGATGCTTTTGTGGCCCGTGTGGATATCCAGTTCAAGAACTCCTTGCGGAGCGGCGATCGGTATACTTCTTGCCTGAATGTATATAAGAAAGGGGTGAAACTGGTGTTCGAGCAAGATATTTACCGGGAATCCGATGGGGCGCTGGCTACTAAAGGAGTCGTGGAATCCGTTGTCGTAGAGAATGGCAAATTAACCAGAGGAGAATATTTCGATGAGATGCTAAAGCGAATAGAATCAAAACAAGCATAAATGACAGACAAACAGATTTACCAAATTGGCCTTACTATGATTAATGGGGTGGGAGATATCCTAGCCCGCCATCTTCTGGAAGCGTTGGGAGATGCGGAGGCCGTGTTTACGGAAAAGCGCCAGTCGCTAGAGAAGATATCGGGTATCGGCGATTCGATTATCGCCGAGATTAAGCGGGCGGATGTGCTTTTACGGGCAGAGAAAGAATTGGCTTTTGCCCAAAAGAACGGTATCTCTATCTATTTCTTGAAAGATATGAATTATCCGGAACGTCTGCGGGAATGCCCGGACGCTCCGGTTTTATTTTATTTCAAGGGGAACGCGGATTTAAACGCCGCCCATATCATCAGCGTTGTGGGTACTCGTAGGGCCTCCGCTTATGGGCAGGAAGTGACCGAGCGTTTATTGCGGGATTTGTCCGTGATTTTCCCGGATCTATTGGTCGTTAGCGGACTCGCATATGGCATCGATATTTGCGCTCATCGGAATGCGTTGAAGAACCAATTGCCCACGGTGGGCGTATTGGCGCATGGTTTGGATCGTATCTATCCTCCCGTGCATCGCTCTACGGCGGTCGAGATGTTGGAGCGGGGAGGTTTATTGACCGACTTTCCTAGCGGGACGAATCCGGATCGGCAGAACTTTATCCGGCGAAACCGGATCGTAGCCGGTCTGGCGGATGCCACGATCGTTATTGAATCGGCGGAGAAAGGAGGCTCTTTGATCACGGCGGATATCGCTTTCTCGTATGGCCGGGATGTCTATGCCTTTCCGGGCCGGGTAACGGATATCAACTCTAAAGGATGTAATGGCTTAATCCGGCAGAATAAAGGAGGCTTGATCACTTGCGCTGACGATTTAATCATGGCGATGCGTTGGGATGTCGCTCAAAAGACAGATGCGTTACCGGTCCAAACCCAATTATTATTTCCTGAGAACGAGGAGAGTGAACGGATCTTGTCGTTCTTGGAAATGCGAAAGGAATCTCATATCAATGAATTGTCCGTAGCCTTGAATCTTCCGGTACATCAATTATCTTCTCTGCTCTTTGAGTTGGAATTGGATGGAAAGATAAAATCGATGCCGGGAAGCATCTATAAACGAATGAAACCCCTATAAATAATTAAAGCCTGTCTCACGACAAGCCCTAACCAAACTTTGTTAACCTTAAATCTAATACTATTATGAAAAAACCACAATGCAAAGATAAGCTTGTAAAGCCCCTTTGTCAAGGGTTTTGAGTATAACTTGTGTTAAACAACATGTCTGCCCGGTATAAAAAATGTTTTTGAATTTGAAACTATACAGAATAGGCATAAAATCTTCTAAAATTAACAGTTTGGATGTTGTTTGTAATCCTTGATCTTCACAGTGCTTGTATATATGGAGGAGGTTTATCCATACTAAAAAATCCTTGTAAGCGAACTTACAAGGATTTCTGGATTTGTGCGGCTGAAGGGACTCGAACCCCCACGCCGTGAAGCATCAGATCCTAAGTCTGACGTGGCTACCAATTACACCACAGCCGCATTGGAATCGTGTGCAAAGGTAATGCTTTTTTATAAACTTGCAAATATTTGCGTTGTTTTTTTAGCGAAACCTTATTTCTTCTCGGTCTCGGACAAGAGGTGGGTGATCGCCGCCTCGATAATCGTATCTTTACCTTTCTCGATATCTTCTTGGGTCATAGAAACCTTATATGTAGGATCGATACCGAATTCCGTATGCTGTTTGTTTACATCTAGCATGGGAGACGCGGAGAAACGGACACCCCAGCCGTTGGGCAACTCGGAGTTAAAGGGGAAGCCACTACCGCCTCCGGTGCGATCTCCCATCGTCGTTACATAAGGCATCATGCGTACTTTCTGCACGAAATCGTTGGCGGCGCTGTAGCAATGACGATTCGTTAAGACCACGACAGGGCGTAACCAGCGGATACGCTCGGAAGGTGAGAGATAAAGGGGATAAGGTTCGGAAAAGTCATCGTGCCCTTTACCCGTCTTATGTTGGATATAGCCGGTCAGTATCTTTTCCTCCAAGAAACGGGAAGCGATGCGATCGGCGTTTGATAACATGCCACCGCCATTATCCCGGATATCGAAGATCAAACCTTTGCAATCCTTGAATTGATAGAATATGTGATCCAAACCGCTTTCGCCGGCCGAACTGGAAAAGCTACCGTAGTAAATATACCCGATCTGCCCGTCACTCAATGTCGTGTATTTAAGTCCTCCGGCGATCGAGTAGTTCCTTCCGAGATAATTCTCTTGTATGTCCGAGTCGAAATTATCCGGATAATCGAGATACCAATCCCAATAGCGGGACATATTGAAGGTGGATATCAAATTGGTATGCCCGTCTTTCAGCTCGTTTAGCATATCGCCTAATACGTCAAATAGGACGTATTGGTTCATCGTATCGCTTATCTGCGTCTTATAACGGTCGTGAACCTCGTTCCAATCAATGTCCTTGTATTCGAAGAAGCAGTAATTCTCATCCAATATTTTCCAAAGCGCCTCAAAGTTCTCCTGTGGGGAGGCCACGTATTCGTCCGATTTCTCACATCCGGTAAACAGGAATCCGAGAGATATACATATATATATAAGGTATCGTTTCATTTGATTTCCTTTTAATAATAAGCGCTTCTGAACCGCTGGGTATTCTTTAGGCGTTTTCCTCCGAAAGAGATAAATTCTTTCACGAGGCCGATCATAAAAGAGTGAGAGATTATATGAGACTGTATCCCATTGACATCTGTACGGTAAGAGCTGTTTAGGTAACCTGCCCGTATCGTAAAATTACAAACCGGGAAATCTACCGTGAAAAAGTTCTTCATGGCGAATTTATTATGGAAGGAATTGAATTGCACCACTCCCGAAGCATTCCCTAGGTTGAAGATCTCGTAATACGATTGCCCGTAATGGGGGGAGAATAAAACACCGGCAAAGGGGATCGTGAACTGGTAGCGCAGCGTCATAGGATATTCCTTGACGCGTAACTTATAGATCGCCATGGCGGAGATGTTCAAATCGATATCCGCTTTCGCCGAGGCCGGGTTATTTCCGTTGCGGGTATTGTATATAAAACCACCCATGCCATGCACGGCACCACCCGCCAGAAGCTTTAAATCCGGCAATACCGTGGGCAAATGATAATAGTAACCCAACGTATAATCGATAAAGCCCGCGAAATCCGTAGCGGTAGAGGCAGCATTATCCGTGCTAGCCAGATCGACGCTTATGATTTGCTGTCTGGATACCCGATAGTTTGCCAGTCGGACCCTCTTCATCCGTTCATTCATTACCCGTAATCCGGGGCCTGTATATTTCTTATCTTCCATGCTGGGAGATAAATAGGTGTCCATTAGGTTGTAGCTTCCTATACCGACCATGGTCCCGCTGTTGATAGACCAAGGGATCTCGTCTCCATCGGACTGGGCCTTGGCCGGTGACGCGAGAAACAGCAGGAACAAACCAATCAAACAGGTGATAGCTTTCATAGGTTATTCGTCAAACAATTTCATCTGTCCCGTAATTTCATCGATAATATCCGTGGTACTCTGCCCGTCGTCAGTGTCGTTTCCCTCCTCATTGCCTTCGGTATCGTCTGATTCCGATGCGTTTTCGGAAGGGACGAAGCGATTCGGTTCCAGCTCATTGATTGTCTCGACCTCAAATGTAGAGATTCGTTTACCTTTGGCTTTGAAGCCTTTCACCGCGATAAATTCGTCGGCATCGAGGATGAGAGCCTCCCGGAAGGCGTCGTGGCCTCCGAAGATCACCTCGATACGAGGATAGACCTCATCCGTAAGCAACATCAAGCGGTTCTTCGGATTCTCTCCTAGGAAATTCTGCTTCCGGGTGTTTACCTCCAGCAGGAATCGTTTGATATAATAATATTTCTGATCCGCGTCGTATAATACGGCAGTCCATATCTTGCTCGGCTGGTATTTCTCGATGACCATGATATTGGACTCGTAGTGATTGCTAAGGTCAAAATTCGTGACGTAGAAATCGCCGTTCGGCAGGATCACCAATATCTGATCGTTGCTATGGAACTCGCCTAGCTCTTCTCCCCGTCCATCGTAATTTAACCGGAGTACGTCCCAGTCGAACCATACTTCCCGGCCTCCCAAGGTGGAAGAGCCTTTCTGCTTGAGGCTGATCTTGTGCACTTCCGCTTTCGTCAGGATATTAGACGTTTGCGGCCTCAACGGCCACCAGTTCGCCCTGATCTCCTTCACCCATGACGATCTGGCCGCCCGTCTGCCCGAAGAGGGCGTGCTCATCCAGAAGAAGTACCTGCAGGACATGAAGAAGTGGCTGGGCGTGGACGAGATCGAGCTCAACATCACCGACAAGCGCCTGTACCTGCGTACCCTGGACGGTGCCGAGAGCCTGTCCGTGCCGCGTGCCGGTCATGACTATCCCGACTACACGGTGTTCATGAGCCGTCTGGAAGGCGACGGCGTGAGCCTGCTCACCGTCAACCGCAAGGAAGCCATCGAGGCCCTGGGCCGCATCCAGATCTTCAATACCGACAGCGACCGCTGCGCCTATCTCGACCTGGGCGACAACGAAGTGCGCCTCTCCGCCCAGGGGCAGGACACCGGTTCGGCCAACGAGAGCCTGGAAGTGACCTACCGCGGCGACATCAGCCGCATCGCCTTCCCCACCCGCAACCTCATGGACGTGCTGGGCCATTTCAGTTCGCCCAGCGTGGACATGATCCTGACCGGCGCCGAGGGCCCCTGCGGCATCCGCGGTTCCGAAGACAACGAGTACACGGTCATCATCATGCCCATGAAGATTTCCGAATCCACCTATTATAGCGAGGAAGATGTTTAATGGCTCCTGACATGGCCTCCAGCTACGACGCCTCATCCATTACCATTCTCGAAGGGTTGTCCGCGGTGCGCAAGCGCCCGGCCATGTACATCGGTTCCACCGACGTGCGCGGCCTGCACCATCTGGTGTACGAAGTGGTGGACAACTCCATCGACGAGGCCATGGCCGGCTTCTGCACCCGCATCACCGTCATCCTGCACGCCGACAACAGCGTCACCGTGCGCGACGACGGC
>OGWU01000562.1_pt1 | contig 24484 bp, 18 predicted proteins | sample 1576071 | NCBI WGS metagenome assembly OGWU01 (sample SAMEA3541582, study PRJEB24748) | human gut metagenome | biome: human gut; feature: human-associated habitat; material: faeces | place: China | collected 2012
GCACAGCAAAAGCCAAAAAAAGCGGCGGCAGTAAAACTGATTTCTCGAGTCGCGCCGGCGCGGGCGTCGCAATCCGCGGAATCAGCTGCGGGAAATGCCGTGGAACATGCTGTGAAACAAACCGGCGAATCGCAGCGGCCGCAGCGGTTCTCCGTATGGCGCAGCTATCGTCGCGCATGCGCCGACGGCGCGCTGATGTCGATGGTGGTGCTGATGTTCCTGTACACGCTGGCGTATTACCAGATCGTCAGCGGCCTGCCGATTTCCATGACGCAGATCGGCCTTGGCACGGATGAATATTCCAGTCTGCTGACCATCAACGGCGGTCTGCTGTGTCTGCTGCAGATTCCCGCGATCGGTCTGTTCCAGCGGATGAGCAACACCCGAGTGCTGGTGCTCGGCATGTCCATCACGGCGGTCGGATACGCGTTCCAGATCGGCGCGAATTCGTGGGTGGCGTTCGCAATCGCGACTGTGCTGTGGACGCTTGGCGAGCTGGGCACGTTCCCGATTGCCGCCACAACGGTGGCGAACATCGCGCCAAAGGATGTGCGCGGCACCTACCAAGGGTTATACAACCTGGTGTGGTCGCTGTCGAACGCGTTCTCGCCGTTGGTCGGAGGCTGGATTCTCAACGCGTTCGGCAGCCGTGTGCTGTGGATCTGCTGCACGGTGATGTTCGTCATCGTGGCAATCGGCTTCTACGTGACGCGCGGCCCACGCGAACGCGCCGCCGCCCGCAATCTCGCTGTTGAGGAGGGGTAGCCGGCGTACGTGAAAAGCGGGAGGCCGCGATTCCGTTTGGAACCGCGGCCTCCCGCTATGTGATTTAAGGATTGGAAAGAAGAGGGGCGAGGTGCTGTGGCGCCTGCGCCTTGCCTCCCGTCTAGGAAGCGGTCTTACTTGTTGAGGACCTTCTTGAAGAGGTCGGAGGAAACCTTGGCGAGTGCGAACTGGCCGAAGCCCGGATCGATGGAAGCGAGGTTGGCGTTGATGACCTGGTTGAAAGTGTTGTTCTTCATGATGTTTCCTTTCGTTCGGCTTGGCGGCGCGTATCTGTTTTCTTGTCCATTCCTCTGGCCGCTGCCGTAAGTCTGTGTTTGTTGTCTATTTTCTTTTCTTCGTTCTTCTGTTGTGCCTTCATCTTACGTCGGGCAAGTCGACAATGTCATGCGACGATCGTCACTTCTTTTGTAAAATCATCGGCTAATCTTGAAGAAAAAGTAACGTTCGCTGAAAATTGGCGGACGCATCTTATAGTCCATATTCTTTGCGTCTCTTGTTGGCTTTGATGTAAGCGTCACTATCGGAACGAATGCCAACGACGATGATGGTCATGATTCCATTTCGCAGTAACGGTTTGTAAACAACGCGAATGCCGATATCCCTGAATTTGATTTTGCAAAGCCTGGAAAGTTTCGTTCGTTCGGCATTGCGTAACGGTTTGCCATACCCGCCTTGCGAGGTGGGCAGTGGGTTTGTGCGAACTTTCTCGATTCCCTTGAGTACTTGGATTTGCTCGGCTTTGCCGAGTTTGCGCATGTCTTTCTTGGCTTCGTCAAGCCATTCAACTTGCCAGTTCATGCGAGTTCCGGCTCAGGTGCCTCGGCGAGGTCGCTTGGGGAAATGCCGAGATCGAGCATGACCTCTTCGTTGCTGATAGTTGTGCCAGTACTGTTGTCGAGTCTTTTTTCGGCAAGAAGCAAGTCTTCGTTGTCTTCGATTCGTTCCATGAGAGCGCGATAGTTTTCGATATTCATGAGAACGTAGGACGGCTTGTTTCGTTTGATCAGAATGACTGGATCGTGGTCGGCCCGCTGCAACAATGCGGAAGTACGACCATTGCTGAGCTCGCTGATTGGAACAAGGTCATCGAGTATGTCAAGTGCGCTTGCCATGATAAACCTTTCTTAAAACCGAATTTCATACCCAATTATATACCAGTATTAATACCAAGATTCATGGTTGTGCGACTTTGAATCTTGGTATAAAAAGCGATTTCGCTATGGAAAGGGCACCGAGCTGTTGCTTGGTGCCCCTGGGAAAACAGAGATAATCAGACTTTACGGCCCGCGCCGCAAAAAATTACTTGCGCTTGGACTTGCCGAAGGTGAACGCACGTACGATCGCGACGATGCCGATCGCCACAAGCGCGCATCCGCCGAACAGGATCAGCCAGGTCGTGGAGCTGACGGGGGAGAACAGCACGATGAAGCCGGCGACGATCGACAGCAGTGCGTAGATTACGGCCCATGCGGAGCTTGGCATGCGCCACGATTCCACGAGCGCCATCACGCCTTCCAGCATCCAGCCGAGACCGACCACCATGGTGATGAGCACGGCGAGTGTGGCTCCGGAAAGCGCCGCGTTTTTCAGCATGACCACACCGCCGACAGACAGCATCAGGCCGATCAGAATGTCAAGCACGCGCCATCCTCCCGGAAGCCCGAGTTCCACGATTGCGGTCACAATGCGGACCACACCGGAAACCACGAAGTATGCGCCGAGCGCGATTGCGGCGACCTTCAGTGTGGCACCGGGCCAAATCAGCAGTGCCAGGCCGAGAATGACGGCGGCGATGCCGAGTACCGCATACGTGCCGCGGATCGCGTTCTTTGCCTTCTTCGGGAGCCATTCCTCCACGAGCTTGAACGGGCTGATCGGCTGCCAATTGTTGGTGCCGTTGTCAGCGTCGGATTGGCTGTTCTGCTGTCCGTATGGTTGGCCGTACGGCTGACCGGTGGTGTAGCTCGCGTAGAAGAAGCCGTTCTGGTTGGGATTCGGGTTGGCGTTGGGAGCGCCGAAGTAGCGTGGGGTCTGAGGCTCGCTTTGATACGGATTGCCCGAATTGTTGGGATTGCCGCCCTGCTGCTGGGATTGCGATTGCTGGTTTGGTGCGTATGCCCCGTATTCCGGCTGGCCTTGCGGCTGCTGTTCGTTGCTGCCATTTTGATTCGGATTGTTCGCATACGGGTTGTTCATTGCGTCGCTCATGATGGCCCCTTTCCTGGAAGAGCGTGCTTCGTGACGCTCGGACGCGCGCGAATTTGCCCGCCTGCGCTCGAACGTTTCGGAAGTTCTGCCCTCATTCTAGGCAATCCGTCTAATTTAAGCCATCAACAAAATCCCCCTCATCGTCCATTTTGATGGTCTGATCGCATGTTTTTTCCGAATTGTCGCACGATCTTGCGAAATCGTGAGACAGAACTGCGAATCGTGAGGCCGAAAGTCAACTTGCGGCACAACGAATGCCTCCCGATCCTTGAAATCAAGAATCGGGAGGCATTTCGCACGTAGGAATCGACTGAATCCTTGAAACTAGAACAGGTCGAGGGCTACGTCGAGGTTGAGCGGCTGGTCGGCGGGCAGCTGATACTGCTCGTGCACCGGGCTCATCCAGGAATCGTCGCCGCCGACACCCATCTGAGCGGCGAGCACGCGCAGGAACATGTGCTTCGGCTCCGGCAGCTCGTCCTGATGCAGCGCCTCCTCAAGCATCGTGCTCGAATACGGCAGCAGGCTCATCGCAAACGGCTTCGTAACGCCGGTTTCAGTATTCGCAGTCTGGCTCACGCGCAAGCCATGACCAGAATCGTCCGTAATCTCAGCCCAACGCACGTCCTCATGGTTGCCGGTTTCCTGCGGCAGCAGATACGGCGCGCGATCGCGGAAGGCGTTCGTATCCCAAATGCCCAGCTTCGCATGCTTGCGGTCGGCATACGTTTCCTCCGGGCCTACGCCATAGAATCGCAGATTCGAATACTCGACCGGCAGCATCCATTCAATGCCGAACGCCGGAATCGTCGGCAGATCGCCGTCCTCTTCACCCGGATACGCAACATGCAGATCGACGTGGCCAAGCACATCGGCAACGTAACGAATGGTGACCTTCGTGCGCTGCGCAATCGCAAGCTCATACGTGTACGTGACGGAAACTGCGGTTTCGCCGAGCGGCTCAACCTTCGTATCAACGCAACGCGCATACTTTCCGGCAACCGCCCACTGCGCACGCTCGAACGCATGGCCCGCGCCGCGATCATTGTCGGTCAGCGCACGGAACGTGGTGATCAGCGGCTTGCGCAACACGAATTCGCGCTCGCCAAGCTTGTACGACACCATGCCACCCTGTGCAAGGGAGAACAGGGCTTCACGGCCCGCACTACGTGCGCCGATATTCCAGCGGCCCAAGGTGATCGCTCCATCGGAAGTGGTGTTAACTGCATCGCCCGCAGAGACGTTCTTGCCACCCGCAACCACGCACTGGCCGAACGAAAGCTCATACCCAGCCGGAGCCCAATCGCAAGCGGAAGTCAACTGCTGGGACGCCTCCAAAACCAGTTCCTGCGCACCTGCGCGGTAATCGTCGATCGGCCAATCGATCTCAACATGCTCGCTTGTACCTGCGGCAACGTCGAAGCGGCGCGAAGAAGACCAAACGGGCTTGCCATCAGCCAAAATACGCAACACAAACGTGGAATCAGCCGTCGAAACAAACAGATTGTCGTTGGTGATCGTAATGCCGGAAGCATCGACGGTCATATGCACGTTCGCGTACAGCTGCTTGACGTCCTGCGCCTTCGGCGACGGCGTACGGTCGGCGAATAGCAGGCCGTCGCCGGAGAATTCGTAGTCGCTTGGACGGTCGCCGAAATCACCGCCGTAGCACATGCGACCGTTGCTGTCGAGAATCGCCTGGTCGATGAAATCCCAAATAAATCCGCCCTGATATTGCGGATAGCGTTCCAAAGCCGTGTATTCGTCCATGTTGCCGACGGAATTGCCCATGGCGTGCATGTATTCGCAGGAAATATACGGTTTCTTCGGGTTGGACTTGAGGTATTCCTCGATTTCGTCGGCGTGCGCGTACATGCGGCTTTCGATGTCGGTCACATCGTCAAACGCGCGATCATGCACGGAACCCTCGTAATGCACCGGACGGTTCGGGTCGATCGCGTGCGCGTGGGCGTGCATCGCGCGGAACACTTCGCCGGCGAACGACTCGTTGCCGAGCGACCAGATGAGCACGCTCGGATGGTTGTAATCGCGGCGCATCATGCTGTTGATACGGTCCACGCACGCGCCCTCCCACTGCGGTTTGCTGCCCGGCACCGCAGTTTCGGGGGTTTCGATGTTGTTCGCAACCCAGCTGCCGTGCGTTTCCATATTGGTCTCGTCGATCAGGTAGATGCCGTATTCGTCGCACAGGTCGTACCAGTATTCCTGGTTGGGGTAGTGCGAGGTGCGGATGGCGTTGATGTTGTGCCTCTTGCAGAACGTGATGTCGTCGATCATGTCTTGCCTGGTGATGGCGCGGCCGCGCTTCGCGTCGAATTCGTGGCGGTCGGCGCCCTTGAAGACCACGCGCTTGCCGTTGAGCTTCATAATGCCGTCTTCGATACGGAATGTGCGGAAGCCGATACGCTGCACGATTTTTTCGACCAGCGGGCCGTCGTGGCCGACGACAAGCACCGTCAGCTCATACAGGGTTGGCTCTTCGGCGCTCCACGGCGCAATGTTCTTCAGCGCGCCGGAATTGAGGGTGATGGTTTCGTTGGCGCATTGCGTGGATTCCCACACCACAGTGCCGTTTGCGTCACGCAGTTTCGCCTTGACGGTGGCCGCGTCGTTTGCATTGCGCAACTGCAGGGTTGCATTCAGCGTTCCGGCGGCCATGGAGGGATTGTAGTCGGCTTCGATCTGCACGGTTTCGACATGCACGCGAGGCTGTGCGGCGAGCTCCACGGAACGGAACAGGCCGTGCAAACGCCAGAAATCCTGATCTTCCAGCCAAGAGGCGCTCGCGTATTCGTAGCAGGCGACGGTGAGCACGTTGTCGCCGTCAACGTGCAGCGCTTCGGTGATGTCGAATTCGTTCGGGGTGAAACCATCCTCGCCATAGCCGACGAACGTGCCGTTGACCCACACGTAGATCGCGGTGGCCATGCCGTGGAAGGTGACGCTGACGGTGCCGCCATTTTCCAGCGTTGCGGCGAGCGGACGGTCGAGCGTGAAGGAACGGCGGTAGATCGCCACATGATTGTTTTCGGGAACGTTCGGCTCCTGCGGATCCTCATGGCCATCCCATGGATACTGCACATTCACATATTTGTTCTTCAAATAGCCGGCCATCTGCAGGTGTTCGGGCACGTTGATCGCGCCGAAACCGGCATCGTTGAAGTCAGCTGCGGCGAACGGCGCGTTTTCCACGTCGATGGATGCGGCCTGAGTAACGTTTACTTTCCATACACCGTCGAGATTCTGCTTCGGTTCGGTGGCTTCGCCCAGGAAATACCGATGATTGGAGTGCGCGGGCTTGCGATTCACCGCGAATACGGTCGGATCGGTGAGCCAGCTTGCGTTCGCCTGCCGCGCCTGCAGGATGCGCGATTCCGGAACCCCTTGCGTTTGCTGTGATTCTTGCAATTGCGTGGCTTCTTCTTGAGCTGCCATAGTAACTACCCCTATCCATTGCGACGTTGCCAATGTACGCTACGAATCATAGCGTAAGTAATTTTATTTACTAACATTCGATAACATATCACACTTCCGCCAAAGATGGTAGCGACATTGCCGTCGGTGTTGCCGTGTAATCGAATGCGCGGTCGAAATAAGATTGCAGATTATGTTTCACGATTTTGTGAAATCTTGACAAAAGACGGTGCGTTGCGCTCTTGCAAAATGGGCACGGTGTGTAATAATGGCAGGAATGCACCGATGGCGCACGTCCGGTGTCCACAACCGCGCAGCATTGCCCTGTCAGACGGAATCTGTGAAAATCGCAATTTTCCGCAGTTTTCGCACTATCGCAACGGCAGGGGAGGGCTGACTACTCCGCGGCGCTCCCAAGGAGATCATCATGGTTGATCGCAAGGAAGATCAATCCACCCAATTCCGCGATACCAGTTCGGGAAATTTCGAACAAGCAGCAAAAACCGCGACGCAAACGCAAGTCGATCCGTCGCTCGCCGATGCGCAAACCGTAGCGCAATCGCTTGGTGTCGATTTGAATACCGGCCTGAGTCAAGCGGAAGCCAAGCGTCGACTCGACAAGTACGGACCGAACGAACTCGCGTCCGCACCACCGGTGCCGAAATGGAAGAAATTCCTCGAACAATTCAAAGACCCCCTTGTCTACCTGTTGCTGGCTGCGACCGGCATTTCGCTCGTCGCATGGTTCATTGAACGAGCCAACGCCGTACCGGGTGCGGAAGGCGGCGAAGCATTGCCGTTCGACGCCATCGTCATCGTGCTGATCCTCATCGTCAACGCGGTGCTCGGCTACATCCAGGAATCGAAGGCGGAAGCCGCCGTCGAAGCGCTCTCCAGCATGACCGCGCCGCAAACCAACGTGCTGCGTGACGGCAAAATCGAACGCATCAACACGGTTGACGTGGTGCCCGGCGACATCATCGTGCTCGGCGAAGGCGACTCCGTTTCCGCGGACGGACGCCTCTTCGCCGCCGCCAGCCTACGAATCGCGGAAGCCAGCCTCACCGGCGAAAGCGTGCCCGTCGGCAAAAAGACCGACACCCTCGCACAGGCGAAGGCCCTCGGCGACCGCGCCAACATGGTGTTCAACGGCACGTCCGTAACGCAAGGCACCGGCCGCGCCATCGTAACCAGCACCGGCATGGGCACGCAGGTCGGTAAAATCGCCGATCTGCTGCAAGCCACGGAAGACGACGAAACCCCGCTGCAAAAGGAAATGAACTACGTTTCCAAAATCCTCGGCAGCGCGGTATGCATCATCGCGGTCGTGGTGCTGGTCGCGCTCGCGCTTACCGAAGGCTTCCAAGACGTTCACGATGTGATCGATTCGCTACTGTTGGCCGTCTCGCTGGCGGTCGCGGCCGTGCCGGAAGGTTTGGCTGCAATTCTTACGGTGGTGCTCGCGCTCGGCGTGCAGCGCATGGCCATGCACAATGCGATCGTCAAGAAGCTGCATTCGGTGGAAACGCTTGGATCTGCGTCGGTGATCTGCTCCGACAAAACCGGCACGCTCACCCGCAACGAGATGACCGTGGAGCGTGTGGTCACTCCGAGCGGCGAAGTGCAGCTTACTGGCACCGGCTATGCGCCGGAAGGCCGCATGGTGGTCGATCCACAGACCATGGAACATGCGCAAATACGCGGGATCATCGAATCGGAAGCCGTTGCGACCCTTGCCGTGGGCGCGTTGGCGAACGACGGCGAACTGCGCGAATCTGCTGCTTCTGCCGGAAATGCGGAAAACGTAACGTGGGAGGCGGTCGGCGACCCGACCGAAGTCTCACTCATCGTCGCAGCACGAAAAGTGAAGGCGGATCGCAAGTACGCCAACTACGAGCGTGTCGGCGAAATCCCGTTTACTTCCGAACGTAAGCGCATGTCCATTGTGGCACAAGACAACGCTGACGCCGGCCGCCTGACCGTCTTCTCCAAGGGTGCCCCCGATGTACTTCTTGGATATTGCAGCAGGATTGCGGTCGGCGGTGCCGTTCGCCCACTTACGGAAGGTGATCGTCAGCAGATTCTTGCGACTGTCGAACAGCTTTCCTCCGACGCATACCGCACGTTGGGTCAGGCTTATCGTCCGCTCGGTACCGCTTCTCTTGCACAAGTGCCGGGAATCATGCTGAATTCCGCAGGTCATGTTGCCGATATTGCGGAACAAAGCGATGTGCTTGAGAACGATTTGATTTGGGTCGGCATGATCGGCATCATCGATCCGCCGCGTACGGAAGTGCGTGATTCCGTGGCAGAAGCGCATCGCGCCGGCATCCGCACGGTAATGATTACCGGCGACCACCCGCTGACCGCGGCTCGCATCGCCACCGATCTGGGTATTATCGACAAGGGCGGCAAGGCCATGACCGGCAGCCAGCTTGACGAACTATCCGACGAAGCGGCTTTCGACAAGGTGACCAGTGAAGTGTCCGTCTATGCGCGAGTCGCGCCGGAACACAAGCTGAAGATCGTTGAATCCTTGCAACGGCAAGGCAATATCGTGGCCATGACCGGTGACGGCGTGAACGACGCTCCCGCAGTCAAAACCGCCGATATTGGCGTCGCCATGGGCATTACCGGCACTGAAGTGACCAAGCAGAGCGCGAAAATGATCCTCGCCGACGACAACTTCAGCACCATCGTCGCAGCCGTGCGTGAAGGACGCGGCATTTTCGACAACATCCGCAAGTTCCTGCGCTACCTGCTGAGCTCCAATGTGGGCGAAGTGTTCACTGTGTTCGGTGGGGTGATGCTCGCCGGATTCCTCGGCATCACCCAGCCCGGCAGCCAAGGCGTGGTTGTGCCGCTGCTTGCCACGCAGCTGCTGTGGATCAACCTGCTCACCGACGCGGCACCCGCGCTCGCCATGGGCGTCGACCCGTCCACCGACGATGTGATGGGGCGCAAGCCGCGCAAACTCACCGATCGCGTGATTGACGCCGAAATGTGGGGCGACATCATTTTCATCGGTGTGATTATGGCGGCCGTCACCCTGATCGGCATGGACATGCACTTGGACGGCGGTCTGTTCACCGACCGTTCCGTCGATGCGATCGGTCACGACGCACAAATGACGGAAGCACGCACCATGGGCTTCACGATTCTCGTGTTCGCGCAAATGCTGAACGCGCTTGCCTCGCGCTCGCACTTGCAGTCAGCGTTCGTCGGACTGTTCTCCAACAAGTGGCTATGGGGCGCGATCGCGCTGAGCATGGTATTGCAGCTGGCGGTGATTTACATTCCGTTCCTCAACACCGCTTTCGGTACGGTACCGCTCAGCGTCGGCGCATGGGTCGAATGCCTCGGCCTTGCCATGATCGTGCTCATCGCTTCCGAACTGCGCAAATGCGTCCTCCGCGCCAGATAACGTCCGAAAGTGCGCAAAATCTCGGACGTTATCCAGCTTTCTGGAAGGGAAAGGTTTGTGAAGTCAATGATTGATGGGCTTCTTTCTTGCCTAATCTTTTTGGTGAGATGGGAGGTGCGCGGGATGCATTCGTTTGTTGAAGTATGGCGTCCGATGAAATTTAAGTGTTTTATCTAAATCAGATACAACATTTATTTTCATATCGGCTATACGCTTCTTTTAGGAAATCTGTCGGATCGCATCGAAGCGCTTCCGACAGACGCCTGGCTGTATCCAGCCGCATGCCTGAGGTCGAGCGATAGCCCGTTTCAAACCAAGAGATGTTCGGCTGGGGAATCCCTGTCATCTCTGACAACTCGTTTTGCGTATAGCCGCGAGTCCGACGAATGTCTCTTAGCCCGGATTCAGCGCAGTGGATTCCGCCTCTCCAACCTTCGTCGGGATGGAGCTCCAACACGTTGCAGTGCAATGCTTTGGCAATTTGGCGAGCGGTGTCCAAATGCATATTGCGTATGGTTTCCGGATTGTTTTCGAACATGACGAGACGATCATGATCCACGCCGGAGAGCTCGGCCAGCTGTTCTAGAGACATTCCTTCTTTGAGTCTCAGGTCCTGTAGCCTCATAGGCTGCGCCTCCATGCCGTTCCCTCCCTTCACGGTATCACTGCGGAATATTCGATCCGTCTTCTATTTTGAGTCAAAAGCCTGCTCATGAAAGGGACCATCCCGTCTTGGCAGGTCATTGTGCTCCGCTGCGCCCCTCCTACGTGCTGGGCGGCCAGGGCATGGAGATCGCCTACACCGACCGCAACATTGAGGACTTCATGCGCATCATCAACATGACGGTCCAGGAGCACCCCATCCTCATCGACAAGTATCTGATGGGCCGGGAGCTGGAAGTGGACGGCGTGTTCGACGGCGAGGATATCCTGATCCCCGGCATCATGGAGCACGTGGAGCGCGCCGGCGTGCACTCCGGCGACTCTATCGCCGTGTATCCTCCCATCAACCTGGAGGACAAGCACCGTGAGCTCATCCTCAAGCACACCAAGAACATGGCCAAGCACCTGGGCGTCATTGGCCTGATTAACGCCCAGTATATCCTCTACAACGACGACATCTATGTCATCGAGGTCAATCCCCGTTCCTCCCGTACCATCCCCTATATCTCCAAGGTCACCGGCGTACCCATCATCGACCTGGCTACCAAGGTCATGCTGGGCCAGAAGCTGAAGGACCTGGGCTACGGCACCGGCCTGTACCCCGAGGCCAAGTATTATGCCGTCAAGGCCCCTGTCTTCTCCTTCGAGAAGCTCACCGACGTGGACACCGGCCTTGGCCCGGAGATGAAGTCCACCGGCGAGGTGCTGGGTCTGGCCGAGACCTATCCCCAGGCTCTGCTGAAGGCCTTCAAGGGCGCCGGTCTGAAGGTGCCCAAGCGCGGCAGCCGGGTCATTGTCACCGTCAAGGACGAGGACAAGGCCGAGATGGTGGGTATTGCCCGGGGCTTTGAGGAGATGGGTATTGAGATCTATGCCACCTCCGGCACCTGCGACGCCCTGACTGCGGCTGGCATCGAGTGCCACCGGGTCAACCGCGTCTCCCAGTCCCACCCCAACATCCTGGATATGATCGCCTCCGGCACGGTGGATATGATCATCAACACCCCCACCAAGGGCCGCAAGCACGACAGCGACGGCTTTAAGATCCGCCGCTCCGCCGTGGAGCACAGCGTGACCTGCGTCACCGCCATCGACACCGCCCGTGCGGTGCTCACCGTGCGGGAGCAGAGCCGCAGCGTGGACCTGAAGCCCATCGATATTACCAAGATCTAAGGCGAAAATTCTTTCGCTGAAAACTCAATTCCCCCGGCGACCAAACTCGCCGGGGGATGGGTCTTTTATTCGGGAGAGCTGCCGCTGGGCAGAAAAAAACCACACCCTTCGGTGCGGCCTTTTAGACGGCATAGGATTACCGCTCGCTGGCGGATACGTCCTGGTTCTCGTAGATCAGATCCTCCAGATCGGCGGAGGCGTCCCAATGAAAGTCCATTCTGTTCCCTCCTTTTCTCTTGTCTGATTTCAGTATAGCTTTTGTGAGGAAAGGGAACAAGGAACAATGAGTAAAAGATTTGTAAAACCTGGGCAAAGCGTCCAGCGTAAGAAAGGAAGTCCTTATGTCCCATCAGACTGTGATCGTTCTGGATTTCGGCGGCCAGTATAATCAGCTGATTGCCCGCCGGGTCCGGGAATGCAATGTGTACTGTGAAGTGAAGCCCTATACCACGCCCCTGGCGGAGCTGAAGGCCATGAACCCCATCGGTATCATCTTTACCGGCGGCCCCAACAGCGTCTATCTGGAGACCTCTCCCCACGTGGACCCGGAGATCTTTACCTGGGGTGTACCCATTCTGGGCATCTGCTATGGCTGTCAGCTGATGGCCCACGCCCTGGGCGGCCAGGTCACCGAGGCCCAGGATGACTCCGCCCGGGAGTACGGCAAGACCAAGACCTACTATGACACCAGCTGCAAGCTGTTCCGGGGCCTGCCCGAGGAGGGTATCTCCTGGATGAGCCACGGCGACTATATGGCCAAGGTGCCGGAGGGCTTTGCCCTTACCGCCCACTCCGATGCCTGCCCCAACGTGGCCATTGCCGACGAGAAGCGGGGCTTCTACGGCGTGCAGTATCACCCCGAGGTCAACCACACCGAGAATGGTATTGCCATGATCCGCAACTTCCTCTATGAGGTGTGTCACGCCGCCGGCGACTGGACCATGGAGGACTACTGCAAGACCGCCATCCAGCAGGTGCGGGAGAAGGTAGGCAGCGGCAAGGTGCTGCTGGCCCTCAGCGGCGGTGTGGATTCCTCCGTTGTGGCCGCTCTGCTGGCCGAGGCGGTGGGCAATCAGCTCACCTGCGTGTTCGTGGACCACGGCCTCATGCGTCTCAACGAGGGCGACGAGGTAGAGCAGGCCTTCTCCAAGTGGGACATCAACTTCGTCCGTGTGGACGCTGAGCAGCGCTTCCTGGGCAAGCTGGCCGGAATCTCTGACCCGGAGAGCAAGCGTAAAATCATCGGCGAGGAGTTTATCCGCGTCTTTGAGGAGGAGGCTAAGAAGATCGGCAAGGTGGACTTCCTGGCTCAGGGCACCATCTATCCCGATGTGATCGAGTCTGGCGCCGGCGACGCCGCCGTCATCAAGAGCCACCACAACGTGGGCGGCCTGCCTGACTATGTGGACTTCCAGGAGATCATCGAGCCTCTGCGGATGCTCTTTAAGGACGAGGTGCGTCAGCTGGGCCGCGAGCTGGGTCTGCCCGAGTACCTGGTGTCCCGCCAGCCCTTCCCCGGTCCCGGTCTTGCCATCCGCATCATCGGCGACATCACCAAGGAGAAGGCGGACATTCTGCGTCAGGCCGACTTCATCTTCCGGGATGAGATTGCCAAGGCCGGCGAGGACAAGAACCTCAACCAGTACTTTGCGGTGCTTACCAACACCCGTTCTGTGGGCGTGATGGGTGACGGCCGTACCTACGACTACACCCTGGCTCTCCGCGCGGTGACCACCAGCGACTTTATGACCGCCGACTGGGCCCGCATTCCCTACGAGGTGCTGGATAAGATCTCTGTGCGCATTGTCAATGAGGTGCAGGGCATCAACCGCATCTGCTACGACATCACCTCAAAGCCCCCCGCAACCATCGAGTGGGAATAATTTCAGAGGCCCGGAAAAGACTGATTTTGCTGGGCTTTTGAGGGGTTAAGGCCCTCCGTGGCAACGATTTGGTAACAGTTTTTCATTATTTATAAAAAGAGAGCTAACTGATTTTGATTCGTCAGTTAGCTCTTTTTCTATGCGGTATAAGTTGCAAAGCAGGACAGGGAGTGTCAGTTCAGACGCCCCACCAGATAGGGGATGACCTCCTCAAAGTTGACGCCGTACCAGCTGGGCTTGGGGTCGGCCAGAGTGGCACGGATGCACTCTACGGTGTAGTCAGCGGCCAGAGCCAAAGCATCTCCCAGAGACTTGCCCCGCATCAGGGCGCCCACGCAGGTGGAGGCAAATACATCGCCGGTGCCGTGGATAGCTACGGGCAGGCGCTCATTGAAGTAGCTGCCGTACTCACCGGTCTGCTGGTCGTAGTACATGACGCCCAGCTTCTCAGGCTCAAAGCTGACGCCGGTGAGGGCCACGTACCGGGGACCAAGCTTGGCCAGGGCCTGGAGCATCTGGCGGATGTATTCCTCATCATACTCGGTGCGGTAGGGAAGGCCGGTGAGCAGGCTGGCCTCGGTGAGGTTGGGGACAATTACGTCGGCCTTGGCGCATACCTTGGCCATCTCAGCAGGAAAGTCGGGGCCAAAGGCGGGGTAGAGTTTGCCATTGTCCGCCATGGCAGGGTCCACCAAAATCAGGTTGTCGGGCGTCTTGAAGGCGTCAAAGAAGGCGCACACATCGCCCACCTGCTCTTTAGAAGCCAGATAGCCGGTGTAGATGGCATCAAACTGGAACCCCTCCTGCTGCCAGTGGTGGGAGATAGGGTTAATTTGATCGGTGAGATCCTTACAGGTGAAATTTTTGAACATGGTGTGGGTAGAGAGTACCGCGGTGGGAAGGATGGAACACTCCACCCCCATGGCAGAGATAATGGGCAGAGCCACCGTCAGGGAGCACTTACCCAGGCAGGAGATGTCCTGCAAGCTGACAATCCGTTTCATGGTGTGCACTTCCTTTGTTTGATTTGAATGCATTGTACCAAAACGACTGGCCTGAAAAAAGGACCAAATATTGATTTTCTGACCATACCAGATTGGAGGCAGAGGAAAATTCCCGGGGCATGAGGTGGTCAAGAGAGTGGATTATCGGTAAGATAGGGTGAGAGGTGGAATGAAAAGAAACAAGAGCAGTCAGCGGCTGGGGAAGGTGACACTTTCTAAAAAATTATTAAATTTTTACCTGCCGCCCTTTACACAGCGGGGTTTTTGGAGTAAACTAAGCACATCTGTTCCATGCTTAGTTTAGGAGGTGTTTTCGATGGACGAGATGGATTTCACCCGAAAATTCCGTCTGGGCGACCAGCGTGATCTGGAGATTAAGGCGATCCTGGCTACGGTGTATCAGGCGCTGCAGGAAAAGGGATATAACCCGGTAAACCAGATCGTGGGCTACATTCTCTCCGAGGACCCCACCTACATCACCAACCATAACAATGCCCGGGCCCTGATCCGGAAGGTAGACCGGGACGAACTGCTTCAGACCCTGGTCAAGTACTATCTTACCCACTAACCCCAAAAGCCCGCTGGAAAGCGGGCTTTTTTCATAAGGAGATAGGATGAAGATTTTAGTCAGCGCCTGTCTGCTGGGCGTTCCCTGCCGGTACGACGGGAAAAGTAAGAAACATCCTGAGGTAGAAGCTCTGCGGTCACAGGGACATGAACTGATTCCTGTATGTCCTGAGGTCCAGGGCGGCCTGCCCACACCCCGGCCTCCGGCTGAGCGGCAGCAGGACGGCCGGGTGGTAAACCGGGAGGGAACGGATGTGACCGCCCAATATCAGGCCGGGGCGGAGATCGCCCTGAACACCGCACGGGAGCAGGGCTGTGAGCTGGCGATCCTTAAGGAGCGCTCCCCCTCCTGCGGCAGCGGAGAGATCTACGACGGGACCTTTACTGGGCAGTTGATACCGGGAGATGGTGTGGCTGCCCAACGGCTGCGGCAGGCAGGAATCAAGGTCCTGGGGGAGTCTCAGGCAGAAACGATCCAATAAAAAAAGCCCCGGACTGAAGGTCCGGGGTTTGCGGCGCGGCGGGAAACCGCCGCGCTGTTTTGTTTTACTGAATGGCGATGTGGTTCTGATGCTCAATGGCCTTTTGATCGGCCTTAGGCAGAGTCAGCTTCAGAATGCCATCCTCATACTTGGCGTGAACATCCTCGGGCTGGATATCGCCCACATAGAAGCTGCGGCTGCAGGAACCGCTGTAACGCTCCTGGCGGATATAGTGGCCCTCGTCGTCCTTCTGGTCCTTATCCAGGCCCTTGGCGGCGCTGATGGTCAGGTAGCCGTTCTCCAGCTCCACGTTGACCTCATCCTTCTGGAAGCCGGGCAGGTCGACTGCCACTTCATAGTGGTCGTTTACGTCCTTCACATCGGTCTTCATCAGGTTCTTGGCATGCTTACCATACAGAGGATTGTGGGTTCCGAAGAACTCCTTTTCCAGAGAATCATCAAAGAAACGATCAAACAAACTTTCACCAAACAGGCTGGGCAACATAAGTCATTCCTCCATTCTTGCACTTTTGTGCCCACCAATTCGGGTCCTTACTGGGCCTTCCTCTTGGTACAAGTATGTTATAGCACTTGGAATTAGCACTGTCAATAGGAGAGTGCTAATTTAACGGAAAGTTCATTTTTTATACGAAGAAAAGTCATAAACTAAGGGAAAAGGATGCGATGCGCAATTTCATATCGTAAAATGGAAGAAAAATGTCAGCAAAGCAAACGGGCTGTAAATTTCATGATTGCACGGGAGTGGGTTTTATTGTAAACTGTTACCAGAATATATTTTACCAGCGTGGAAGTTCAGGAGGAAGCGGGCATGAATGAATATCTGCGTCAGATCACCCGGCTGCTGAAAATCAACAGTGACTCCATGGAAGGTATGATGGTGGTCAACCGGGACGGGATCATCGAATATTATAAGGCCAGCAGTGCGTTAGAAAAGCTGCCGGATGATTTTGGCCGGCAGGTGCGGGGAAAATATCTGCTGGATGTTTACCCCGATCTTAGTGAGGAGACAAGCACCGTAATCCGCACGCTGCGTACCGGGACCATTACCGTAGGAGAGAAGCAGGTGCTGACCTCCGGAAATTTTAAAATTACTATGACCACCACCACCTATCCCATTGTGGGAGAGGATGGGACGATTGAGGGGGCCATCGATATTGCCCAGCTTCTGGATATTTCCGAGCGGGGAATCAGCAGACCGGTCCATGATAGCCAGTCTGCGCTGGATGATATTGTGACCCAGAATGCTGCCATGGAGCAGCTCAAGCGCGTGGTGAAAGAGGTAGCGAAAAATGATTCCGCTACTTTGATCTACGGCGAGACCGGAACGGGCAAAGAATTGTTTGCGCAGGCGCTGCACCTCCTCAGCGCCCGGAAGGATAAGCCCTTTATTGCCCAAAACTGTGCCGCCATCCCGGTGAATCTGCTGGAGAGTATGTTTTTTGGCACGGAGCGGGGCGGTTTTACGGGCGCAGAATCCAAGAAAGGTCTGTTCGAACTGGCCGACGGCGGAACGCTATTTTTGGACGAGATCAACTCCATGGACACCGCCATGCAGGCCAAGCTGCTGAAGGTGCTGGAGGAGCACAAGGTACGGCGCATCGGCGGCAAAGAGGATATCCGTTTTAATGTGCGGATCGTATGTGCCTCCAACGAGGTGCCGGAGCGGCTGATTGAAGAAGGACGGCTGCGCTCGGACTTTTATTACCGGGTGGGCGTGGTCCGGCTGTGGCTGCCGCCCCTGCGGGAGCGGCGGGAGGACATCCTGCTGCTCACTCAGCACTACATTGATCGGTTCAACAAAAAGATGGGGCGCAATATTCGGGGGCTGAGCCAGATGACCCAGGACCTATTTTTGCGCTGGTCCTGGCCCGGAAACGTGCGGGAGCTGAAAAACACCATTGAGGGAGCCTTCAATATTGAGACCAGCGACTTGATCACGTTGGATTCGGTGCAGAATCTGCTCTCCAAGATGGAGCAGAACACCAAGCCGGTTCCGGAGATCACGCCGGTACAGACAGAGGTGCGGGAACTGGGCTCTTTGGATCAGATTCGGGAACAGCTGAGCCGGGGCAAGGTAGACTTGGGGAAACTGCTGTCCCAGTATGAGGCGGCGATTATTACCGAGGCGCTGCGGCAGACTAACCGCCTGAACGCTGCAGCGGACAAGCTGTCTATCTCACCTCAGAAGCTGCAGTACCGGATGGAGAAGCTGAAACTCAAGTAAATCAAAAAAAAGAGATTTAATCAAAATATTTTTATGAAAAATCAAAATATTTTGATTAACATGGAAAGACCCGACTACGACTGGGCAGAGTGGAAAAGGCGTTGGGAGGGTAGAAAGAAAAATTTGTTTAAATAGCCAAAAAGTGCTTTGATAGCCTTGACAGAGAAGAATATCTGATATTACACTTTAGAAAAGCAAGGACGCGGCCGTCTTTTGTAGATGGATGGGTCCTTGCTTGTTTTTTTGGCACATATTTTGCTGCTATGTTTATTATAACAGAAAGGGGGCTGTGCTCTATGCACGCAAATGGGAATTTCGCCTATATCAATGGAAAGATCTATACCTGTGACGAAGAAAACCGCTACGCCCAGGCCATGACTGTCCAGGACGGTGTGATCACCTGGGTGGGAGCGCAGGAGGATCTGCCCGAAGGAGACTGGACCGTTGTGGATCTGGGTGGAAAGCGTGTCATCCCCGGCTTCGTGGACGCCCATATGCATCCGGTGATGCTGGCGGATTTCAGCAAGAAGATCTCCAGTCTGCCCCCCAAGGTACACTCCATTGAGGAGCTGAAAGAAGAGATCCGCAAGGTGCGTCAGGCTCAGGGTCCGGACAAGTGGATCGAGGGCTGGGGCTATGACGAGGGGAAGCTGGCTGAGGGCCGCTCCCCCACCCGCTGGGATCTGGACGAGGGGTGCAGCGACGCTCCCGTGTCCATCATCCGCACCTGCGGTCACATTCGCTGTGTCAACAGCAAGGCGCTGGAGCTGGCGGGCATCACCAAGGATACCCCCGATCCCCAGGGCGGTCAGATCGACCGGGATGCGAACGGCGAGCCCACCGGTGTGCTGCGGGAGAACGCCCGCAACCTGGTGACTCCTCTGATCCCTGAGACCACCGACGAACAGAAGGTGGACCTGGTGGTGGATCTGGGCGAGCTGCTGCTGTCTCAGGGTATCACCTCCATCTGTGACATGGGCAACCTGGACCCCAGCGACAACTATGACATCTACACCAAGGCGGTGGAGAAGGGCTTCCGCCAGAAGGTGGGCATCTATTACATGTGGGACTTCTACGCTGGAGACGAGAGCTTCCAGCTCCCTGAGGCGCGAAAGGACCGCGACCAGCAGATTTTCACCGCCGGCCTGAAGCTCATTGGCGACGGTAGCGTCTCCGGCCGTACCGCCTGGATGAACGAGCCCTACCTGGGCTCGGAGGATGAGGTGGGCTTCCCGGTGTGCTCCGATGAGCTGATGGAGAGTGCCATTCAGTTCTGTAAGGAGAACCACTGCCAGCTGTCCATGCACGCCATGGGCGGACACGCCATCGACCGGATCGTGGACCGGGTATACGACGAGGAGAAGTGGACCGACGGCGATGTGCCCCACCTGCGTATCGAGCACGTCACCGAGCCCTCCCAGCGGGCCATCAGCCGCTGCGCGGAGAAGGGCATCGGCGTAGCCACCCAGCCCATTTTCCTCTATGCGGAGATCGAAAGCTACCGGGCCAACCTGAGCCAGGAGCGCCTGGAGGCCTCCTACCCGGTGAAGACCATGCTGGAGCAGGGGGTGCCCCTGTGCTTCTCCACCGATGCTCCCGCCCCCTCCTGGGCGGTGCCCTCCGATCCCTTCCCCTGCCTGAAGGGCGGCGTCACCCGTAAGGCCTGGGACGGCTTTGACTGCGGCCAGGGCGAAAAGGTGGATATCGAAACTGCCGTGGCCCTGTACACCCGGGAGGCCGCCCGTGTGGCGGGTATCCCCAAGGTGGGCCAGCTGAAGGCGGGCTTCCACGCTGACTTTGCGGTGCTCAGCGAGGACCTGCTGGAGGTGGACAGCGACCGGATCGATCAGGTCTATGTGCTCCAGACTTACTCCAACGGCATGAAGGTGTATGATAAGGAGGCAGCCAAATGAAACAGGGACGGACGAAGGATACCTTAGTACTGGGATTTGCCATGTTCGCCATCTTCTTTGGAGCAGGCAACCTGATTTTCCCTCCATCCATTGGCATCAATACAGGTGCAGATGTCATTCCCGGCATCTTGGGTATGACCCTCACCGGTATCCTGTTCCCCATGCTGGCCATGTACGCCGTAGTCAATATGGGCAGTGACTTTGTCGATCTGTCCCGGCACATCAACTCCTGGTGGCACCAGATGTTCCGCATCATCGGTCTGCTGATCGTGCTCTTCGGCACCATTCCCCGCTGCGGCGCGGTGGCCTGTGAGACCGGTATGCGGGGTATTTTCCCCGACGTGCCTGACTGGGTCAACGTAGCGTTTCTGTTGGTTTTCTTCGCCCTGGCTTACTTCTTTGCCAGCAACCGCTCCAAGGTTATTGATATGATCGGCGCCTATGCCACCCCCATTTTGCTGGTGGCCCTGCTCATCATTGTGGTGATGGTCTTTGTAATGCCCATCGGCTCTCCCACCGGCGGTACGGTGGACAACGCCTTTACCTACGCCACACTCACCGCCTACAACACCGGCGATATTCCTACCGGCCTCATCTGCGCAGGTATCTTCCTGGGCAGCATCAAGGCCAAGGGCTATACCGAGTATAAGGATCAGAAGAGCATCCTGGTGCGGGCCATCGGCGTGGCCTTCATCATTCTGGTTGTGGTTTACGGCGGCCTGTGCTGGCTGGGCGCCTGCGGCACTCCTTACTTTGCGCCTGATATGGACTCCACCGCGCTGCTCAACGGCCTGGTTCAGAAGCTGGCGGGCTACGGCGGTATCGTGGTGCTGGCAGTGGCCGTGGTCTTTGCCTGCTTTACCACTGCGGCTGGTATGATCGCCACCGCCTCTGACTGGGTACTGGAGTGGACCCGGGGTAAGATCCCCTACCGGATTATTGCCCTGGTGATCACTGCCGTCATCTTCCTCACCGCTGCCACCGGCGTGAGCAACGTGCTGGCCTTCTCCGGTCCCCTGTTTACCCTTATCTTCCCCATGTCCGTGGTGATGACGGTGCTGGGCGTGTGCAAGCGCTTTGTACCCAACGACGGCGCCTGGAAGGGTGCGGTGTATGTGGCCACCATCATCAGCGCCTACGATGCCTTTGTGGTGGCACGGGCCAACGGGCTGCACTCCATTGCCACGGACGGGCTGGATCGGCTGATGTCCTATATCCCGCTGAGCGATCTGGGCTTTGACTGGCTGATTCCCACGGTGATCGGTTTTGTTGTGGGAGCCGCCATCTATGCTGCGGTCAAGGGCAAAAGTGCTGCCGAAAAATCGTAAATGATGTGCTGCCTCCCCGGCCAGCATTGGCCGGGGAGGTTGGCATGAAATGGTCTGGTTTGATTGAATGATCGGAAACAGAAAGGAGACCCCAAGCATGAAAGAATTGCTGGAAGAGGCCAAATTGCTTCAGGAGCAGATCGTGGCAGACCGCCGTTACCTCCACCAGATCCCAGAGGTGGGCATGGACCTGCCCGAGTCGGCGGCCTACATTGAAAAGCGGCTGGCAGAGATGGGGATTGAGTCCCACCGCTGCGGCGTGATGGAGGAGAGTGTACGGCAGAAGTACATCAAGATGGGCTTCCCCGATATGAAGGCGTCTACCGGTGTGGTAGCTACCATCGGCAGCGGCAGTCCCTGCATCATGCTGCGGGCTGACTTTGACGCCCTGCCCATGGAGGAGATCAATGACCTGCCCTTCTGCTCCAAGCGCAATGCCAGCCATATGTGCGGTCACGATACCCATGCGGCTATGCTGCTGGGTGCGGCCAAGCTGCTCAAGGATCATGAGAGTGAGCTCAAGGGTACCGTCAAGCTCATGTTCCAGCCCGGGGAAGAGATGGGTTACGGCTCCAAGACCATGATTGACGACGGCCTGCTGGAGAACCCCAAGGTGGACGCCGCCATGGCCATCCACATTTTCTCCACTACACCGGTGGGCCAGGTGACCTACTGCTCCGGCGTGGCCAGTTCCTCTCTGGATACCTTCGCCATCCGCATTCAGGGAAAGGGCGGTCACAGCTCTACTCCCGACCTGTGTGTGGACCCCATTATGATTGCAAACCAGATCTACACCGCCCTGAACATGCTTATGACCCGGGAGGTCTCCCCCCAGGCGGTGGCTACGTTGTCCGGAGGCGTGATGCGTGCGGGTACCGCGGTGAACATCATTCCCGACACCGCCGAGCTGCAGGTGGGTCTGCGCACCTACAATGTGGAGGCCCGCAAGCATGTACTGGAGCGGCTGCCGGAGATCGTGGACGCCTACGCCAAGGCATGGCACGGCGAGTATGAGATCACCATGTTCAACTGCCCCTGCACCTTTACCGATGAGGCGGTCACCAAGGAATTGCTGGAGTCGGTGGCCGAAATGGTGGGGGAGGAGAACATCCAGGCTATGCCTCCCATGGCCGGGACCGAGGACTTCAGCTATGTGGCCGAGCAAGTACCCAGTACCTTCCTGATTCTGGGCGCCGGCGGCCCCGAGCAGTATCCCCACCACAACCCCAGAATGGTGCTGGATGAGAGCGTGTTCTACCAGGGAGCTGCCATCCACGCCAACTGCGCCATGGAGTGGCTCAAAAAGCACGGCAAGTAACGAAAAGCGCACCAATCCCATAGAAAATGAATCAGGCTTTGAAATGACAATCAAACCGAAAGGAGTGCGCGGGCGCCTGCCGCGCAGAGAACTATGGAAAAGAAAAAGTTTAAATTCACAGTGCCCCACGTCTTTGTGATCCTGGCCATTATCATGCTGCTGGTCTTTGTGGTCTCCTTCTTTGTTCCCAGTGGCAGCTTTGAACGGGTAGTGGACCCCAATTCCGGCCGTGAGATCATCAATCCAGACGTATTCAATCTGGTAGAAAAACAGTATCTGACGTTTTCTGACTACTTCCAGTCTTTCTACAATGGTATCGTGGGCGGCATCGGCATTATGGGCAACCTGCTCATCTGCTCCGGTGTGCTGGGTTTCCTGGAATCCACCGGTACCTTCTCTGCCGGCATCCACAAGCTGGTGCGGGCTACCAAGGGCAAGGAAATCAGTCTGGTAGTCATCATGTACGTGCTGTTCACTGTGTTTGGTGTACTGGGCTATGGCGAGGGCGCCTATCCGTTCTATGGTTTGGCAACCGCGGTGATTATGTCGGCGGGGTATGACCGGATGACCGGCGCGGCGGCTGTGCTGCTGGGCTCCTGCGGCAGCTTTGCCTGCGGCATGCTGAACATGTTTACCACGGGTTACTCCCAGCAGATCGTAGGTCTGCCCATGTTCTCTGGTATGTGGTACCGATTCATCGTACTGGTGGTTTTCTTTACCATCGGCCTTATTTTCCTGATTCGCTATGCCAACCGCTCCCGGAAGGATCCCACTAAGAGCTACTGCTATGAGGAATATATGAACCAGGACACTTCCGCCACTTTGGGCGAAGAGGTCCCCATGACCTGGAAGCGGATCGTTGCACTGGTTGGCTTTGTAGTGCTCATCGTGATCCAGGGCTATGGCTGCGTGGCGCTGAAGTGGAGCTTCCCCAACATCACCGCTGCGTACATCATCTTTATGATTCTGTTGGCTCTCCTGTTCCAGGTGGGTCCCACCGAGACCTGTAATCGCTTCACCGCCGGTGCTGCCCGCGTGCTTGGCCCCGCACTGGCCATCGGCTTTGCCAACTCCGTTATGGTCCTGCTGAACAAGGCTAACATTTTGGATACCCTGGTCTACTACATGGGCAATGCCCTTCAGGGCAAGAGCCCCATGGTCACCCTGCTCATCATCTACGCCTTTGTCACCGCTCTGAATTTCTTTGTGGTCTCCGGCTCCGGCAAGGCAGCCATGATGATGCCCATCCTCAGCCCCCTGGGCAAGATGCTTGGGATCAACCAGCAGGTTATGGTGCTCACCTATCAGCTGGGCGACGGCCTGACCAACTACCTGTGGCCCGCCGGCTGTGTAGTAGCCTGCACCCTGTGCGGTATTGACTACGGCAAGTGGTTCCGTTTCGCCATCAAGGCCATCGGTACCATGATGGTTGCGGCTTACATCCTCATTGTCATTGCCAATGCCATCGGCTATGGTCCCTTCTGATTCAGACATACGAAAATCCCGGTTCCGTGGGGAACCGGGATTTTTTATGGGAGAATAAAGAAAGGCGCTGGAATGATTCCAGCGCCTTTCGAATGTTCTATGGAGAATCAGGCCTTGACGATAGCAGCGGTATTCATAGCGATCATCAGTTCCTCATTGGTGGGGATGTTCCCAAACGCATTCGATGCGTTTGGGGGCCCGTTGATTGAAATGCTCGGGCGAAGTAAATTCGCCCTGCGCAAAATCTCCGCGTTGCTTCGATTTTTCGGTCATCCCCACCATAGGAGATTTGTGTTGTTTAGGCCTTGACAATAGCAGCGGTATCCATGGCGATCATCAGTTCCTCATTGGTGGGGATGACCAGGACACGCACCTTGGAGTCGTCAGTAGCCACGTCCACTTCCTTGCCGCGGGTGTTGTTCTTCTCCGCATCCAGCTTCACGCCCATGTACTCCAGGCCGGAGACCACATTGGCACGGGTGTCGGGGCCGTTCTCGCCCACGCCGGCGGTGAAGATGATGGCGTCCACGCCGCCCATGGCAGCGGCATACGCGCCGATGAGCTTCTTCA
>OGWU01000564.1_pt1 | contig 24374 bp, 27 predicted proteins | sample 1576071 | NCBI WGS metagenome assembly OGWU01 (sample SAMEA3541582, study PRJEB24748) | human gut metagenome | biome: human gut; feature: human-associated habitat; material: faeces | place: China | collected 2012
GCAAAGACTTTTCCCCATCCACCTGGATCTCCAGATCGATATAAACCTTGTTGCCGAACATTCTGGTACGGAGCGAATCCACATGGACCACCCCCTCCTGCGCGGCAATGTATTGCTCCATTTGCTCCTCGTAGCCTTTTCCGCAAGAAGTATCCAGCAGCTTGACCACGGCGTCTTTCAAAATATCATAGGAAGCCTTCACAATGAACAGGCAGATCGCCACGCTGGCCACGGAGTCCATCACCGGGAAACCCAGCATAGCGCCGCCGATACCGATGAGGGAACCGATGGAAGAAAATGCGTCAGAGCGATGGTGCCAGGCATCCGCCAAAAACGCCGAGGAATGAATGAGCTTGGCGTAATGACGGGTGTACCAATACATGGCCTCCTTGCTTACGATGGAGACAATTGCCGCTACTAAGGCAATCGTACTGGGGATGGCAAGTGTTTCATAACTGCCGGAAATAATGTTCTCAATTCCCACTTTGCCGACACCCAGACCGGTTGCCAGCAGAACGGTCCCCAACAGCAGGGACGCGATGCACTCTATGCGCTCATGGCCATAGGGATGGTCGGAATCCGCTTCTTTCTTGGAGACTTTTACTCCGATCCAGGCGATCACTGTGGTGATCACATCGGAAAAGGAGTGGATCGAATCGGAGATCATAGCACCGGAGTTGCCCGTGATGCCGGCAAACAACTTGAATCCAGACAACACCGCATTGCCTGCAACGCTGACAAACGACATTTTACGGATCGCAGCCGCTTCATCAACGGCATTTCTGCGGGAAACGGTATCCGTCTGCTTTTTCACTGTTTTCATTGAAATTCCTCCTACTCATAGTGGACGATCAGGGATTGCTCTTATCCGCACACATTCAAGATTCTCATTTCCCCAGGTGAATATAAAAAGCACCTACGGGGCATACAACTGTCCCGCAGATGCTTTACGTCTGCTGCCTTCATGGCCCGGCAAATGACCTGCTGGTCATCGCCTGTTCAGTTTGTACTGTTGAACTCGCATTCCAAACGGAATGTGATGCAGTGCAAAGAGTGGCTCTCACTTTACAGGGGAAACAGCTCTTTGTCAAGAACTCTTTCTCTTAAATGTTGGGACAAACGACTGGTTTTGTCGCAAAATGTAACACTAACAATGGAACTGAGGAAAAGTGTAACGCAAGCATGGCTTTGCCCAATGAAACGATCTGACTTTGTAATTACAATATTCCTCATATAAGACAGATAAGGAGGATTTCACTTGACATTTCATCAGCTTTCACCGACTGAGGCCATACGCGCGCTGGATTCCCACCCCGCCAATGGTCTTAACACACAGCAAGTGAAGGACAGGCTGGCTCGCTTTGGGGAAAACAAACTGAAGGAGAAAAAGAAAAAAACATTTCTTCAACGGTTTTTTGCCCAATTCAAAGATGTGATGATTTTGATCCTGCTGGCGGCCGCGGCTGTCTCCTTTGCCATCGCCTGCGTGGAGAGAAATCCGAAAGAATTCTTTGAACCGGTGCTCATTTTGCTGATCGTGGTGCTCAACGCTATCATGGGCGTCATGCAGGAGAGCAAGGCGGAAAAGGCTCTGGAAGCACTGAATAATCTGTCTGCTCCCCACGCCAGGGTCATCCGTGACGGTCAAGAAGCTGTCATCGATGCTTCCCAGTTGGTCCCGGGAGATATTATCCGCCTGGAGGCCGGTGACTTTATCCCTGCGGACAGTCGTCTTCTCCGAAGCGTCAGCCTGAAGTGTGAGGAATCCGCTCTGACGGGAGAGTCTGTACCGTCAGAGAAGGACGCACATACTACTGTTGCAGAAACTGCTCCGCTGGGGGACCGTAGCAACATGGTGTTCTCCGGCTGCTCCGTCACCTACGGTACTGCTGTGGCCATAGTAACCGCCACAGGCATGGACACCGAGATGGGACGGATTGCCAACCTGCTGGACAGCGAGAACGACAGCCAGACTCCCCTGCAAAAAAAGCTGGCCCAGCTGGGCAAATACCTGGGAATTCTGGCTCTGGTAGCCTGCGGTATTATCTTCGTAGTGGGCCTGGCCAACGGTATCCCGCCCCTGGAGATCTTTATGACTGCTGTCTCCCTGGCGGTCTCCGCCATTCCTGAGGGCCTGCCCGCTATCGTCACGGTGGTGCTGTCCATCGGCGTACAGCGCATGGTCCAGAAAAATGCGCTGATCCGCCGCCTGCCTGCCGTGGAAACGCTGGGAAGCGCCTCGGTCATCTGCTCAGACAAGACCGGCACTCTGACCCAGAACCGCATGACTCTGGTAAAGGCATATGTGGATGGACAGTCCTCCCCCGAAGCCATCAGCGCACAAAACTCCGATTCGGTGCGCACGCTGCTCCGGTATGCCAGCCTGTGCTGTGACGGTACCGTGACCTTTCACGACGGCCAAGAGCAGCATATCGGCGACCCCACTGAAACCGCCATCGTCCTTGCTGCCCACAAAAACGGAATGCCTAAGGACGTTTTGGAGAAGCAGTATCCTCGCCTGGCGGAGCTTCCCTTTGATTCCGACCGGAAGCTGATGACCACAGTCCACCAGATCGATGGAAGATGCATTGTCATCGTCAAGGGTGCCTTTGACATGATGGTCTCCCGCTGCGTTGCAGGTGACTTGGAGGCCGCCCGGCATCAGGTGGAACAAATGAGTTCTGACGCCCTCCGGGTTTTGGCCATCGCCTATAAAGGAATTGACGCTCCGCCGCATTATCCCACATCAGAGAATTTGGAATGCGGCTTGACCCTTATGGGGCTGGTTGGCATGATCGACCCGCCCCGACCAGAGGTAAAGGCCGCAGTAGACGTCTGCCGCAGGGCCGGCATCAAACCGGTCATGATCACCGGCGATCATGTGGTGACCGCTGCGGCTATCGCCAGAGAACTTGGCATTTTGCAGCCCGGGGACAAGGCCATCACCGGCAGCAAACTGGACGCCATGACAGATGGACAGCTGGATCAGGCGGTAGAGCATATCTCAGTCTACGCCCGGGTGTCTCCGGAAAATAAGATCCGCATCGTAAAAGCATGGCAGCGCAAAGGACAAGTGGTCTCCATGACCGGTGACGGCGTCAATGACGCGCCGGCACTCAAGGCTGCCGACATTGGATGTGCCATGGGCATCACCGGCACCGATGTGGCCAAGGGTGCAGCGGACATGACCCTGACTGACGACAACTTCTCCACCATTGTGGACGCCGTTCGGGAAGGTCGCGGCATCTATGCCAACATCCGTAAGGTGGTAGGATTCCTGCTGGGTACCAACATTGGTGAGGTTATCACGGTATTTACTGCCATGCTCCTTTGGTATAAAACACCTCTTTTGTCCATGCAACTTCTGTGGATCAACCTGGTGACTGACAGTATGCCCGCCATCGCCCTTGGCATGGAGGCGGTGGAGACCGATATTATGGAACAAAAGCCCCGCCCTAAAGACGAGGGAATCTTTGCTCATGGCCTTGGCATTCGCGTCGTCCTTCAGGGTGCTATGTTTGCCGTACTTTCCCTAATCGCCTTTGTCGTGGGAGAAGACGCGGCAGGATCCCTGTCCGGCGGCCAAACTCTTGCCTTTATGGTCCTGTCCCTGTCCCAAATCATCCAAGCCTATAATATGCGCTCGGATCATTCCCTGTTTAAAATCGGTCCCTTCTCTAACCACAAGCTGAACTGGGCCTGCCTTGTCTCATTTCTCCTTGTTTTCCTTGTCCTGTTTACACCGGTGCGGATCGCTTTTGGACTGGTCATTCTCCCCGGAAAGACCTATCTGCTTGGACTTGGACTTTCACTGATCCCAATCATTGTTATGGAATTGTCCAAAGCCTTTGGTCTGATCAAACACCAGCATTAAAAACCGCAATGATCGTTCGGGAGGGACTGTCCATAGGGCAGTCCCTCTTTCTAAAAGGAGTCCGTTATGAAAAAACATCGTCCATGGCGATTTTATACAGCAGGATGCATCCTGGGCGGAGTCCTTTTGGGGCTTGCAGTTGTTTGGGTCCTGCATTCGGACGCTTCTCTGCAGGAAATTTTAACCGCTGCCCCGCAGAACCCCCTTTTAACTGTGGGCTTGCTGCTATTGTTTTACGTGCTGAAAAGTCTCTCTATTTTTTTCCCGCTGCTGATATTGGAGATGGCAGCAGGATACCTCTTCCCAGCACCTGCGGCTCTGATTATCAATTTTGTGGGAATATGCATCGTCCTGACCATTCCCTACTGGATTGGCCGCGCTTTAGGCCTTTGTCAGGTCAGCAAGCTGACCCGGAAGTATCCCAAATTACAAGCTATCATGGAAAAACAGAACCGCCATTCCATCTTCCTCTGTTTTTTCCTGCGCGTGATCAGCTGCCTGCCGGGCGACCTTGTCACCATGTATTTCGGCGCCACGCACACCCCCTTTTCCCACAATCTTCTGGGGGGTACTCTTGGGATTCTCCCGGGAATGATCTTGGCTACCTTTATGGGTATCAACATTCAACATCCATCCTCCCCCGCTTTTTGGATCTCCGCGGCACTTTCTGTTGGCCTGGCAGTCTTATCCACCGTGCTCTACTATGTCTATCTGAAACGGCAAAAGGGAAAGGAGAATCGTGTATGAATCGGAAATGGTTTCGACAATTATTTCGCCAGAGGATTCTGATTATCCTTCTGCTGGTCGCCCAGGCCGGATTTCTGATTCATCTGTTGGTCCGAGGCGGGCGGATCTCTCAAACCTTAAACGCAGTACTGACAATTCTGAGCTTTTTAACGGCACTGCACGTTGTGTCCAAACGGGATAAGGCCGCCTATAAAACTGCCTGGGTATTTCTGCTTCTGCTCTTTCCGCTGTTTGGCGGACTTCTCTATCTTATGTTCCATTTCCAGGGCCCCACCCGCAGCCTGGCTAAAAAGGTCCGCACCGTGGAGGCGGAAAATGCGGCGCAATTCACCCTGCCCGGGACAGGATATGACGCAGCCAAAGAATGCGTAGGAGAGCTGTTCCCCCAGGTACGTTATCTCCATGATACCGCCGGCTTTCCTATCTATGATCATACCTCAGTGCGCTACTTTTCACCTGGTGAACGGCTTCTTGAGGCCCTGCTGCCTGCCCTGAAACAGGCAGAGCATTACATCTTTCTGGAGTTCTTTATTGTGCAGGAAGGGAACATGTGGGATCCCATTTTGTCAATTCTGAAAGAAAAGGCCGCTCAAGGCGTAAAGGTGCGCCTAATTTATGATGATATTGGGTGCTTTCTTCTTCTGCCGCAAAACTATCCCCAGCAGCTGCGGCAATTTGGAATCGAATGTGTGCTCTTCAATCCTTTCCGGCCCTTTCTGACCGCCAAGCAGAACAATCGGGATCACCGAAAAATTATTTCTATTGATGGGAAAGTGGCCTATACCGGCGGAATCAACCTGGCCGATGAGTATATCAACGCCATCGAAAAGCACGGTCACTGGAAGGACGCGGGAATTTTGGTGGAAGGCAAGGCTGCATGGAGTTTTACCATTATGTTTTTGGAGATGTGGCAGATCTGTACCGGACAGCGGGAAGACCTTCAGACCTATTATCCCTGGTCCGAACAGCCCTGCACCGTTTCTGGGGACGGATTTGTGCAGCCCTACGCCGACAGCCCTCTGGATACGGAAAATGTGGGTGAGCATGTTTACCTTCAGATCCTCAATCAGGCCCAGGACTATGTTTACATCAACACCCCCTATCTTATTGTGGATGATAGTATGGTATCCGCCTTAACGCTGGCAGCAAAACGCGGTGTGGATGTGCGGATCATTACGCCTCACCGGTGGGACAAGTGGGCCATCCACATGACCACCCGCTCCTACTATCGGGATTTGGTCCGTGCCGGAGTCCGGGTCTATGAATATGAAAAGGGCTTCATGCACGCTAAACCCTTCGTATGCGATGACCGGGTCGCTACCGTGGGCACCACCAACTTGGATTTTCGCAGTCTGTATCTCCACTTTGAGTGCGGAGCGCTCCTATTCGGCGGTTCCGTTATCCGGGATATCAAACAAGATTTTCTCACCACCCTGCAGACCTGTCGCCCCATTTTGGAGGAAAGCTGCCGCAGCAATTTCTTTGTACATCTGTTTCAGGAGATCCTCCGTCTGTTTGCGCCGCTGATGTAACAACAGAAAGGGATTCCCTATATTTAACACTCCGGAAAAGCGGCGCGCAAGCAGCAATCAGTAAGGCGCAGGGATTTGGGTCATATTCATTCCATCAAAATGTTTTGACTTGGAGGGTTTTTGTATGAAATTATTCAAAGAATCTACAACTGACCTTGTCTTATGTATCGTAGAATTGATCATAGGCATTTTACTTCTGCTTGATCCAATCCGATTTACTTCCACGGTCATCATCGGGACCGGTATTGTACTAATCGCACTGGGACTTATTAAAGTTGGAAACTATTTTAGGTTGGACGCAAAGATTGCAGCCTTTGGGCAGCTACTTACCAATGGTCTTATCTCTGTTCTGGCAGGCATTTTTTGCGTTATGCAATGGGAATGGTTCCTTACCACATTTCCTGTATTGACCGTGGTATACGGGAGCATCATCTTGTTGACCGGTATCAGTAAAATTCAGCTTGCCGTTGACATGGCCCGTTTAAAAAACGACAGATGGCGCTGGGCTGCAATCAATTCAGTTCTTACCTTGATATGCGCCATGGTAGTTCTCTGCAATCCCTTTGCCTCCACAGAAGTTCTATGGTGTTTTACCGGCGCGGTGCTGGTGGGTGTTGGAATTTTTGATTTGGCTGTGGCTATTCTCCGCAGAAAGGCGGAAAGGAAGGATTTTTATGAAGGTTGACTGGACATCCTGCGTCAGAATCGGCATCTCCGCGTTTCTTCTGTATCTGTGTATTACCTACTGGTCTTTCTTTATGGATTTGCTTCACAGCCTGCTTCAGGCTGCCACACCACTGCTGCTGGGCTGTGTTCTTGCGTATGCCATCAACATTTTGATGACCTTCTACGAAGCACATTATTTCCCGCAGGCAACCCATTCCACTCTGGTCAAAAGCCGCCGCCCCGTATGTATGTTGGCCGCTTTTCTTACTCTGGCTATCCTTCTGGTTTTCATTGTCACACTTGTGGTTCCGGAATTGGTTTTCTGTGTCAAACTGTTGGTAGGACAAGTGCCGGCAGTCATTGACGATCTGCTTGCATGGCTGGAGACCAAACACATTGTTCCAGAGAACATTCTGGCTTCCCTGCAAACGGTGGATTGGCGGGCAAAGGCCCAACAGATAATCGGCATTTTGACCTCTGGTATCAGCAACGTCATGGGCGCGGCCATCAGCGCGGCTTTCTCTGTATTCTCGGGCGCTGTAACAGTGCTGCTTGCCCTGATCTTCTCCATTTACCTGCTGATGGGAAAAGAAAAGCTGGGAAACCAGATTCACCGGCTGATGCTGCGGTATGTAAAGCCCAGCATCCATGAAAAGATGCAATACGTTCTTTCGGTTCTCAACGACTCGTTCCATAAATATATTGTGGGTCAGTGCACCGAGGCTGTTATCCTGGGTGCACTATGTACCGTGGGTATGTTCGTTCTAAACCTTCCCTATGCCACCATGACGGGTGCTGTCATTGCGTTTACTGCTCTGATTCCTGTGGCAGGCGCTTATATTGGCGCGGGTGTGGGCGCGTTTATGATCCTTACGGTCTCACCGGTCAAGGCAATTATGTTTCTCATTTTTATTGTCGTATTGCAGCAGTTGGAGGGAAATCTGATTTACCCCCGTGTCGTCGGCTCCTCCCTGGGCCTCCCGGCTATTTGGGTCCTGACGGCCGTCACGCTGGGCGGCGGCTTAATGGGCATTCCGGGAATGCTGTTGTGCGTTCCCCTTGCCTCGGCTTTGTATCGACTTATCAAAGAGGATATCAATCGTTCTCAACAAATAGGTGTATAAAGGCATACCTTCCCCTATTTCGGGCCTATTTTTAAAGCCTGCAGCATTGGTTTGACAGATGGTTTGGGTATCCATACGTTCATCTGCAAAGCTCAGAACGAATTGCGGAAAGCAAGAAAAAAGCAAGGATTTCCTCCCACGCATCAGAGCAATTCTATGGTATGATAGAAAAACCCTGCGGAGGTGAGGCTATGAATGCAAGTCCTATTGCCCATCGGCGTGTACTTGACTACGCATATACAGATATTGACACGCTGTTTCGGGATTTTCACATTCCTGACCAAGGTTACAGCGATGAACAGGTGGAGAAAAGCCGCGCCCGATATGGGAAAAACAGTTTATCTGGCCGGGCCTCAGATACGGTGCTCTATCGTTTGCGGCGTGCCTTTCTAAACCCATTCACCATTATTCTATTTGTACTGGCGTGCATTTCCTTTTTAACTGATGTTGTATTTGCCACCAATTTCAGCCGAAATATTACCACAGTCGCCATTATTCTATGTATGCTGCTGATAAGCGGTGCAGTACGGTTTACTCAGGAGCTTCGGGCAAAACGTGTAGCAGACCGCCTGACGAGGATGATTGCTTCCACCGTTCTGGTGCGCAGGAACGGAAAGTGGATCAGAGTATCCTCTACCGAACTGGTGGTGGGCGATCTGGTACGTCTGTCTGCCGGAGACCGTGTCCCGGCAGACATCCGGCTGACCGCGGCAAAGGATCTGTTTGTCTCACAGTCGGTCATCACAGGAGAGAGCGAAATTCTGGAAAAGAACACCCGAACTCTTTCCCCCGGACAGGCCCAGTCCTATGCCCAGTACCGCAACCTTGTCTTTATGGGCTCTGCCCTCACCGGAGGCAGCGGTGAGGGCGTCGTACTGGCTGTGGGCCAGGACACCGTCTACGGCGGCTTTACATCCACGGAGTCTTCTCCTAAAAACGGATTTGATCAAGGCGCGAATTCCATTGCGTGGGTGCTTATTCGTTTTATGGCAGTTCTGATTCCAGTGGTCTTGATCGCCTGCGGTTTGACAAAGGGTAACTGGATTTCCGCGTTCCTGTTTGCGCTGTCTGTGGCCGTGGGTCTGACACCGGAAATGCTCCCCATGGTCATCAACGCCTGCCTGGCCAAGGGCGGCGCAGCCATGGGAAAAAAGCAAACTGTGGTGAAAAACATCAACGCCATGCAGGGATTCGGCAGCATGGACGTCCTGTGTGTGGATAAGACCGGCACCCTAACCGGAGACCAGATCACCCTGGAATATTACATGGACATTCTGGGCAATGAGAGCACCAAAGTTCTGGATCTGGCCTATTTGAACAGCCTATATCACACCGGCGTCAGCAATCATCTGGACAGCGCCCTTCTGCAGTGCCGCCATATGCCCGGCCACGAGCTCCATTTTCAAGGGTTGGCTGCCCAATACCCAAAGCTGGACGAGCTGCCCTTTGACTATGAACGGCGGTTTGCCAGCGTTCTGGTCCGCCATGGAGAAGAAAACCTGCTGATCATCAAGGGCAGCATTGACGAAGTATGCCTCCGGTGCAGCAGCGTGGAGTATAAAGGGGAACGTCACACCATATCCAGCGAGGGAATGGAAAGCGTGCGCGCCATTGTGGACGAGATGCTGGAAGACGGAATGAAAGTGCTGGCGGTGGCCTATCGGCCGCTGAAAAACGGAACGCTGTCACCAGAAGACGAGCACGACTTGATCCTGCTGGGATACCTGGCTTTTTTTGACGCGCCTAAAACGAGTGCCGCCGGGGCAATCCAAAAATTACAGAATCTTCATGTGGGGGTACGGGTACTGACCGGAGATCACCGGGATGTTGCAATCTCTGTCTGCCGGAGACTGGGCATCGACACTGCCCAAACGCTGACCGGTAAAGAGCTGGAGCAGCTGGGCGAGGATGAACTCCCTGTAAAAATTGAACACACCACCCTGTTTGCCGAGTTATCTCCCAAACAGAAGGTACAGGTCGTACAGATTTTGCGTTCCAACGGACACACCGTTGGCTTTTTGGGGGACGGCATGAACGATCTGCCCGCCATCGTGGAATCGGATGTGGGCATATCCGTGGACACTGCAGCGGAGGCCGTTAAGGAAGGGGCAGATGTGATCCTGCTGAAAAAGGACCTCAATGTGCTGGAAGCAGGAATCCAGGAGGGCCGGAGAGCCTTTGCCAACGTGTCTAAGTACATCAAAATCACCGCTTCCTCCAATTTTGGCAACATCCTCTCCATCGTGATTGCCAGTGTCTTTCTGCCCTTTTTCCCCATGACCTCACTGCAGCTCTTGCTGCTGAATCTCCTTTATGATATTTTATGTCTGGTTCTTCCCTGGGACCATGTGGATGAGGAGACCTGTTCCCGGCCTCTGGAGTGGTCCGGCAGAACTCTGGGGCGTTTTATGCGCTTTTTCGGCCCGATCAGCTCTTTCTTTGACATTCTGACTTTTTCTTATCTGTTCTTTGTCCTGTGCCCCGCAGTGTGCCGAGGGAGTTTTGCCTCCCTGGTCGGGAGCGGAGAAGAGCTGCGCTTTATTGCTCTTTTTCAAACCGGATGGTTTCTGGAATCCATGTGGACCCAGGTGCTGATCCTTCACCTGCTACGCACACCCAAAGTGCCGCTGCTGCAAAGCAGGCCTTCCCGTCCGGTGATGCTGGTCACCTTGCTGGGTACCCTGTTCTTCACCGTTCTGACCTTTACCCCTGCCGGGACCCCACTGGGACTTACCACGCTGCCCCCCATCTATTTTGGCTTCCTGGCCATTGCGGTTTCGTTGTATCTGATCTGGGTCACACTGGCCAAGAGCTGGTATATCCGCCGCTACCGTGAGCTGCTATAAGAAAGGAGGAATCTGTGATGAAAAAACATATCGGATTTATCGCACTGGATTTCTCCCTGGCTCGCTGGCTCTCCGATGCACTTCGTACCGCTCCCCACACCCCCTCTGCCCAAGAGCTGCTGGAGGGGCTGGGCGATCTGATGGACGGCAGCACAGAGTCTCTCATGCTGGAGCTGGGAGAACGAGAGGGCGAGGCTGCGGCATGGGCAGAAGACACACTCCGCTGCGGTGGTCTCTCCATCGACCTAAGGCTGCGCAGAGTCAGCCGGGACGGAGTGGAGATTTCATTAACTCCAAAGGAGTTTGATATCCTGTATTTCCTGGCCCGCAACCGAGGCGAGGTATTTACCAAGGAACAGATTTACCAGGCCGTGTGGGAGAGCGACTACTTATTGGATGACAGCAACATTATGGCGTTTATCCGGAAGCTACGAAAGAAAATCGAGCCAAACCCCGACGCACCGCAGTATATCCTGACCATCTGGGGCATCGGATACAAATTCAGCGACAAACTGTAAGCTTTAATTCTTACCAAATCGCAAGAAAATCGCAAGGTTTTAGTCCTGTGATTTTTCTTGCGGTTTTTTTATACTCATTCAGGACGCAAGAAGGGAGGGAACGACATGGATTCTGACGGCAGTCCTCAAAGATCGGTGCAGTATACATACATGGAGTTCCGGCTCCCTTATCCACTGTACCGCCTTGAACAAACGCAAGGAGGTAAGAAACAATGAAGAAAAAAGAACATCGCCTTTCCGCTCGCCAGGCTGTACAGCAGGCAGTCCTCCGGGACGAGCAGAACCGCCGCATTCAGCAGGCGGCCTCTACCCCAGTCAACGTCCTTCTGAGTGAGCTTCACGCTCCGCTGAGCGGACTTTCTCCGGAGGCCGTCGCCGCAAACCGAGCAGCATACGGCAGCAACAAGGTGACCCATGAAAAAAAGAAGTCTTTGCCTCGGCGGCTGGCAGGTGCATTTGTCAATCCCTTCACTGCCATCCTGCTCTGCCTGGCTCTGGTGTCCACCATGACAGATATGGTATTTCCCTATCTCTCGCTGTTTGGCAGTACACCGGAGGATTTTGATTGTTTGACGGTAGTTATTATCCTGACTATGGTCATGATCTCCGGCACCCTCCGTTTTGTCCAGGAATCCAGAAGCGGCAACGCGGCGGAAAAGCTGCTGGCTATGATCACAACCACCTGCACAGTCACCCGTAAGGGACAGGAAAAAACGGAAATTCCTATGGACGAGCTTGTGGTGGGCGACATTGTCCATCTGTCCGCCGGAGATATGATCCCAGCCGATGTGCGCATTCTGGAAGCAAAAGATCTGTTTGTCAGCCAGGCCAGCCTCACTGGCGAAAGTGAACCGATTGAGAAACTGCCTCAGACAAACCAAGAAAAAGAAAGCATCACCGACTATACCAATATCGCCTTTATGGGCAGCAGCGTAGTTTCCGGCAGTGCCCTGGCCGTGGCTGTCTGCGTGGGAGATGATACGCTCTTTGGTTCCATGGCCTCCTCGGTGGCGGGAGAAGCGACGGAGACCAGCTTTACCAAGGGAGTAAACGCTGTCTCTTGGGTGCTCATTCGCTTTATGCTGGTGATGGTTCCCCTGGTATTTTTCATAAACGGCATTACCAAAGGGGACTGGCTGGATGCCTTCCTCTTCGGCATTTCCATCGCCGTAGGACTGACTCCTGAAATGCTGCCCATGATCGTGACCACCTGCCTGGCCAAAGGGGCAGTATCCATGAGCAAAAAGCAGACCATCGTCAAGAATCTCAACTCTATCCAGAACTTTGGGGCTATCGATATTCTGTGTACCGATAAGACCGGCACTTTGACCCAGGACAAAGTGGTTCTGGAGTATCATCTGAACGTCAATGGCGAGGATGACACCCGGGTGCTGCGCCACGCCTATCTCAACAGCTATTTCCAGACCGGCTATAAAAATCTCATGGATCTGGCCATCATCCGCAAAACGGAGGAGGCCGAGGCGGAGGACCCCCGACTGGTGGATCTGTCGGAGCACTATGTGAAGGTGGACGAGATCCCCTTCGACTTTACCCGCCGGCGTCTGAGCACCGTGGTACAGGACAAGGCCGGAAAAACTCAGATGGTAACCAAAGGGGCTGTGGAGGAAATGCTGGCCATCTGCTCCTTTGCTGAGTGCGACGGCAAGGTCCAGCCGCTGACCGGCGATGTACGCCACCGGATCCTTCAAACGGTGGACGGTCTCAATGACAAGGGCTTCCGCGTCCTGGTCATTGCTCAGAAGAGCAACCCCTCCCCTGTTGGAGCTTTTGGTGTCAAGGATGAGTGCGATATGGTACTCATTGGCTACCTGGCATTCCTGGATCCGCCCAAGGAGTCTACCGCGGATGCCATCCGGGCCCTGAAGCACTACGGTGTGACCACCAAAATTCTGACCGGTGACAACGACAAGGTGACCCGTACTATCTGCAAGCAGGTGGGACTGAAGGTGGGCAACATGCTGCTTGGCTCCGACCTGGATGCCATGAGCGACGATCAGCTGGCAAAGGCAGCGGAATCCACCGATGTGTTTGCCAAACTTACTCCGGACCAGAAGGCACGGGCAGTCTCGGTGCTGCGGGAAAACGGACACACCGTTGGATTTATGGGGGATGGAATCAACGACGCTGCCGCCATGAAGGCCGCCGATATCGGCATCTCCGTGGACACCGCGGTGGATGTGGCCAAGGAGTCGGCAGATATTATTCTGCTGGAGAAGGATTTAATGGTTCTGGAGCAGGGCATCATCGAAGGCCGCAAGACCTACGCCAACATGATCAAATACATTAAGATGACCGCTTCGTCTAACTTCGGCAATATGTTCTCCGTCCTGGCTGCCTCTGCCCTGCTGCCCTTCCTGCCTATGATGAGCGTGCATCTCATTTTCCTCAATCTGATTTACGACCTGTCCTGCACCGCCATTCCCTGGGACAATGTAGATGAGGAATTTATCGCCAAGCCTCGTAAGTGGGACGCTTCCAGTGTAGGTAATTTCATGCTTTGGATCGGGCCCACCAGTTCCATCTTTGACTTCACCACCTATCTCTTCATGTACTTCATCTTCTGCCCCATGGTTGTCTCCGGAGGTGTTCTCTTTAACGATCTGCCCACCCATTTCAGCGGCGCAGAGCTAGCCTTGATGCAGGCAAAGTACATTGGGCTGTTCCAGGCGGGCTGGTTTGTGGAATCCATGTGGAGCCAAACCCTGGTCATTCACATGATCCGCACTCCCAAGCTGCCCTTCCTGCAGAGCCGGGCCTCTGCGCCTCTGACCTTACTCACAATGACCGGTATCGCCGTACTGACCGTGATTCCCTTTACGCCCTTCGGCGCTGTACTTGGATTTGTCGCCTTGCCCGCCGCCTACTTTGCCTACCTGATTCCCTGTATCCTGCTTTATATGGTGCTGGCAACCAGCCTGAAAAAAGCCTACGTACGCCACTACGGCGAATTACTTTGATAATGGGAGGAATTTGTATGACCTGGTCTAAGCTGTGGATGGACTTATTTGGAAGCACATCCTTTTGTGGAATCGACATGGGCTTCTGGGCCGCCTTGTCTGCCGTTTTGCTCATTGTAATTCTGATGAATGCGGTGTTTTGGGGAATGAAGCCCAAAAAGAAACCTGAAGACACAGAAAAATGAATGTTCTCTCTGTTATCAGCGCACACTTGAACTAGTATAAAAATACGCCCCTGAAATCAAAAAATTCAGGGGCGTATTCTTTGTCCATTGTGTGTTAAAAATTGCTATATCTGACAGATAGAGATCAGTCTGTCACAAATCAGCTTTCTCAAAAAGCTCGACCTCCAGCTGCTCTTTGGGCTGGCCAATATACTGCCGGGACTCCTGGAGCCGCCGCTCCATTTCTGCGATGTTCTTCTGGATCTGCTGGCGGCTTTTTGTTTGGTTCATCTGTAAAAAGAGATGGTACCGCGCTTGCAGCGTCTCGGCCCTAGGCGGGAATGTGATGATCTTGTCTCCAATCTGGTTGCCCTCCAGCTCGTTGCGGCAGATTTCATCGTCCATAACCGCCATATAGAGCGCAGATCGGGTAAATTTCTTGAGCGGCATTCGAATTTTCCACCGCCAGCAGACAGCCGCACCGGCTCCAACTGCCAGGCCGCCAAGGATCACAGCTTTATGCCCGTTCTTCATCCTCTTTTATCCTCCAACGTTCTGGATTTTACAACCGGACTTTTCTTCTATAAAATGGCGGAAGTCCGAGTTGCTTCCACCCTCCAGTGTCACCTTCTCCATGGCTAACGCATGATTCTTTCCCATCACAAAAACCAGGTAATCCTGGGTCTCCGCCAGGGCAAGGATCTTATCATACTGCCACTTGGATTCCGCTGCGGCAGTTTTCACAAGATAATGATCCTCATAAAATGTGGTATCGGCAAGTTCTGCTCCTGGCAGGGCCTTGCGCTTTGCAAAGTAGCCGTTGAGTGCATCCTCTTTCCAGCAGATCAGCAGCAGGGCCGCGATAACTACACAGTGGAGTGCCGTCTGCCAGGCACTCCCCCAGGACAGCCAAAGGGATACAAAAAGAAGCCCGATGATGATCCAGGCATACAGACGAATCATGCGGTTTCTTTTGGCTCCAACCGTTTTTCGAACTGCCCGCGCCATGGCCGTCAGCGCTTTTTGATCGTATGTAGTATGACAAGTAAATTCCATAAGCACCTCCCACAGGTTCCAGAAAGTAAGCCCTATTATATTCAATCAATACGCATACGACATAAATGCTTCCTTAATTATCTTTAACATTCCGTTTCAGGCCCCTTGAAACAGGCATAATCAACGGCCGCAGGCAAAATATCATCTGCTGCCTGGCCGCGTCCTTGCAGTGTCCCGGCATTGACAGGTCTGGGCACTGACGGTATGATAGGGCCAGCCCATGTAGAAGGCTTTATTCCAACGGCACTGCTTCTACCCCTGAGCAAACAATGAGGTGATTGGAGCATGAAAACAAAACAACTGTCCCGGCGCAAAAAGTGGCTCATCGCAGGAGGAATCCTTCTTCTGGTTCTGGCCATTCTGGCGGGGGCATTTTTCTGGTACGTATCCGATTACTATCGGGCAGAGGATGTGGCTCTTGAAGTAATAACCCAGGACAACGGCATCTCGGTGCAGGACAATCTAACCATTCTCTCCCCTTCTCACCCCACCGACACCGCCATCATTTTCTATCCCGGCGCCAAGGTTGAGGCGGAGGCCTATCTGCCTCTGCTGGACCAGATCCGGCAGACCGGAGTCACCTGTATTTTGGTACATATGCCTTTCCACATGGCAATTTTTGACGCCAATGCGGCGGACGATGTAATTCCCCAGTTTCCTGAAATTCAGCATTGGTATATCGCTGGGCACTCTATGGGCGGCGCTATGGCATCCAAGTTCGCCGCGGAGCATCCGGACCAGGTAGATGGACTCATCCTGATGGGGGCCTACATCTATGGCGATTATCCGGATGACAAAACACTGACCATTTACGGCTCCCTCAACCAGAGTGTGGAGGACCACATCGACTACACGGAGAACATTGTGGAGCTCGAGGGCGGCAACCATGCCCAGTTCGGCAACTATGGTCCGCAAAAGGGGGATCTTCCTGCTACGATCTCGGCTCAGGAGCAGCAGGCGCAGACGGTGGCCGCCATTGAGGCATTTCTGTCGGGGGCTGATTCTCAGCCTTGAGGAGGAGCACAGGATGTTTTTTAAGAAAAAACAAGAGACGCGCACCTATGATAAGGAAAACCAGAAGCCGGTGATCCGTTCCAGCATCTGCACCGGGGAAAAGGCGGCAGGATTTCAGGACATTCGCACCGGGAAGTTCACCGAGGTCATGCTGATCCGAACCTCCAGTGACCTGGAGGAGTTCCGCCGCCTCTACAACATTGGTGAGAGTGAGATCTCTACCCAATATTAAAACAGAGCAGATCCCGGTGGGGATCTGCTCTGTTTTTTCTATTATTTCTTCGCTGCCGGAGCACGTATACTTCCAGAGTGCAGAGCAGCAACCATATCATTCTATTTCTTATCACCTTGCGTCTTTCGGATCTCATGGCGCAGATAATCCAGCCGCTGAAGCTGGCGCTCCTTGAAGTGGATTTCCTCCAGTGCGGCACTTCGCTTTTTCTCCAGCATGTTAAGCCGCTGGGCTGCCGTATACTCCCCATCCAGCAAAAGGCGCATATAGGCCTCTACTTCCTCCACGGAAAACCCAATGTCGTGGAGGGTCATGATGGTGCTCAGCCGCTCCAGGTCGGCGTCGTCATACTGCCAATCGCCCATCACTTTTTTCACCGCACCACATAGGCCCCAACTCTCATATTCACGCAGAATATGCATGGGAATGTGATAGCGCTCGCTCGCCTCCTGTATGGTCATATCCAAGCCTCCAAATGAAAAATGTGGGCATCCTTTTTCGGATACCCACATTCTAAAACAGTTTTTTCACCATGTCTAATGCTTATTTTCTTTCTTTTAATATGCCTATTGGACATTTTTGATGTGCTGATGGAATGCCTCGACCACCGGAGTCAACACCTGATCTTTTTTCCAGACCAGCACCGTTCCCGTCTCCATGGCGGGCGAAAGGGGCAGGAATCGGAGATCATCAAAGGCTAAGTTCAGGTCAAAGCCCAGTGCCGCCCCCACACCGCAACGCACCATATTGGCCGCGTTGAGGATCAGGTTGAAGGTGGCGGCGATCTGCAGATGATCCCAATGATCCCCAAACCAGCTGGACAGCTCACGCTGTACGCTCTCCCGCCCACTGACCAGCAGAGGAACGGATTCTAAATCCTGCGGCGTGACTGCGTCCAGTTCCGCCAAAGGGGAATCTGTCCGCACCAGCACACCCCAGCGGTCCTTTTCCTGCATCCGGCAGAAGGCATATTTGCCCACATCCACCGGCTCTGTCAGCAGCCCCATGTCCAAAAGCCCCGTATCCAGCCGCTCCTTCACATCGTCGGCGTTGGCGCTGAAGATGCGGAATGTAACCTTGGGGTAGCGTTTCCGGAAGGTACGGATGGCCTGGGAAAGGAAGGTCATGCTCCGGGTCTCCCCCGCGCCGATGGCGATCTCCCCCATCAGTTCCGTCTCCCGAGCGGCAAATTCCCGTGCTGTTTTGTCCGCCAGGTCCACCAGCTCCTGGGCACGGCGGCGCAGCAGCATCCCCTCATCCGTCAGGACGATATGGTAGCGGCTGCGGTGAAAAAGCTGGACCCCCAGCTCCTCCTCCAGCTGTATCAGCTGCCGGGACAGGGTGGGCTGGGTCAAATGGAGCAGAGCCGCAGCCTTGGTGATGTTCTCCTCTCGGGCCACTGCCAGGAAATATCTCAAAACACGAAGCTCCATGAGCATCCCTCCTTCTTCCATCCTATCACTCCCGTCCCACTCCCGCAAGGCAAAAATGCCTTCCCAGAATAATTGTAAATAGGAAATGAGTATTTTACATTTTTAAGCGGCAGGTCTACAATAGAGGCAAGAAATGCGTAAGGAGGTTATTCACATGAACGCATTGGTCGCTTATTTTTCCGCCACCGGCACCACCGCCAAGGCGGCAAAGGCACTGGCAAAAGCCGTGGGTGGAGAACTCTATGAGATCAAGCCCGCCGTCCCCTACACCAGCGCCGATCTGAACTGGATGGACAAAGGCTCCCGCTCCAGCGTGGAAATGAAGGATGCCCACTCCCGCCCCGCTCTGGCGGATACCGATGCCCCGGTGGACGGGCACGATGTGATTTTCCTGGGTTTCCCGGTGTGGTGGTATGTGGCCCCCACCATCCTCAACACCTTCCTGGAGACCTATGACTTCTCCGGAAAAACCATCGTTCTCTTTGCCACCTCCGGCGGCAGCGGTCTGGGCAAGTCAGCGGCCGGACTGCGCTCCAGCGCTCCCGGCGCCAAGATCGTGGACGGCCGGATGCTGAATGGCCGCCTGAACGAGGCAGAGCTGAAAGCCTGGGCGGAAGGGCTGAAGCTGTAACGTATCCCGGATATCAAAAATGTGGAGTGCCGATTGAGGCACTCCACATTTTTATATCTCTCTTTGCAGATACACCATATCCACCAGCTGTACCCCACACTCATAGATAGGGTGGTCATAGTGGTCAGTGAAAAAGTTTCTAACTAGGTGGTGCCTGTAAAAACCACAGGATTCATAAAACGGGATGGCGGCGGGACTGTCCCCAGTCCCCACCTGTATCGTCCCATACCGTCCCCTGTAGGTCTGGATGAGGAAATCTACCAAAGCTTTCCCATAACCCCTGCCCTGACAGTCCGGCTCCACGGCAATGTTTTTTAATTCCAGGATGCCGCCGCCTTCGTCCGTCACCACGCATTCGGCCTTGACGCCGTCATCCTCCAAGACATACATGGTCCCACGCTCCAGATAGCGGTCGATCATGTTCTCCTGCTCGTCGGCCAGCAACAGCAAGTCCAGGTATCTCTTTTTATCGGTTTCCACTGTTCTGATTTCCATAAATCGATCCATCCTCTGCCTCACGGTCTTGATGGGACTATGATACCATACAGTATGTCCCTCTGCAATTCGTTGAGAAACATGACAGACAGTTGTCGCATTCCTGTGCTATAATGCAGACAGAATCACGAAAGGCGGTGGCTCTTATGAAGTTGGAGCGGCTCATCGGTATTCTGTCCATCCTGCTCCAGCGGGAGAAGGTCACCGCCCCAGAGCTGGCGGAGCAGTTCGAGGTGTCCCGCCGGACCATCCAGCGGGATATCGAGTCCCTGTGCCGGGCAGGCGTCCCAATCGCCACCGCCCAAGGTGCGGGAGGCGGCATCTCCATCATGGAGGGATACCGGGTGGACCGGACCGTACTCACTGACCCGGAGATGCAAGCCATTCTGGCAGGGCTCAGGAGCCTGGACAGTGTCAGCGGCACCCGCCGCTATGCGCAGTTAATGGAGAAGCTGTCTGCCGGGACAGGTGAGCTGGTACCCGGCGGCGCTCACATGCTCATTGACCTCTCCTCCTGGTACAAGACTACCCTGCCGCCAAAGATCGAACTCATTCAGGGAGCCATCGAGCAGAACCACACCATCCACTTTACCTATCTTTCTCCGAAAGAGGAATCGGTGCGCACCGTGGAACCCTACTACCTGGTGTTCCACTGGTCCACCTGGTATGTGTGGGGCTGGTGCCGGATGCGGAAGGATTTCCGCCTCTTCAAACTCAACCGTATGACGGAGCTCACCACCGGCGAGCCCTTTGCCCCTCGCTGCGCACCCCTGCCCGATCTGGAACCGGAGCGGGTCTTTCCGGTGAAATACCAGGTCACCGTCCTCTTTGACCCCGCCTGTCGCTGGCGGTTGGTGGAAGAGTATGGGGTAGACTGCTTCACCTCAGAGCCAGACGGAACGCTGCGCTTTACCGGCGGCTTTCCCGATGCAGACAGCGTGCTCAGCTGGGTTTTGACCTTTGGGGACAAGGCAGAGCTGCTGGAGCCGGAAGAGCTGCGGGAACAGATTGGGAATTTGACAAATACTTTGGCTGGCCGCTACAGGAGGGATTAGTATGGCCTCTCATCCAGACTTTGTGGACTATGTGGCCGAGCAGCTGCGGGAGGTTGGAACCATCCGCAGCCGGAAGATGTTCGGCGAATACGGACTCTACTGTGACGATGTGTTCTTTGCTGTCATCTGCGACGACCAGTTCTTTGTCAAGGTCACCCCACAGGGAGAAGCGGCGTTTCCAAACCTGCCCAAGGCCCCACCCTACGAGGGGGCCAGAGACTCCTTTCTTTTGGAAGATGTAGAGAACCGAGAGCAAATGACAGAACTTGTGCGTATCACCTGCCAGGCGCTGAAAAGCGAGCCCCCAAAAAGCGGAGGAACTAACCATGGCCTTTGACTATAAGAAAGAATACAAGGAATTCTATCTGCCACCTAAGACGCCGGGCATCATCACCGTGCCAGCCATGAACTTTCTGGCCGTGCGGGGCCATGGCGACCCCAACGAGGAAAATGGTGCCTACAAGCAGGCCATTGGGCTGCTCTATGCTGTGGCCTTCACCATCAAAATGAGCAAGAAGGGACAACACCAGTTGGAGGGCTACTTTGACTATGTGGTGCCCCCTCTGGAGGGTCTGTGGTGGCAGGAGGGTATCCACGGGGTGGATTACGCCCATAAGAAAGATTTTCAGTGGATCTCCCTCATCCGTCTGCCGGAATTTGTGACAAAGGAAGTCTTTGACTGGGCCATCCGGGAGGCCACAGAGAAAAAGCAGCTGGACTTCTCCCCGGTAGAGTTCTTTCTCTGGGAGGAAGGGCTATGCGTCCAATGCATGCATATCGGCCCCTATGACAACGAGCCCATCACGGTGGCCGCCATGGAGGAATACGCTAAGGCCCAGGGTTATGAGGCAGACTTTGGGGAAAACCGATTCCACCACGAAATCTATTTGAGCGATGTACGGCGGTGCAAACCGGAGCGGCTGAAAACGGTCATCCGACATCCAGTAAGGAGGATACCATGAAAGGCTTTACTCGTACAGAAACCCGCTTCTCCCTCTGCGGTCTCAACTGCGCCCTGTGTTCCATGCACCTGGGCGGCTACTGTCCTGGCTGCGGCGGCGGAGCAGGCAATCAGAGCTGTGCCCTGGCCAAGTGCTCCCTGGAGCATGGCGGCGTTCCGTTTTGCTGGGAATGCCCAGAGTATCCCTGTCCCCGATACGATGGCTTTGACGATGGGGATTCCTTTGTCCCCCACCGGAACCGCCAGCAGGATATTGCCCAGGCCCGGGAGATGGGTCTGGACGCTTATCTTGCTCAGTTAGAGGAAAAGCGTGGGATTTTAGATGACCTTCTGGCCCATTACAACGATGGCCGCCGCAAGACGCTGTTCAACACGGCGGTCTATCTCCTGCCCCTGGAGGATTTGCGCTCTGTGATGGCTTCGCTGAACAGCCAGCCGGAACTAGATGAGCAGACGGTCAAGGAGCGGGCTCTTGCTACCGTGGGACTCCTCCAGGAGGCAGCGGACCGCCGGGGTGTCAGCCTGAAACTGAACAAGAAACCGAAGAAGGGGTGAACTTATGCCAACTTCCAGAGTGACCGTTCACTTTCCCTGCCCGGTGGACCGGGTGTGGCAGATCGTGACCGACCTTTCTCACACCACCTGGCGCAGCGACCTCAAACAGGTGGAGGTGCTGGATAAAGCCCACTTTATAGAGCACACCAAAAGCGGCTACGCCACGAACTTTACCATCACAGCCTGTGAGCCGCCCTATTTCTGGGCCTTCTCCATGGAGAACGGCAATATGTCCGGCTCCTGGGAGGGTGTCTTCGAGGCGTCGGAGGACGGCACCCGGCTCCATTGCACCGAAACCGTCAACGCCAAACACTGGTGGATGCGTCCCTTTGTCCCCGGCTATCTGAAACGGCAGCAGAAGCAGTATCTGGACGATTTACGAAGAGAAGTGCTGCACCTGTCCTAATTTGTTCCTGAAATCACCACAAACTCTAAATCGTGTCGTTCTCTTTCCTCCTCAAATTGTTTAAGATCAAATTGTCAGTTGAAACTGAATTATTTTTTGAGGAGATCGTACCATGAATACAGATAAAATTTTTGCGGAAGCCATTGCCAATGAATACGCCCCCAAGGACACCTCCAAGGTTGTCGCGCTGAGAAAGCTGGATTGGAAAGCGAAGCGCTCGGCCACTCTTTTCGCTTATGGATTTGGTATCGGAATGGCCCTGGTTCTGGGCCTGGGGATGTGCCTTTCCATGCAGGTAATTGGAGCGGGCGGCGTCCTGATGACGGGCGCCGGGATCCTTCTGGGAATTCTGGGGATCGTTGGTGTGGGTCTAAACTACCCCATCTACAAAAAGCTTCTCCGTACCGGCAAGGAAAAGTATGCCTTTGAGATCATGCAGTTGGCCCGGGAGATCAGCGAATCGGCGGAGTAAACCGAAAGGAGGGCGGCAAATGAACAAGTCTGAAAGTAAATACTTCAACACCGCCCTGCGGATGGACGAGGCACTCATCGCCCTGCTGGAGAAGAAAGACCTGGAATATATCACAGTAAAAGAGATCTGTCACCAGGCCGGTGTAAACCGCTCTACCTTTTACCTGCACTATGAGACCATTGCCGACCTGGTAAACGAGACGTTGGAGATGATTAACCAGCGCTTTCTCTCCTATTTCCCTCAACAGGAAGAAGAGGTCCTGGGAAATATGAGCAGCCGGGAACGGGAAGATCTGGTGTTGGTCACCCGGGAATATCTTCTCCCCTACCTCCGCTTCATCCGGGACAATAAAAAGGTCTACTGGGCCGCATTTCGGAACCCAAGCAGCATGCAGGCTCATACGCGATATGGGGAGTTGAAACAGCACATCCTTGGCCCTATTTTGGAGCGATTTGAGATTCCGGCCACCCACCGGCCCTACTACATCGCCTACTATATGGAGGGCATCATCGCGATTGTCAAGGAGTGGCTGCGCCAGGACTGTGCGGATGAGGTGGAGATGATTGCCGGCATTATTGAGTCCTGCGTGCGGCCCAGGGACGGCAACCATGAAAAATAGCAACAAGGCTACACACTTTCTCCAGATATGGCGGGAGGATTATGTCTACCAGACTCTAATGAGTGCTGCTGTGTCCTTTTGCTGTACGGCGCTTTTTGCCCTGTACAGCGGATATCTGGGACTTTGCCATGAGTCAACCTGGCATATCAGCATTAGCATCTTTTACCTTCTGCTTATGGTTGTCCGAGGCATTGTCTTTCTGACAGAAAAGAGAAAGCGGACACGGCTTGAGTCGGAACAAAACCATTGCCGTCGCCGAACATTTCTCATCAGCTCTATACTTCTGTTGATGATGGATCTGGCTCTGGTTCTGCCCATTTCTATGATGGTGGTGCTGGATAAGCCCGTATCGATGGGCCTGATTCCGGCTATCGCTATGGCAACCTATACCACCTGGAAGATCACCATGGCCTGTGTTCACATTGGTCATCAGCGTCACAAGTCCAGGGGTAATATTCTGGTGACGGAGCTGCGAACGGTTAATTTCATTGACGCACTGGTAGCGATTCTGATGCTGCAAAACACTTTGATTATGGTAGAGCAGGCAAAAACGGAGGAAAAAGTTATGCTTCCGTTGTCCGCCGTTTCCAGTGCCGTAATCTATGTGATGATCGTGTTTATCACTGTGCAGATGCTGCGGAAGGGATTTCGGCAGAGAAGCACTTCTGCTCGCTAACAGCAAGTATAAATCCTCCCACACTGTGTTTTATCATAAAAACAACACAGCGTAGGAGGATTTGATTTTTATTGCCCGTTCATCGGGAAGTAAACCGGCCTATCCCGTTTCTCACTTTACTCAGTGAAGGACGGAATCCCGCAGGAAACGGGCGCAGCCGAGTACCTGTTTGTCATAGTAGGTGGTAAACCGCTCATCCATCACATACAGCTCCCCAATCCCACGGTGTTTGGCCGGGTCGTACCAGCGCAAAGCGCGGGTGGTCACCCCGGACAGGCGCGACAGCTCCTGAATGGAATACTCCATAGATATCCCTCCTT
>OGWU01000569.1_pt1 | contig 24317 bp, 17 predicted proteins | sample 1576071 | NCBI WGS metagenome assembly OGWU01 (sample SAMEA3541582, study PRJEB24748) | human gut metagenome | biome: human gut; feature: human-associated habitat; material: faeces | place: China | collected 2012
GTTTATCCCAGTCAGCGAAGATGCCGGCATGATCGCAGCCGCCAAGGAAGGCAGCCTCAGCTATGACAAGCTCGAGGCCATGACCTGTGTCTGCTCCGTCGGCATCGATATGGTCGCCATCCCTGGTGATACCCCGGCAGAGACCATCACCGCCATGATCGCCGACGAAGCAGCCATCGGCATGATCAACAAAAAGACCACCGCCGTCCGCGTCATCCCTGTTCCAGGAAAAGGCGTCGGCGAAATGGTCGAGTTTGGCGGCCTTTTGGGACGTGCGCCAATCATGGACGTACACCCATTCTCGTCAAAAATTTTCGCCCAGCGTGGCGGGCGTATTCCAGCGCCGATCCACGCCCTCAACAACTAACCACAGAAAAATGGGGTCCTTATGGAAAAAAACTCACACCCATCCAGGCAGTCCAAAGCGCCGACACCTGCTCAGGCCAAGAGCGCGCTCAAAAAGCTCCAGCTCAAGCGCCCAACCGGTCACCGTTACCATGTGAAAGCAAAAAAGACCAAACAGCAGCAGATGATCGATGCCATGGAGCACGCCCGGCTTGAAGAATACGCCATGTATCTCAACAAGCCGTGGCGGCTTCTCGGAATGAATTTTCTCATTGGCCTCGCGCGCGGCTTAGGCATGACCATCGGGCTCGCGCTCGTGCTCGCGCTCTTCGTGTTCGTTGCGCAGGAGATCATCTCCGCCAATCTGCCAGGCATCAGCAAATGGCTCGCAGATCTGCTGGGACTCGTGCAAAGCTATTCCGTAACAGGACTGCCATACAACGATTAAACCAATGAAACGCATAGTGCCTTATCTATTGGCTGTACTCTTGCTCGGGATCGATCAGTGGAGCAAAGCCGTCGTGCGCAGCGAAATGAGCCTCGGCCAGAGCATTCCCGTCATTCCCGACATCTTTCACCTGACCTACATCGAAAACACCGGCGTTGCCTTCGGGCTTTTCTCCGGACACACAGAGATCTTCATCATCGTCAGTCTCGTCGTGCTCGCAGGGCTTGCCGTCTTCGCATGGAAGGAGCGAAGCGCCTCGCTCTGGCTGCACTACGGCCTCGCGCTCGTTGTGAGCGGCGCCCTCGGCAACATCATCGATCGCGCCAGCAAAGCGTCCGTCACCGATATGTTCGACCTTCGCGTCTGGCCCATCTTCAATGTTGCCGACATCGCCGTCTGTATAGGATTCGCATGTTTGGTCCTGTATCTTTTGTTTGACCAGGGGGAAAAGGATGGCAACCCAGACACTCATCATACCAGCTGACGCCAAAGGCCAGCGCCTCGACCAGTGGGTCGCCGAAAACAGCGACCTTTCGCGCTCCGCTTTCAAGCAGCGTGTCGAAAAAGGGCTCGTCAGCCTGGATGGCAAGCCCATGCGCAAAGCCGGCGCCAAGATCGCGCAGGCTGGTCAGCTCGTGCTCGCAGAAGAGGACCGCCGTCCCACACCTGTTCCCATGGACCTCGACATCGTCTATGAGGATCCATACCTGCTCATCGTCAACAAACCCCGTCACCTGCTCGTCTATCCAGCTCGTGACACCAGCGAGCCCACCCTCGCAGGTGGCCTGCTCGCATATACCACACTCTCCGAGTTTTGCGGCAAAGAACGCCCAGGCATCGTACATCGCATCGATCGCGACACCTCCGGGCTCGTGCTCGTCGCCAAAAGCGACCACGTTCACGAAAAACTCTATGCCCAGCTCGCAGAACACCGCATCGTGCGCGAGTACATCGGCATCGCCGCACATCCCTTCGCAACACCAAGCGGTACCATCGATGCACCCATCGCCCACGATTATGCCCATGGCACAAAACGGACCGTCGTCCAAGAGGGCGGTCAGGAAGCGATCACCCATTATGTATGTGTTTACCAAAACGACGCCTACGCCCTGATGCGCTTCCGCCTGGAAACAGGACGCACGCACCAGATTCGCGTGCATATGGCGTCCATCGGTCATCCTCTCATCGGGGACGACCTCTATGGCGAAGGAAAAAACATCTTCGGCTTTCGCGGGCAGGCCCTGCATGCACTGCGGCTCAGATTCACGCACCCCATCACAGGAGCGACCATCGAAGCCGTCGGCAGCCCCCCGGAGATATTCAAAAAAGCCGTAACACGCATACAAATGATGAAGTAGAGGAGGAATCAACTTGCTTAGTGATAGTTTAAAAGTTTTTATCACCGTAGCGGATAAGAAAAACTTTTCCAAAGCGGCAAAAGCGCTGAACCTGACTCAGCCCGCGATCAGTTTCCAGATCCAGACCCTCGAGCAGTATTATCAGACCAAGCTTTTTGACCGCATCAACCGACATGTCAAGCTCACCGAGACCGGCGAACTCCTGCTCGAGTATGCCCTCTCCATGAACGACCTGCAGTCCGAGCTCGAACGCAAGATGCAGCAGCTCACCGGCCACGTCAAGGGCCAGCTTATGATCGGCGCCAGCCGCACCGTTGGTGAATACGTGCTGCCGTACGTCATCTGCAAATTCAAGGAAGATTATCCAGACGTAGATGTCACCCTCGAGATCTACAACACCAAGCACGTCGAAGAAAAGGTCATGGGCCGTTATCTCGACATCGGCCTCGTCGAATCTGAGATTCGCCACAAGGAGCTTTTCTTCCAGAACATCCTGAGCGATGAGCTCGTGCTCGTCGTACCAAAGGATCATCGCTGGGCCGACACCCAGGAGATCTCCGTCTCCGAGCTCAAGGGTGAACCGTTCATCATCCGCGAAGCCGGCTCCGGCAGCCGCCTCGTTTTCGAACAGGCCCTCATCGATGCAGAATTTGACGTCGAAGACCTCAACGTCATCATGGAGATCGGCAGCATCACCTCCATCAAGAGCGCCATCATCAACGGACTCGGCGTCGCTGTCATGTCCCGCTGGGCCGTGCGCGACCTTGAACAGGCCGGCATCGCTCATACCGTGCACATCAAAGACCTCAAGCTCGAGCGCCCATTCAGCATCATCCTCAACCAGGGCAATTTCGAGTCTGAAGCCTGCAACAAATTCATCCGCTATCTCGGTGAAGTCACCGAAAAAGAAATCTACGAGCATTTTTAAGGAGGGAGAACGTCCATGTTAAATGATAGTATTCGTGTGTTTTTGATGGTCGTGGAAAAGAAAAGCTTTTCCAAGGCCGCTAAGGCACTGTTTCTCACACAACCGGCCGTCAGCTTCCAGATCCAGATGCTCGAAGAACACTATGGCACCCGTCTGTTCGACCGCGTTAGCCGCAACATCATCCTCACCGAAGCAGGCGAACTGCTCTATAAGTACGCCACCGAAATGAGCGACATGCAGGCCAGCCTGGAAAAAGACATGCAGGAGCTCAACAACACCATCCTCGGACGACTGCGCATCGGCGCCAGCATCACCATCGGTGAATACATCGCGCCGTACATCCTCGGCAATTTCAAGAAGCATTATCCAAAAGTTACCCTGAGCCTTGAAGTCGCCAACTCCGACGAGATCGAAATGGCCATCCACGACACCAGTCTCGATATCGGCCTCGTCGAAGGGCCACCCGTCGACAAAGACCTCGAGAGCATCCCATTCCTCGATGATGAGCTCGTTGTCATCACCAGCGTCGACCATCCGTGGAGCAAGCTTGAATCCATTTCCATCTTTGAGCTCGACCAGTATCCATACATTTCCCGCGAGAAAGGATCCGGCACCCGCGCCGAGATCGAGCAGCATCTCAAAGCCGCCGGATTTTCGCCAAACAATCTCAACGTCATGATGCGCCTTGGCAGCACCAACGCCATCAAGAGCGCCGTGCGCAACGGCTACGGCTTCACCATCGTATCCCGCTGGGCCATCAAGGACGACCTCAAAATGGGCAATCTCGCCATGGTCAAGATCAAAGAAGACGAATTCAAGCGCCGCTTCCGCATCGTCTATCACAAGAAAAAATTCAAAACCCAGGCAGCAGAGGAATTCCTCAAATTCATCGAAAGCGAAACCTTTCAGTAAATGACAAATCTCCGACCTTGCACACACAGGGCCGGAGATTTTTTCGCCCTCAAACAAAAACTGTAGGCACATTGAAACTTTTGCACAGTTGAACCCGCACCCATTTTGTGGGATAATAATACAGGTCGAAAATCGGCTAATTTCAATGAAAGGGAGTAAACATGACGAAATTATCCATTAAAAAATTCATAGTCACACTGGCCATCGCCGTTTGCGCCACCCTCGGCGCGCAGGCAGGGCTCGATGCCCAGCCTGCAGAGGCAGCGCCATCCATCATCGTCGATGGACAGACCATTTCATCCGACGTGGCGCCAACCATCATGAGTGGCAGAACCATGGTGCCTGTGCGAGCCATCGGTGAGATGCTCGATGCCAGCGTCGTCTGGAGCGACGCCACCCGCACCGTCACCATCACCAAAGGCTCCAACACCATGTACCTCACCGCCGGGCAGTACAGCTACACCTTAAACGGCACCACCCAGAGCCTCGACGTACCAATCACCATCGTCAACGGTCGCACTCTTGCGCCACTCCGCGTTATCAGCGAAGGCCTCGGCGCCGGCGTACTCTGGGCCAACAACACCGTTTATGTCTCCGCCACTGGCAAGATCCTCGTACAGGTCGACGTTGGAAGCGGCTACGTTCTCAACTTGCGTTCCGGCCCAGGCACCCAGTATGCCAACGTCGGTACCGTTCAGAACGGCGCCTTCCTCGAAGTCATCGACGTCGCTTCCAATGGATGGTATAAGATCAAGACCGCCAACGGCGAAGGGGCCTACGTCTCCAACGACTACGCCCATCTTTACACCGGCGTGAACTCCGGATCACCAGTCACACCGACCCCGGATCCAGATCCCGGCGATAATCAGGGCACAACCACTGGCGACACCAACGGTACCCTCACCGTCACAAACCGTACCACCGGCACCGGCCAGTCCAGCATCGCCTTTAATATCGGCAGCGGCACCGCATCCGTCGTCTCCAACAACGGCGAGCAGGTCGTCATGCAGATCGACGGCGCCCAGATCAGCGGCGGCACCTGGATGCCAGCAGAAAATATGGCGCCATTCAACGGCTTCAAAGTCGAAAACTACGGCTCCAACGCCGTGCGCATGACCGCCAACGTCACCCAGGGCGGCTACTTCCGCCTCGACATCAACGGCAGCACCTTCACAGTCACCGCCGTTGCCAAGCATAAAAATGGCACCCTCGGCCTTGCCGGGAAAACCATCGTCGTTTCTGCCGGTCACGGCGTTTACGGCACAGGTGGAGCCATCGACCGCGGCGCAGTCAGCACCATCGACCCAAGCTTCGACGAAGTCGATTTCAACACCTACGTCGCACAGAAGCTGCGCGATAAGCTCGTCGCTGCAGGCGCCACCGTCATCATGATCCGCGAAGACGAAAATCCGATCAACATGTCGCTCTATGAGCGTTCCGTCATCGCCAACAGCAACAACGCCGACGCCTTCATCGAGATCCACGGCGACAGCGCCGGATCCTCCGCCAGCGGCATCGGCACCTGGGCATACATCGACAGCGCACGCCTCACCTCTTCCGCACAGGTTGACATGCGCAACGAATTTGCCAGCGTCATGAACCAGGCCTTGAACGGCGCCACTGGAGAACCAGCCTATGTCAAATACGGCAACTTCTCCGTCATCCGCGAGACCGAAGTCCCATGCGTCCTCATCGAATGCGGCTTCCTTTCCAACGCCCACGACCTCGCCCTCCTCAAGAGCGAAGCTTACTGGGAAAAGCTCGCACAGGGCATGTACAACGGCCTCTACAATTTCTTCTCATATTGATAAGCAAAAGAACACGGACAAGCGCCGTGTTCTTTTTTTATGAGAATAGCTCTGTGAGATGAATCACAGGGCCTTTTGCATTTAATAAGCGTGAACGGCTAGAATGAGCGAAAAACACAAAGGAGATGATCAATAATGACATCAAAAATTTATGGTTATGTTCGTGTTTCGAGCCGTGAACAAAACGAGGATCGCCAACGTATCGCACTTCAAGATGCTGGTGTGCCACCGCACTACATCTATCACGACAAACAATCCGGCAAAGATTTCGCCCGCCCAGCGTACCAGAAAATGTTGCGTCGGCTGCGAAAAGACGACGTGCTCATCGTCAAAAGCATCGATCGCCTCGGCCGCAATTACGCCGAGATCCTCGAGCAGTGGCGATTCCTCACCAAAGAACGCGGCGTCGATATCGTCGTGCTCGATATGCCGCTGCTCGACACCCGGCGCGGCAAAGATCTTATCGGCACCTTTTTGGCGGATATCGTTTTGCAGGTGCTCAGCTTTGTCGCCGAAAATGAGCGCGTGAACATTCGTCAGCGCCAGGCCGAAGGCATCGCCGCTGCAAAAGCGCGCGGCGTTCGTTTCGGGCGGCCACCAAAACCCTTGCCCGAAAATTTCGCCGTTGTTTGCAAAGATTGGCAGGATGGAAAGATTACAGGTGTCGAAGCTGCGCGCCGGTGTGGCATGCCGTTGTCTACATTTTGTTATCGAGCATTGAAAATATAAGAAATGAAAATTTAAAAAAAAGTGTACTATCTGGTCACAGCTTATAAATCATTAATTGATTACATTTAATAATAAAGAAATCCCCGTATCACTTGTAGATAACGGGGATAGAATATGGTATTATTAATTTATATAGACAAATTTTCGAACTATTATCATATGTTAAGATGGTACACATTTTTGTAATCTCTGGGAGTGACGCATCAATGAAGCTCATTAACAACATTACAGATAAACTGGGAGATGATCTGAAAGTAACGATCAAACGTGGTGATCGTTTATCGATCGCAGCAGCAACATTTTCTGTATATGCTTTCGAGGAGTTGAAAGAACAGCTTGAGGGCTTGGAAGAACTGCGCTTTATTTTCACATCGCCAACATTTTTAGAGGAAAAACCTAAAAAATCGCAGCGTGAGTTTTATATTCCTCAGCTTAATCGTGAAAAAACGCTTCACGGCAGTGAGTTTGAAATCCGATTACGTAACGATCTCAATCAACGAGCAATTTCTTTGGAATGTGCGCGTTGGATCAAAGATAAAGTGACATTTAAATCAAACACCACCATGCAAGGAATTCCAGGCATGATCTGTGCTGACGGAGAATACCCAACAGCTTATGCACCTGTCAACGCATTCACACGTGCTGAGCTTGGCTGTGAGCGCGGAGAAAATATGGTAAGCCTGATCCAGCAGGTGGACGCGCCAATGAGTCAGCAATATCTGGATATGTTTAATAAGCTATGGAATGATAAACAGAATCTTACAGATGTTACTGATAAAGTCCTGGACAGCATCACCAATGCTTTCAAAGAAAACAGTCCGGAATTTCTATACTTTTTGCGCTGTATAACATCTTTGGCTCTTTTCTAGAAGAGGTAGATACTGACCACATGCCGAACGAAAAGCTCGGCTTCAAAGAAAGTAAAATCTGGAGCATGCTCTATACTTTCCAGAAAGATGCCGTACTTGCGATCATCAGTAAGCTTGAACAATTCAATGGATGCATTCTTGCAGACAGTGTCGGTTTAGGGAAAACTTTTACCGCGCTGGCAGTCATCAAATATTACGAATTGCGCAACATGCGTGTGCTTGTGCTCTGCCCGAAAAAGCTCAGTGACAACTGGCGGACCTATAAAGCCAATTATATCAACAATCCAATTGCCGAAGATCGACTGCGATACGATGTACTCTATCACACGGACCTCAGCCGAGATAAAGGATTCTCCGGCGAGATTGATCTCAGCAAACTCAACTGGAGTGGTTACGATCTCATCGTTATCGATGAATCCCACAATTTCCGTAATGGCGGATCGACATCTAAAGAGGGAAAAGAAAATCGCTACGATCGCTTAATGAATAAAGTTATCAAATCAGGTGCACGTACGCGTGTGCTGATGCTCTCGGCTACACCTGTCAACAACCGCTTTACAGATCTGCGCAATCAGCTTGCTCTTGCATACGAAGGAGATGCTTTACGCTGGTCAGAGCAATTAGAGAGCAGTCGTAATATAAACGAGATTTTAAGCGGTGTTCAGCATGCTTTCAATGACTGGAACAAGTTGGACGAAAATACACGTACGTCTGAACAATTAATGCGTATGCTCGACTTTGATTTTTTCAAAGTACTCGACGCAGTGACAATCGCGCGATCACGAAAACATATTGAGAGATACTATAATGTCGAAGAAATAGGTCGCTTTCCAAACAGGCGAGATCCAGTCACAAAACAACCACCGCTTACTGATCTCTCAGATACCATCACATTCAAAGAAATCAACGATAAACTTGAGAGAGTATCGCTTTGTATTTATACACCAACTTCCTATGTCCTTGACAGTTGCCGCGAAAAATACGAAGGATCAGACATCAGAAATTTAACCCAGAGTGGGCGAGAACAGGGAATGCGTACATTGATGGCCACCAATCTTCTAAAACGGCTGGAAAGCTCTGTGTATGCGTTTAGAATCACCTTGCAAAGAATTAAAGAAGCTTACGATGACACGTATGACCCGATGGCTCTGCAACATTTACAAGCGCAACAAATGGAACAGGAAGCTGGTCAAAAAGGCTTCGCTGGATTTATTAATAGAATTGCAGACATTGCTATGTCGGGAAGAGCTAAAAAGCTCAGGAGCCTCTTTGATCCGAGGAATTTTGATGCTGATGATCAGGAGAGCTATCTATTGATCGATCGAAAAGGCAATCAAATAGCTCTCAATGATATGGATTATCTTAGCTATCAACAAGATTTGTCTGATGATTTGGTCGCTATCGAAGAAATTCTCCAGGGTATTGAAAAGATTACTCCTGAACACGATACCAAACTGCAAACCTTGCTGCACACGATTGACGAAAAAGTTGCCCAACCATTTAACGCAGATAATCGTAAAATACTCATCTTTACAGCTTTTGCCGACACTGCAACCTATCTTTTCGAACATGTGAGCACATACATGACGAAACGTTATGGCCTTCACACAGCCCTCGTCACTGGTAGCGAAGGCCGTAGTACCATCCAAGGATTGACCGAATTTAACGACATTCTAACCTGCTTTTCTCCACGATCAAAAGATAAAGCCGCTCTTATGCCCGATGCACCGGAGATCGAAATTCTCATTGCTACCGACTGCATTTCTGAAGGGCAAAACCTGCAGGATTGTGATTGTGTGATCAATTACGACATTCATTGGAATCCGGTGCGTCTCGTGCAGCGGTTTGGCCGTATTGACCGCATCGGTAGTCAGAACGACGTGATTCAGATGATCAATTTTTGGCCAGATATGGATCTTGATTCATATCTGAATTTGAAAGTACGTGTTGAATCTCGCATGAAGGCGGTCGTATTGACTTCAACTGGTGACGACAATCTGCTTAGCCCGGAAGAAAAAGGTGACCTCGAATACCGTCGCAAGCAGTTGGAACAGCTTCAACATAAAGTGGTCGATCTTGAAGACATGGGTACCGGTGTGTCTATCACCGATCTCGGCCTCACAGAATTTCGCATGGAGCTGATGGAATACGCCAAGCACCACCCTGAGCTCGAAGTCACCCCAGGCGGCATCAGCGCTGTGACTGCAGTGCAGGAAGATGCGGCAAGTGGCGTGATCTTCGTGCTCAAAAATGTCCACAACGAAGTGAATATTAACGATCGCAATCGTATCCATCCGTATTATCTTGTCTACCTTTCCGACGACGGCGATATTATCTACGATCATCTCGCACCACGCGATATTCTGGAAACCATGCGCCAGCTATGCCGTGGAAAAGCGGAACCAATTGCTGCGCTCTGTGAAAAATTTGAACGTGAAACCGCTTATGGGGAAGATATGAGCCTATATTCCACCCTACTCAACGACGCCGTAGAATCGATTGTGGACACCAAAGAAGACAGCGATCTGGAAAGTCTTTTCCGTGCTGGAGGAACCAATGCACTGCTGAATGAGATCAATGGTCTCGATGATTTTCAGCTCATTTGTTTTCTCGTTGTCAAGGAGATGTGAGTATGATCCAATTTCCGAAATCAACAGCCTTCGGCCGGCGTGTGCCAAAGGAAATGTTTTATAAAAACCTCGACGTAAAACCAGAGATCAAGCGCCTTTTTATCGATCAGATCAAACGCATTATCTGGGCCAACAAGCTCTCGCCGGAAACCCTCAACATCGCCGCCGGACAAACTGTGCAGGAAATAGAAGTCTTTCACATCCTGCTTACTGACCAGGAGCTGGATGACCGCGTCCTCACACTCATGGACAAAGGCATTCCCTATCACCTGCTCTTCATTCTCGAGCGGCCCGATGGTCACTGCCGCCTCTCCATCGCGTACAAAGAAGCCACGGAGAAAAGCAGCGCCGCCTTCCAGCTGAAAGAATGCTACCACACCGCGTGGATGGAGCAGGACAGCTTCGCGCTCAACCTTACCGCGCTGAACATGGACGCGCTCTACGAAAGCCTTGTGCGACAAATCGCCGGAGAGGCGTTGCCTTCACTGGGCGATGAGAGCCTGCGCGAAACGGTCGAGCGACAGCAGGAGCGCGAACGGATTCAGAAGCAGATTGCGAAGCTGCAGGCGCAGATGAAATGTGAGAAACGCCTGGCAAAACAGATGGAGCTGCGGCGGGAGATTAGGAGATTGGAGGAAGAAATCATTCAATGATCAGGACATATACGAAAATAGCTGCGCTAGATGATACGCTTAGAATCTGGCGTTATATGGATTTTACAAAATTTGCAAATTTAGTTTTAACTGGAAAATTGTGGTTCAATCGAATTGATTGCTTTCAAGACGTATATGAAGGGACTTATCCCAAACAGAACATTGATATACTTCAGAGAAAAATATTGCGAGTTGGTGGGAGCAATTTTCGAGGTGGTAAAATAATAGAAAAATCTTTTCGAAAAAGAATGTACGTTTGCTGTTTTCATCAAAATGAATTTGAATCCGATGCCATGTGGAAACTTTACGCACATAGTGGTGGTGTAGCAGTTAAAACAAATATTGGAAGAATAAAAAGAGCACTTGAATTTTCAAACCAAGACATTATTATTTCTCGAGTTAAATATATTGATTTTGATTCTGAAGGTTTTCTCGATAATAATGTAATTAACCTTGGGGTGTATAAACGAAAGAGTTTTGAATATGAACAAGAAGTTCGACTTCTATTTATTTCTGAAGAAAGAGATAATCCCGAAACTGGAATACCAATTCAAGTCAATGTCAACGAACTGTTATCAGAAGTTTATATATCGCCATATGCTCCCAGTTACTTGGCACCTACGCTAAGGTCCTTTTTAGAAAAAATGAATTTGAATGTTCCAGTTATTAAGTCACCATTGTTAGATTTAAACAAAAGAGGGGATTGTAATGGACAAACTAAATTTTGAGACGCCGGATTTGGTGGCGGAGAATGTGGAGAAGATTGGGGCGTTGTTTCCGTCGGTGGTGACGGAGATGCGTGACGAAAATGGGAACTTGAAAAAAGGTATCAATTTTGAGACGCTGAAGCAATTGTTGTCTCAGGATGTGGTGGATGGCGAAGAATGTTATGAGTTTACTTGGGTTGGCAAGAAGGCAGCCATGGCCGAAGCTGCGCGCCCAATTACGAAGACGCTGCGCCCTGTGAAAGAAGACAGCCGAGACTGGGAAACGACGGAGAATCTTTATATCGAAGGGGATAATCTGGAAGTATTGAAGATCCTCCAAGAAAGCTATCTTGGCAAAGTGAAGATGATCTATATTGATCCACCGTATAATACGGGAAAAGATTTTGTGTATCCTGATCGTTTTATGATGGATGACGAGGAGCATAAGGAGAAAACAAATTACTTCGATGAAGATGGTAATATAAATTATTCGCGCGTAAATAATGAAACGGATGATAGATATCATTCCAATTGGTGTAGTATGATTTATTCCAGATTAGTAATAGCAAGAAACTGTTTACAAGAATGTGGTGTAATTTTTATTAGCGTCGATGATCATGAGCAAGAGAATTTGAAGAAAATTTGCGATGAAGTTTTTGGTACGAAAAATTTTGTAGCACAACTGATTTGGGAACGAGCTTATGCGCCAAAAAATGATGCAAAATATATTTCTAATAGCCATGATTATGTGATTATGTATTGTAAGAATATTGATGAATTTGTTATTGGGCGTTTGCCAAGAACAGAAGAAGCAGATGCTCGTTATAAAAATCCCGATAATGATCCGCGAGGTGTCTGGCAATCTGATAATATGACAGTCAAGACATACTCTCCATCTGGTGATTATCCGATTACGACTCCTTCGGGTCGTGTGGTAGAGCCTCCAGGACAATAGGATTTGGTTTGGAGCCGATGGCAATGGTGTTCCAAGAATTAAGCGTTTTCTGAGTGAGCTAAAAAATGATGGGATGGCTCCTACATCGATTATGTTTTATAAAGAGGTAGGACATAGTCAAGATGGAGCAAAGGAAACAACAAAATTGCTTGATGCAAGTGTATTTGATGGACCGAAGCCGGTTAAATTACTGAGAAGACTTCTTGTGTTAGCTAATCTTTCTATCGATGATATCATCCTAGATTTCTTCTCTGGCTCCGCCACTACTGCTCATGCTGTGATGCAGCTCAATGCTGAAGACGGCGGGCATCGCAAGTTCATCATGGTACAGCTGCCGGAGCCTTGCGGTGAAAAGACGGAGGCTTGCAAGGCGGTTACAAAAATATCTGCGAAATTGGCAAGGAGCGTATCCGTCGTGCTGGCGATAAGATCAAATCGGAGCATCCGGACGCGGATTTAGATAGTGGGTTTCGTGTATCCCGCGTGGACGAGAGTAATATGAAGGACGTGTACTATCATCCGGAAGCGGTGCGTCAGCAGGATCTGTTTGAGCAGGTGAGCAATATCAAGGAAGACCGCACGGATATGGATCTGCTCTACGCGTGCCTGCTGGATTGGGGCGTGGAGATCCATCTGCCACATACGCAGGAAGTGGTCGACGGTTGTACGGTGCATGATGTAGACGGTGGCGCGCTGATGGCTTGTTTTGACGAGAAAGTGCCTGTGGCGGTGGTAGAACACATGGCGCAGAAGCAACCGCTGCGCGTGGTGTTCCGTGACAGTGCCTTTGCCAGCGATGCGGAGAAGATCAATGTGTCGGAGATCTTTAAGAACCTCTCGCCGGATACGAAAGTGAAGGTGTTGTGATGAAATTACAGTTCAAACACCAGGCTTTTCAGGCGGAGGCAGCAGCGGCGGTGTGCGATGTGTTCGCAGGCCAGCCGCTGCGTACGCAGCAATATCGTGTGGATCTCGGCGACACGCGCTATATGCAGCAGTCGACAGAGATCAGCGAATTCGGTTTTCGCAATCAGCCGCTGATGTTGCGTGGCGATCAGATACTGAAAAATCTACGCGCGGTGCAGGTGCGGGGTGGTTTGAAACCGTCGGACAAACTGTCTGGTCCAGGCGTAAACCTGTCGATTGAAATGGAGACAGGCACGGGGAAGACCTACACCTATGTGAAAACGATGTACGAGCTGAACGCGCGTTATGGCTGGAGCAAGTTTATCATCGTGGTGCCATCGGTGGCGATCCGCGAAGGGGTGTATAAATCTCTGCAGACAACGCAGGAACATTTTGCCGGAGAATATGGCAAGAAACTGCGCTTTTTTATCTATTCCTCCGATCACTTGGATCAGGTGGATCATTTTGCCACAGACAGCGCCATCAATGTGATGATCATCAATATGCAGGCGTTTAACTCCAGCAAAAACCAGCGCATCATTGACAAAAAGCTGGATGCTTTCCGCAGTCGTCGCCCGGTCGATATCATCGCGCGCACTAATCCAATTCTGATCATCGACGAACCACAGAGTGTGGAGGGAAAGAAAACCAAGGAAAGTCTGCAGAAGTTCAATGCGCTGTTTACGCTGCGCTATTCGGCAACGCACAAAGAAAAATATGACATGGTGTATCGTCTGGATGCGATGGATGCGTACAATCAGCACTTGGTGAAAAAGATCGCTGCGCTGGGTGTAACGCTCACAGGCTCTACCGCAACGAACAGCTATGTGTATCTGGAAGGCATCGATCTCTACAAGAACAAAGGCCCGACTGCGCGTCTCGGGTTTGAGGTGAAAGGCAAGACTGGCACGCGCACGATTGTGCGCAAAGTGAGCGGAGGCGAGGATCTCTATGCGCTGTCAAATGAGCTGGATGAATACGCCGATCGTTTTGTGATCCTGCCAGACGGTATTGATGGGCGCGACAATTCTGTGACGTTTCTCAATGGTCTTAAGCTTTATGCGGGACAGATCAGTGGCAACGAGCAGATGACGGAACTGCAGCGACGTGTACAGATTCGCGAGACGATCCGCATGCACATCGAAAAGGAACGAGAGCTGTATCCGAAGGGCATCAAGGTGCTGAGCCTGTTCTTTATCGACGAGGTAGCGAAGTACCGCGTGTATGACGATGACCATGATGATGGCCGCAATGGCGAATATGCGCGCATGTTTGAGGAAGAATACGAAAACGTGGTGCATGGTTTGCAGCGTCAGTTCGGCGATGATGCATACATGAAGTATCTCGATAGCATCGATGTGCACGAGACGCATCAGGGTTATTTCTCCATTGATAAAAAGAAGGGGATGAAAGCGCGGTTTGTCGAAGGAAAAATTGACAAAAAGACACAGACGTCCAACGATGCCGATGCCTATGATCTGATCATGAAAGACAAGGAACGGCTGCTCAGCTTTTATGAGCCTGTGCGATTCATTTTTTCTCATTCTGCACTGCGCGAAGGCTGGGACAATCCGAACGTGTTCCAGATCTGTATGTTGAAGCCGCAGAGCGAGTCGGAGATTCGCAGCCGTCAGGAGATCGGGCGCGGCTTGCGTCTCTGTGTGAACCAGCAGGGCGAGCGTATGGATGAAAGCGTGCTCGGTGCTGATGTGCAGGAGCTGAACAAGCTGACGTTGATTACTGATATGAGTTTTGGAAAATTTGCCGAGGCTTTGCAGCAGGGTTTGGCGGATGCATTGGAAGACCGGCCAAAAATCGTCGATGCACAGCTGTTTGAAAATCAGACGTTGGTCAGCGAAGATGGGCGCGCGTTAAAAATCAATCGCCAAATCGCGAATGCGATTTATGACGATCTGCTGTTGAATGGCTATGTCAAGCAGGGGCAGATGACGGAAAAATATTACGCTGAAAAAGAAAGCGGTACGCTGCATGTTGCAGAAGAAGTGGCAGAATATGGTGTAGCTTCTGTTGCTAAAATAATTTCTACAGTTTTTGATGCGAAGCAGATGCAGCCGGAAAATGCCAATGGCAACAATGTGGAAGCTGTTCTTGATGAAGAAAAACTGCATAAGCAAGAATTTCAGGAGCTGTGGCGGCGGATCAACCACAAATCTTTCTATACGGTTGCATTTGATTCTCAGGAATTGATTGATCAGGCGGTACAGACATTGAACGCGAAGCCCGATGTGACGCGCGTGAATATCAATCTGGAATATGGGGAGCAACGCGATGCCTTAGATTCTAAGGAGCAGCTCGAATACGGAGACGCTTTTCGTAAAACGCACAGTGATCGTGAAACTGCTGAGCATGCTCCGCTGGGAAGTGTGCGATATGATTTGCTCGGTAAGCTGGTCGAACAGACAGATTTGACACGTGCGACGATCGCGAAAATTTTGCAAGGAATGGATCCTGACAAATTTGCGATGTTTAAGATTAATCCAGAAGAATTTATTCTCAAAGTTGGCAAGATCATCAATGATCAAAAAGCGACACAGATCATCGAGCATATCGCTTACAATAAACTTGACGCCAGCTACGACACAGACGTTTTTACTGGCACAACGCTGCGCGGTAAGCTTGGCATCAACGCTATGGAAGCAAATCATAGCTTGTATAGCCACATTATCTACGATTCACAGAGCGAAGCGACATTTGCCAAAGAGCTCGAGGTGAGCAAAGAAGTGGCTGTGTATGTGAAACTACCAAGTAGTTTCTTCATCTCCACGCCGGTTGGTAAATACAATCCAGACTGGGCGATTGCTTTTAATGAGCAGGAAGTAAAACACGTGTATTTTGTCGCAGAAACCAAGGGTAATATCAGCAGTATGGAATTGCGCGGCGTCGAACAAGCGAAAATAGAATGCGCACGGGCGCATTTTAAGGCGATCAGTAACGACAGCGTTGTGTACGATGTGGTGGATAATTATAGTAGGTTGATGGATATTGTGATGAACTGATTTGTGCTATTGAACGTCTCAACGTCAATCAATATCTATAGAGATTAAATAAGAAATGGCGAGAGGTCTTCCGATGAATAGTGTTAAAGTTTGAGTGTATATAGAGGTGATAGCATGAAAATTATTCATTGTGCGGATATTCATTTGGATTCGCCGCTGGCGACGAATTTCACGCCTGAGCAGGCGCGGGAGCGCAATGCTGAGATTACGCGAACGTTTCAGCGCCTTTGCGAATATGCAGGGGCGAACGATGTAAGGGTTGTTTTAATCGCAGGAGATTTCTTTGATGGGCGTCGTGTCTCGAGTCACACGGTGGATATTGTTTTTGATGCGATGAGACGCACACCGCAGGTGGATTATCTATATGTGAGCGGCAATCATGATGAGTCGTCGGCGGTATTTTTAGACCGCGAACGTCCGGAGAACTTCAAACAGTTTTCTGATCAGTGGCAGAGCTATATTTATGACGATGTGGCGATTTCCAGCGTGCAGCTGACGGAACAGAATACTGTGAAGATTTATGACGATCTTCCAGTCCAGGATGGAAAATATCACATTGTGATGCTGCATGGTCAAATTGGCAGTAAATCTGAAAAGGACAGTGTCAATCTTGATTTGTTAAAAGGTAAGGGAATTGATTATCTGGCGTTGGGACATATTCATTCTTATTCCCAGAATCCGCTGGATGCGAAGGGCACATATTGCTATCCGGGGTGTCTGGAAGGACGAGGATTTGATGAATTTGGCGAAAAGGGATTTGTGCTGCTGGATATAAACGATAGGCGCTGTACGCTGAGTTTTGTGCCGTTTGCTTTTCGCACGATTTATCGCGTGGTGATCGATATCACAGGCATGGACAGCAATTCTCAGGTGTTTCGCGCTATGCGAGAAGCGACGCAAGATATTGATAGAAAACATCTTACAGAATTTGTGTTGAAAGGAAAAATCCAGCCGGAAACGCAGATTTCAACAAATTATTTGCTGAACCTTGTCACAAAAGAATTCTATGCGGCGAGGATCAAAGATGAGACGACGTTTATGTTTCAGATAGACGATTATAAGAATGACGTTTCGTTGAAGGGAGAATACATTCGTCAGATTTTGTCGAGCAATCTCGATGAAAAAGAAAAGGAACGGTTGATTCAGATTGGTTTGGAAGCATTGCGAGGGGAGGCGATCACGCTATGAAAATATTGAGGTGTCACATAGAAAATTTTGGCACACTTTCTGATTGGGATATTGAATTTCAAGATGGACTGACGGAAATTTGCGCGCCGAATGGATTTGGCAAAACAACACTTGCGGTGTTTATTAAATGTATGTTCTATGGACTTTCCCATAAAAGACCAAAAAATATTTCAGGTAATGAGCGAAAAAAATATGAACCGTGGCAGGATGGCCCCTACGGCGGCTCCCTGGATTTTGAATACCAAGGCACAGAATATCGTGTGACACGATTTTTTGGAAAAACGGCTGTTAAGGATTCGTTTTCGCTGTATGATCTAACGAACCGGAAAGAAAGCAGGAAATTTTCGCGAGATCTAGGTAATGAACTGTTTCAGTTGGACGATGAAGCTTTTGCAAGAAGTACGTATATTCCACAGATGATGGATGTGATGACGAAGACACCAGCGGCGATTCAAAGTAAGTTGAGTAATATGGTGGACAGCACCGATGATCTCAACAATTTTGATACAGCGCTGGATAAGTTGAAAGCAACACGCAGTCAGTTCCAGGCGTATCGCGGCAATGGCGGCATAGTTCACCGTCTGCGCGAGCAGATCGACGAACTGAATGTGGAATATGAAAAAGCGAAGAAAGATGTTGTACCGCTGGAAGAAATTTCCAGGGATATTGTTCGTTTATCAGAACGCCAGGAAGAAGAACAAAAAGTTGTCAACCATTTGCGAGAGACGATTCGCCAGGCAGCCAATCAAAAAGCGCTTACTATGCAAAAAAAGCGCGGCGAAGAATTGAAGGCAGAGTACTTACGATTAGAGCAAGAGGTTGGGCGTTTGGATATGGTCTACGCACAGGGTTATCCTAACCAGCATGAAATTGCGGAACAACGCGCTAACCGCATCGCTTATGACGAGGCGACTGCCAAGCTGTCACAGATGACGATCGATGGAAGTGATATGGTACGCGCAACGAAGGGGCAGCAGCGATTTGGTGAGGCACAAGAGTTTGAGCCGTTGTTCAAGCAGTGCCAAAACGATTATCAAGCACTCAGAGAATTGTACGCCAAAGACGATGCGCGCGCAGATGACGCAGAAAAAGAACGTTTTGCCATTTTGAAAGCACGTTTCAACCAGGGAATTCCTGCTGAAATAGAACTGACTCAGATAAGAAAATCTGTCAATGAATTGATCCGACTGCAAGAAAAAATCAGGCAGACACAGCTTTCGCAGGCGGACGCCCGTCAGCTGGATGATCTGCGCAATTTTTTCGGAGAGAATGTACCGGATGGTCAGGTTCTGGATGATTGTGAACGTACATTACGAGAAAACGAACAGCTGCAACAAGAACGCGCAAGAACTGTGACCAGTGATCAGGAAGAATTGGAGCGCCTTAAACGAACGTTTGCACATAGTGTTCCGTCTGAAGAAGCCATTCATGATGCGCAGGAAAAGTGTAAACGCATTCATACGCTAAACGCGAAAAAAGAGGTTCAGACGACAGTCGTTCAATCACAGGGGCAATCTGCAGCGAAGAAATCCAAGGCACCGATGCTGTCTGGCATCTTAGGTGTGTTGCTGCTGCTTGCAGGGATATTTTTCTTTGTGACTTCACAGATGTCGATGGCTGCTGTTCTCACAGTAGCCGGACTTGTTGCTTTAATTGCAGCGGTTGGGTTGTCTGTCAAACAAAACAGCAATGCATCGGAACAGATGGTTGTTCGCGGAAGCGCCATCTCAGAAGAGGAAAATCAGGAGCTTTTTACGCTACAACATGAATTGAATGATTTTATCTTGCAGTTTTATGCTTCTGTGACAGATCCCGAACAGCAGTTGGTCGCCTTGCTGATGGACCGTCGCCAGTTCTTAGAGTTGCAGGAACGACATCGTGCGCAGGAAAAGCGCTCGCAAGAGCTTGAACAGCGCATGGCAGAAAATAAGCGCAGGATGCAGGAAGTTTTTGAACAATTTTTTCCGGGTGAAGTATTCCAGACGTCGTTTGTCGCTGATCTTAGAAACAGAAAGAAAGCATATCAAGATTTGGTACAAAAACAAAAGGAAAGTCATCGAGAAAAATTGATCTTGAACGTTGCTGTGGCATTTATCAAGTTTCAGCTGATTAAATTTTTTGTGCCATATGTACCAACGTTTACTGTTGAAAATGCACAAATTGTTCTGGATCAGCTCGTTGCTGATGTTAGAGAATTTAACTTGCTGAACAACAAGTTTGCTCAGAGAGCCGCTGATGAGAAAGAAGACCGGGAGCTAATTGAGCGCAAAGAAAACGCTATTCATCGTTTCCTGGAAAAATATCAGCATGACGCGGAGACCGCCTCGCTTGAAGAAGCAATCAGTGCGCTGGAAGCGGACTTCAAACAATATCAGGAAGCGGCGCTGCGCGTGCAAACTTATGAAAAAGAACGAAAGCTTCAAACCGAAAAGTTTAAGCAAGCTGAAGAATCCTTACTGGCATTTTCAAGAAAATATTTTTCGCAAGAACAGCTATTATCATCGGAGCAGATTGAGCAGTGTGCAGCAGATTTGATCGAACACGAAAGTTTGATGATCAGTTTTGCAACGGCAAAGCAGCAGTACGCAGCATTTACCGAAGAAAATCCTGACTATGCGAAAGAGACGGTCGATGCTTCCGAAGTTTTAGAAGATCCAGATGTATATCAGACAGAGGAAAAAGAAGCGCAGACGCGTCTGTCGCAGACCGATGAAAACTTGCGAAATCTCAGAACAGAGCGTGATCGCCTGCTGCGTTCGGTGGAAAAAATTCCTGGCTATGAAGACCAAATGACGCGTTTGGTCGAGCAGCAAAATAAGGCGCTTGAAAATGTTGCGTTGTTGGATAAGGCGATGGCGTTCATGCAACAAGCGAAAGATCATCTCTCAAACAGTTATGTTGGAACGGTAGAGAGACAATTTGTAACGTACGTAGAAAAGTTTTTTAGTAGACAAAAAGATGTTCATGTCATGATCGACAAAGATCTGCAGATTAAAGTAGAAGAGCAGGGGATGCTTCACGAAGTGGAATATTACAGTGCTGGTTTGACAGATATTTTTGTGCTGTGCATGCGCTTTGCGCTGGTGGATGCGCTGTTTGAACACGAAAAACCACCGCTTATTTTGGATGATCCGTTTGTAAATTTGGATGATCACCATATGAATTACGCGCTGGAACTTTTGAAAATCTTGGCAGAACAATACCAAATCGTCTACCTTGTTTGTAATACCAATCGAGCTGTAGAGATTGCAAAAAGAAAGTGCACAATAAAAAAGTGTCTGTAGCATATGAACGAAATCAAATGAAGGGATAGACTATGAAAACTGGCGAAATTTATGTTGATAATTCTCACAAAGATAAAAAATGGTTTGGAAATTTTATTCAGCTCACTGGACCACGGCAAGATGTGATCGATTTTGCGAAGTCTATTTGTGGGAAAGGGTATAATACCCAACTTAAGAAAGCGATCGCTATGCTTGAGGCTGATGACACTTATGTGTCGCTTTGCATGACAAACGATGTTTTTACAGAATTTGAGAGTGTGAATTCGAAAGATATCAGAGATGTGTTTGCGCCATTGGTGGAAAAATACTACCGATGCGAATTCATTTATTATTATGGCGATATAGCACATTACAAGCCAAATGCTATCTACATGACGTCGTTAGCAGGTGAAAAAATAATTTCTGATCTGCAGTATTTTTTTATTCCAGACTCTCCTGAAAGAAGATATTGGGTTGATGATCCAGATTATATCATTATGCTTTTACACGGAAAATATATTAATGCGGGGGTAAAAGTAAAGCTAAAAAATGGGAAAATGTATACGTACATCGATGAGTCGAAGCTTGAATGGAAATATGATGTGGCAGAGGCTGTGGAACCGTTTTTTACATCGAAACTGACATTTACCAGTCTGGCAGAACTGCTGTGTGATTATAAATCACCCAAAAAACAACAAGAATTCTTTCAGAGAATGCAAAAGAATTATCAAGGTATCGAACAGGTTGCGTCCATCACTGTCACGCAGGAAAAATTCTACACCGCAGAACGGCTTGAGAATGAAAAAATCTGTGATCCAACAGTGGTGCGGTATCTAGATTCGATGTTTATAGAAAAACAGGAGCTAGTGTTTGATTTCGGGAGCAATACTGCAAAAAGAAATTGTGTGCGCAAGGTATACGCATACCAGGATCCGCTCAAGGATGAATTCACGCTGAAGGAAATTATCTTTGAAGACAGCGAAGAAACTCTTCAGATTCCTGGTGTGTCAAATGCAGTTGAAGCAGCGTTCGCTTTTGCGGAAAGTGATAAACATAAAAGGGTGCTTTATCGTTGCTTGACGGATATTGAAACCATCATCGTCCCTTCTTCTGTCCAGGTGATAAAAAAGGTGCTTTTGAAGGCTTAGATAACGTGAAAGAAATTTTTTTGTCAGATAATGTGTGGGAGATTGCCAGGGGCGCGTTTGCTGGGTGCAAAAATTTGGAACGGATTCATTTAGCTGGCAAATCCAGAGAAGATGGGTCTCTCGTTTTCAAAGATGGGGACAAATTACTGCGCTATATTTCCGGGCAGGAAACGTATGTGGTGCCAGACAATGTACGTGCCTTGGACAATTATGTATTCGAAGACTGCACTCGCCTGAAAAAAGTGGTGCTTCACGGAAAAATGAAGCGTCTGCCAAACCATGCGCTGGAAAAATGCAAAACGCTGACGGTGCTGGAAATTGGCGAAGGGCTCAAAAAGATCAACACCAAAGCGCTGGAAGGCAGCAAGATCAAAGAGATTATTCTGCCGACAGGGTCAGTGAAATTTTTTGATAAATATCAGTACCAGTTTTTGGTGGAAGGAAAGCAAACGGTGGTGTATGATTTTGCCAGCGCTGCGAAAAACGTCACACGGATGCTTGCTGAACCAGCAACAGCTGCGCTTGCAGCGGACAAAAGTTTTAAGATCGCTGAAGATATGATCAAGCGTCACGCGGAAGAAGTGGGCGACGAACTGCCGGCACTCGTCACCAGCGCGCTGTGCTATTGCATCGCGCAGGGAGATCTGAAGAAGATGACGTCTCTTCTGAAAAACAAGCAAGCTGGTGTGGCAAATCGTGCGGTGCTTTCAGCGTGCGCGGATGCAAAGGGCGATCAGGAGATTGTTGCGCTCCTGAAAGAAAAAAATCTCTACACTCTCGAGCGCGATGCGGCGGACGATGAAACTGTATCGTAAATTCTTTGCAAACAAGGAGCGCGTGGCGAAGCTGGCGCGGCTGGGGCATCGCTACGACACGCCGCTTGCGCTGCACACGGACATCATGGCGGTATTGACAGGACTCGCTGGCGGGTCGGCGCAGGATGTGATCATCGCGGTGCTGGAAGCCGGGCTGGATGACGAGACAAACGCGCCGCTGGAAAACATCCGCAAGTTTGGCAGTATCGAGGCGTTCTGGCAGATGGTGCAGGGAATCACGGGCTTTGTACAGGATGAAGAAAAGACGCTCGCTGATCTGGCGGCGCATGTGCTGCTTTCGGCATTGGCGCAAACGATGAACGCGGGTGCGTTGCGCGGGCTGGAGCGATATGTGGCGGAATCACGCGCAGTTTTTTGCTACGAGATTGTGGCGGAATGGCGCACGCATGAGGAAACGGGAATGCTTTATGAGATCGCGCGAGAGGTGGAAGCGCAACTGGGGCTGGCGGCGCGGTTTGAAAAAATGGAAACGGAAACGCTCCTGACCTCGGATATTTTCCCAGCGATCGATGAAGCGATTCTCTCGCGATTCTATGCGGAGATTGCTGATAATGTGCTGAAGCTGGAGTTGTTGCAACAGACGGTGACGACGCGGCGCACCTGTGGCTGGTACGCGCGCTTTGCGGCGTATTATGCATGTTTGCAGGAGATTGGCGCGATGCAGCAGTATTATCAGGCCAACGCAGCGGGCTATCATATTGTCGAGCCAGAGAAAGTGTGGCGGCTTTACACAGAATCGGCGTATGAGATGGATAGCCACTATCGGCATTTTCTTGTCGCTTTCGGCCAGGCGCTGAAAGCAGGCGGTGCGCTGGAAGATCAGCTCAAGCAGGCGGCAGAATACGCGGAAGGGCTGTATCAGAACGGCTTTCTTGTTCCGCTTGGCGATTGCTGGACGAACGCAGCAGCAAGCGACTTGGTCTCGCTGGGCTATGTGAGCGAGGTAGCGCGGCAGCAGGATTTCTACGCACGCTATGTGCAGCCGCTTGTGAAGAAGAACACGCGCGCTTTTGTGATCGTCTCAGACGCGCTGCGTTATGAGGTGGCGGCAGAACTTGCCACTCAGCTTTCGCGTACGACGCATGGTGCAGTAAACCTTGATAGCATGCAGGCGATGTTTCCGTCGATCACAAAATTTGGCATGGCAGCGCTTTTGCCAGGTCGGTCGATTGCGATGGAAGCGGACGGCGATGTGCTGCGCGACGGAATGACAACGCGCTCCACGGTGGATCGCGAGAAGGTGTTGCGCGCAGCAAACGAAAAAAGCGTGGCAGTGACGTACAGCGAGCTGCTGGCGATGAAGCGCGCCGAGCGCCACGCGCTGGCCAGCGGCAAAGAGGTAGTCTATATCTACCACAACGCCATTGATGCGATGGGCGACAAGCCGGCGACAGAGAAGAAGGTGTTCGCAGCGTGCGACGACGCGATGAGCGAGATCGCAAACATTGTGCGTATTATCACGAGCGACATGCAGGGCAAGGCGATTTTCATCACGGCAGATCACGGATTTCTCTACACGTACAGTCCGCTTGCTGAAAGTGCAAAGCTGGGGCAGGATGTGATCACAGGAAAAGTGATCGAGATCGGTCGTCGCTACGCGTTGACGGTGCCTGTGGC
>OGWU01000570.1_pt1 | contig 24314 bp, 21 predicted proteins | sample 1576071 | NCBI WGS metagenome assembly OGWU01 (sample SAMEA3541582, study PRJEB24748) | human gut metagenome | biome: human gut; feature: human-associated habitat; material: faeces | place: China | collected 2012
TCGACTATAACTTCAAAGTATTCCGACATCCGATATTTAACATCCCTTATTTTACCGATACCCTGATCACCGGGCAGATGTCAAACTTGTCCCAATCTACCGGACACCCATATTCCATTACCGCATGATCCGAGCTTACATAGGCAACCGTGTCCTTTGCATTGCCCGGCGTCCGCAGCAGCCAGTTCAGATTTATCGAAGCTATCTCCTCCGCGTATTTCTGCGCCTCTTCTGCACTCAAAAGATACACATAATCCTGCGTATCCGCCCCTCCGTCAATTCCGTATGGATTGCTTCCCTCATTCTTTACATCTGTCAGCAGGATCCTGGCCTTTTCTTCCTCCGTAAAGTCCTCCAGAAATGTGCCGTTCAGCCATGGCCGCAGCGAACAGTTCTCCCATGTCACATCTTCATCGTTTTCATGGTAGGCAACCTCTGTAAGCTCTTTGACCTTCCCGGAGTGAGCCGCGATCAGGATCATCGCCTCATCATCCTTCTCCAGGACCTTCCAGGTATATGGTCCAAAAACAGCCTCCGCACCAACCTTTGCCTTCGATAGATTCTTCAATCCCTCCGCCCGCTTACGCTCAGCTATTTTTTCTTTGCACAGCGAAACTTTTTCCTCACTGTCACGATATCCTTCCAGGCCATCCAATATCTCCTGCGCTGCGGAAAAGTCCTCCTGCTCCATCAGAGCAAGCGCCTGGTTATATTTTCGCTGCGGCGAAAAAAGAAATGCGGCAGCACAAATAATCAAAATCCCCAATCCGGCAATAACCAGCATATTTTTAATGCCGGATTTTTGACTGCTCTTCTTGTTCTTCTGCCGGCATTGCTCTGCAAGCGCGTCGGCATCCTTATATCCACTGATCCGCTCAAACAAATCGATCGCCAGCTTCCGGTCTATCGAGGAATGCGCCTGCTGCATCCGATCGCATGCCTTTACATATAACTGCTCTTTGCCATTTTGCTCCGTCTCTTCCGCTTTTCGCAGATATTCTTTTGCTAATGCCGGGGCATCCTTATAGTCCCCGGCCGCTTTCATCTCCGAAGCCGCAGTACGGTATGTCTCTGCAATATCCCGGTATTGAATCAGCACATCCAGGATTTCCAATTCATTTTTCGCATTTTCGTAATGCGTCTCTGGTGAAACTCCCATACTATCTCCTCACTTCTATCTGGTTTTCTTCTCGTAGATTTTTGACACCTTTGCCGTATCTCCGTAAGCGATCATCTGTCCATGCTCCAGTATCATCGCCTTATCACACAGGCGCTGAACCTGCTCCAGCGAATGCGATACAAACAGAACCGTTACGCCCTTATCAAACATTTCCATGACTCTTCTTTCACTCTTCTTACGGAATTTTGCATCTCCTACGGATAAAACCTCGTCCAGGATCAAAATATCCGGTTCTACAACTGTGGCAATCGAAAACCCGAGCCTTGCGCGCATACCGGAAGAATAGTTTTTCAGCGGAACATCAATAAATTTATTCAGCTCCGAAAATTCTACTATTTCATCATATTTCTCTTCCAGAAATTCACGCGAAAATCCCAGAACCGAACCATACAAAAATATATTCTCCGCCCCGGTATACTGCATATCAAATCCGGCGCCAAGCTCCAGCATCGGCGCAATCTTTCCATGCTTCTCCACGGTACCCACCGTCGGCTTATATACCCCGGCAATAATCTTCAGGAGCGTACTTTTTCCAGCACCGTTCAATCCCAGGATTCCAAGGCGCTCTCCCTTTTTCAGTTCAAACGAAATATCCCGCAGCGCCCAAAATTCATCATATTTAATCTCTTTTTTCAGAAGCTTGATCACATATTCCTTTAAGTTATCCGTTTTCTCACTGCTGAGATTAAAACGGATGCTGACATCATTAACCTTTATCGCAGTATTACTCATCTTTTCTCCTAGATATGCAGAACAAATCTGTCCTGTTTTTTATAAAATACCCCAAAGCCAATCACCAGAGCGGCAATAGCAAACCCAAAGGAATACAGCAAATATCCGGTATTCATCGGGGAACCAAATACAGCCGAACGGAAGTTATCAATAATACAGTACAGCGGATTATACTTCAATATGAAGCTGTATCCCGACTCAAGCAGTCTCTCCGGATAATAGAAAATCGCACACATATACATAATCAGCATAAGCGCAACATTCCAGATATACTCCAGATCCCGGAAGAACACAGAAAATGTGCCTAAAATCATGCCGATCCCCAGAGATAGCAGGAACAGGTTCAGCAGCGGCACTACCGCCTGAAGAAGGTACCATGTCGGATAAACTCCAACTACCAGCGCAACGATAAACAAAACTACCAGCGACAGCAGAAATATCACATAGTTGAAGATCACGCTGGAAAGCGGATACAGGTACTTTGGAACATAAACCTTTTTGATCATTGCACTGTTTGAACGTATCGAACGCATCGCCGCCTTCGTGGAATCCGAAAACATAGAATATAACAGCCTGCCGGTCAGAATATATACCGGAAACGTCTCCGACTTGTTTCCAAGCAGCGTACCAAATACAATCGTAAGCACGATCATCGTCAGAAGCGGCTCGATCAGCGTCCATATAATTCCAAGATAGGAACGCCTGTATTTTAATTTAATCCCCTTTTTTACTAATTCCATGAGCAGGAAACGGTATTTCAAAAATCCTGCAATTACTTTTTTCATAACCAGAGTTCCTCCGCCTATTCATCATATTCCGGGCGTTTGTCCCGGAAAACGGTCATACGCGTATTATAATATTAATCAAATAAGATGTCAACGTCTGGCAATTCCCAATTTCGGCCGTCTGGCAATTCCCAATTTCGGCCGCTTACAGGCACGCACTGTCCCCTATATCTTCATTTTTCATGTTCTCCCATGTTTCTATATATCTTATGATAATTATTTTTTATATATTGACTTTTTATTATTTTTATGATACTATTTTCGTACTAAAATTTTTAATACGCTTCAACCACAGTTTACTGTTACTTTTCACCCGCATAAAGGAGTATCCCTATGACAAATGAATTCGACTATCTAAATCAGGCATCCGGTCCGATTCGATATGGTCTAACCAATGATTATATGTTCCGCGCAGTGCTGCAGGAGAGTAATAAAACACTCAAACACCTGCTGTCCGCCCTGCTTCCGATTCCCTATGAAGAAATTATAGAATGTGTCATCACAAATCCGATCATACTCGGAGAATCCATTGACGATAAGACCTGTATCATGGATGTGCGTGTAAAACTGAACAACAACCGTTTGATCAACCTGGAGATGCAGATGGGGCATCTCGATAACTGGTGCAACCGCGCGCTTTTCTATCTCTGCCGCCTTTTCTGCAACATAAAGAGCGGACAGGATTACAGCCAGCTTCTTCCTGCCATCCATATCGGTATCCTGTCCGATCCGCCCTTCTCTGATATGGACGATTTTTACAGTGAATACCTGCTCACAAACACACGCCATCCCCATATTTTCAGTAGAAATTTTTCTCTGCGTATGTTAAACTTAAATCAGTTAGAAAACGCAACGGAAAATGAGCGTGTCTCAGAGCTTTATCACTGGGCATGCCTCTTCAGAGCAAAAACATGGGAGGATATCCGCATGATCGCTGAAAACAACAACGCTATCCGGGAAGCTGCCAGTCATCTTAAGATACTTTCCGAAAAAGAAAAAATCCAACAGCAGGCAGAAAGCAGAGAACGCTATTTTATGGATATGAGCTGCTCCAGAAATGAAGGTATTGCGGAGGGTTACAGCAAAGGCTCTGCTGAAGGCTATTCCAGAGGTTCTGCTGAAGGCTATTCCAAAGGTTCCGCTGAAGGCTATTCCAAAGGTTCCGCTGAAGGCTATTCCAAAGGCTCTGCAGATGCGCAAAAAGCTGCTACCCAGCTTGCTCTTCTCCTGGTGCAGGATGGACGTATCGCTGATCTGGAACGTATTGCCTCTGATCCAGTTTATTATCAGAAACTTTTGAAAGAATATGGACTGGACTGAACAAAGAAAGACGGAAGGATACTCTGAAATGCAAAAAAGAATTTACACTCTCGACAACCTGAAGTTCATGCTTATCGCTCTTGTCGTTATGGGACATATTGCAAATTCCTATGCGTCTTCCGACGCTCTTCTCCGCTCCGCGTTTATGTTCATCTACACCTTCCATATGCCGGCGTTCATATTCGTCAGCGGCCTTTTCTGCAAAAAAATGACTGCAGAAAACATCAGGAAAAAAATGATTTATTATTTCCTTCTGTATATCAGTCTTTCCATGATTCTGCGCGTAAATTATTTCATTTATCGTCGGACTCCTTCCTTCTCACTTTTTTCTGAAAACGGTGTTCCCTGGTTTATGTTCGCCCTGGCTGTTTTCTATGGAATCACCTATCTCATCCGAGATTGTAATAAAGTGCTGATACTGGTATTCTGCATTCTTCTCGCTTGCTTTATCGGATACGATAACAGCATTGGAGATTTTTTGTGCTTATCCAGGATTATTGTTTTCTATCCTTTTTTCCTTCTGGGACATATGATAGATATTCCCAGTCTGCTTTCTATAACGCAGAAAAAAGCTATCCGTTTTTTGAGTGCTGCCATTGTTTTGGCATTTGCTCTGATATGTTTTCTCAAGATTGATTCCGTATATGTTTTTCGTCCTCTGTTGGGAGGGCGTAATCCTTATAGCACACTTTCCGAAGTGCTCGCCCCATATGGCGGTTTCCTTCACTTTATCCTGTACTTTATATCTTTTTCCCTGACCATCTGCCTGATATCCATCGCCCCCCCCCCGCAAAATAATCCTGCTTTCCTCACTTGGGCAGCGAACTCTACCGGTATACTTTTTCCACTATCTTCTCATATATTCTTTAAGATATTTTTCCGTTGCGCAGAAAATGGCTGCAAGTATGCCTAACGGAGTATGGCAACTGCTTTTCCTCGGATTAGGCATACCTATTACATTTGTCTTCTCACTAAAATTGTTTGAGCTTCCATTTACCAAACTAAGGAAAGCTCTGTTTGTATCTTTTCCCAGGCAAACATAATTATGAAGTATTTTACAGATTTTTCTTTTCCTTCCCTCACCCATTAGCAATGTGCGTCGCAAAATATAAAAAGGGCTGTGAAAAATGGGATAAGAATCCCAAGCTTCACAGCCCCAGCGGATCGCAAAACATGAGAAAATAGCAATTTAGCAATCCTTTTATCTATCCAATTCCAATAAAGCTACCATAAATTTTTCCATGTATTGCTTTTCTCCAATTGATACTCTTAAACAGTTTCCAAACTCGCCTACATTTGGATATACTTTAATTAAGATTTTCTTTTCTGCTTTCATTCTTTCTACAATGGTTTGTGCATCTGTTTTAGGCTCGATAAATATGAAATTGCCTGCTTCGCCTTTATGCCTATAACCATTAGCATTCAAAGTCTCAATAAGATATCCTCTACCCTCATTGAATTTTTCAATCAAACTTTCTAACATTCCCGGCGTTGTGAGTATTTTTTCTGCAAACAACATTGCAAAAGCATTTGCATTATGAGGAGTGCAATATTTCTGTACATATTTTATATCTTCAGGATGGCCACAAACGTATCCCAAACGGCATCCAGCCATTGAAAATAGTTTGGAGAACGTTCTTGTAACCAAAACTCTTCTATTGTTTAAAGCATATTTAATAAATGTCTTAGGATAGAAGTAATGATAAGCTTCATCTATTAATAGAGTAATTTCTTTTTCCAGACATGCTTTAAACAATACTTCAAACTCTTCATCAGAATACACGTTTCCCATTGGATTGTTCGGATTTAAAAGAATAAGCATCTGTGTATCATCTGTCAGCTCCTTCATAATGTTTTCAATACTGATAGAAAGGTCTTCATTATAAGGAACCTTTACAAGATCTCTTCCATACATTTCAGAATATACCTGGAACATAAAGTAGGAAGGAACTACGCCAACAATACGTCCATTGACAGAAGTAAATGCCTGAATCACATAACGAATGGCTTCAGCTGAACCATTTGTAATACAAAGATGTGAAGTGTCAGTACCAATATGCTTTGCTAATACTTCTGTAAAATGCAATGTTTCTGGGTATTGAGATACAAACTGTGGTGTAACTTCTTTTAAGGTTTCAATAATAAATTCCTGAGGAAGACCTCCTGGATTCTCGTTTAAATCTAATCTTAAATAAGCTTTTCTTTCGTTCTGATCAAAAATTCGAACTAAGTCTTTAATATTGTTATCTAAATAATACATATTTTTCATCTCCCTTAAATAGTTAAAATCCATCGTTCATCATTTTCGTAAATAGATAATCATCCGGGCCATCCCACTGGAGGATCCTAATCAATATGCGTCTGCGGTCGCAAAATGCAAACATACAGCCGGAATACAGACCGGGCTGTCATTTCAGTTTGATGATTGCCACCAAACCAGTATGGCTCTTACGCAAATCGACAACGCAGCACGTCAGATAGACTGTTGTGCTTCTGGAAACTCTTCAAGGCCTGGAGCAGGCATTCGTCCGCCTGGTATACCATATTTTACAGATTTTTCTTTCCATCTTCTCTCAATTGTTAACAATATGCGCCGCAAAGCCGCAAAAAGAGACCATGCCTCATATGGACATGATCTCCTACCTGCTTTTCACAGCTTGCTCATAATAATATCTACCATCTCGCCTATATTTTTCATGCCAGTTACTTCGTCCATTGTAAATTTAATAGAAAAAGTTTGCTCTACTGCCACAACAATATTGATATGTTCAAGGCTATCCCACCCATCAATGTCCTCGGAACTTGTAGTTTCCTGCAGTTCAATCGTATCATCATCAAAGATATCTCTGAATATTTCCGTAAGTTTCTCGTAAATATTAGCCTTTGTCATTTCTATTTCACCTCTATCACTTTATTTTTGTTTTTATATTCTTCAGGAATTTCAAAATACCACACTGTACTTCCGTCTGTATTCTCCGTTACAAGCTCAAATCCCTGCAGTTTATAAAAGTCCTTTACCATCCCGTTCTTGGCGGTCGGATAATAATAGCCATAAATGCCTCTAAGCCCACATTTTTGGCATTCACCCACAAGACGATCCATCATTGCATATTCCATATCTCGTTTCAAGACACGACAACTCATCAGCCACAGATCGATATGCAGGCAGGTATCCTTTTTATGACCAAAAAGAACAGAAACAACACCATTATCCCCAAACTTATCTTCCAGTCTCCCGTACAATGTAATATACGCATCGTCTGCAGCAAATCTCTCCACATCGCTCTGCGTACATCTCAGAGTCGTCAGATTAAACTGATTGCTTTTGTTTGTCAGCTGTGCTATTCTGCTCATAAATGTCTCTGAAAACGGTGCAATCTCCGCCTTCATTTCCAACGAGCGCAAATAGTCATTATAATCGGTAAAGCTACGTTTCTGTTTTTCTCGCTGAGAATTGGCAATATACATTTCATTGCGTTTCAAATCATCTTCGGAAAAATCAGTAACCTCAAAAAAGCCAGAACGGTCGACTATACGAATATACGTTTCCGGTAAACCAACTTCCGGTACAGCTATCCCTTCAAACTGCTCTTTCACAATATGTCTCTCTGCCGGGTTGTCATCAATAAATACCAGACTATCTGTCCCTATATTTAATTCCTGTGCAATTTCAGCAATGTTGCAGTCTTTAGGGTTCCAGTTGGCTTTTATCACAATGAAGTCCTCTTCACGCAAAACACTGTCCGGGCGTTTTAATCCTTCCATCGCTGTCGCATAATCATTTTTGGAATTAATCGTAAGAAGTATCCCAAGCTTTTTATGAGCCTTTAAATAATTCTGAAATTCTGTGTATGTTTCTGCTCTGCCATTTTCATGTCCGATTTCAATATTTTCAGGACCATCATCACCAATAACGCCGCCCCACAATGTATTATCCAAATCTAAAGCAAACGCTTTCTTATTTTTCCCAAAAATAGATTTTATAATAACAGACAGATTATAACAGAATTCCGGTATTGCCGCCACACACATCGCATACTTATACATATGCCAGTAAAACGGATCACTCCATTTATCAAGTCCATAACATGCTGATATATAGTTTATATCGTTAATGTAAAATGATTTATGCGTTCTGGCATACTCATAGAATTTTTCATTCAAACGATTAATAAAGCTTAATCTGCCGTGCAGATCATAAACATCCCGGTTTCCGAGCAAGCGATAATAAGGCTGTTCAAAATTATTCTGAATGATCGGACAATGATATTCCTGCTCTGCTTTCTCCCACATCAAACGATAATGTTCAAAGGTCTCTTCCAGAAGCTCATCAATCTGCTTGTCCGGATATTCCACATCCGGATATGTTAAAATATTTCTGGTACTTGTATGAATGTAGATAATATCCGGCTGAAACCGAACAAGCTCTTCATTATCAAACATTATATCTTCCCAATATTTGTTAAATTCAGATTCATAAAATTCCGCCCTAATGCCCTGATTCAAAAGGAATAAATCCAATACTTTAACAATATCACTGGTGGTCGAACCCCCTAGAACAGCTATTTTTTTTGTCAAAAAAGATTTCCCCGACTCATTAAACTGTCGTTTAATGCTCTTCTTCTTTTTTAAAATCAATTCACTGTCAAATGGATATTCTAACTCTTTCATTGCTAATCTCCTAATTATCACTTTGCGGAACTGTTCGCTATATAGTTTTTTATCTTCTCGTAGTCTTCGATATAGTCAATTTCACTCCAAAAATACGGTGCCACATCCAGTGCTTTCAATTTCACGTTATCACACTGGTCATACAAAACATTTTCCCACCATTTATTATATTCCTCTGCGTCCACCATGCGGGTCAGTTCTCTTTTAAAATCATTGATATAGCCTTTGCCAACCTTTACAATGCCCACGTATTCGCAATCACGGTCTTCCTCTGGCATCTCTGATTTTCCATACTTACAGATACAACCGTTTTCCAGTTTAAAGAAATAATCTCCGCTTTTAACTGTACGGTAATCACTTAATAAGCTAACGTCATCTTTTGCTTCAAGAATTCTCTCAAAAATCTCTCTCTCGGCAAAGACATCTGCATTCATAACAAGGAAATCCTCATCTTCCTGCATAAAATCTCTTGCAAACCAAAGTGACCCCAGGCTATTTGTTACCCGGAAAAACGGATTTTCATAAAAGCGAACATTCAATCCATTTAGCTTTTCATAAAACATTTCCTTGCGATATCCCAATACAACAGCGACCTCGATTCCCATGCCCTGCAGCATTTTTATGGTATACACAATAAGAGGTTCGCTTCCATAAACCTCTAAAAGGCTTTTGGGTCTGTCAATTTCTCTGCTGATCCTGCTTCCAACGCCTGCCGCTAATAATATTGCTCTCATACTTTCTCCTTTGCATCTACCTTCAATAGTTTTTCCATAAACTGTTCCATAACCTTCTTAGAACCTGTATTAATCCTAATCCAATCACTTAACATTTTATTTGAATATGTTTTTACCAGTATCTTATTTTCAAACAATCTCTGCTTTAATGTCTCGACCCCGGTCTTCGGTTTAAAGAATACAAAATTGCCTTCACCGTAAAAGCACTCATATCCATTTTCCTTTAAAGCACACAGAACATAATTTCTTCCTTCACGCTCTGTCTGTTTCAGTCGATCGATCAACCCCGGCGTATCCAGCACAATTTCTGCGCACTTGAGTGCAACAGTATTTACTTCAAAAGAAAGCCGCAGATTAGTAACATACTTTATGATCGTGCTGTCTCCGATGATTACTCCGAGTCTAACTCCTGCAAGTGAAAAGCACTTGCTAAAAGTTCTTAAAATCAATAAATTATCGTATTCGTTTATCAGATCCAGAAATGTACTTTCACAGAAATAATGGTAAGCTTCGTCAATTACGACAACAGCTTCATTTTCCCGTGCTTTCTCAATTACCTTACGGACTTCTTCCTCTGTGTACACATTCCCCAGCGGATTATTCGGATTCAGCAAAACTACCATATCCGTATCCTCTCCGATTGCTTCCATAATATGGTTTACATCCATCGTCAGATCATCCTCATACGGAACCGGTTTATGCACAAGCCCTAAAAGCCAGCAATTAACCATATACATCTCAAACGAAGGCGCTACTGTAACAACTTCCTTTCCTTTTCCTACAAAAGTCTGCATTACAGAGCGAATTGCGGAGTCAGAACCATTTGTTGTGCAAAGGTTATCTTCTTTTACACCGATAAAATTTGCATACTTTTTCATAAAAACACCAGGCTCCGGATATGTTGCCAAAAATTCAGGTGTGATTTCATCTTTAATCTGATCAACAATTTCCTGTGGGAGTCCTTCCGGATTTTCATTCATATCCAATCTTAAATATCCGGCTCTTCCCTGATCCGGAAAAATTCTGGTACAATTTTTAATCTCTTCATTTACATGGTACATTCCTGATCCTCCTTTCATTTTATTACTTTCTGAATTTTCCTCATTTGCCCAGCCAGAACATTGTTTCCCAATACACGCAGCGTTTCTTCCGACAACCTTGCCAGATCTTTATCGGCATATGGCCTAATTCTATACTTTTCTGCTTTGACAGTACTGTTAATATAATCCTTCAGCTCTGAATAAAGTTCCGTATACGCCCCACTCTCATATAAGCTAAACAATCTTTCCTTTTTTTCTTTCGTATACTGCTTTTTAACCTGCATTTTGCTGCCAACAGCCAGTGCCAGATTCCATGCTTCATTAATAGCATCATTATATACTTTATTTTCTTTGTTTAATTTATTATTTTTTTTCACCGTCTGCGAAAATTTGTTGTCTTCAAAGAAAGCTCTGTTCCTTTTTTTTAATTCCTCAAATGAAATATTTGCATCAACAATTCGATATATATTATTCGGCATTCCAGCATTCACTTTACTGCGATATCCTTTGCCATACAGCGCTGTCAAATATCCATTGCAATCAGCAAGCACCGGAAATTTTCTTCCATTAATCGATACATAGTCCGCATCTGCTTTCAGCCAGGATTCTTTTAGCCTTCGGGTTCCTCCTGTAGTAAGCACCATATGCGGTGTCCTGGTCGTTCTGGAGTAGATTTTCATAAAATACTCAAAAATAAATCTGCCCACCGCGTCTCTGTTTACAGCTATAAAAGGCTTTAATGCAATTTTAGAAAGCATCGCTTTCTTAGATAAGCTTCCGTCCCGGGCATATGGGCAGGCATTATCATGCCATCCTATTCGCAGCACACTGCCGACTTTCTTCTTGATCCCTTTGGGAAGATAGATAATAATATTAATGATTATACTGATTCCATGTACTTTATAATTATCACGCTGTTTTATCATAAAGCACAATGATTCTGTATCTGTATATTTCAATGTGAAATGCGGATATTTTCCATGTGTAAGCATTGATTCCAATACCCGGTCAGAGCGGTTCTGCTCTTCCACAGCTTTCATAAATCTGCGGCATTCTGCTGCAGTCATCATAACACTTGGATTATACCAGCTCTCATTCATCTCATTATTTACATATGCGCTTAAGGCCGTTCTGCATGACAAATAATAGCTTATATTGTTTTCCCGACATATATCATCAATTTCTGTCAGCAACTGAAAATATTTTTCCTGTACACTATCCATTTTTCCCTCTAATCCGCTGTCGCATTCTGAATTACTTTTATCAATGAACAAAAAGCTACCAGCATTTGATTTTTTTCCGTCAATACCTTAGCCAGCGGAACCATCCGCTTCTGTTCTGCATCTTCTGGCTCATCCGACAGTTGCAGATCACTTTGATGATAATCCAACGTTACTGCATCCTGTATCAGGCAAAGATTTTGCACCTCTATCAGCCACTCTTCCATACTTCCATGTCGTCTCAGCCATTCCTGTGCACATAACCTTATCCTTGCATCATTTCTATATTTTGACAGTTCATTCGAAAAGTAAAGCAGATCCTTTTGATAAATCTCCTGTAACTCCATATATAAAAAAGAGTCCTTATTGCAAGAACGAGCCGCTCTCCGATACAAAGAAAATGCTTTTGGATAATTCCCTTTCCAAAACTCATAGTCTCCTAATGCTTTCCATTCTTCCGGGATTTCAGATTTATAAAGAGACTCATAAAAGCTATCTTCCAGACTCTTTTCATTCATCATCGATTCCCACACGGCATTTATTCTCTCTGCTATTTTTTCTGAAAGTCCGGTTTTCTGCAATATTGCTTTCAAAACCATGCCATAATTTCTGTCCTTTTTCTGAAGCATCTTATCCTTTGCATTCGCTAACTGCATTTTTAAGTTACTATAATCTGTTTCTTTCAGAACAGTAAAATAATCGTCATAATGCTGCAGACTCTCAAAATACTCCGCCATATTCTTCACAAGTGAAGCGGCCTCTTCTGTTTTCCCGTCTCCCAACAGGATTTCTATATTTTCTGAAAGCTCTCTGGCATACGTCTCAAAAATCTCCTCAATTTCGGTCAATATATAGCCATTTCTGGTATGCTGCTTCGCATAAAAATATAATCTCAATGCTTCTTCCTGATCATCCGATCGAATAAGATCTGCTTCGTACTTTATAAATTCGCCGTCTTCGCCCTGTACGCTTCGTCCGGTCTCAATCAGTTCTTTTATATCTGCAACATTCTGATCTTTATTTCTCAATAATATCCGGATTTTCAGTTTTAAGAAATTAATCCAATCCGGTTTTTCCTTTAACCCCTCATCCAATAAAGCAACAGCCTGATCAAAACATCCACGTTCGAAATAATCCGTTGCCCTAATCTGTCTTTCAATATTTGCGTTTTGATTTTCTAATTCCGGACTAAGATTCCCTTTATTAATCCTGCGTGCACTTAATATCCGTTTTGCAAAATAGCTCTCACCTTTTCTCATTAAAAGTTCAACAGCAATCCACAATATCTCATCCCGGATATCCACAAAAATCGGATGGTAAAATCTGTAAAATCCTGCAAAAAACTTATTTCCCAAAAACTTTGAGTTACACTGCCCGGAAAAATACTCTTCAAAACATTCATTCAACAGACCAAACTCTTTTTTCTGATAAAGATCCTGGAAATCATGCTTTGCATCTAAACTTTCTAAGTTCATCGCTATCCGGGAAGCATGAAGTTCCAGGGAGTTTTTCTGAATATCCCTGTAAGATGCTCCCACTTTAAGACGATTCATTTTTCTTCCAATTACCTTCTGAAGATATGAATCTGTATCAATCCGCGGAAGATATTCTTTAAAAAACTCTGTGTAGCTTGTTTCTGCATCAAAAACACATACATGTGTAATCTCTTCATCATGAGATGGAATCTGGATCCAATCCTCCCCGTAAAGCTGACACAAGTATAAATATGACTTTTCCGGAACCGGAAGCATCATATCCTCAAACTGGACATACCGTGGTTTCCCGAAAAGACTTTTATCAAATAGGTGCGGTATTCCGCCCCAACGTAAATAGTACTTGGAAGCTTCTGCTTCCGAATACCTGCCCAGCCTTTTTTCCAACATTTTCACCACTTTCTCATGTCCGATCAGCTTCTCCAGAAAGTGATAAAACCTGTATTTTGATTTCACATCCAATCTATGGGTATATACGTAAAATGGATTTACAAATTCTGAATATAATAAAATATCATTCAGATATTTATCGCATGCCTTTTCATCATCCGGCATTGGATCCAGGATAAAAATGTCCAAAATGATTCCTGCGCTGTGTTGTCCCAGCAAAAGATTTTTATAAATTGCACACGTATCCGTAGAAGTATATTTTGCTATCATATTGGGATAGTTTGGATCGATATCTGACGCTTCCAGTATGCGGTTTTCCGGTTTTTCCTTCTCAAATGCCTCTTTAAATTTTTCCCAGTTATCCCGCGTCATATAAACATCCATATCATCATCCCACGGAATAAATCCCTTATGACGCAAAGCTCCAATCACAGAACCACCTGCAAGATAATATTCAATGCCGTATTTCCTGCAAATGCAATCTACCTCTTTCATCAATTTTAACGTAAATTCCTGTACATCTACCATTATTCTTCCCCAATTTCCTCTATAAAATTAGGCCTATCCTGCCCGCTGTCCGTTCTGAATGTATGAAAATTTTCCGTTACAGTCGTAAAATAATAAATATCCACATTTCGCTGTTCAAATGGCTCAAAATAATTTGGAATTATATTGGTATCTGCCGGATCACGAAGAGTAAATCCCGCATCTGCCATAATAGAATCTTTGATTCCTACTTCATAAAAGTCAATATATTCATACTCATTTTCTTTTAGCAGGCTATCTATTCCCTGATAACAATGTCCAAACGCTGTATCTTCACCAATAAAATCTACAATCTTGAACACCCGGCTTCCGATACATTCTATCTCACGTCCTACAACAAGTGCCCTGCATGTATCTGTCAGATCAAAGATCCCATATATTATATACTGATATCCAATATTTTTAAAATATCTGTGTTCAACACTCCATGCATCCCTATAGGGGACAATATGTTTATAATCGGAAAACTTAAACTTTTCTTTAATTTTCTCCAAGCTGCTCATCCTTTTCAGGGTAAACGGCTCTGTTTCTTCTTTGAAAATAATGTTTTTATTATTTACCACCGCAATTTTATACTCAGCTAAATCATTCAGGCGATAATAATGCTTCATCGTACCCGTCTGATATCCCAGATACTGATACAGTCCCCTCGTCTTTTTAACAATACCAGGACAGAATAATACTCTGCAATTAGTAATTTTCTGCAGCTCCAGCACCATTTCAATTCCTAAAGACGGGTTAGGACTTTTTAATGTCTGAAAAATAACTGCACTTATATCCGGTTTTGTAAAATCTGCATTATTATATGAATAACCATAAATACCGTACAAAGTCCCTGTATCTTTTCCTTCCGCCAGAAGATACGTAATTCTCCCGTCTATCAGATGGCAGTTTTCAAAAAGATCTCTCCTTCTGGTAAAAACATGGTTTTTAATAATCCAATGTTCCCTTAAAAACTCAATGATTCTATCCTCGTCTTCAATTTCCGCCGGACGAATAATGACTTCTTCCAATTTATTCTCATTCATATCAGTATCCTTTTCCATTTCTAAAATTTCTGTAAAAATTCCGTCATAAATATAACACAAATCTTACGTCTTGTAAACATTAACCTCTGATAACCCACTATCCCTGCTGATTTTTCGTTACCGTTCATTCCGTTCGCAGTAACGATCTTTCTTCTATTCCAGCAGCTTCAGTATCCGCTCTGTCGCATGTCCGTCACACGCGCTCATAAATTTATTTTTAAAGTCAACCACTTTCTGCCTGTCAAATCTGGTGTCCAGATTTTTTATATAGTCTATCATTTCTTCTGTCGTTTTGCAAGTCGGACCGGGCGTCATCTCTGCGTAATCGTAGTAGAATCCACGCCAGTCAAAGTATTCCTCCAGATCATATGCGAAGAACAGCATCGGGCGTTCGAACAGCGAATACTCAAATACCAGAGATGAGTAATCTGAAATACAGATGTCGCTCACCATCAGCAGCTCCTCGATCGCCATATCCGCAGTCAGATCAATCGCAAAGTCCTTTAGCTTCTCCGGTACCTGCGGGCGCTTTCTGACAAAGGGATGATGCTTAAACACCAGAATATACTCATTCCCCAGATCTTTCTGCATCAGCTCCAAATCCATTTTCTCCGGAGAAAAGGCATACGCCACGCGCCCGCGGTAAGTCGGCGCATAGAGAATGACTTTTTTATCCCTGCTCGCAGGAACCAGACGATGGATTTTTTCGTAAGCCGCTGCGATCGCCGCCTGATCGTAAAACACATCGGTGCGGCTGATACCTGTCGCCACGATATCCTCCTTGCGTTCTTCCATGTGAAAGGCCTCGGCATACGCCCAGATCACCTCCGGACTGCTGACCGTCACCAGCGAAAAATTTTTGTGAAGAGGGAAGCGCATCAGCTGCTTATAGGAACCGCCGAACTGCTTCTGCGCCGTGCTGAATCCAAAGCGTTTGAATGCTCCGCAGGCATGCCAGGTCTGGATGACCTTTGTCTCCGACCGCAGCGGAATGCAGCTGATCAGAGAGGATGAGTCATTAATGAATACATATCTGGCGGTGGCGATCTCCTTCAGCGCTGCAAGACTGTTTTTACATTGCCGGATACGGGACGCCAGCTCACTTCCTATGCAGCACACCGTAAACCGGTACTTTCCCTCTCTCTGGAGCGCGTCGTAAATACGCTGAAAATTGTCTGTCAGCTCCATCATACGGATTTCCAGGAACACGATCTTATCTTTCTGCACCGCTTCCCTGCTGTACTTCCGGTAACTGAGCGGGTACAATATCTTTTGTGTCGCAGTATTATAACAAAATGCCACCACTTTTCTGAAAAACACAGCTACCCGCCAGCTAATGCCATGCACAACCTTCTTCACCAACTTCATAACGATTCCCCTACTTATTTCTGCCTAGTTTCTTTAAAATCCAGTTCACATACGTATCCACCCGCCGGAGCTTCAGCAGCATTTCCAGTGATTTCACCTCTTCATACTGTTTTCTGAGCATCTCTCTGTCCTGCCACGCCTCCGAAAGCCTGCGCGCCTGCTCCTGTGCAGGGACAGAGAAAAAGGGCTGCAGCGCCGGCTGCAGAGACAGCTCCTGCAGCTTTCTGTCGTAGGGGCGTGTCTCGTCCGCTCCCATGTCAAACGTATGTGCAAGTCCGTTTTCCTCCAGAAATCCCCTGTAATTCTCAAAACGCTCCCTGTGACCGTCATACAGGCGCGTATAATCCGCTTTGTCATAAAGCGTAAATATATTGTCCTCTTCTTTTAAATCCTGATAATTGATATGTGGGATATTGTGATAGCGCACCAGTTCCGAGATACGGTAATCCGACACGATCACATAAGCAGGCGTTCCGGCAAGCAGCGCCGCAATGTTTCCGTGAATACGGCTGCCGAACGAAAAATCCTTTTCGCGCAGATATCCGACCCACGACTGGACGTTCACAAAGGCGCGCGCCTTGTCCTGCATGTACCAGGGATGACACGACTGCGCCGGGTACCCTTCAGTGATCTTTTTATATTTTCCTTCCGGGAACGGCGTTCCGTAATACATCAGTCTGATCTCGTCCGTGATCTGAGGCACATAAGTGAAATCCTCAAACTGCTTTACATTGCTGCGCATAAATGCGTGAATCGGCTCCGGAAGGTCGATCTTCCAGTTTACGCTCACCGACGATTTTCCGTTAAGCTCCTTCTTCCTGATTTCCGGCAGCTTATCACCGTTCCAGAACATCGACGGACAGCCGATCACCCGGTGATGCTTCCCCTCCCGAAAACCAAGACGTGTCAGATATGCCGAGGTTTCCTCCCCGCGCGTTCCAACCACCGCCGATTTATCGAGAATCGCTTTGACAAATTCCTTCACCGTCTCATCAAAGGAATTTTTTTCTTTTAACGGATTTGCAAAGGTCGCCGAAATGCCCACGCCGATCACAATACAGGGAACCTTCAGTTTTTTGATAAACTTCGTGATGGTCTGGAGCTCCCACTGAAAGGAAGGCCGAAAGGCATTTGCAAACGGAAATATTACACAGCTGTACTCCGCATTGATGCGCCTGACATTTTCATCCGTCAGATCGCGTCTGGTATTAAAAACGTCGATCTGCACATCCTCCGTCATCAGTGCACGCATAATACTGTTAATAAAAATCATATTACCGGCATTTGTGCCGATCTTATCATCCCGCAGCACGCTTTGCGCGTCCCAGTTATCAAAGGGCGACATATGCGCCCGGATCAGTATTTTCTTCATAGAAAGTCCTCTATTCGTTCCAGATCATAATCGTTTTTCCGATCATCTTGTGGATGTCCGCCTCAAATGCTTTCACAATATCCTGAATGCTGTTCACCTTCATCTGTGTGCCGACGATGTTCTCCAGATAAAACGGAATGTCCGGATTCTCTTCATAGAGCTTCATCAGCCCCTCATAATCCGCTCTGCCGCTGCGGCTGTTTCCAAAGAAACGCAGCCCCTTCTCCAGAACCATCCTAGTGTTGATCGGCACCGGATCCTCGCTGACTCCCAGCAGGCTGACCGTCCCCTCCGGACGGATGCGGTCGATGATCTGGTCGATCGCCTTCGCGGAGGCGCTGCTTCCCACACACTCAAATGCATGATCTACCTGCAGTCCTTCCGGTATCTGCGAGACAAGAAAGGTATCGTCCGCAAAGGAAAAATCGCTCAGCTTATTGCGGTTGACGCCGAAAATATACACCTTTGAGCCCGGCAGCATTTTTTTCAGCAGAAGTGATGTGATGTAGCCAAGATTGCCATCCCCCCAGACGCCGATCGTATCGCGCCTCTCATGCGAAAAGCGCAGAAAGCGCCGGACGGCATGATAGCTCACCGTCACGATCTCTGTGAATGCCGCGGTGATCTTGTCGATCCCCTCCGGGAGCAATACCACTCGGTCCGGCAGCAGAGAAACATACTCCTGCATAAAGCCGTCCTTACTGCTTCCGCAGAATTTCGTCGACCGCAGATAATTCTCCGCGATCACCGGATCTGTCTCACACGGATGGTTCGGGATCATGACCACCTCATCCCCGATCCGAAAGCTGCCGGTCGGGTCGTAGACCACCCTTCCGATCCCCTCGTGGATCAGCGCCATCGGCAGCTTTGCGCGCAGCACCGCCTCCGGGCGCGTTCCCTGATAGTAGCGCTGGTCGGCGTGACAGATGGACAGATGCGTCGGGCGCACCAGCACATGCCGGTCATCCAGCTCAATATTTTTAAATACGACCTCAAACTGTCTGGCAGCCTTTAGCTGATAAACAGTATTTAGCATATCAGTTTCCTCCTAACAAAGACTCCGCCACGCGCAGATCATGCGGATACGTGATCTTGATGTTGAATACTTCCCCCTCTACCAGGTACACCGGCTCTCCCTTCAGGACCAGGATCTTGCAGGCGTCCGTAAGAATTGCCTTTTCCTCCTCCGTCAGCGCCATATAAACATCCCGCAGCTTTTTCGCGCGAAAGCTCTGCGGCGTCTGCCCCTGATACATTTTCGAGCGGTTCGGGATACTGGTGATCTGTTTATTATCCGCACTTTCCACGATCGTATCCGTCGCCGGGATCACCGTATCGCAGGCTCCCATCTCCTTTGCATAGCGGATATTATCTTCCAGGATCCGGTGCGTGACAAACGGCCGCACGGAATCGTGCGTAACGATCACCGTATCCTCATCCAGCCCATAATTTTTCTCAATATGACGGATAGAGTTCATGATCGTCTCATTGCGCGTCTCCCCGCCCTGGATCACATCTATCCGACTGTTCATCGGGATATACCTGCGAATGACGTCCTGCGTGTAATTCATCCACTGCCGCGGTGAAAGCACAATAATCCGCTCAAAAGTAGGATTTACCACAAATTTCTCGATCGTATGAACGATAATCGGCTTTCCGCCGATCTCCATAAACTGCTTCGGCTTTTCAATATTGCCCATGCGGCTGCCGATCCCGCCCGCAAGCACTACGCCATATACATTGCTTCCCATCGTCCGTTTTGTCTCCTTTTTCATTTACATACTTCCAGTATGCGCTCCGTCACACACTCACATGCATGTCCGCTCTCGCAGCTTCCCATCTCGCGGTGATGCCGCCGGATATCTTCTCTGGCGGCCTCCGCATCATAATTTATAATCTCGCTCTCCAGTTCCTTCTGATCCTTCGCCCTCGCGAACGGCCACTGATGAATATCCGTATAGAATCCCGTTTTTTCCAGATACTCTTTCAGATCCGGCACAAACAAAAAACAGGGCCGGTATAGGAAAGAATAATCCCATACGGCTGAAGAGTAATCTGTGATCATCATATCCGCCGCACACAAAAGCTCCTGCATATCCGGGTAATCGCCCGCCTGCAGAATGCCGCTTCCTGTCACGCAGATGGACGCCCCGCCGTTCTGATAGCGATGAGCACGGAACAATATGTGCCATTTCGTGCCGTCCCGCTCCAGCGTTTTCAGAAGAGCGTCTCCGTCCAGCACGATCCTCTGCGAGGGCGTGCGGTAGGTAGGCGCATAGAGCACCAGCTTATCTTCCTGCGGAATACCGTAATATGCCCGCACCCTTACTGCCGGCTTATCTGTATCTCCCGTCACCAGACTATCGTTGCGCGGCATCCCGCACTCCAGGATCTCTCCCTGATAATGAAACGCCCCGCGAAAAAGATAGTCCGTCGCCCGTTTGCAGGTGGACAGAAACAAACTGATATTCTCCGCGCAGAATGCCAGCTTTTTGCGCTGCAGCCTGTTTGCATCCTCGTAGTTATCCTTCAGACGCTTATAAGCGCCGCCGCCGTGCCAGGTGTTGATCAGATACTGCTGTTTCCGAAACGGAAACCACGGCGCGTAGGATCCGCTCGTCACGATCACCTTCGCCGTCATTAAATAATAGAAGGAGCGCAGACTGTAATGCTTCAGAAATGTGATGTCCGCACCCTCTTTTCCCTGATAGCGCTTCGGATCCGCCACAACCCAGTAAAGTGCAAACCTTCCCGGGTATTCCCTGCGGATGTGCTCGCAGATATACTTCGGATTGCAGCTATATTCGTAAGCATCCCCGCCGGTCAGCCCCGCAAACACAAGCCTGTCTTTTTTCACAGGAAACAGCCGCAGCGGAAAAAGAAACACCATCAGCGCATAAGAATAGACAATTTTCAAAAAATCCTTCATCCGATTTTCTCCTGGTATCATATTATCACATCCGCCGCAAAGAATCTACCCAGAAACCCGCATATTTCAAAATCCCGTGCAGCGCGTAGCTGACAAAGCACGCTGCGGACTTTAAAAATCCGAACCCCAGAAGGCGGTACACCTGGAAGGTCATCCTTGCTGATTTCGCCTTGCTGCCGGATTTTCCGGTATTACTGAGACGGTATTTCAGCAGCGGCTCGTTTACCGCGCACGCCGTCTGATACTTCTGCAGGATGCGCAGCCATGTCAGATAATCCTCATGCGCTTCCTCATGCTCCATCGGGAATTCGCGCAGGACCTCCGTAAGCGCCAGCACGGAGGAGCAGTTAATACTGTTTTGCCCAAGAAGATTCCGGTAGCTGATGCGCTCTTTTACCGGGATCACCTTTCCGGTCCGCATGCCGTCCGGACGCACAAGCTCCCGTGCCGTCCCGCACAGTACGCAGCCGCTCTCCTGCATTCTGGCGAGCTGCTTTTTCAGTTTGCCCGCTTCCCACCAGTCATCCGCGTCCAGAAACGCCGTATATTTTCCGCGCGCAAGCGAAACGCCGCGGTTTCTGCTCTCCGCTGCCCCGCAATTTTTTTCATTCTTCACATAAAAAACCACAGGGCTATGCGCGTAGTCGTCCATCACACGCGCCAGTCCGTCCTTTGAGCAATCATCGATCACTATGATCTCCAAATCAACGTCCTGTGCGAGCGCCGATTCCACTGCCTGCCGGATCGTACCGGCACAATTGTATGCCGGTATCACGACAGAAACAAGCGGTCCGTCCATAATACGCCTCCATTGTCCTGCTGGTAATTAAAATTTATCGTTATCGTTTTCCTTTTCATTTTCCTTCGTCGCTGCCGTCACCTGCCACGGCTCTACCCCCTCCGTGTTTTCCTTCTGAAAAAGGATCTTGAAGGTAAGCATCAGAAGCTTGATATCCTGCAGCACTGAGTACGTCTCAATATAGGTGAGGTCAAGCTTCAGCTTGTCATACGGCGTCGTATTGTATTTTCCATAGACCTGCGCATAACCGGTAAGCCCCGCCTTCACCTTCAGACGGTAATCAAATTCCGGTATCTCCCTCCGGTACTGCTCCGCGATCTCCGGGCGCTCCGGGCGCGGTCCCACAAGCGACATATCACCCTTTAATATATTGAAGATCTGCGGAAGCTCATCAAAATGAATGTTGCGGATGACTCTTCCCACTGGCGTGATACGATCGTCTTCCTTGCAGGCGAGCCGGGCGCCGGATACCTCCGACTCCACCTTCATGCTGCGGAATTTCAGAATATAAAACACCTTTTTATCTCTGGTCAGACGCGGCTGCTTATAGAACACCGGGCCTCCGTCATAAGCCTTGATAAGCGCCGCAATGATCAGCATAACCGGTGACGCCAGAACCAGTCCGATCAGTGAGAATACAATATCCATGGCGCGCTTTACAAAAAGCTGCTCCGCCGTCAGTCTGCGGTTGCGGGACAGCAGCAAGGTGGTATCAAACAGATGGATATCGTCTGAATTTCTCAGCAGGATATCTGACAGCTTCGGAATGCTGTAGCAGCGAATATCCTTCTCAAAGCAATATTTGAGCAGCACGTTCCGTTCATGGGAAGGCATATCCGCCAGGATCACCGCCGGGTATTCATCAATCTTCTTTTTTATATATTCTTCTCCGCGGGACAGGTGAACCTGCTCGCAGATATTATACTTATCCTCGCGCGAGGAGATCTTCTTTACCAGATCGCGCGGATTTCGCTTGCCGTATACCAGCAGCATCCTGCGCGGAGGATAGATCCGTGCGTACACCCAGCGCATTCCAACCACCCATATAACGACGATCACCAGATCGATCGCAGTCATATAGAAGAACGGAACCACATTTGTTCCAAATTTCCAGCGTCCGATCAGCGCCATCTGCAGGTATGTGATGATGTTTACGCACACAATCGACAGGATCTGTGAAAACAAAACCTCAAACACACGCAGATATCCGACCTTAAAGCCTCCGTAAATACGGAAAAATAGATACAGCATCAGCGCATACTGTCCGATGATAACATAATTGCCGCGCACAAACCCCCTGCCGATCGTCTCCGTTCTCGCGAAGCATTTAAACCAGACAACCGCAAAAATCGCGGTTTCCAGCGCAAGTATCAATACGGAGGCTAAAAACATAATGATTCTCTTATAATGTTCTCTTTTTCCCATATCGACTCCCTCTATTTTCCTTTTTCGTCTGCTTATTTTTACATCAAGTCACATTCTACAACATTTTTCTGCAAAATACAACTTCAAACAGCTGGCAATCGTTACTGTTCAGGTCAGGACTTTGCATTCACTGCGACGCGCAGCTAGTCCTGTGGGCAAAGTCCGTAAGAAAGTGATACAGGTGTGAGCAAATCCCATTCGCGGAGCGAATTTTAAATGGATTTGCGAATGTTACTGTGAACAACGTGAACAGTAACTGGCAATCACTTCACTCTGTAAACCGTGAAAGAATCCGTCCGCCCGACTATCCAGCAGCCTGCTGCCAGGAGCCGCTCATCCGTATTATATTCTGTTTTAATAACGAGATAATCCGCTTTTGACCGCGCAAGCGTCCTCTGCAGGATGTGTGTGGAGATTTTCAGCTTTCCGCCCTCCACCAGGGTCAGCATACGATGCTGTACGATACGCGAATTCGTGTTCAGCTCCAGCTCGCCGTCAAACCGATAAGTCGTACGCGAAATTACATTACAGATGGTCGGATCCTGCAGACGCAGGGAGCGGACCAGATCGGAATCACACGCTACCTTCGGCCGCTTTTTCTCTTTATCTTCACTGATAATCTCACAGATATCCGCCGATTCCCTGTTTATATAGCTCACCTGTCCGAGTTTTACAAAGCTGCCGCTTCCTATATAGGGGACTCCCGCCAGCGCGATCACCGCCATCACAACTGCTGCCGCCGCAATTTTGCGGATCATGTTTTTCTGCATGATAATAATATCTACGGCCGCATAGCCCAGCATTGGTATCACTGGTATCATCCACAGAAAACGGTAATAGGTTTCCGTTCCTATCGCCTTTCCCGCCAGCAAAAAGACTGCCTGATTAAAGACAAACAGGCATGCCGCCGCGATCGTCAGCAGCGCACTGCGCCGGTTTCTTTTGTCCGCCCGCACAAGCAGCCATGCGATTACCGCAAGAAATAACGGGAAAAACCATGTTTCACCGTTGTACCTGCGAAATACCTCAATAACATTTGTCACTCCGTCCATATATTATATTCCTATTCTGATTATTTTCATATTATATAACAGATAAACCACAAGGTAAACCGCATTCGGGATCATGCAGGACAGATAAAAGCCCGCCTGCCGCCATTTTTTTTCGCGTATCAGCACCGGAACCATCATTACCGTGATCAGAGCCGGCGCCGTCACCAGCGCACTCACTTAACAAGATACAATATCTCTACAGTGAAGATAAAATCTTGAAAACGGTTATG
>OGWU01000571.1_pt1 | contig 24293 bp, 28 predicted proteins | sample 1576071 | NCBI WGS metagenome assembly OGWU01 (sample SAMEA3541582, study PRJEB24748) | human gut metagenome | biome: human gut; feature: human-associated habitat; material: faeces | place: China | collected 2012
CCCGGTTGGACTTCGGGACGAACACACCGCCGCACTCCGCACAGCGTTTCAAGTCCCTGTCCCGGTAAATCTCCGCTTCCAGCGTCCTGTCCAGCGGCAAGACCGCCCAGCGGAACCACTTGCAGCAGACGGAGAACGAAATCATCTGCGGACAGGCGCAGGTGTCGCCATCGTCCAGCGCAAGGCAGTTTCCGTCCTCGCAGTTGCAGCACTCCCGGCGTATCAGGCCGCTGGCTCGTCTCTTCTGGGGCGGGGTTATGCGGTAGGGGGAGCCGTCCGGCCTGTGTTCCAGCGGCGGCAGGTGTTGATAGGGTCTTTTGCTCATGCGTCCCTCCGTTTTCTTTGGCGTGTTCTGTTTCCAAGGTGCTTGTCCATCGATGAACTATCCCAAGTCTACACCTTTTTGACCGCCTGTGCCGTATATCCAAGAGGTAGGAAATCAGCCTGAAAAACTCCCTATTTCCACGCTCTCGGATTTGTGATATAATCAAAAAAAGATAAAAGACAAATTCAGGTTTCTGGTCTTCTTGCACAAAATAAAGGAGGAGCTATTATGCAAATTGTTTATATTCCAAGCGAATCAATGTCTGTTCAAGGTAAAAAAGATGAAATCTATAAAAGATATGGGAAAGACTGGAATATTAGAGAACAGGGAGGAGGTAACGGAAATTGGTTGTTGACCAGAAAAAGTGATGTGCTTGTAGATGGAAAAAGTTATCGTACTTTTGTACTTGAACACTACGGTAAATCCAAGCTGACAGCGAAGCTTGTTGATAAATTTCGTGAAGATGTAGCAAATGGTAAAATAAAACTGTAAATGCCTATGCCGTTATGCTATGAGCATAGTACATAGCATAACGGCTTCTCTTTCGTTGAGCTAGCAAGGAGGGTGAATATGTCTTTATCCATACAAGAGCGATTAAAAGACCTACGTGTGGAGCGTGGCTTGACGCTGGGGCAGCTTGCGGAGCAGACCGGGCTTTCCAAGTCTGCGCTGGGCAGTTACGAAACGGAAGACTTCAAGGACATCAGCCACTATGCCCTTATCCGGCTGGCGAAGTTTTACGGTGTGACCGCTGATTATCTGCTGGGGCTGTCTGAAATGAAAAATCACCCAAACGCCGATCTTGCAGACCTGCGTTTGAGTGATGAAATGATTGACCTGCTGAAAAGCGGGAGGATAGACAATACCCTGCTGTGTGAGCTGGCGGCGCACCCGGATTTCCCCCGGCTGATGGCTGACCTTGAAATCTATGTGAACGGAACGGCACTGAAACAGGCGCAGGGTGCAAACGCCATAGTGGACACGATGAGCGCAACTGTTATAAAAAAGCATAATCCTGGCATGAGTGATACGCAGTTAAGACAGCTTATCACCGCCCATATTGATGAGGACGAGTTTTGCCGCTATGTGATACAACGGGACATAAACGGGATTGCCCTTGCTCTGCGGGAAACACACAAGGACGATTTTTTCAGCGTCCCAGAGGATAACCCGCTAAAAGAAATGCTGGAAACTGCTGGTGAAATCGTCAGCCAGGACAGCGACACGGAACAAGCGTACTTGGCGTTTATCTGCAAACGGCTCAAGCTGAATTTTAGGAAGCTGTCAGTAGAAGAACGGAAGTGGCTGAAAAAGATTGCGGAAAAATCCGACTTGCTGAAGAATCCAAAACCGCAGAGAGGACGAAGATAAAAAATGCCTGAACGGCGGTTCTGGTTTTTCAGAACCACCATCCAGGCATTTTGTTTAGTAATAGAAAAAGGTGCAGTTGATTATTGCGTATTGTCAATCTCTCTCAAACCGGGTAGTAAAAATACGGCAAGCGCAACGATGATAATGCCAATTCCGCAAATGACAAACCATTTCTCAACTCCCAGCCGCTCCGCCAGAGGCCCGGAAATGACAAGGCCAAACGGCATGGCGAGGGAAGCGGCGCTTGTCAGTAGAGAAAAAACTCTCCCCAGATATTCTGGTTTGACCGTTTCTTGAAAAATCGCATTTTGCACACCGTAAAATGGAGCGGAAATTCCCATAACAGTACAGCACACAACAAAGACAAGAAATGCGTCTGGCGGCAAAAGCCCGGAGAGCATATTGCTAACGCCCATCAGGAGAACGGAAAGACCGATGGTGTACCGCCGTTTCTTAAAACCGCCCCAAATGCTCAGAATGACTCCGCCAAGCAGCATACCAACCGCAAAAGCAATTTCAGCGGCAGAGGCATGGGCCGGTGTTCCTTTGAAGTATGACATACAGATGAGAGGAAAAAGCGTACTGATTGGCATATAAAAGAACATATAAATTACACCAATCCAGAGCAGAGCAAAGAGGCCCCTGTTTTGCTTTAATACCACATACCCCTCTTTCATATCCTGTAAAAACTGTTGTCTTTTCGTTTCTGGACATAGTTCAGGCGTTGGTATGGACGAAATCGCAACAGTCACACAGGCAAGGATTGCACCCACAATATCTAACAATATAATTGCATTAAGAGGCCAAACAGCATATAAAAACGCTGCGGCAGCTGGACTGATAATCGCACTTACTGCTTGCATGGTCTGCGTGTAACCAGCGCATTTTGTAAGTTCCTCTTTTGGCACAATCATAGGTGTTGCTGCGCTGAATGCTGGAGAATGAAAAGCAGTTCCCGCACTTCGGATTAACAGGACAACCATAATAGACCATACGGGCAATTCCATGTAAAACGCCACCAGCGCCAGAATACCGCCAGCGGCGGCAATTATCAAATCCGCACCAATCATTACGCTTTTACGGCTGTGCCGGTCAACAAAAGCACCTGCAAACGGGCCTAAACAGGCTTGCGGCAAAAATCCAATCAGTGTTGCCGCCGTCAATATGATTGCAGAATTAGTTTTCGCAACCAAATAAAAGATAATGGCCATTTGCAAAATACCGCTGCTAATAAAGGATATTGCTTGTCCGGCAAGAAGTGTAAAATAAGTTTTTCTCCATGAATTGTTGTTTTGGGTCATAATGCGAACCTCCTTTTTTATTGCATTGTTCCTTTGTTTCTGCAATAAAAAGCAGGCGTTGTCCCACAGAGAGGGCAGACGCCTGCATAACAACAAAGCACGAAAAAACACCACGATACAGTTCAAAGACTGCTCGTGTCAAACCTACGTGTTCCTTTGCATACGCACGCAAAAAAAGCCCACCATCATGTGGAAAGGTACTTCTACTTTTTATTGCTTATTAGCGTACACAAATTAACACACGTAAGCCTCCTTCCAATCTCAAACTGTCGCACAGTATAACACACATCCGATAGACTTGTCAACCATTTTTAACCTTGTTTTCCATCTTGTTTTTCCATCTCTTACGGGCAGTAGCAAAGCCAGGCGAGCCAGTCAACGGTCAAGATGAACGGCGCTTTCAGCGCCGCCGTTGACAGTCTCGCCCGTCTTTGCTGATGGGTAATCAAGGCGGGAAAGCCATTTTAGGGCTTTCCCGCCCATTTCAATTTTGGGAGAAGAAAGGCCCCAAAATGAACGAGTGCGGCCAAACACTTTTAGGGATTGGCCACCTTGTCCACCCATCCAGCGGGGCGGCGGGGAACGGTCAAGGCCGGGCGTCAGCCCATTCATTTCAGCCTTGACGGTTTCCTGCCGTCCTGCTACTTTTCCCGGAGTGTGGCCACACATCTGGTCACGGTGTCCAGAGCTTTGGGACTTTTTGTCCCATAGGCCGGGGGCGGAGGACGAGGGACGGGGGCTTTCATAATACGCCCTGTCTGCTGCTGAAATCAGCCCTTTGTTTCCGGCTTACCAGCCCCAAACAAAGCCCTGCTTTCCTGCCGCGTCAAATGCCCTTGCCCTCCCCGGCGGCAACGGTATTTTCAGGGCAACGCCGACAGAGCGTATAACACACTACACTTTGCTCCGCAAAGTCGTGTGCCAAATGGGGCGCTGCCCCCTTTGGAAACCCCCGCAACAAACAGGTGCTATGCACCCAGCCGGGAGCATAGCGCCGTTTGTTGTCAGCAGCCCGTTTCACGGTCTGCGTGTAGTTCCTTGTAAACTGACCTAAATGGAGATGTAAGTATCATATCGTATTTGCTCCGAAATATCGTCGGCAAATTGTCTATGGTCAATTAAAAGCAGATATTGGCAAAATCTTGAGAAGTCTTTGCGAGAGAAAAGGTGTCAATATCATCTCAGCAGAATGCTGTCCAGATCATATACATATGCTGGTAGAAATACCACCGCATATGAGTGTGTCGTCATTTATGGGATACCTTAAGAGTAAAAGCAGCCTAATGATTTTCGACAGACATACAAATTTAAAATACAAATATGGAAATCGTCACTTTTGGTGTCGAGGCTATTATGTTGATACAGTGAGAAAGAACGAAAAGGTGATACGAGAATATATCGATAATCAGTTGCAAGAAGATATCATGGCAGATCAGCTGAGTTTGAAAGAGTTCGTAGACCCGTTTACGGGTGAGCCAGTGAAAGAAGGCAAGAGAAAGCAGAGCTGAAATGACAGAAAACAAGAGGTAATTCAATAAGTGCGGTAAAAAAGAAAACCGACGAGCCCCCGGGAGGGGGCAGCCGGTGAAAAGAGTGTGATTGCCAGACTTATTCGATGCACTCTTTAGAGTGCAACCGCAAGTAATAGGCCCTTATAGGGCCAAAGCAAACCACTCGTTCAATGAGTGGTTTTGATTGCGAAAATCTTATTCTACATCCGGTGCGGTGTAGGTTTTGAAGGTCATCATATTGAGAGGAATCTCTCTCAGATGCTCGACGAGATCTGGGCGGCCCCAGAACTGTTCTTTATCGCCGAGATTATCCTTGTCGCCGAGCAGGAGAACGACTGGCGCGTTGCCGCCGAAGCCCTGGATGAAGGCCTGCATATATTTTGCGCGTTCCATTGGTTCTTTGTCGACGAAGGATTTATCAACGACAGCCACGCCGATGACGCGTGTGTCGGTTTTTACTAAAGCACCATTAAATTTCATTGCTGCACCTCCTAAGCTTCTGCTATAGTATAACATATAACGACACGAATGTGGCGAAAAACATTCGAATCACACATATAATAGAAAACGGAGGGACACAGGATGGAGAATAAATGGGAAGCGATGTCGATCAGTCGCATCAAGACAGAGGTCGAAGCGCTGAACGAGGAGGCACGTCTATTGACTTGTGCGGAACTGATGAACGATCCGCGCAAGGGCGTGGTGGCTTTTGCGCAAAAAACATTGCGTGCGCATGAGCGCGTTGTGCATGAACGTGCGCGCCTGGAGAAGCTCTGGCGCTTTGAGAACGAGGCGTACGCACAGGGATATCGGGCGATCGTCGGCACGGATGAGGTGGGACGTGGGCCGCTCGCTGGACCGGTTGTGGCTGCAGCGGTTGTGTTGCCTCGTGGCGTGGAGATTTTGGGTATCAATGACTCAAAAAAACTCAGCGAAAAACGACGGGAAGCGCTTGCTGAGGAGATCAAAGCGAAAGCGCTGGCTTATAAGATCGCCGAGGTGTCGCCAGCGGAGATCGATCGTGTCAATATCCTGCATGCGGCTGAGCGCGCGATGAAGGAGGCGGTGGAGGCGCTGCCTTTTGGCGATTATCTTCTAGTTGACGGGCAAAACCAGCTCGATGTGCGTTTGCCTGTTCGCAACCTCATTGGCGGCGACAGCATCAGCATTTCGATCGCTGCGGCGTCGATCATCGCCAAGGTATACAGAGACCATCTCATGGTTCAGTTGGATTCTGTGTATCCTCAGTACAATTTTGCGCAGAATAAGGGCTATGGTACGGCGGATCATTACGCAGCGCTGCAAAAATATGGTCCATCGCCGGTGCATCGTCGCTCGTTCAGACTTTTATAAGCATGAAAAAATCCGCTAGAAAACTCTAGCGGATTTTCTATTCTTGCAATTATTGCAGGAATTCAAAGAATGGTTCGTCGAACTTGGTCATTGCGTTGACAACGAGTTCTACGAGGCCACCATACTGGAAGTTGTAGTTCTTGGTGAGACCCCAATGTGCGAGCATGTCGCGGAAGGTACCTTTGCAGTTGGAGCAAGGAGCGCAGACATACTTAACGAGGTCGGTGTTGTAGATATCTTCTGGGCCGAAGGCGTCGAGGATCTGTTTCAGCTTCATACGGGAAGATACATTGTCGCGGAAATCGGAGAAGTTCAGGGAGTTCATGATAGCGAACCCGGAACCACCACCGCAGCAATAGTTATCTACGCCGTGAGGATACATTTCTTTGAAGCGACCTTCTGGCAGAACGGCACGCAGGATTTCGCGCTGAGGTTCTACGATACCCATCTGACGAACATAGTTGCATGGGTCATGCAGGGTGACTGGGAAGTCGTTCTTGGATGGATCGAGATCGTAGGTACCACTCAGAACGAGATCGCGGAGCAGAGGCAGGAAGCTTTCAACAGGTACACGACCAGTGGATGGGGTGAAACGGTCGGCAACGACGGTTGCAGCCTTGTGAGCATGGCCGCATTCTGCGATGACGATACGGTTAACACCGAGCTTCTTAGCAGCTTCCATCTGTCTCAGAGCAACTTCCTTGGCGAACATATCGTCATACCAGATACCATAGTTGACGTTGTCATAGCCGCAGAGGTCGGAGCTGAGGGTCCAGTCGAGGCCGGCTTCATCGAAGAGGATGGTGAAAGCGGTTGGGTTTTCTGGCCAAGCCATGAATTCACCAGCGTTGTGGATCAGCAGGATATCAGCGCCGTGCTTGTCGATTGGGGTCTTGTAGTCGTTGCCAGGATAGAGGTCGTTGAGGTCTTCATCCAGGAATTCTACAGTGTCAACGAAAGCTGGCTTGGTGATACCAGTGGAAGAACCGGTCTTCAGCTGAAGCTTGGAGCCCTTTTCGCAGAGTGGTTTTGGAACGATACCGAGTTCCTGGCTGAAGATCTTGCGGATTTCTTTTGCCAGGGAGCCGTTATCGAGACCGAGTGGGCAAGCCTGTGCGCAGCGACGGCAAAGGTTGCAGCGGTATGCGTCTTCACCGAGGCGCATAACGGTTTCCCAGTTCAGATCAACGTCTGCACCAGTGAACCATGCTTTGAGCTTGCCTTCTTTGTTGATGTATTTTTTGATCAGACGACGCAGAACCTCGATACGCCAGGTTGGGCGATAGATCTCGTTTCTGTCAGTCGAAACAAAGATGTGGCAGGCATCGGAGCAGGTGTTGCACTTTGCGCAGTATTCAACGGTCAGATCCAGTACCTGGATCATACCTTTGTTGGCTTCGTCGTTGACGAGTTTTTCAAGGCCGCGCAGGAACTTGTTGCAAAGTTCTTCCTCTTCTTCAGGGGTCTGAGGCTTCTTGAAGTTGTCAAGAGCGATGACACCGTCGAGCTCAGCATAGTAGGTGTCGCGCCATTCAGGTTTCATTTCTTTGTATTTTGGCCACGTTGCAGGATCTTCAAAAGGTGCAGGCAGCGGCATGAGGTGCTTGTTGTCAAGAACCGTTGTGAGCTGTTCGCCTCTGACTGCGATGTCACGTGGACGAATAAGTCTTCCGTCGATCAAGATTACTCCTCCTTTAGAAAACAAATCGAGTTGCGATAGATGCACTAGAGATTTTTATTACTTGTCCATCAATGGGGCAGCCCACTTCATATCATCGCTTGGCTTGATGTCAGCCTGGACAATGATCGTTTCTTCGACTTTGCTGCCAGGAACGTTTGGAGCGTTGTCCCAGATAACCTTGTGGAATGTGTAATATTTGCCAACATAGTGGCTCATCTTGCAGACCGGAATGTAGATAAGCAGACCGCAGACGATCAGGAGATTGATCTTGGTTGGTTTGTTCAGGCCCTTCAGAGATTTGAAGTGCAGCATGCTGCGGATGACCTTGGAAACATAACCGTAGCTGAATTTATTGGATGCAAATGCGACTAAGCCGGAAAAGGCTCCTGCAAACAAAAATCCAAGATTAAAGAATTCCTGAGGCGTGGTATAGCTTCTGAATTCGCGGTCAGTAAGACGTTTTACGAGCAGACCTACCGTACCGGAGCAAATGAGCAAGCCAGATGCCAGACCGAGCACGGTGACTGCAAGAGACACCAACCCGGCGAGGATACCGGAGAATGGCAGGATGACGCCTGCTGTTGCAACAACCAGCATAGCGATGGTGACATAGATGCCGAGGTGAAGTGCGTAGGAGATCCACCAGAATTTTCTCTGCTTAACGAAGAGCTTCTTGATGAAGAGCATTTCCTTCAGCATATCCACGATTTCGCCAACATGGTTCTTTTTGCGTGGCTGTTCCCACCATTTTTGGTCTTCAAAATAAGATCCACCGTGTTCAGCTTTTTCTTCCGGTTCCCCAGGGATTGGGTACAGATCCTGACGACCATGCATCGGCTTCTTTGCATAGTCCATAAATTTACGGACCGTAGCTGCAAAGAAGAAGATAATGGCAAACCAGCATAAAAGGGTTAACAACATAACTATCTTACCTCCTTGTGTATACAATGCTATTTTTCGAATATCCATCACATAGTCGCATCTGTATTTTGGCATTCGACGTACATTGTACTTATCATAACTATATCAGATTAACGTGAAATTTTGAACTAATTTCTGCAAAATTCGCTGATTTGTAGCGGATAGAAAATCGTTATGGCATTTTACCAGTTTTTTTATTGAGCATGTTCAAAATTTGAGACGAGGATATCGGAGCGCGCACCAGTCAAAGGATTCGTTGATGGGATAAATCACTGTATTCTTTAGGAAATTCGTCCGCGTTTATTGACTTTTTTTGAAAGTTGATTATTATTAAATTATGAGAATTTTTCTTATCGAGTAGGAGGAGAATTATGAGCGAATTAAATGTTGTTGTAATCGGCGGCGTTTCCTGTGGCCCAAAATCCGCAGCACGTCTCAAAAGACTGATGCCGGAAGCCAACGTAACGCTGATCGAACGCGGAGATTATATCTCCTATGGTGGCTGCGGTCTGCCATATTACATCGGTTCCATTGTTAAGGAACTGAACGACCTGATGACCACTTCCTGGGATGCTGTTCGTACGCCTGAGTTTATGAAAGCAACCAAGGATATGAACACCCTTCTCGGCTGGGAAGCGACCAAGATCGATCGCGACAAGAAGGTTGTTGAAGTCAAAAATGTGAAGACCGGCGAAGAAAAAGCCCTGCCATATGACAAGGTTGTCATCGCGACAGGTTCCAGCAACTCCAAGCCACCGATCACCAATATCGATGCCAAAGGCGTTTTCGGCGTGAAAACACCTGTAGATGGCGTTGAAATCCAGAACTATCTCAAGGGCGGCGTTGGCGCTGCTGTTGTCATCGGTGCTGGTCTCATCGGCATGGAAACTGCTGAAGCCTTCGCAAACTGGGGCATTGACGTAACTGTCATCGAAATGATGGATCAGATCTTCCCTAAAATGATCGACAAGGATATGTCCATCGTTGTTCAGGATTACCTGGAAAAAGAAGACCTGAACTTCATGCTGTCCACCGCTGTTAAGGAAATCAAAGTGGACGATGAAGGCAAGGTTTGCGGCGTTATCACCGACAAGGGTGAGCTCGACTGCGACCTCGTTCTCGTGGCAGCAGGCGTTCGTCCGGAAATTTCCCTGGCGAAGGAAGCTGGTCTTGAATGCGACCGCACCATCACCGTTAACGAATTCATGCAGACCTCTGACCCAGACATCTATGCTGGTGGCGACTGCGTTTCTGTAACCCATCGCATTTCCGGCGAAAAGATCTATGGTCCAATGGGTTCCACTGCAAACAAGCACGGCCGTATCATCGGCACAAACATCGCCAAAGGTAATGTTCAGACTTTCCCAGGCGTGCTCGGCACCTCTATCTGCAAGATGTTCGACTGGTCCATCGGTAAAGTTGGTCTGACCGAAGCCGATGCCAAACGCCTTGGCTATGATGTTGTGACCTGCGTTGTTCCTGGTCCGGACATCACCCATTTCATCCCTGGTAAGAAGCTGATTATGGTCAAGACCGTTGCAGACAAGAAAACTGCGCGTATCCTTGGCGTACAGATCGTTGGCCCTGGTAATGTTGACAAGCGCATCGACACCATGGCAGGCGCCCTCTCTGTAAATCCACAGCTGACTGCTTATGATATGGGCAATATGGACCTGGCTTATGCGCCACCATTCTCTTCGGCTGTCGACAATCTGCTTGTTAACGCCAATGTTATCCAGAATGAACTGGAAGGCCGCGCACATTCCTACGACTTCTTCGAATCCCTCGAAAAACTGCAGGATGAAAACGTTGTTTTCGTCGATCTGCGTGTTGACGATGAAGTCAAGGCAATGCCATTCGAAACGCCAAATTATCACCACATCCCAATCGAAGAATTGCGTGCACGCATGGATGAACTGCCACGTGACAAAGAAATCATCGTGTTCTGCATCCTCTGCACCCGTGGCTATGAAGCACAGCTCATCCTTGAACAGAACGGCTTCACCAACGTTCACTTCATCAAGGGCGGCATCATGTTCTGGCCATTCAAGAAATACCTCAATAAGTAAGCAATTGTTTTGCAACCGCTCCGAACTTGTGTCGGGGCGGTTTTCTTTTTGCCAGAGCCCCTTGCGGGAGCGGCGTGAATAAGATACAATCTTACTGTTAAACACTAATTAGAAACACACCCATGCATAGAGGAGGCACTTAACTTTATGTACGATCAGATCTTAATCCGCTATGGGGAACTCTCGTTAAAAGGGAAGAACCAGAAGCAGTTTTTAAAAACCCTGGTGAAAAATATCCGCCACCAGATCAAATTGGACACCGGCATCGCCTGCGAAGTTCACGACATCCACGGACGCGTCGTCATTCCGCTGAATGGTCAGGATCCAACGCAGTTTTATCCAAGCCTGGATCGCGTCTTTGGCATTTCGTCCTACAGCCCTGTCACATCCTGCGATCTTACGGAAGAGGCGATCATCGAGACAGCGATCAGCGAGATGCATCAGTTCGACGGTCAGAATCTGCGTTTCCGCGTCACTGTGAAGCGTGCCAACAAGCGCTTTCCGATCCGCTCCATGGATATGCAGCTGAAAGTGGCTGAAAAAATCCTCGACGAATTTCCAAATCTCACCGGCGATCTCGAGCATTACGATGTGGAGCTCAACATCGACATCCGTTTTGATAAAACCTATATCTACGTGAAGAAATATAAAGGCCTCGGTGGCCTCCCACTCGGAACTGGCGGACGCGCTGTTGCGCTGCTTTCCGGCGGTATCGACAGTCCTGTCGCCATGTGGTCGATCATGCGTCGTGGTGTCGTTGTTGAAGCCATCCATTTTCATTCCTATCCATACACCTCTCAGCAGGCTGAGGAGAAAGTGCTCTCTTTGGCTGAGAAGGTTGGCAAATTTGGCGGCCATGTCATCGTTCATCTCGTGCCGTTTACGCGCATCCAGGAAGCCATAGGCATGAATTGTCAGGATAACCTGCGCATTACGCTGATGCGTCGTATCATGCTGCGTATCGCTGAGCGAATTGCAGATATCCGCAACGCCAAGGCCATCGTCACCGGGGATGACCTCGGGCAGGTTGCCAGCCAGACCATCGAGAGCATCTATGCCATCAATCAGGTGACGACCATGCCGATCCTGCGTCCACTCATCGCTTACGATAAGCTTGACATCATGGATATTGCGCAGAAGATCGATACTTATGATATTTCCATCTTGCCATACGAGGATTGTTGCACCGTTTTCGTGCCAAAAGAACCAAAGACCAAGCCACGCGTCGACGAATGTCAGTACAACGAAAGCCTCATTCCGGATCTTGATGCCATGATCTGGAACGCAATTAAGAAGACAGAAACCGTTGTTTGCTATGGTGACGGCAGAGAGCGCGTGCGTCATCCGTTTGAACTGCCGGAAGGAGATGCAGAATAATGGGAAAAAATCTCTACGAAACGCCGCGCGATATGAATAAGTGGCACACACAAAAGGATAGCCACGAAAAAACGCACACGTCTACTGTAGACGATAAAAAAGCGCATCTCGAAGAATTGCGAAAGCGCTTTCAGAAGAACAAGAAATGATAGAAAAATCCCGCTGGGAAATGCAGATATAATGCGCTTCCAGCGGGATTTTGTGTTTAGCCGAATATTGCCTTCCAGACTGCCTGCAACAGGATGGCGAGGATGTAGAGCAGGCCAAAATTTTTCAGCGTTTTTGAGCAGTACATCATGCCGCGCATCATTTTCTTTGGAGATTTTCCTTTGCTGTAGCGGTAAGAATTGATGCAGTTGATGGCATAGAGTACGGAGAGCAGCGGCAGGAGAATGAAAAGATTCATGCCGTAGCTCAGAAGAACGAAAAGCCAGACGTAGCAGAAGGCAAAGCCAAAGATCATGAAGAGAACAGTGCGGTCGTGGCCAAGGAGAATGGCCAGGGTGCGACGGCCGTTGGCTTTGTCAGCGACGCGGTCACGCAGACTGTTGGCGGTGAGCAGGAGGCCGACGAGCATGACGAGCGGCAGGCTGACTGCGAAAGAATAGAAGGTGATGTGTCCGGTCTGTGTGAAATAAGCGATCATGCTGAAGCCTGAGCCGAAGAGAAATCCTGCGAAAAGCTCACCGTATGGTGTGCGCGAGATCGGATAAGGGCCGCCGGTGTAGCAGTAGCCGATGACGAGACAGACGGCACCGATCACAAGAAGTCCCCACGAGGAATTGGCGGCGAGGATGATGCCGAGCACACCGCAGATGGCGTAGATCACAAACGCGGCGATCAGCACATTGCGTGGTGAGATGCCTTCGCGCACAATGGCACCGCCAATACCGACGGATTCTTCGGTGTCGAGCCCATTTTTGAAATCAAAGTATTCGTTGAAAAGATTCGTGGCGATCTGGATCAGCGCGGCGCAGAGCACCATGATGATCGCCAGAAGGGGATGGAAAATGCCTTCCGCATAGATGGCAAAGCAGACGCCGAAAACGGCAGGAATAACACTTGCCGGCAATGTGTGCGGACGCGTGAGCTTCCAATAATAATCAAATGATTGCATAGTCGATTCTCCTTCACGCTTTATTAGATGGTGGACATCAGAGCGTCACAGTTTCTATGCATTATTTTACCTATTCTTAAGACATAATGCTATAGAAATGTGTGAATTTTCGTCAATTGATTGAGAAAATATAAAGCAAGTCTAAAATTTGTTAATCTTTTTTTAGAAGTTGTGAGGGGTTATTTTGTTGCCACCCCACAGTTCTTTTGTTATAATGAGATAAATTCATAGAATAAGAGGTGTTAAATATGGCTTACGTAGTTGATAGTTCTGCTTGCATTTCCTGCGGTGCATGCGAAGGCGAATGCCCAGTCGGCGCTATTGCTGATAGCGGTGATGGTACCCGCGCAATCGACGCTGGTTCCTGCATTTCCTGCGGTAGCTGCGCAAGTGTTTGCCCAGCCGGCGCAATCGCTGCAGAATAAGCAATTCGATAAAAGGGCTTATTGCACGTGCGATAAGCCTTTTTAGTCTTGTTTTGATCATGAAAAAGAAATTCTATGCAGTGAGAAACGGCAGGGAGACCGGTATTTTTGAAGATTGGGCGACCTGTGAAAAGCAGATCAGAGGATATTCCGGCGCTGAGTACAAAAGTTTTAAAACAGAGCAGGAAGCGCTGGATTATCTCGGCAAACGATCTGTGAGTGATGATCAAGTTGAGCAGCAATATCCATGTGCCTATATCGACGGCAGCTATGATCGTCTGTCGCACCGCTTTTCCTATGGTGCTGTGATCATGACAGCACCAGGATGTGAAGAACATTTTTCAAAGGCGTTTGAGGATCCGGTGCTTGCGGATATGCGCAATGTTGCTGGAGAGATCAAAGGCAGCGAGTTCGCCATTTCGTATGCCCTTGAGCAGGGCTGGCCGAAGATATCCATCTATTATGATTACAGCGGCATCGAAAAATGGGCGACGGGAGAATGGAAGAGGAATTTACCGGCGACACAGGCTTATTTTGTGTTTTGTCAGAATGCATTTCAGCAAGTAAATGTGCAATTTATAAAAGTCAAGGGCCATTCAGGGAACACCTACAATGATATGGCCGACGCGTTGGCGCGGAAGGCGCTAAATTTAGTATCGATCGGAGTGTAAGGATGAGTTTTAAGAGAAAAGTAGCCAGCTCGCTTGTCTTGTCTCTTGGGATCACTTCTGTGGTGGCTTCGCCACTCTTTGCAGAATCTATCTCAGACCTGCAGGATGAACAGGCGACAATCAAGAATTCTATTGAAGAAAAACAGGGCGAATTGGACAGCAATTCTTCTCAGAAATCTGAGACTGTAGCAAAGATCAAAGAGATCAGCGACTCGATCAATGCGACTCAGCAGAAAATCGCATCTTTCACGTCCCAGATCTCTGATCAGGAAGCTGCGATCGCTGAAACCAATGCGCAGATCACTGAAACTGAGGCGAAGCTGGCCAAGGCTCAGGAGAGCCTGAACGATCGCCTCGTCACTATCTACAAAGATGGCAACGTGAACTATCTGGAAGTTCTGTTCCAGTCGGAAGATTTTTCTGATTTTCTGACGCGTTTTGAATATCTTTCCTACATCACCAAGCGTGACAAAAACCTCGTTGAAGAGGTCAAGTCTGTGAAAGCGCAGCTGGAAACCCAGAAGGCTACGCTCGAACAGCAGCTGGCTTCTCTGAATGCGTTGAAGAGCGAAGAAGAGGGCGTGAAGGCGCTCCTCGAAGAACAGCAGAGTCAGCAGGAAAGTGTTTACGCTGAGCTGGAAAAAGACGAAGCAGCCATCAAGGAAACCATCGCAGCCATGCAGGCAACCTCTGACGAGATCGGCAAGAAGATCGCTGATCTCCAGGCTCAGGAAGAAGCGAAGAGAGCTGCCGCTGCCGCTGCTGCCAACCAGTCCAACGGCGCTGTGACCGCAGCTGCTGCAGATGCGTCGAGCTACGAGGTGACTTCTGCCGGGTCTGGCGTATGGCCAGCACCTGCCAGCCACACGATCACCAGTAATTATGGCGGTCGTTCCTATCCGCTGGATGGCAGCTACAACTACCATCTGGGGACAGACATCGGTGCTTCCTATGGGACGCCGGTCGTTTCCTATCAGGCTGGGACTGTGCTCATCGCTTCCTACCACTGGAGCTATGGCAACTATGTTGTCGTTGACCACGGCAACGGGCTGAGCACCCTGTATGCCCACATGTCGGCATTGACCGTCAGCGCTGGTCAGAGTGTCAGCGCCGGCCAGCAGGTCGGGCTTGTTGGTTCCACTGGTTCGAGTACCGGCCCACACTTACATTTTGAGGTGCGTATCAATGGGTCCAACGTTGACCCGGCACCATATCTTGGTATTTAAATGCTAGAAGCTCTGAAAGACCGCTCTCTTTCAGAGCTTTTTTCTGGATTATAGGATCAGAGGAGAACAGAGCATGAGCTTAAATAAGAAAGAGATCAAAGAGTTAAAGGCCATGGCCCAGGAGATCAAACCAAAGATCCTCGTCGGCAAAAATGGTCTCACAGAAGGCACGCTGCAGTCTATCGACGAGGTTCTGACGGCTGACGAGATCGTCAAGATCAAATTCCTCAATAACAGCATCGATATCGACCAGGAACTGTGCGAAGATCTTGCAGCCGAGCTGGACGCAGAATTTGTTCAGAAAATCGGGCGCGTGGTTGTTTTATACCGCGAAACACTGTAAAATAATAGATTGGATGGTCTCAGGGAATGAGTGCAAACAAAAGAATCGTTGTGAAGGTTGGGACCAGCTCGGTGACCCATCCCAACGGAACCATTAACTTAAAATTTATTGACAAGCTTTGCGCCGCTTTGACGGATCTCAAAAACGAGGGCAACGATGTCATCCTTGTGACCTCCGGCGCTGTTGGTGTTGGCAAGTATCGCATGAATCTGCAGGACAAACAGCTCACGATCAGTGAAAAGCAGGCAATGGCTGCGATCGGACAGGGGTTGCTGTTACATATCTATGAGAAAAACTTCCTTGAGTACGGGCAGATGTCGGCGCAGCTTTTGCTGACGCGAGAGGACATCAAGATCAGGCGGCGTTTTCTCAACGCGCGCAACACACTGCTCGAGCTCTTGAAGCTGGGCGTGATCCCGATCGTCAATGAAAACGACAGCGTTGCCAATGATGAGATTCAGTTTGGCGACAACGACACGCTTGCCGCGCTCGTTGCCGTTTTGTCCGACGCGGATATGGCGGTGCTTTTCACCGACATCGACGGCCTGTACACGGCGAATCCAGCGCTTAAAAAAGATGCCAAAAAGATCGACGTGGTCGAAAAGATCACGGAGGAGATTGAGATCATGGCCGGTTCGGCGATCTCGAAGGTTGGCACCGGCGGCATGCGCACGAAGATTGAGGCGGCAAAGATCGCGACCAACGCTGGCATTTCGATGGTCGTGGCGTCGCGAAACGAGGTTGGCATGCTTCATGAGATCGTTGCCGGCAAAAAGATCGGCACGCTTTTCAAGGCGACGCACCGTCCGCTGCACGCGCGAAAATCCTGGATCCTTTACGGCTCTGAAGCGGAGGGGGTCGTCGTCGTTGACGACGGCGCCAAGCGTGCGCTGCAGGAAAAAGGACGCTCTCTTCTGCCGAGCGGGATCGTCGATGTGCAGGGAGATTTTGATCGCGGCGCGATCGTTGCCATTGCAGATTTGCAGGGAAATCGCTTTGCCAAAGGGATCACGAATTATTCTTCCCTGTTCGTGGAGCGGATCAAGGGTCTGAAAAGCGACTGTATCACCCAAAAATATCTGGATTATACGGAGGAAGAGGTCATCCACAGGGATAATCTCGGTCTCCTGTGAGAGATGAGGAAAGACGATGAAAATAGGATTGTTCGGCGGCACGTTTGACCCCATCCATCTGGGACATGTCGACATGATCCGTCAGCTCTGCGATCATATGGCGCTGGATAGGGTGCTGTTCATTCCGGCGTATATTCCGCCGCACAAGCACAAGCCGCACATGACGGCGTATCACCATCGTTTCGCCATGACGGAGCTGGCTGTTGCGGAGGATGCGATGTTTGAGGTTTCTGCTTTCGAGAGCGAGAGCACGCATCCGTCGTACACGCTACACACGCTGGAGCATTTTAAGGCGGTGTTTCTGGAGGATCAGCTTTTTTACATCATGGGCGTGGATTCATTCAACACGATCGAATCCTGGCATCACTGGCAGGAACTTCTGCACATGACCAATTATATTGTCATCGACCGGCCGCATAAAACGCTTTCTGTGTCACGGGCGACGACCGAAGTGTTGAACAAAAGCCCGTACGATGTTTACTACCTGCCGCTGCACACTCTGCCAATCTCGTCGACGATGATCCGCGAGCGGCTGGCTGCTCATGAAGCGGTTGAAGAATTTCTGCCGGCGGCGGTGCTCTCTTATATCGAGGACAATCATTTATATCAGTAGGTGATGGAGATGGATTTTCAAAAGCGTATAAAAAAGCAGCTTTCGAGCAAACGCTACGAACATTCTGTGCGTGTTGCTGAGACGGCTGTGAAGCTGGCACGACTCCACGGCTGCGACGAAGATAAAGCAGAAATTGCGGGACTTTTGCACGATTATTGCAAGGAATATCCCGAAGAGGAGCAGGTACGCATCGCTGTTGAGCAACATCTTTTGAGCAGTCGTGAGGATCTTCTGATGCCGCAGGTGTTGCATGGGCCTGTCGCTTCCTACATATTAAAGCAGGAGAGGCTGGTCGATGATGAATCGATCCTCCAGGCTGTGCGTTACCACACCACGGGGCATCCAGATATGGATACGCTGGCGAAGATTATTTTTATTGCTGATTATATTGAACCAGGGCGGAAAACGCCGAATATTGATGATCTGTTTGACATTGCGGCCAGGGATCTTGACGAATGTGTTGTCGAGATCGTTGATCGCACAACGGTCTACCTGATCGGAAAGCGGCAGATCATCCATGAAGACATGATCAAATTGAGAAACAGAATCTTGAGTAAGGAGTAAATGCCTTCTATGAACAATATTATTGAAGAATTTGTCCGCCTGATGGACATGAACAAATGCGAGGACATCAAGGTGTTGGATATGCGCGGCATCACCTACATCGCCGATTATTTTATCATCGCGACGATAAAGAACAAGCCGCACGCAGACATGATCTGCAGAAAGCTGGATGAGCTGAATTTCAAGCTGACAGGCAGCAGCTATTTCCACGTGGAAGGGAAAGAAGTTGGCGACTGGATGCTGATCGACACCGGCGATGTCATCGTTCATCTCTTCCAACAGGAAACCCGAGCCTACTACAATCTTGATGCGCTCTGGGGCGACGCGGAAGAGATCGATATCTCGTCGCTTTTGACTGAATAACGGAGGTGTGTGTTCTTGACGGTGGGATTTTTCGATTCCGGGATCGGTGGCGTTTCCGTATTGGAAAAAGCTACCGTAGTGCTGCCGGATACGGACTTTTTGTTTTATGCAGATCTGGCCCATGTGCCTTATGGAAAGAAAACGCAGGAAGAGATCGCGCAGTATGTTGACGACGCGGTGGCGTTTTTGCGTGCGCACGGCGCTGACATCATCGTGCTCGCCTGCAACACAGCGACGAGCGCGGCTGCCAAAAAGCTGCGCGCAAAGTACGATTTTCCAATCCTCGGCATGGAGCCAGCGGTTAAGGTGGCATCAAAAGCGCTGGCTGACGACGCCTCGCAGAAAATCATCGTGACGGCGACGGAGCTGACGCTGAAGCTGGAAAAGCTGGACAACCTGATCCATTCGCTGGGCGTTGACGAGAGCGTCGAAGAGGTGCCGCTGCAGCGCCTGGTGACATTTGCGGAAAGCGGTGTTTTCGACGGGCCGGAGGTGGAGGACTATCTCCGACAGGCTTTTTCCGGCTGCGATATGAGCCACGCCTGTGCAGTGGTTCTCGGTTGCACACATTTTACCTTTTATAAAACACTTATCGCGGAGATTGTGTTAAATTTAACAGGTCGAGATATACCTGTGATTGATGGAAATCAGGGAACCGTCAATTATCTGGCGACGATGGTCGCGGACAGGGGACCGTCCGCAAGACCGCTGGAAGCGCGCGTTCGCTTTTTTGAAAGCGGATCAGAGGCGCCGTTTGAAAAATATCGCCCTGTCTTAGCAAAAGCGCATATTGAAAATGCAAGGGGAGATTAACATGAAAAAGGCGTTGTTTATTGTTAATCCGAATGCAGGAAAGATGGCGATCAAGGAGAATCTGATCGACATTCTCAGCAAATTCAACGCTCGCGGCTATGTGACGACAGTTTACATCACGCAGAAAGCCAATGATGCGACAGAATACATCAGAGAACGTGGCGAAGGCTACGATCTGATCATTTCCTGCGGTGGTGACGGCACGCTCAACGAGATCCTGCGCGGCATTACGGCGACAACGGAGAAGACCTATGCGCCGATCGCCTGCATTCCAGCAGGAACAGTCAACGATTTTGCCCGCTCGCTGGGCATTCCAAGTGACATCCAGGCGGCGGCAGATACAGTGCTCGATTCTGTGCCGCACAACTATGACTTCGGAATGTTCAACGGCCAGATCTTTAGCTATGTTGCTGCAGCCGGCGCGTTTACGGAAGTGTCCTATGGCACGCCGCAGTATCTCAAAAATTTACTGGGAAAATATGCCTACTATTTTGAAGCATCCAGAAAGATCACAGATCTGTCCGACGTGTTTTCGCTGAAGATCGAGATCGACGGCGAAACGACGATCGAAGGAAATTTCATCATGGTCGCTGTGTCAAATTCAAAATCCATCGGCGGTTTCCTGCAGTTTGACGACGACCAGAAATCCATGCTGACCGATGGCAAGTTTGAGCTGACGCTGATCCGTCGGCCGGTGACGCCGATCGATCTGCAGAAGCTCGTACATTCGCTGAACGTGCGCCGCTACGACAACGACTGCATTCGCAGCGTGAAGGGGCGTTCGGTTAAGATCACCGCTGCCAAACCGCTGCCGTGGACGCTGGACGGTGAATACGCTGGCGAGTTTGAAGTGGCGGAAATCTCGCTGTATAATGAACGCATTCAGCTGGTTTTCCCAGACTGAGGCTTGATTATTTTTTTATAGAAAGGACCATCTTACATGATCAACACCAACTACGCGAACCTCAAGAATAACTACCTGTTCTCTACTGTTGCTGAAAAAGTGCGCGTTTATTCTGAAGCGCATCCACAAGCAGATATCATCAAGCTCGGCATCGGCGACGTTACGAAGCCTTTGGCAAAAACCGTCATCCAGGCGCTGCACGATGCTGTCGACGAAAACGCAAAGGCTGAAACCTTCATGGGCTACGGTCCGGAACAGGGCTATGCATTCCTGCGTGAAGCGCTGGCTGATTACTATGGCAAGCTCGGCGCAGACATCGACGCCGACGAAGTGTTTGTCAGTGACGGTGCAAAGAGCGACATCGCCAACATTCTAGACATTTTCTCCAAGGATTGCCACGTTGTCATCCCTGATCCGGTTTACCCTGTTTATCTGGATACCAACGTCATGGATGGCCGCAAGGTCAGCTTCCTGAACGCGAACGAAGGCAACAATTTCCTGCCAATGCCGGAAGACCTCGGCACCGACGAAAAGGTAGACATTCTCTATCTCTGCTCGCCAAACAATCCAACCGGCGCATGCTACAACAAAGATCAGCTTCAGACTTGGGTAGATTTCGCCAATGCACAGGGCGCTGTGATCTTCTTTGATAGCGCGTACGAAGTATTTGCCAGTGGCACGGATCTGCCACGCACGATCTTCGCAATCCCTGGTGCCCGCACCTGCGCGATCGAGATCGCGTCTCTCTCCAAGACTGCCGGCTTCACCGGGACCCGCTGCAGCTACACGGTTGTGCCAAAAGAACTCGTCCGCGACGGCCAGTCTCTGAAGGATATGTGGTTCCGTCGTCAGTCTACGAAATTCAACGGCACGCCATACATTGTTCAGAAGGCTGCTGCTGCTGTGTTCACTGAAGAAGGCTATGCTGAGATCATGGAAAATATCCAGGGCTACAAGGAAAATGCAAAGATCATCGCGGATACGCTCGATGAGCTGGGCATTTATTATACTGGTGGCCATTACTCCCCATATGTATGGCTGAAATGTCCGAACAACATGAGCTCCTGGGAATTCTTCGATTTCCTTCTGGAAAAGGCACAGGTTGTCGGCACGCCAGGGGAAGGCTTTGGCAAGAATGGGGAAGGTTTCTTCCGTCTGACGGCGTTCAACACGCCAGAACGCACACGCGAAGCGATGGAGCGTTTGAAAGAAATTTTGAAGTAATAGAACTAGGGTGTGAGTAAATGATTCATTTTACCAATGCAGGCCATACCTTTAAGAATGGCACTGTTGGTTTAGCGGATATCAATCTGCAGATCGATGCAGGAGAATTTGTATATATCGTTGGTGAAAGCGGCGCCGGAAAATCGACGCTGACGAAGCTGGTGCTGCGCGAGCTTGTCGCCACGCAGGGGACCATCCGAGTGGATGGCATCGACCTGGCAAAGCTCAAAAAGCGCCGCCTGCCATATTATCGCCGCAAGATCGGCTTCGTTTTCCAGAACTTCCGTCTGCTCGCTGACCGCTCGGCCTGGGAGAACGTGGCCTTTGCCTGCGAATGCATTGGCTTGCCGCGACGTGAGGTTGTGAAGCGGACGCGCGAGGCGCTGGAGTTTGTGGAGCTTTTGGACCGCAAGGATCACTATCCGCACGAGCTTTCTGGCGGCGAACAGCAGCGTGTGGCGATCGCCCGCGCGATCGTCAACAAGCCGCAGATCGTGATCGCCGACGAGCCGACAGGCAACCTGGACCCGAAGCACGGGGAGGAAATTTTCTCGTTGTTTGAGGCGATCAACAGCATTGGTACCACCGTCATGATGGCGACACACGATGAGCTGTTGGTCGACAAGCATCCGCACCGTGTGGTGACGCTGGCAAATGGGCGCATTGTGAGAGACAGTACGAATGGGGGGTATTGGTTAGATGTTCCTGACAAAAACTAAATACACCCTGCGTGACAGCTTGCGCCAGATCACGCGCCACAAGCTGTTCTCGTTCCTCACGATCCTCACGATTGCGATCACGCTGGCGCTTTTGAGCGCGGCGTCGCTGGTTGCGGCGAATAGCTACAACGCGACGCAGAGCATTGAGGATCAGCTGCGCGTCGTCGCTTATCTGAAGCAGCCGTCGGATCCGGCGAAGAATACGGAGCTTCTGGAAAAGCTGGAGAAAACGGATCACGTTGAAAATGTGGTCTATGTGAGCAAGGAAGAAGCGCTGAACTCGCTGGATGCGCAGATGCAGGATTCTGATCTGAATATCCGCGAATCCCTCGAAGGGGATAATCCGCTGCCGGATTCCTTTGAGATCACCGTTGACAAACCTGAAAACATCCAGGCGATCGCTGATGACCTCGCTGGTGAAGAGATCATCGACAGCGTCAGCTACGGACAGGATGTCGTCAACAATGTCATCAGCTTCAGCAAATCTGCTGCGGCGCTGGGTGTGCTCATTATTGTACTGATGATCATCGCCACCCTGTTTTTGATTAACACGACGATCCAGCTGACGGTCAACAGCCGTCGCGACGAGATCCAGATCATGAAGCTCGTCGGCGCGAAGAACAGCTTCATCCGTATGCCGTTCTTCATCGAGGGGATCATCCTCGGCGCGCTGGGGGCGCTGGTGGCTGGTGCGTTTGTCTGGTGGGGATATGAAAACATTTATTCCTACATCCACCAAAATCTGCCGTTTCTGCCGCTTCTCAACAACAACTACATGATGGTCCTGCTGATCGCAGCCAATCTGCTCGTTGGGATCGTGCTGGGGGCGCTGGGCAGCGTGTTCGCTGTACGCAAGCATTTGAAGATATAAATGAAAGGGGCTGTCGCACAAACGTGTTTTCGCTTGTGTGGCGGCCCCTGTTTTTTTGGAGAAAATCGTAAAGGAGAGAATGATGATGGATATTATGGAATGGAAGGATCGGGCGAAGATCGCGGTGATCCTCGGTTCTGGTTTGAACGATACGATCGATGAGATGATGAAGATTGAAGAAACGATCCCGTTTCACGACATTCCGGACATGCCGGAAGCGACGGCGCCGGGGCATGTCGGCCGTTTTCACTACGGCACGATCGCTGGGGTGCCGGCGTTTGCGCTGCAGGGGCGTCTGCATTTTTATGAAGGCTGCGGTATGGAAAATGTGGTGCGGCCGGTGCACATTTTTCACGCGCTTGGCGTGGAGACGCTCATCGTGACGAATGCGTCTGGCGGGATCAATTTGGAGTTTCACGCGGGAGATTTTATGCTGATCGAGGACCACATCAATCTCACCGGGCAGAATCCGCTGATTGGGCCGAAGGAAGAGGGACGCGTGCGTTTTCCGGATATGAGCTTTGCCTACGACCGCGAGTATCTGGCGATTTTCAAGCGCATTGCTGAAAAATATCCGGCGATGGTGCACAGTGGCGTCTACATTGGCGTGACGGGACCGAACTACGAAACGCCGGCGGAGATCCGCGCTTTCCGCACGATGGGCGCGGACGCTGTGGGCATGTCGACGGTGCCGGAGGTGCTGGTGGCGCGTCAGCTGGGACTGCGCGTCTGCGGGATCTCGCTGATCAGCAACATGGCGGCTGGGGTGCTCGATCAAAAGCTTACGGAAGAAGAAGTGTTCGAAGCGGGACGACGGGCGCAGCCGGTGTTCTCGGCGATGGTCGGTGAATTCATCCGTGAGATCGGGGGCGCGCAATGAACAGCCTGGAGACAATCCGCTACAATGAGGCGGACAACAGCATCACGATCATCGATCAGACAAAGCTGCCAAATGCGCTCGTTTACAAAACGCTCGTAAGCAGCCAGGATGTTTATCATGCCATCAAGGATCTCGAGGTGCGTGGGGCGCCGCTTATTGGCATCACTGCGGCATATGGTCTGCTGATGAGCGCGCTCAATGCTGGCGGTCATCAGCAGAGAAAGAAGATAATGTACATATCAATGAATAGGGTTTATCTCCCCCTACTATCGTGAAAACCCCTTCATGGCTTACATGTGCAGAAGAATCATCTGGATCAAAGCCTTCATTTTTTGCGACTTTTATGAACTTTTTATACGATTCATTATAATAATAGATATAATGAAGACCCAACGCCCAGGTATTGCCCTGACTATTGGAGTATAGCTTATATTTTTCTGCAAATGGAAAATTGGCTATGACTTTCCGCTTGTCCATTGACATCAAAGACGCACCCTTATCACTGTAAACCCACAAAT
>OGWU01000580.1_pt1 | contig 24165 bp, 17 predicted proteins | sample 1576071 | NCBI WGS metagenome assembly OGWU01 (sample SAMEA3541582, study PRJEB24748) | human gut metagenome | biome: human gut; feature: human-associated habitat; material: faeces | place: China | collected 2012
GAGCAGAGCAGAGCAGAGCAGAGCAGAGCAGAGCAGAGCAGAGCAGAGCAGAGCAAACTAATGTTCTGATTTTTTGTGGTGTCTTCCATACAGGATACAGGGAAACCGTCGGCAGGCGGGTGGCAGGAATGCCGCCCGTCTTTCGGCGGTTTTTTTGTTGCCCTGCATCCGACGGGAGTTGTCGGTGGCAGGTCCTGCAGGTGTCATCGGATGACGCAAAAACGATGTGTACTGGCGTGGAGGGAAGATGTCAGCAGAAGCTGACCACGCCCGGCACAACAGAAGTGTGATCCGGAATACCGTCAGGAGATCATAGGAATGGCGGGAGACACATATACGGATAATGGAGGTGACGGATGTGCAGGCTGAAAGCAGGAAAGCAGGAAAAAACACAGCAGAAAATGATGTATACATCAGACCGAAAGCGGCGGAGAGGAAACTGAAAGCAGCGCTGGAGCTGGGAAACGTGGCATACCTGTACGGCGTCACCGGGATCGGCAAGACCAGGCTGGTGCGGGAGGTGCTTGCACGAAAACAGTACGAGTATTATTCCGCACAGGAGACGCAGCCGGAAGAGGTCGGCGTGAAGCGGGACGGGCAGGAGCGCATTGTGGTGGTTGACGACCTGTACACCGTCACCATGCAGGAGGAGAAGGAATGCTGGGCGGCTCTTTTCCGGAAGCTTGCCGGGCAGGAGGACGTGCGGCTGGTGCTCATTTCCCGCGCACCCATCCCCGGATGGCTGCTCCCGGTCCATGTGGAATACCGGTTCGCGGAGATCGGGGAAAAGGACCTGTACCTTACAAGGAAGGAACAGGACGCATACCTGGAACTGTCCGGCATCCGGCTGGAGCCAGACGCGGCGGACCGGGCATGGGAGCTGGGGAAGGGTCACCCGGTATCGCTGAAGCTGCTGGTGCTGGAAAACGGGGATGTGGACCTGGCGGTAAAAAACATGTGGCTCTGGCTGGAGAACCATATCTTCGACCAGTGGGAGACTGAGATCTCAGGGTTCCTGATGGAGACCTCCATCGTGGAGAACTACACGAAGGAGCTGGCGGGGATGATCACTGGCAGGGACGATGTGGATGTGCTGGTATCCCGCGCGGAGGAGCTGGGAAACTTCATGACCCGCACCGGGCAGGATGGAATATGGGAATACCGCTGGGGGATGCGCCAGGCGATGCGCGGCAGGCTGGCAAAAAAATACAGCCGGGAGAAGATCCTGCAGCTCTATTCCCACGCCGGGCTTTACTACGAGATGAACGGGCGATACCCGGAGGCGCTGGAAATGTACGGGACGACCGGAAAAAAGGAGGACATCCGGCGGGTGCTGTCCGCCAATGCCCGGAGAAACCCGGCGGCAGGCTCCTACTTCGAGCTGCGTGACTATTACCTGACGCTGCCGGAAGAAATGATACTGGGCGACCCGGTGCTGATGTGCTACATGAGTATGCTGCATTCCATCCTGATGGACACAGAGGAGAGCGAGCGCTGGTACCGGGAGCTGGAGGAATATGCAAAGAAACACAGCGGCGGTGAGCGCCGGGAGGCGAGGAGCAGGCTGCTCTATCTGGACATCGCCCTGCCGCACAGGGGGAGCGCGGACATTGCCTCCCTCATAAAGAACGCGGGGAGCCTGCTTCCGGGGCAGAGGATGGCGCTGCCGGAGTTTTCCGTGACCACGAACCTCCCATCCCTGATGAACGGCGGGAAGGACTTCTGTGAATGGAGCAGGCACGACCGGGAGCTGGCGGCATCCATCGGGAAGGCGGCGTCCATCGTCCTTGGAAAATACGGGAAAGGGCTGGTGCCCCTTGCCCTCGCGGAGAGCGGTCTGGAGAAAGGCATGGACAGCTTTGAGGTCATGCGGCTGGCGGAAAAGGGAAGAATCGCCGCGGAAGGCGGAGGGAAGACGGAACTGTGCCTTGTGGCGGCGGCGCTGCTTGCGTGGGTGGCGGTCCTTGGTGGGAACGCGGAATTCGCGGAGGATATCATGGTCTCCTACCGGGAGCGCGCGGAAAAGGAAGCACCACGGACGCTGCCCAACGCAGACGCTTTCCTGCAGGATATACCTGTACCGGAGACAGCCCGCCAGGGCAATGGAGTGGATGGAAGAGGCGCCGGACGAGAACGGGACGTTCTGCACGCTGGAGAGGTTCCGGTACCTGACGAAAGCGCGCGTCTACCTGATGGCAGGGAAGACCGGGGAGGCACTGGCGCTCTTGGAGCAGCTCCTGTCCTATGCGGAAAAGATGAAGCGCACCTATATTTACATGGAAGCTTCGCTGCTCCTTGCTATCGCGCTGTACCGCGCGGGGCGGGAGGAATGGCGGGGGATCCTGCAGGGCTGCGTCACACAGGCGGAAAGCTACCATTTTGTGAGGCTGTTCTCCCGCGAGTGCGGTGCTGCGCTGGACCTCCTGGAAATGGCGGACCTCACCTGGCAGGATGAGGAATTCCGAGCAGAGGTGCTGGAGGAGTGCCGGAGGATGGAGAAATTTTATCCCCGCTATATGGAGCAGGGGACGGATGCCGAGGTGCGGCTGCCGGAGCAGGCAGTGAAGGTGCTTAAGATGCAGGCGGAAGGCCTTTCCACGCGGGTGATCGCGGAGCGCATGGGGGTAAAGGAAGTCACGGTGAAATACCATAATAAAGAAACATACCGGAAGCTTGGTGTGAACAGCCGTACTGCCGCAGTCAATGAGGCGAGGAGACGGAAGCTGATATAGATAAAGGGCTGCATACAAAAGAAGCCCGGATGATCAGAGTAGTTGTGGAGGAATGCAGGATGGAACAGGTAACCAGAAAAAAGAGAGGGAAGAGGCGCCCGGCCGCACTGGCGGTATTGCTGGCAGGAATGCTGGTGCTGCAGACAGCAGTAACGGCGTATGCCGGGGAGGAAGCCATCATCATAGAAGAAACAGGGACGCAGGCAGAGCAGGCTGCGGTGCTGGTGACAAAAACGTCCGGGGAAACGGTGGAAGAAACGGGAGCGGAAGCATCCGTGCAGATGTCTGTGGAGACTGTGGCGGAGACACCGCAAGAGCAGACAGAAGAACCACCGGCAGCATCGGTTACGGAAACGGCCACGGAGACACCGCCAGCACCGGTTACGGAAACGGCCACGGAGACACCGCCAGCACCGGTTACGGAAACGGTCACGGAGGCACCGGTGGAAACAGTGACGGAAACGCCGGCAGGGCAGCCGGAAACGCAGGAAGGGACACAGACAGAAATAACGGCGGACACGGAAGCGCAGACCGGCACGGAAAGCCCTGATACACAGGGGCAGGAAACAGAAACCGGGGAAACCGTGACAGAAAACACGGAAGCAGGAATACCGGGGAACGGCACAGAGGCAGAAAGCGGACCGGTACCAGAAACGGAGCCGGAAAGCGAAACAGAGACGGAAACAGAAGAGATTGCGGACATGGAACTGCAGTCTGCCGGGACTACGGCGGTCTGCGCCCCGGATGCGGGAAGCCTGCCGGACAATGACACCTTATATGCCGGTTATGCGCAGCGGATCCTGTATGGCGGGATCTCCCTTTACAGCAGCAGCTACGGGGAAAGCACCCTGACGGGGCTGGACCTGAAGATATACCGGCTACTGAAGGAAAGAATTACGGCGGTTGCAAACGGTACGGCATCTTCAACATCCTTTATGCTTACATGGGAGGAACTGGGGATCACGCAGACGACCTGGACGGAGGAAGAACTCGGCGTTCCAATATGGAAGGACGAGAATAAGCCTATGAACGGTCTTGCAGAAGAAGCCGAAGCGGCAGTGATGAAAGAAATCGGTTATGATGCAGGCCGTGTCCCCGCTATCATTTCCGCCCTGCTGGCGGACTGCCCGTATGAGCTGTACTGGTATGACAAATCTGCCGGGACAGAATATACGAAGATACCCGTGATGGGGGCAAGTTACATCAAAGGAAATAGTTCAATTTATTTACTGGATAATGGAATAACCATAAGCTTCTCCGTCGCTGGTGATTACGCGGGGGACGGGACATACACAACCGATACATCAAAAACAGGTGCGGCATCCAGGGCGGCAGCCACCGCGCAGCAGGTGGTAAATGACAACGCCGGAAAATCAGATGTTGAGAAGCTGACCGCATACAAGGATTACATCTGCGGTGCAGTTTCCTATAACAGCGCGGCGGCAGGCGGAAGCATGTCAGAGGGCGGCAACCCGTGGCAGCTGATCTATGTGTTTGACGGGGACAGCTCCACCAATGTGGTCTGCGAGGGTTACGCAAAGGCATTCCAGTATCTGTGCGACCTTGGCGGTCTGACCTGCTATACTGTCACCGGCACTATGACCGGCGGAACCGGCGCGGGCGCTCATATGTGGAATATCGTCACACTGGACGGCAAAAACTACCTTGTGGATGTGACAAACAGCGATGAGGGAACCGTCGGGGCGGACGGAAGCCTGTTTCTTGCCGGGACCAGTGGGAGCGTGGAAAACGGCTATACCTTTGAAGTAAACGGACAGGGTGTGTCCTATACCTATGACGGGGACACGAAAGCCTTATATGGTAGCGGCATCCTGTCACTGGCGGACATGGGATACGGCGAGACGGCGGCTGCCAGTGTGGAGGCAGACGGGGTGACCGCAGAGTATGCGGATATTATGGAAGCGTTTGGTTCCATACAGGACGGGCAGGCGGCAACGGTCACACTTCTGAAAGACGTGGAAATTGAGGCAGGAAAGAACATCACCGTCAGCGGCGACGTTACGCTGGTGGGCGATGGACACACCCTTTCCGGGACATATACAGACTATGGAATAAGCGGTCTGCTCAATATTCCAACTGGTGCAAAACTGACTATCACGAGCGGCATATTTGTGAATTCAAGTTCGGCTTATTCCCCAATTTATACTGTGTACGTCAATGGCGGCACACTGGTCATCGGCGGCGGGACGATTACAGCCACAGGCAGCAATGGTGATGCGGCTGCCGTATGGGTTAATAGCGGCTCAGCCGAGATTAGCGGAGGTACGTTCATCGGAACAGTCTCCGGTTATTACAGTGGCTACGGCATTTATGACAATAGTAACGGCAATGCGAAGCTCGCCAGCGGCACATTCACTGGCAGTTCCTCGGCGGTGTATGTTACTTCGGGCAAAGTTAGCAATCTGCTGGAAACTGGGTATATCTATTACAAGGATGGCTCTTACGCGGCTGGTGATAGCAACAGCTTGGGTTCCGGCACCTATACGGTGGTCAAGTGCGAGAACCATAGCTGGGGCGCATGGTCTGACGCAGGCGACGGCACCCACACCCATGCCTGTGAATACTGCGGGAAAGAGAATGCAGAAAGCCATAACTGGGGCAGCTGGTCCAATGATATGGCTTCCGGCAGGCATGTGCATATCTGCGAGGTCTGCGGAGCATCAGAGGGGGAAGCGCATGAATGGGGCACAGGAGAAACAGACAGCTCCGGAAATGATATCCTTACCTGTACAAAGTGTGATGCGCAGGCGGTGGCCAGCGTGAGCAGGGACGGCGGCAGGACGGCAGATTATTATGTTTCCATAGAGGAAGCGTGGGCAGCGGCAAAAGAGTTAAGCAATGGGGATACGCAGACAACACTGACGCTGCTCCAGAATGTTACAGTCAGCACGACGCTGACCGTGGAAAGCGGCGATGACATCATCTTTGCCAGTACGGCGGGGACGGATCATACCCTGTTCGGCGACGCAAACGAAACGGACGGTGGTCTGATTAATATCACTGGCGGAACCTTTACATTGGTGAGCGGAACCATCCAGAATGGCGAAAATGGAAGCAATGCAATTGCAGTAAGCGGGGGCGGAAGCTTTGTCATGAACGGCGGCTCGGCTGTCGCACAGGCGGACGGACATTCCGGCATCTGCGTATACAGCGAGGGAACGGCGGAGATCAACGGGGGAAGCGCCAGCGGATATAATGGTCTGGCAATCGTAGACGGCGGTTCCGGCACTATTTCCGGCGGAACCTTTACAGGAACCTATCTGGTTGCTGATAATTCGGCTGCGGTACTACTGAGGAATGTGAGTGGAACGCTGCAGACAATACTGGAAGAAAAAAAAGCTTACTATGAAGTGAAAGATGGCACTAAAACTCTGATTACCGATCTGACTGACACAAGGCTGTACGGTACTGTAACAGTAGAGGACTGTACCCATAGCTGCGAAAGCTGGACGGATGACGGGGACGGAGAAAATCACAGCGGAACATGCGTGGTCTGCAAAGCTCCCATGTCGGAACTCCATAACTGGGATGAAAATGGAAAGTGTACGGCGGTTGGCTGCACTGCGCAGATGGCAGCCAGTGTGACCGTGAATGGCGGGGAACCGGTATATTATACTGCGATTGAGGCTGCATGGCAGGCGGCAAAAGGGCATCCGGAAGGTGCGACCGTGACACTGCTTTCTGATGTGACGGTATCTTCGACTCTGATGGTAGAGAATGGCGACGACATTACTCTGACCTGTGAAAACGCCAATGATGACTATACAATATCTGTTTCCAGTGGCGCCAATTTGGAAACCCCACTTTCTATTACTGGTGGTTCCTTTACCCTTCAACGAGGGTCATTAAAAGGGAACGACACCGGAAAGGGATGTATCGTTAGGGACGGATATTTTACAATGTTGGATGGGACAATTTCTGGACGACGTGGGTTGGACGTGAACGGTGGACATATCAGGATTTCCGGCGGAACAATCAGTGGAGACACAAGTTTTTTTGGAAGCGGTCTGCGTGTCCTGGATACGGCGGCTGATGTGAGTCTGAGCGGTGGTTCTTTCTCTGGGAACACGAGTGTTGATATGTGGGCTGGAGGGACAATCGGTTCCATTCTTGCACCAGGCTATGCGTACAAGGGCACGGACTGGGGAGTATATGAATATTGGCTGTCTGAGGCGGCAGCTTCCCAATCCAACTCGACCACTCTGGTTACTGTGCAAAAAGCACCCATCCAGAGTGTGAACATTTCACCTGACGTCACCACTACGATTACCTACGGCAACACTGCGCCCACATTAACTGCTACTGCGACACAGCCGGATGGCAGCACCAATGACGTTGCTTATCAGTGGTATCTGGACGGGGTGAAGATTGACGGGGCAACAGGGGAAACCTACACTCCAGATAAGTTGGACGTGGGCGAGTATAACTATACCTGCAAGACCACGGCAGATAAGTATTCCATCACCAGTACTGTAACCACGGTAAAAGTGGAGCAGAGAGAACTGGAGTTGGTCATCATTGGAGAAACTACAAAAACCTATGACGAAACGACGGATGCTCCGGCAGGTCTTTCTATTGAAATTAGGAACATTGTTTCCGAGGATGATGTGACTGTAGCGGCGGAGTCTTACACCTATAACAGCGCTAATGTGATGGAAGCGAAAACTATTACTGCCAACGGTGTGACCCTGAGCGGGGCGGATGCCGACAACTACAAGCTGCCGGAAGAATCTGTTACCATAGACGGAGCGATTACGAAATTTCAACCTACCATTACGTTTAAGGGTTCGAGTATAGTTAGTCAATACGGGCAGGTCTATACCGATGCCGGGCTAAAATTGACGCTGAATATTAACGGTGCATCAGAGGACGATGTTGTTTTTACATGGACCGATTCCGAACAAAAGCCTCTCAGCGCTGCGCCTACCAATAGCGGGACCTACACCCTGACCGCGACCATCCCGGCAACAGATAACAGAGAACTGGCGACGGCCAGTACAACCGTATCCATTGAGCCCAAGCCCTTGTCAAGGCCAACCATTACGCTGGATCCAGACAGATATGAATACGATGGAACGGCGAAGGAACCGGATGTGAAGGTATTTGACGGAGACACAGAAATCGACTCTGACGAGTACACTGTTACCTATTCCAATAACGTGGCGGTAGGCACTGCTACCGTGACAATCACAAACAGGGATGTCGGTAATTATGAGATCAACGAATCTGCCACCACTTTTGAGATCACTAAGCCCGACCTTGCCACCGCCACCGTGACGCTTGAGCAGAACAGCTTCATCTACGATGGTACCGAGCACAAGCCCACTGTTACTGTGGTTAAGAACGGGAATACACTTACAGAAGGTACGGACTACACTGTGACTTATGAGAAGAATGTGGATGCCGGAACTGCCTCTGTGACCATCTCGGCAGTGGAAAACGGTAATTACTATGGCACCCGGACAGTCGGGTTTAAGATTGAAAAGGCCACGCCCGACCTGGGAACGGTGAGCTATACCGGTACCATTTATCCTGACACGGCGCTGACGGATATTGTGCTGACCCGGACCGATGAAACCGTACCCGGTACTTTGGCGCTAACGGAAGGCCAGAAACTGACTGCAGGTACCGGAGAGTATGACTGGACTTTTATTCCGCAGGATACCGACAACTATAATGAAGTAACCGGTACTGTCACGTTGGAAGTGGTAACAGACCCCGATGCAGCAGCCTATACCATTACCATTCCGGCAACTGCCGTTGCGGGCGGGGATGCTGTCAGCGTTGGAATCAATAAAGAAGAACCATTCAACTTAAACGGTGGAACGGTCAGCGTTTCTGTCAGCGGTGGAATTGATGCGAATGGGAAACTGACCTTGACAAATACAGATGATGCCGGAAGCAGTGTGACATCTGCGATGTATGTGGGAGAAAAACCGATTACATCATTTACGGACCGGACTTTTGCAGTATTTGAATCCTCCGATGATTCCCAGGTATCCTTATCCTTTAAGGAGCCGACAGAAACAGATATCCTTGCTGGAACTTATGAGGGAACTGTCACATTTTCGATTGATTATACAGCAGCGGAAGGAGGGACGACAGAATGAGCAGTAACAACCCGAAAGGAAAGACAGGAAAAATCATTCTTCTGATTGTGCTGGTAATCCTGCTTGTGGGAGCAGGGGTATTTGTGGGGCTGAAATGGAACAACTGGTTCGGGGAGGATACCCCGCAGAGCGGCGGCCTGACCACGGATGAAAATGCCCGGGACTGGACCGGCGAGCAGGACGTATACGAAGGAGAGAAAAACACGGACACCATCGACATCCCCGGATACGGGAGCATTACCCTGAAGGCGGATTCCGCAGAGCAGTCCGTGAACCTGTACAACCCGGAGCAGAATACCTGCTACTTCCGCATGACGCTGCTGCTGTCAGACGGCACGCAGTTATGGCAGTCCGGCCTCATAGAGCCGGGGAAGGGAATCTATGATATCACGCTGGAGCAGACGCTTGCCGCAGGAACCTATGAGGATGCGGTGCTGAAATATGAATGCTTCGCGATGGATGACGCACAGACGCCGTTAAACGGCTCTGAAATAAAATTAACATTAAATGTAATCAGTTAGGAGGATCACCATGATGAAAAACAGAAAGTATCTTACAAAAGGACTTGCAGGAGTGCTTGCAGCAGGAATGATCGCAGGAGGGGCGCTGACCGCTTTCGCGGCAGAAAACGATACGCTGACAGTGACATATGCAAAAGATTCCCGGTATGTACTGAGCATCCCGAAAACTGTGACGCTGAGTGAAACAGTAAGTGTTGCTGCAGAGCCGATCGCACTTACAGAAAGTAATGTGGCATCAGGTAAGAAAGTGGCGGTTACTGTTGCAAGCGGAATAGCAGGCGGCAAGGTAACGCTTACAGATTCTGCAGATGCGACAAATACGATAACATCCACCGTCAGCCTGAGCGCAGGAGGGGAAGCAATCGCAGATAACGCAGTGGTGGCAGAGTTTAAAGGAAATTCTCTGGAGGCAGAGACCGGAACCGGTACGTTACATTTCGCTGCTCTTGGAACGGTAGGAGCAGGAAGCTACAGCGGACAGATCGTGTTCACTTCATCAGTTGTAGACAGCACAAACTAAGCACCGGGAGGCGGCATAGGCATGGAAACAGGGAAAAAATGGAAAAAGAGAGCTGCGGGCGCGAGTCTCGCAGCGACTGTCCTGGCAATGTCCGTCTGCACAGCGTATGCCGCTGACGGCAGCCAGTCGCAGTCCATGCAGCTCACCATCCAAAAGAATGCGTCCTACACAATGTCCATCCCGGCGAGCCAGGATATCACTTTCGGGACGGTGGACACAGAAATCGGCAGCCTGTCTGTGACAGGGGAGATCGGAACAAAGCAGGAGGTCCGTGTCAGCGTGGATACCACGGAATTTACGGACACGGCGGATGACGGGAACCGCTTCCCGTTTGCACTCTGGCAGGGAGGCACGGCATTTACCGGGAAGAACTGGAGCAGTAAGGAATTGGAAAACGGTGGGACATCTGTCTCGCTGACAGTCCACATCCCCAGCGAAACGTGGGGGAAAACCAGTCCGGGCACCTACCGGGCGTTAGTCACCTTTGCGGCAGAGCTTGCTGATACACAGTAAGACCGGAAATTTCAGAGAGGAGACGGGAAAGTGGGATTTTTAAAGAAGAGGATCCGGACACTGGCGAAAGCGGCGTCGCTGTGCCTCCTGCTCGCAGCGCTCCCGGCACCTGCACAGGCGCAGGAAACACAGACCGTGCAGGACAGCCAGGCGGCGCAGGAAACACAGACTGCGCAGGACAGCCAGACCGTGCTGACCACAAAGGTGAACGGACATCCGGATACTGTGGAAAAGGGCAGCGGGGAAGTGACGCTTGACGACGGGACGGCTGTGACCGTGGAAGGGGACAGCCTGCCGGACGGGCTGCTCTTCGTGGTGGAGCACATACTGGAGGAAGAAAACGGGAAAATCCATGACTGGATCGAAACCTGCATGAAAGGGCTTGGGACGAACCTGCGCGTCTACGACATTTATTTTGTGGACAGTAACGGACAGCGTTATGAGGTGGACGGGCAGATCACCGTTACAATCGGCCTGAATAGTGGATACAGAAACCCGTCCGTCTATTATGTGTCCGGACAGGGCAGCGTAACCCGGATGGAAAGCAGGGTATCCGGCGGTAAGATTTCCTTTGCTACCACGCACAACAGCTATTATGTGCTGGCGGAGCAGCCGGAGGGTGGAAACGAAACCGAAACGCCGGATGAGACAGAAACGGAGACAGAAACGGAAGCGCCGGGCGAAACAGAAACGGAAACAGAAACGGAAACAGAAACTGAAAAAACGGGAGGAAAACAGACGGAGAACACGGGGTCATCCGGGAAAACGCCGGGCAATTCTTCCGGAAGCGATGCGAAAGGAACCGCGGCAAAAACCGGAGATGAAACAGACCTGATGCTGTGGATACTGCTCTGCGGAGGCTCGGTAATGGTTCTGCTGATCTGCGCGGCAGGAAAAAACAAAAGAAAGGCAGATTGAAAAATAGGAATTTTTTGTTCCGAATGCGACAAGGAGAAAATTACGAGGAACCTTGTGTTCCTGGCTAAAAAAAACATAGGGCCATTTAGAATGATACGTTCTAAATGGTCTTTTTTGTTGCCATGCATCCGAAGGGAGCTGCCGGTGGCAGGTCCTGTAGGTTTTTTCGAAAATTCGTAGATACAAAAATCATGTGAGACAGAAAGGCAGAGATGGATTTTCCCTATTGGATGAAAGGAAGATTTCTGATATAATAAAATTACATTTACGGAGGTAAGTCACTATGAGTATTCAATCTGATGTGGAAATACTGTCGATTTGCGTACTTGAAGATTATGCCAGGTTGCATCATCTGTCTGAAAACGATGCTGTTGATTTATTTCATAAGTATCAGGTGTTTGAAAAGATAATATTGCAGCACGAATATCTGCACCAACTGGATTATAGTGAAACGGTTAAGTACGTTGAGGATATTATGGCTCAAAAATCATCCGTTTTAGTTCTATATCACGGAACGAATATTGCTTTTGAACACATTGACTTGTCAAAATCACATAATCGCAGGGATTTTGGGCGTGGGTTCTACTGTACGATACTGGAGAAGCAGGCACAGGAGTGGGCACATCGTTTGTATATGCGGAATTTCTCCGGTGGGGAATATGTATATCAATATGTTTTTCACCAGACGGATGATCTGAAGATAAAGCATTTTAATGCATTGGATATGGAATGGCTGGAATTTATCAAGTGTAACCGCATAAAAGGAGGAATTCAGCATTCTTATGACGTTGTGATCGGACCTGTGGCGGATGATAATACAATGGAAACCGTTCAGCTTTATATGGCGGGTATTTTAAAGGGAGATGAGGCTGTCGAACGATTGCGGTATAATAAAGTAAACAATCAAGTATCTTTTCATACGCCGCTGGCTTTGAAACGATTACAGTTTGAGTGTCGAAAGGAGGTTACTCATGGCTGAAGGAAAGTATTTCTTTAATGGAAGAGATATTACTATGAACATGTGTATCCAGATTCGTGATGTAATTGATATTATCCAGAAGGAGACTGGAATGAATTTTCCAGATGCAACTGTTGCGTTTTATCATTCTAAGACGTATAAAGCTCTGCAGAATACAGAAAATACTTTGTGGGCGGAATCTGCCGGCTATATTGCAGACCGTTATTTCGAGGAGCAGAAAGCGGAAAGCTGTGTATAGCAGCAAGAAAAAGTTGACGGTTACAGGATGTCCACGTGTTGTCAACAAGACGAAGAAATTTTAAACCGACAGAGCTCCCGGGCGCTTAACGCAGCCCGGTAAAGCCGGCATATTTTTTCGGTGAGATTCCCACGGCCCTTGTGAAGGCCTTCAGGAAATTGCTGTAATCATTGAAGCCGCAGAGCTCTGCCGTCTCGTTGACGGTGTGCCCTTCCATCAGAAGCGATTTTGCCAGGGCGATGCGCTTTGCGGTGATGTATTTGTTGATGGTCGTTCCGGTAGTCGATTTGAAGATCCGGCACAGATAGGATGGGCTGAGGAAAAAATGCCCGGCGAGCGTGTCGATCGTCAGCGTCTGACCGATATTCTGGTGGATGTAGGCGAGGATTTCGTCCACCTGCGCGTGGTAGCCTTCTGTTTTTTCGGGGCTTATTGTCTGCCCGGCATAATAGGAAAAGCACTGGTTCAGATAGACCATCAGCTCCAGAAAAACCGCTTTTTCCAGCAGATCGGCGCCATACCCCTGGATGGAGGAAAGCTTGTGGACGTAATAGAGAAAGCGCTTCTGTTCCTCATCCGAGAGGGAGATCCGATGACCGGGATTTTCTGCCCGATAGGAAAAGCAAAAGTCAAGGTCAGTCTCCGGCGAGCTTAAAGCTTTCAGATAGTCCGGGTAGATGGAGAATACAATGCGTTCGTGGATCTGGCTGTCGATCTGCGTGAGATGGTGGCTCTCATACTGATTGATGAAAAACAGGTCGCCGGGCTGTATGGTGTAAAAGCGATTGTCGATGAGAAACTGACGACCGCCGGAAATGGAAAAATACAGCTCGTAGCTGTTGTGGATATGCATATTCATCGGTTTTTCGTCGCTGTACAGGTGCGCAAGGGCGAAAGACTGCGTTTCGATACACGCATCAATGGCGTCCCGGCAGGAAGTAAATATCTTCAAGATCACATCCCCTTCACTTCTTTTCTTTCAGTATAAAGGATTTGTTCAAGATTTGCAAGATTTATGATAAATGAACACAGGAAATAGAAATATGAATATGGTAAACTATAACATATCGGGGACGTTAGAAGCGCAAAGGCGCAGAAACCCCACAGGATTTCTATACCTACATACAAAGAAGGGGGATTTATTATCATGGAACTTAGAACTGCAGTATCACCGAGAGATGTAAAACACTACACAACAGACCGTCTGCGCGAGGAATTTCTGATCCAGGATCTGTTTGTGCCGGAGGAGATCAAACTGGTTTACAGCCACATCGACCGCATTATCACCGGGGCGGCGATGCCGGTAAAGGAGACGCTGACGCTTACGGCAGGCGAGGAGCTGCGCGCTGAATATTTCCTGCAGAGAAGAGAGATGGGCGTGATCAACATCGGCGGCGCCGGAAAAATTACCGTAGACGGAAAGGTTTATGAGGTGGCGTATAAGGAAGCGATGTATATCGGAATGGGCGCGCGCGACATCACCTTTGCAAGCGCTGACGCGGCATGTCCGGCAAAATTCTATATCAACAGCGTACCGGCGCACCGCACCTGCCCGACGGTATTAATTAAGCCGGAAGGTCAGCCGGAGGAGGGCGTTGTCATTGTGAAACCGGAGAACAAGGTGGAGCTTGGCACCCTGGAGCAGTCCAATCACCGCACGATCTGCAAATACATCCTGCCGGGACAGGTGGAGAGCTGTCAGCTTGAGATGGGTATGACGAAGCTGGAGCCGGGCAGCGTATGGAACACGATGCCGTGCCACACGCACGACCGCAGAATGGAGGTTTATCTGTATTTCGATATTCCGGAGGATGCCTTTGTAATGCATTACATGGGAGAGCCGACGGAGACGCGTCATCTGGTTGTGCGCAATGAGGAGGCGGTAATCTCGCCGAGCTGGTCGATCCATGCGGGAAGCGGCTCACAGGCGTACACCTTTATCTGGGGTATGGCAGGCGAAAACCAGGACTTCGACGATATGGACGGCATCGACAACCGTGATCTGAGATAGTACTGCCCGCGGACATGGTTTCCATGCAGATGGGTGCAAACAGGAGGACTTACGAAATGGATATTCAGAAGAGCTTTTCCCTGGAGGGCAGAGTGGCGCTGGTGACGGGCGCGGCTTACGGCATCGGGTTTGCGATGGCGGAGGCGCTGGCGCAGGCGGGCGCGAAGATCGCATTCAACTGCCGCAGCCAGGAGCACATGGACAAGGCGCTGGCAGCCTATGCGGAAAAAGGTATTGAAGTGCGGGGCTATATTTGCGACGTGACCGACGAGGCGCAGGTGGCGAACATGGTGGCGGAGATCGAAAAAGAGCTTGGCGCTGTTGATATTTTGGTAAACAATGCCGGGATTATCAAACGGATCCCGATGATCGAGATGAGCGCCGCAGAATTCCGGCAGGTGGTCGACATTGACTTAAACGCGCCGTTTATCGTTTCCAAAGCAGTGATCCCGGGCATGATCAAAAAGGGACACGGCAAGATCATCAACATCTGCTCCATGATGAGCGAACTTGGACGCGAGACGGTTTCCGCCTATGCAGCGGCAAAGGGTGGACTGAAAATGCTCACCCGGAACATTGCGTCGGAGTACGGACAGTACAACATTCAGTGCAACGGCATCGGACCGGGCTATATTGCGACGCCGCAGACGGCGCCGCTGCGCGAGGTGCAGCCGGACGGCTCCCGGCATCCGTTTGACAAATTTATCGTCGGAAAGACGCCGGCTGCCCGTTGGGGCAACCCGGAGGATTTGATGGGACCGGTGGTATTCCTGGCGTCGGAGGCATCCGATTTTGTAAACGGACATATTCTGTATGTGGATGGCGGCATCCTGGCATACATTGGAAAACAGCCGTAAAATGAACTGAGAAAATCAGCGGGCGATATAGTCGTTCCGCTGATTTTTGCTGTCATGCACGGCATTTCGGAATTTAGACAGTACAGTGTTTCGGAATTTAGATAGTGCAAATCCGCATATCCTATGATATAATATGATGCCAGGAGTGCAGATCGCTCCATATTATAATGATAAATCATATTTACAGGAGATAGAAATTATGTGTGGAATTGTAGGATTTACCGGTGACCGCCAGGCGGCGCCAATATTGCTGGATGGATTGGCAAAGCTGGAGTACCGCGGTTACGACTCCGCCGGTCTGGCAGTGCGGGACGGCGATGGAAAAACGGAAGTGGTGAAGGCGAAGGGCAGGTTGTCTGTGCTTGCAAAAAAGACGAATAACGGGCAGAGCCTTGCAGGTACCTGCGGCATCGGGCATACCCGCTGGGCGACGCACGGCGAGCCGTCCGAGGACAATGCGCATCCGCACTGCAGCGACGACGGCACAGTGGTTGCAGTGCACAACGGCATCATTGAGAATTATCAGGAATTAAAGGAAAAGCTTTTGCGGAAGGGCTATCAGTTTTATTCCTCCACGGATACTGAGGTGGCGGTAAAGCTGATCGATTATTACTATAAAAAATATCTGGGTACGCCGGTGGATGCGATCAACCATGCGATGGTGCGTATCCGCGGCTCTTATGCGCTGGCTGTGATGTTTAACGCCTACCCGGGCGAGATTTATGTGGCGCGCAAGGACAGTCCGATGATCCTTGGCGTTGAGGACGGCGAGTCTTATCTGGCATCCGATGTACCGGCAATTCTGAAATATACGAGGAATGTATACTATATTGGCAATTTGGAGATCGGCAGGTTAGAGAAGGGAAAAGTCACTTTTTACAATCTGGACGGCGATGAGATCGAGAAAGAGCTGACGCAGATCGAGTGGGATGCTGAGGCGGCGGAGAAGGCGGGCTTTGAGCATTTCATGATGAAGGAAATCCACGAGCAGCCGAAGGCTGTCGAGGATACCATTCATTCCGTGGTGAAGGAGGGTGCGATCGACCTTTCCGATGTCGGCATGACGGAGGAGGAGATGAGAGGCATCCGTCAGATTTACATTGTGGCGTGCGGCTCCGCGTATCACGTCGGCGTGGCGGCGCAGTATGTGATCGAGGATATGGCAAAGATTCCTGTGCGCGTTGAGCTTGCGTCGGAGTTCCGCTACCGCAGGCCGCTGCTGGATGGCGAGGGGCTTGTGATCATCATCAGCCAGTCCGGAGAGACGGCGGATAGTCTGGCAGCGCTGCGCGAGGCAAAGAGCCGCGGCGTCAAGACGCTTGGCATTGTAAATGTGGTCGGTTCCTCCATCGCGCGCGAGGCGGATAATGTATTCTACACGCTCGCCGGACCGGAGATCGCAGTTGCGACCACAAAGGCATACAGCACGCAGCTCATTGCCTGCTATGCGCTGGCGATTCAGCTCGCGAAGGTGCGCGGCGAGATCGACGACGAAAAGTATGCGTATTATGTTGCCGAGTTGGAAACGCTGCCGGATAAAATGAAACGGATCATCGAGGATAAGGAGCGCATCCAGTGGTTTGCGTCGAAGCAGGCGGCGGCAAAGGATATTTTCTTTATCGGAAGAGGGATTGATTATGCAATTTCCCTGGAGGGAAGCCTGAAAATGAAGGAGATCAGCTACATTCACTCTGAGGCGTATGCGGCGGGTGAGCTGAAGCACGGTACGATCTCCCTCATCGAGAACGGCACGCTTGTCATTGGCGTTCTGACGCAGCAGGAGCTGTACGAAAAGACGGTCAGCAACATGGTCGAGTGTAAGAGCCGCGGCGCATATCTCATGGGACTGACGACCTACGGCAACTACAATATCGAGGATACGGCGGACTTTGTGGTTTATGTGCCGAAAACAGACGCGCATTTTACCACCTCCCTGGCAGTGATTCCGCTGCAGCTTATGGGCTATTATGTATCGGTGGCAAAGGGACTTGACGTAGATAAGCCGAGAAACCTGGCGAAGAGTGTAACTGTGGAGTAAATGATACGATTGGAAATCCGGTGTTATATGTCTGATGAAGGCATATGGCACCGGATTTTTTATGGAGAGGGAAGAATGCAAATAAGGTCCCTGTTTTTGTCGGGAAACGACCTAGCGCTCCTTCTTTAATTCTTTTATGATAAGGATACCAGGGATTTTAAGGGAGCAAAGCGCGAAAAATCGGAGGACATGATAGTCATATCAGGACGCAAAGGAAAGAAGGGGTGATATGTGCAGCTATTATCTGGCGGTCGACATTGGCGCTTCCAGCGGAAGACATATGCTAGGCTGCAAAAAAGACGGAAAGCTGTATCTGGAGGAGGTTTACCGGTTTGAAAACCGGATGGAAAACAGAGACGGTAGGCTTTTGTGGGATACAAAGCGTCTGTTTGCAGAAATTTTGAATGGCATGAAGAAATGCGCCGAAATCGGGAAAATTCCGGTGAGCATGTCGATCGATACCTGGGCGGTCGACTATGTTCTGCTTGATGAGAGCGATGAGGTGCCCGGAGACACCTACGGCTACCGCGACGGCAGGACGCGCGGGATCGAAGAAGAGGTGTACCGGCTGATACCGGAGGCGGAGCTTTATGCGCGCACCGGCATCCAGAGGCAGAGCTTCAACACGATCTACCAGCTTATGGCGGACAGGCTTCAGCGGCCGGAGCTTCTGTCAAAAGCAAGGACATTTCTGATGCTGCCGGATTATTTTCAGTTTCTGCTGACAGGGAAAAAGTGCTCGGAGTACACGAATGGAACGTCTACCCAGCTTGCTGATCCGAGGACGTTTCAGTGGGATATGGAGCTGATCCGCCTTTTAGGGCTTCCGGAGGAGATGTTCCTTCCGCTGCAGATGCCGGGAACAGAGGTGGGAATGCTGAAGGAGTGCGTTGCAAAGGAGGTTGGCTTTAACTGTAAGGTGGTGCTGTGCGCGAGCCACGACACGGCCTCGGCGGTGATGGCGATGCCGGCGGCGGATGGGAAAGCACTGTATATCAGCTCCGGCACCTGGTCGCTGATGGGCGTCGAACTGACGGAGGCGGACTGCAGCGAGGAAAGCCGCAGGGCGAACTTTACAAATGAAGGTGGATATGAGCACCGGTTCCGCTACCTGAAAAACATCATGGGGCTCTGGATGATCCAGTCTGTGCGGCATGAGTATGAGGATGCGTATTCGTTCGCAGAGCTGTGCAGCCTGGCGGAGCAGGCGGATAACTTCCCCTCACGGGTGGATGTCTCAGATGACTGCTTCCTGGCGCCGGAGAGCATGACGGAGGAAATACGAAGCTACTGCAGGCGCACGGGGCAGCTGGTGCCGGAGACGGTCGGGGAGCTCGCCTGCGTCATTTACCACAGCCTGGCGGAGTGCTACGCGAAAACGGAACGGGAAATCGAACGGAATACCGGGACGCACTATGATGCGATCCATATTATCGGCGGCGGCTCCAATGCGGCATATTTAAATCAGCTTACGGCGGATGCAGCCGGAAAAAAGGTCTGCGCAGGGCCGGGAGAGGCGACGGCGATCGGCAATATCATGGCGCAGATGCTGCATAGCGGGGAATTAAAAAATCTGTCTGATGCAAGAAAATGCGTGTTCGCGTCCTTTGACGTCCGGGTGTTTGTTCCGGAAAAAGAAAAGGCCGCGCAGTAAAGGAAAGGAGAGAAAAATACAATGCTTGTGAATACGAAAGCAAATATCGGAGTGTTTGCGGTTGCGCTCGGCGCATACCTGCCGCAGTTTCCGTCGCTTGTGCCGGAATTTGAGGGGCAGTATGCGGCGTTTAAAAAGACACTTCCGGATACCGTCAACACGATCGACGGAGGAATCGTCACCACAAAGGAGCAGTCGATGGAGGCGGGAAGGAAATTCCGGGCGGCGGATGTTGACCTGGTATTTGTCCAGATGCTGACCTATGCAACCTCCTACAATATGCTGCCTGCGATCCGTGATCTGGATGTACCGGTCGTGCTGGTCAATGTGCAGAAACGGAAGGCGCTTGATTACGACCATACGGACATTGCCGCCTGGCTGGGCGAGGGCTACGCCTGCGGAGCAGTCGGCGAGGCAGTGGCGGACCTGGAACGTTTCGGAAAGCGCCACGCAGTGATCACCGGCGTCGTTGAGGGCGGCGATGAGGGGGTGCAGAAGGAAATCGGCGAATGGTGCCTGGCGGCGCAGTGCCGGAGAAGATTCCGCGATACAAATATTGCGCAGATCGGAAGGCCCTATCCGGGAATGATGGATCTGTACATAGACGAGACGAATCTTTACCGCAGGATGCACCTGTATACGAAGCAGTTCGACTGGGAGAAGATGTGGGCGATCGCCGACGAGATTACCGATGAGGCGGCGATCCGCGAAAAAGCGCAGGATATCCTCGATACCTTTGAGATTGAGGGCGGCGGAAGCCTGGAGGAAGTCTGGGAGATGGCGCGCTACGTCGTTGCCTTTGAGCAGTGGGTGAAGGAGGAGCAGCTTGGTCTGATCGCCTCCCACTACGATGGCTTTGCGCAGGGAAAAGCGGGCGTTCTGGACAGTATGCTGATACCGGCGTTTTCCATGCTGATCAAGCAGGGAACGGCATGCGCGGTGGAGGGCGATATGAAGGTTGCTATGGCGATGAGTATTTTAAAGACCATCTCCGGCACCGGACAGCTCTCCGAAATGTATTCGATCGACTTTAACGATGATATCTGCATCATCGGCCACAGCGGTTCCGGTGATGCGGCGATTTCCGCAAAAAAGCCGACGATGAAGATCGTGAAGGTATTCCACGGAAAGACCGGCGGCGGTTACCTGACACAGTTTTATCCGCATCTTGGACCGGTTACGTATCTGGCAATCACCCAGGACGGAGACGGACGCTTCAAATTTGTGACCGCGGAGGGCGTAAATGAGGAAGGAAAGATTTTGTCCTTCGGTGATACCAATATGAGAACCCGTTTTACCTGCGGCGCAAGAGAATTTGTCAATCGTTGGAGCGAGGCGGGACCGACTCATCACATGGCGGCGGCTTCCGGCAGACACATTGACACCATTCTCAAGGTGGCAAAGATTTTTGATGTCCCGGTTGATGTTATTACCCGTTAATTTTTTATAGAAGGAGGACTTTAAAATGAATTTTTTGGACGCAGCATTTGTACAGGACTTTATCAGAATGGCGGACGACGGCTGGCAGCAGGGCTGGCATGAGCGCAACGGCGGCAATCTCTCCTATCGTGTAAAGGCGGAAGAGGTGGAAGCGGTCCGCGAAAATTTTGCGCCGGGAGAGTGGCGGCCGATCGGAACGTCGGTTCCGGCGCTGGCAGAAGAATATTTCCTGGTGACAGGCAGCGGAAAGTACTTTCGCAACGTCAGCATTAAACCGGAGGATTCCATCTGCATGATCGAGCTGGATGAAAAGGGGGAGAATTACCGGATTGTCTGGGGACTGGTGAACGGCGGACGGCCGACCTCGGAGCTTCCGAGCCATCTGATGAATCTGGAGGTAAAGAAGCTTCAGGATCCGAAATACCGCGTTGTTTATCATGCGCATACGCCCAATATCATTGCGCTGACCTTTGTGCTTCCGCTGGAGGACAAGGTGTTTACGCGCGAAATCTGGGAGATGGCAACGGAGTGCCCGGTAGTATTTCCGCAGGGGATCGGCGTCGTTCCGTGGATGGTGCCGGGCGGAAGAGAGATCGCGGTGGCAACCTCTGAGCTGATGAAAAAGTATGATCTGGCAATCTGGGCGCATCATGGAATGTTCGCGGCAGGCGAGGATTTTGACCTGACGTTCGGACTGATGCACACGGCGGAAAAATCTGCGGAAATCCTGGTGAAGGTGCTCTCTATGGGAGCAGGAAAGCGGCAGACTATCCAGCCGGACGAATTCCGTCAGCTGGCAAAGGCTTTTAAGGTAGATCTGCCGGAAGAGTTTCTTTACGAAAAATAAAACGAAAAAGAGGAGAAGGATACCGGCGCGGAAGAGCTTAAGGAAGAGGTTTTTAAGGATGGGGCTTAAAATACGCTACCTTTATTTTTGCGGCTGTGGTATACTATAAAGCAGAGGAAGACCTCCGGGTTATAGTAGAAAAAGGCTTTTGGGCGAGGTGACGGCATGGCAAAAACGGTTGCGATTGGAATCCAGGATTTTGAGAAGATCATTACGAGGGATGTATTTTATATTGATAAAACGCTGTTCCTTAAGGAATGGTGGGAGTCTATGGACGACGTGACGCTGATCACGCGACCGCGCCGTTTCGGAAAAACGCTGACGATGAGTATGGCAGAGCATTTTTTCTCGGTTGCGTATAAAGATAGCAGGCTGTTTGAGGGACTGGCTATCTGGCAGGAGGAAAAATACAGAAAGCTGCAGGGCACCTATCCGGTCATTTCCATAAGCTTTGCAAATGTAAAAGAAAGAACTTATGAACAGGCACGGAAAAAAATCTGTGAAATGATCGTAAGGGTATACAACCAGTATGACTTTCTGCTGCAGGGAGATACCCTGAATGAAAAGGAACGGCAGTATTATCTTGGGCTTTCCTCCGACAGCGATGATGCGGATATCACGGACGCGTTAGGCAGAATGTCAGAGTATCTGTACCGCTACTATGGAAAGAAAGCGATCATTCTGCTGGATGAATACGATACTCCGATGCAGGAGGCTTATGTGGACGGTTACTGGGAAGAAATAACGGCGTTTACGCGCAGTTTATTTAACAGTACATTTAAAGGAAACCGTTATCTGGAACGGGCGATCATGACGGGGATTACCAGAGTGAGCAGGGAGTCTGTTTTTTCGGATCTGAATAATCTGAAAGTAGTGACAACGACCTCGCCGTTATACGGTGCTTCGTTTGGCTTCACGGAGGAAGAGGTTTTCCGGTCACTGGAGGAATACGGTTTAGCGGACCGGAAAAAAGAAGTGAAAAAATGGTATGACGGATTTACATTTGGCGGTGTCAGTGACATTTATAATCCGTGGTCGATCATTAATTATCTATCCAATAAGAGAGTTGGCACCTACTGGGCAAATACCAGCAGCAACAGTCTGGTGGGAAAGCTGATCAGAGAGGGCGGCAACCAGATCAAAGAAACCTTCCGGCAGCTCCTTCTGGGAAAAAGCATTGAAACTGAGGTGGACGAGCAGATTGTTTATGATCAACTGGAACTGGATGAAAATGCGATCTGGAGCCTTCTCCTTGCGAGCGGTTATCTCAGAGTAAAAAGTTACCGGACGGAGCAGTCCGGCTATACGGAATGGAAAGAAATATATGAGCTGGAGATTACAAATTTTGAGACGATGATCATGTTCCGCAATATGGTGCGGGGATGGTTTGCACCGTCTGCGGACAGCTATCATGAGTTTATCAAAGCGCTTTTAGAGGACGACCTGAAAGCGATGAACGCGTATATGAACCGGGTGGCAAGGGTAATGTTCAGCTACTTTGACTGCGGAAACAAACCGTCTGCCGACAGCGCCCCGGAACGGTTTTATCACGGATTTGTGCTGGGAATGATGGTCACTCTGGAGAACCGCTATGTGATTACCTCAAACCGGGAGAGTGGATTCGGGAGATATGATGTTTTGCTGGAGCCGAGAAATCCGCAGGATGCGGGAATTATCATAGAATTTAAGGTACAGGACACGGAGGAGGAAAAAACGCTGGAGGATGCTGTGAAAGCGGCGCTTTTGCAGATCGAGGAAAAGAAGTATGCTTCTGTGCTGGAGGAAAAGGGCATACCGGAAACGCAGATCCGTAAATATGGATTTGCATTCTGCGGAAAGAAAGTATTGATTGGAAGAGCATAAAGGAAGATGGGACAGCAGAAGGTTTTGGTATAAAGAGGAAATCTGTGCAGGCTTTCTGATGGAAGACAGGAAGCCTGCACAGATATAATATTTCGCCGGCTTATCTCTGTGCCAGCTCGCAGATAATGTCCGCACAGCCCTCGATGCCGAATTTTGCGGTGTCGAGGCAGACGTCGTAGAAATTTGCCATGCCAAACACAGTGTCGGTGTAGTAGGTGCAGTATTTGCGGCGCTTGCGGTCGATCGCCTGCAGCTCGTCGGAGAGCTTTGCCTCCGGGGTGTCCGGCATCAGCGTTTTCATATGCTGGAGCCGGTAGTAGGTGGGAGCGTGGACGAACACATGGAGCGAGTGGTCGAATTCTTTCAGAATGCTGTTGGCGTTCCGCCCAATGATCACGCAATTCCCTTTTTCACCGATCTCACGGATGACCTCTTTTTGTGCCTGGAAGAGCTTTTCGCTGAGAGGCTTATTATAGAAATCAAACAGGCTCTGGGCGAAGCCGAAATTGTGGGGCACCCGCTCATCGTAGCGCAGAAAATGCTCCAGATCGACATTCGCCTGCGTTGCAGCTTTCATGATGATTTCTTTATCAAAATAGCTGTAATTTAGCTTCTTGGCCACCATTTGTCCGATGGTACCGCCGCCGGCGCCAAATTCGCGGCTGATGGTAATGATTTTTTTCATGACGCGCTCCTTTTACAATACTTTGTTTAAGAAATCAATGGTTCGCGGCTCCTTCGGGTTCTTCAGGATTTCCTCCGGGGTTCCCTGCTCCACGATGTAGCCGCCGTCCATAAAGATGATGCGGTTTGCCACCTCGCGCGCAAAGCCGATCTCGTGCGTCACGACCGCCATGGTCATGCCGTCGCGCGCCAGCTCGCGCATAACCTCCAGAACCTCGC